>Ga0256868_10000385_pt1 | contig 26269 bp, 23 predicted proteins | sample RVTome_13_FD_187341 | JGI IMG/M metagenome (GOLD analysis project Ga0256868, IMG submission 187341) | Soil microbial communities from uranium-contaminated site in the Upper Colorado River Basin, Wyoming, United States - RVT92D227 HiSeq ...
CTCATTGGTGGCAATTTTATATAGCCAGGAGGAAAAGGAAATGCTGCGCCACTGAAATTGCCAGAGTTTCCTCAACGCTTTCAGAAATGTCTCTGAGGTAATATCATGAGCGGCTTCGAGATTGGCACTTCGCCTCAAAACATAGCCGAAGATTTTGGGATAATACAGGTCGTAAAGCTCAGCAAAAGCATCAGGGGTCTTTTGTGCCTGTCTAACGAGTTCCCTTTCTTGGTTTAAATCCATATTGGCCAGCAGAAAAAACAAGCGTACCCCATTAGTATAATGCACTGGTAATAATTTAGTTTCCCCAAAATCCTAGCTCATACTGTATCATCTGCCGTTGCGCTGTCAAGTGTTTCTTCCCAGATGTATGTCGGATTGGCAAAAACCAGCAGACCGAGTAATAGGAGCTGAGTCCTGGGGGCAGACCCGCTTGCCTAGCGGTCTATATTGACCCGGTATAAAGAACAGCCAGTATCTTCGTTGCAGTGGTGCCGGCGCATCTGACGAAGTGAGGTTGATTAGAGTCGTAGTAGACGGCGTCTCCAGGCTTGAGAAATTCGACGTCGTCGCCGACTTGTACTTTCATTTCGCCCTCCAGGACATAAAGAAACTCCTGGCCGGCGTGGCTGGAGAACTCTTCTGTGTCTGTCGGGACCAGCGTCACAATGAAAGGCTCCATCAATCGATTAGCCTTTTCCGGGGCCAGGGACTCGTAGAAGTAGCCGTACTCCATACTCTTTGTCTCTCCATAGCGAGATATCGGCTGCCGTTCATCCTTGCGCACCACAGCCATGAGCTTGTCCATTCCTGGGGAGATGAAGTAGCCCATCTTCATATCAAGCGCTCTGCCTAGCCTAACTAACTGCCCTAGTGCAGGGATTACTGTGCCCGACTCTATACGTCCCAGGGTATCAACATCGATGCCTGTTCGACTACTGAGGTCCCTGGCGGTAAGCCCCCGCATTTCTCGAACCCTTTTAATCCGATCGCCCAGAGATTCCTTTTCTCTTTCCACTCCCTCCTTACGAGCGAGGTCAGCCAACTCTGTGACGAAATCATCATGCTTCGTCACCTTACCCCTGGCCGAACTTAATCTTGCAGAAGTGTCGCGTTTCGCCTTTTTCTTTTTCATGGTGCCCTTCTTTCTAGATTGCCCTGCCCGACACGCCGATATTACGAGCAATCACAATGCGTAGTATTTCTGAGGTTCCCTCTCCGATTTCCAGAAGTCTTTGATCCCTGTATAATCTCTCGACTTCATAATCCTTCATCAGCCCGTACCCTCCGTGGAGTTGCACTGCATGATGGACACAGCGGCGCATAACCTCGGAACAGAACAATTTTGCCATGGCCGCCTCTCTGGTAATGGGACGTTCCTTTTCTCGTAGCCAGCATACCTTGTAGAGTAGATTCCTGGCCAGCTCAATCTCTAACGCCATGTCGGCTAGTTTGAAAGCGTTGACCTGAAAGGAACCGATTGTTCGTCCAAATTGGATGCGCGAATTGGCGTATTGTAAAGCTAACTCGAAGGCTGCCTGAGATCCACCGAGTCCCATAGCAGCAATGCTAAGGCGCCCGCCGTCCAATGTCGCCAGCATTTGATGGAACCCGTCCCCCCTTTTGCCCAGAAGGTTTGATTTAGGCACAATACAATCATCGAAGAAAAGCTCACCCGTGTTGGATGCTCGCCACATCATCTTGTTTTTCATCTCCTTAGCTGTCAAGCCCGGTGTGCCGCTCGGAACGATAAGGCAACTGAGCTCTGGCTTGCCATCCTCATGCTTACCGGTGACAGCCTGGACAATGATAACGCCGGTTAACGAACAAGCTGAGTTGGTGATAAAAATCTTATGCCCGTTGATAATCCAGCGATCGTCTTTGAGTGCGGCGGTGGTTCGAGAGCTTCCGGCGTCGGAGCCAGCCTCAGGCTCCGTCAGACCAAACGCGGCCAGACACTCTCCCGAACAGAGCCTGGGAAGCCATTCTTGCTTCTGCTTTTCGTTACCGAAGTAATAGACAGGACCGATCCCCAGAGAGTTTCCGGCCGCAATAGTAGCGGCATGGGAAGCATCCACCCTGGCCAGCTCTTCAACCGCAATTGCATACGAAATATAGCCCATATTTGAGCCGCCATATTTCTCTGGGACGAAGCAACCCAGCAGCCCTAGTTCTGCCATCTTGCGCGTTAGCTCGGCAGAAAACTCTTCTTTTTCGTCTAGCGCCCGGGCGACCGGGGCGATTTGCTTTTCAGCGAATGTACGAATCGCCTGGCGCGTTAGATTCTGCTCTTCGCTCAAATCAAAATCCATGGCTCATCTCCCTCAAGCGTACTCTCTACACCTATTACGCTCAGAAAGCGATACCCGGTGCGTCAATCATTTTCTGAAGTGTCTTCGAGCAATGTCGCTAGTGTGCCCATCCGCTCTCAATTTCCCAGTTCCTTCAGCCTAACACAATGGCAGACTAAGATCCAAGTAACCCGTCTCTAACGATCCTCTCGTAATAATCCAGTGATTCGGGATTGCCCAGGGCATCCCTGTTCACGACAGGCCTGCCATGAATTATGTTTGTGACGGCGCTTTCGACCTTCTTCATGTTCGTGGTGTAAGGGACATCAGGCACCGCAACGATTCTGGCCGGGACGTGTCTGGGGGAAGCTTTCTCACGCAGACTCTTCTTGATTTTGTTCTCCAGATCTTCCGTTAGATGATATCCTTCAGCCAATTTGACAAAAAGGAGGACACGCTGGTCTCCTTCCCAGTTCTGGCCTATTGCCAGGCTATCCGCGACCTCCGGCAAACCTTCCATCACGTTATATATTTCGGCCGTACCTATGCGAACGCCGGATGGTTTCAGCACCGAGTCAGAGCGACCATAGAAAGTAGCCCCCCCAGTATCGCTATGAAATACGATATAGTCTCCGTGACGCCACACACCAGGGTAAACACCAAAATAAGCGTCCCTGTATCTCTTGCCATCCGGATCGTTCCAGAAATAGAGCGGCATAGGCGGGGCAGCGGCTTCACAGACAAGTTCGCCCTGCTGGTCAAATACAGGACGACCTTTTTCATCATACGCTTTCACCTTCATCCCCAAACCCGGCCCCTGCAATTCGCCGGCGTATACAGGCTGAATCGGACTTCCGGTGAAAAAGCAGCCATTGATGTCTGTGCCACCTGCACTGGAATTGAAATGCAGGTCTTTCTTGACTTCTTGATACACGTACTCGAACCCTTCCGCTGACAGAACCGAACCAGTCTGCCATATTTCCTTTAATGATGACAGGTCATAATCATTAGCCGGCTTAATGTTTTCGCTCCTGAGATAGTTAATGTAACTGGCGCCGCAGCCAAACATAGTCACTTTTTCATCCTGTATCAGCTTCCACATGGCCCCCGGCCCAGGATAGGTGGGGTTGCCATCATACAGAACAATGGTGTTGCCTGTGGCTAGAGAAGTCAGCATCCAGTTCCACATCATCCAGCTACAGGTCGTGATAAAGAAGTGAACATCGTCTCGCTTTAAATCGGTGTGGATAATCAACTCCTTCAGTTGATTAACCAGAATTCCGGCTGCTCCCTGAACCATACACTTCGGCTTACCGGTCGTCCCTGACGAAAACATGATAAACACAGGATGACCTGCGGGCAATTGTTCGAAGCGAATTTCGGGCTTCCCTCGCGATAGAAAATCATCATAATATACGGCGTTAGGAATATGGCTGATATCGGGTTTCTCTTCCCTGTAGCGGGCCACTATGACTTTCTGGATAGAAGGTACCCCCTTGACAATTTCAGCAGCGTTAGAGAGAGAATTAAAAGCTTTTCCTTTATAGAAATAGCCGTCAACGGTAAACAAAATTCTTGGTTCGATCTGGCCAAAGCGATCAATGGCTGCCCCGGAACCGATATCGGTAGCACACGACGCCCAGACAGCGCCGATGCTAGTGCTGGCAAGCATCGCCACAGCCGTCTCTATCATGTTCGGCATATAGGCAGCTACCCGGTCTCCAGGCTTGATTCCTATTTTTCGAAGAGATTCTGCCAGGCGTGCCACAGAGTCATACAGTTCAGCGTAGCTCATGCTCGCCGACTTCTGAGTTTCTCCCTTGAAGATCAAGGCTGTATTCTTATCCCTGTATCTCAGTAGATTTTCGGCGAAATTTAGCCTCGCGCCAGCAAACCATTTTGCGCCCGGCATCTTGGTGATGTCGTCAACCACCATTTCGTAGCCCTTGGAAGCCTTCACCCCAACAAAATCCCACACAGCAGCCCAGAAATCCGGTATCTTATCTACAGACCAGTCATAAAGCTCTTTGTAGGAATGGAAGTTCTGTCTATGTCGTTTGTTAACGAACTTTATGAAACTGGTTATGTTCGCGTTCTTCTTTCGTTCTTCTGTCGGCTGCCAAAGTAGCTTGCCCATGTCAATTTCCTCTTACTTCCTTAGTGGTCAGGCTAGTTAGCACATCACTGATTACCTGCTCAACACCGGGCGTCTTTATCATCGGCTAGAGGGACCCAGTATATATCAAGAATTGTGTTGGTGGGGTCTTCCGTGCGGAAGCAAGCCTTTACTTTCATGCCAATTTCGGGGGTTCCATATTGCAGATAGCCCTTAAATATAGTGCATACGCCAGGCAGCTCCACGTCAATCTGGAAATAGGGGGTAGTGAGCTCTATGCCAGCGCCGGCGTACTCCACGCGCGCATAGGTGTGCACCGTGCCAATCACCGGCTGCGCCAATTCTTCCCATGTCATGGGCTGGTTACAGTCGGGGCAGTCAGCCCGCGGCGGCAGCCACAGCCTGTGCTCTCCACACTCAGGATTGACGCATCTGGTGGCCAGTAATCTAGCCTCTGTCAGGCCTTTGAAGAACGGGGAGAGCTTTCCATAAGTATGCCTGTGGGCCAAGCTCCTCGGCCACTCTATTACTATGGCTGGTTCTGACTGAAGCACCTTTGCCGGTTTGCCAGTGTACTTCGTTATCTTTCTCCTTGATGCCACAGTTTTCCTCCTTTAAAAAGCCTTTCTGAGAATGCCTACTGTCACATGTGACCCGACACCAGCGTGAGATACCCAGAGCGCCTGCTTGGCGTTTGGGACTTGCAGACTCTTCCAATCTGCGGGCTTTCTCTTGCCAAAGGAGTCCCAGATCCTCTGGTCGCCATGAAACTTATCATACTTACCCTGTATCTGCCACAGGCACTCGGCTCCTTGAAAGATGCCAGTTGCTCCTACAGCATGCATGGTGCCAATCAGTCCTCCGGACAGATTGGCCGGGCATTTGCCGCCGAAATAGGCGTCACCCGATTCAATGTAATCAGGTTCCTCTCCATAGGGGCGGAGTCCGATGTCCCCGTAAGTCTGGATGTCACTTATGGTAAACGCATCATGCAACTCCACGAGGTCAAGCTCTTCAAGCGGGTTGGTGATGCCAGCCATTCGATAGGCGAAATAAGCGGCAAATCGTGCCGCAGCGAAGCTTTCGAATCCCGGCCAACGCTGTCCTTCCTTCTTGCGCAGGCCCTTATACATCTCAGGAGTCTCGTGTGGCAGAAGCGGGATTTCCATGTCTCTACGGTCTGCCACCCTCAAGGTATGGCTACCGCCGGCTATGAAAAGCTCACAGGGTTTATCGGTCAGCTTATAGGCAGTCTTTTCGTCGCAAAGCAGCATGCAAGCAGCACCATCCGTCATGGCACAGCACTCCAGGAAACGTAACGGGTAGGTTGACATCGGGCTGTTAAGCACATCCTGAATTGTGTATTTGCCCGGCTGCTGGGAATATGGCGAGTGATAGGCATAGAGGTGGTTCTTGACTGCCACCTTGGCTCTAGTCTCCTCGGAGAGATTGTAAGCCCAGGCGAAACGGACGGCCATGGGAGCGTAGTAGGCAGAATAGATGCGGGAAAGCCTGGTCTCAAAGTCTTTGCAGGCTGCGGTGGCAATGTAGTAATTGCCGGTTCGCGTATCCACTTCAGACATGCGCTCCCAGCCTACCGCCAGGGCCACATCAGCGTATCCACTGGCTATCGCCATAGCAGCCGTCAGTACAGTGGAGCCGCCAGTGGCCCCGCCAGTCTTGACACCTATATCATACATGGGGTCAAGACCGAGGTAGTCAGTGACCTTGGCTTCGCATAGGAGCTGGTCCTGAAAGTGGTCGGCAAATTCGCCGCAGGCAAGAAAGTTGATTAATCCCTTGACTTCTACCGGCGAGAGCTTTAAGTCATTATTCTCCAGCATCTGCCGGAATGCCACCATCACCTGCTCTTCGATCTTCATTTCCGGGCAGAACTTCTTATAGTTCGTCAACCCCCCGGCAACGGCGAATACTTTTCTGTTCCATCTGGGAATGCGCCAATTTCCTTCCTTTAGAGTAATCACTTTAACAACTCCTTTCCCTGCGTGCTAGCGACACCAATTTTGTTATCTACCGCAATTGTCCTCAGCATAGCATCGGTGTGTTTCTTCAGATAGGTTTGGAAAGTCCAGTGCTTTCTCAGATGCCAGCGCCTGAGGGCCCAGGCATGCCCAAGAACGACTATGTCATGAGCAATCAACCTGGGGTCATCAATATCAAACTCGCCCTCTTCAACGCCTCTTGTCAGCAATTTCTCGAATACAGTCAATATGCGCGCTTCAGAGTCAAAGATGCGTTGCTGGGCATTGTCTGGCAGGTTCTTTGTCTCCTGGTACGTAAATAGAGTAATATCCTGATTGTCGTCATGCCATTCATAAAACTTTCTCATAAGCTCTACAAGAGCTATCGTTGGGCTTGCGGTTGCCAGTCCATTGGCACAATCTTCCATGGCACCCGCCTGCTGCGAGGTAGCACTATTGATAATCGAATAGAGGATCTCTTCCTTCGAGCCGAAATAGTGATACAGCGCACCGGCGCTCATGCCACAAGCTTTGGCCAGTTCACGCATATTGGTTCGGTCATACCCTTTCTTAGTCAATACTTTTGTGGAGCAGCGGACTATATGATTTCTGCGCTCTTTGACCAAAGCTTCGTCGTTACTGAAAGTGCGTATGGTGAACTCTTCAGACAATTTTCACCCGGATGATTGAACGAACATTCAATCTATGATTGTTGGCCAAATATATCATCAGATAGGCCTTTTGTCAACAACGTATCCTGGCTGACAACACGAGCAAAACACTTCAGCAAGTTCCACTTCAATATACTCCGGGGGACGAGATGGCCCATCCAATCCCCAGCTAATCTTAGTTCGGTACTACAACTCTCCTGCCTTGGCCATGGCGTCCATACGCAAGAAGATTTCGGCAGTATTCAGTTTGGAGGTGGCGGGGTCTTCGCCGCGGAACTCGCGCCACAGGCGCTCCGCGTTGAACAGAATACGCTCGTGGTTAGGCCATTGTCTGAACCGCCCCAAGTCAATGTCTTTGGCGGCTTCGTCAACGGTCATGCCCTTGTCGAACCGTTTCTTCGCCTCGCTTCGCACAAAGACAAGATAATCGCGACACAGATTCAGCCCTTCCACTCCGCGCACCGGCCCATGGCCGGGGACATAGGTCTGAGCACCCAGCTTAGCCATGGCATCCAGGTTCTTGAGCCAGCCGGCAAAAGACCCTTCCATACCCAGCGGGGTGGAATACAAGAAAATGAAGTCGCCGGCAAAGATGATACTTTCATCGGGTAAATACACAATTATGTCGTCGATAGTGTGGCCAGGCCCGAAGTGCAGCAGCCGGACTTCTCGCCCATCCACGTGCAGCGTAAGTTGCTTGTCAAAGGTGATATGAGCTGGCGTGGCCGCAATTCCCCGGAAATCGAATTCAGGGAAGATGGTATTCAGCAAGGCTGGATCCATTGTGCCTGTCTCCATTACCTCATGGCGGCAGTGGTCATGCGAGATTATGGTAGCCCCCGCAAACACATGGTTTCCATAGGTATGGTCTCCGTGGTGATGGGTGTTGATTAAATAGCGAATTGGCTTATCGGTGATCCTCCTGATCTCGTCCTTGAATCTCTGGGTCAGGCCGACCGTAGCCAGTGAATCCACGACCACCACATAATCGTTGCCCACAATAAATCCGGCATTGCTCCAGTACCAGGTAGCCTTGGCCTGTATATAGGCATAGACATTGGGAGCCAACTCCTTGACTCCCGACTTCCAGGTCGGGACTGCGTCTCTTTTGTTCATCCTGGTGTCTCCTCCTTTCTAACCCTGTCTAAGTCCAATAATCGACATGCTTAGCGACATGCAAAACACCCGCAGACAGAGATATCAACGGGTGAATGTGCGCTTCGGCGGCTTCTCTCCAACTCGGTTCCTGAGGACCCCGATACCTGCCACCTCCAGCTCGATGACATCGCCAGGCTGAATCCAGCGGTTCAATTCCATACCACAACCGCCTTCCACCGTCCCCGAGCCCAGGAAATCACCGGGATACAGCGTCTCCTCCATGGAAGCAAACTCAATAATCTGAGGCCAGGTCCAGTATGCCGTGCCACTGTTATTATCCGACCATACTTCACCGTTGACACGGGCTATCATCCGCAGGTTCCCAGGATCCACCTCATCAGGCGTCACCAGGCAAGGCCCCATGACGCTGCAGGTGTCCTTGCCCTTAGCCGGACCGAGTCCGCCTGCCTGCATCTCCTGCAACTGGATATCCCGGGCACTGATGTCGTTGAATATAGTATAACCAGCAATGTATTCGTCTGCTCGTTCCCTGGGGATGTTTTTCCCCTCCTTGCCAATATAGATACCGTACTCCAACTCATAGTCCAGCAAGTCGGTGAAGGCAGGCCAGAGAATGACCTCATCGGGGCCAATGACAGTGTCGGGATTACCTTTATAGCATACCGGTATCTCATACCAGCCTTTGTCGAGCTGTCTCTTCCCTGAAAAGCTGGCGTGGCCCTCGAAGGTGAGATAATCCCGAAGGGAATTCGGTCGTGGCACCGGCGCCTTCAGCCTGACTTCATTCATCTCATACACTACTTTTTCGCCCCGGGGACCAAGCAGAGTGTCTTTGATCTGGTATTTCGCCACATAGTCAATGGTCAGTTCAGCCCTGTCTTTTCCGTCATTTCCTCGCCGTAGGAAGGCAATCATGTCAGGAGGCAGCATTGCTGATGCCAGTTCGTAAGCCTCACTATTGGCGTGCTTATCGGCCAGGTAGCGGGTATAGCCCATATTGAGGTCGATAATCTTGTTCTGGTATATAGCTCCGATGCGTTGTGTTTCGCCAACCGGCGTGGGAACCCCGAAAGTCACTAGCTTCAATCCCTCCTCCTTTCTCGCGCAGCCCCCGCATACTATCCGCTTCCTATATAGTATGTCAAGAGTTCACATGTTGTACGACCCAAGCTCTTGCCCGTTTCGGTAACAAACCAAGTGATTGTGCGCCGTAGCATTTGGGCTGTTGTGATTTGTTGTGTTTCACGAATTTCCTAATTTGACTTAACACGCATGGATCGAGATCTATCTAGTGGCTTCGTAGAAGCCTCCTGTATCTCACATTTGCTTATTTCCCGGATCTCCCTTTCCGACTGAGATACCTATACTGCGGCCCTGCCTCACTCGATCATACTTCATTAGAAATATACTATCCCGAATCTCAAGCTAGATTGTTCAGAGGAAACGCGTAGTAAGGTCGAAAGGTATTGACTTTGATCCGAAAACATGATAGTCTGATATAGACAGGTTATATATGAGTGCCTAAACCATGAGCCGATTCAGCATTAATAGCTTCCGTACGACTGGGCGGCTTTTCAACGAACTACTAGGGGCTCATCGAAACAGAACAGGCGAGGGGGGGTGATAGCCTTGAGATATCAATGCTGATTAGCAACAAAAAACAAGGAAAGGGAGGAAAAGATGATAAAGAAATTGTTACTATTGGTTGTGTGCGTAGCGGTTGTGGTGGCTCTAGTACCGAGCTACGTTGGTGCCACTTCGGGAGGGATCGATGGATGTTACGATTACTGGTGGGGGCACTGGATTTACTTGTCTGATGCCACCTGCGATGCGATTTCCTATGCAATGAGAACGGGCGGAGCAGTTAGTGCGATAATAGCCGCTCGTTTTCCACCAAGCGCTCCGATTACCTGGATAGTTGCTGGCGTATTGGAGATAGGTAGCGCGCTTATCGATTACCTCAATAGAAACGACACGGGCATCAAAATAAGGCTAAATTACACATTCCTACCCCTACCGTTCCCCCCAATGATACCCACCTGGGTAGGAGCCCAACCCGACGCTTGCGGCACGGTGACGGGGCAGGTCACTAGCCAGGCGACAGGTGACGCTCTACCGTATTCTACGGTCACGGCCACACAATCTGCACAAGTGATCGTATCGGTCGGGACCGATTCCAATGGCCGATACGCAATCGCTCTGTCTCCCGGAACGTATATGATTACAGCCAGTAAATCTGGATACTACGATCTGGGCAAGCCTGTGGGCCTGTCAGACGGTTCGTCCGCCACGCGGAACTTCCCACTATCCCAGAGTTCAGGAGGGGGTGGCTGCCCATTCCTTGACGTATGGGACGGTAGTGAGTGGGCTGGCGAAGACTTTCTTAATATCCACAATGCCGAAGGTGTGGACGTTTCCTATCAGCATGTTCTCACGACCGTGCCGGAGCGCGTAAATGGGGCTTACAAGTTTCGACTTATTGAGCATTCAAAGACCATAAGTGATATAGACCAGGTTCAGTTGCACGCTGTACTTGAGGATGGAACGGTCGAGGAGCTCGGCCTCAAGTCGGCTCAGCACTCAGAATACGGCAACGTGCTTGACCTGCTACTTGAGAGCGATGACCTTAGAGTACAGGAGGTAGGAGCAGACCACAACAGCGGAACAAGCCAGAGCATAGACCTGAAATTCACGGCATTGGGGCCGAATGCGAAAGCCGTAGCCTTCATATTCACGATAGAAGGAAACAATATGATTATAAAGTAGGGGATGGGGGGATTCTGTCGGAGGCTCCCCAATCGGTGCTGATGGTAGCTTAAACCAGCCATCAGCACCGATTGGCGGAATGTAAACAACATGGGCATCAAGATATGTTTATTCGCATACGTAATAGTAATCGGTATCGGGCCCCAGTGAAAAATACTTTATGAGGGGTTTATTTGTTATAATAAACCCATCAATTTATATAATTTCTATTTATTAAGGTAATGGAGGTATCTTTGGATGTCTCAGAGCACCTTTCGGATCATTAATATAGTAGTGGTTGTTTTGTTGGTTATTTCTATGTTTTTCCCTTATCAAAGGTTTAACATTGCCATTGAACATTCAACAATTATCAAAATAATTATCGGAGCCGTAGCGATTGCTGTTGGTGTCAGATTGCTTATCCACAGACCTTAGTTTGCCAGATTGACTCCCGTGGTTAACCTGGCTCGATCTGGATGGAAGCACAACCTTCATAAGTTGACATGTTATAGACCAGGCTGATGGAGGGATCTTAGAATGTCTGAGAATACATTTCAAATCATTTTCATGGTGTTAGCGGCTATCACGCTTATTTCTATATTTTTCCCTTATCAAAGATTCAATATTGCCGATAAATATGCCGGAATTTTTAGAATAATTGTGGGGGCAGTAATGCTTGGCCTCGCTGTGGCAGGTTTTCTCTTCTACTGACTTTATTTGGCCACATTGATTCGCGTCATTAACCTGGCTCGGTCTGAATGGAAGCACAACTTTTATAAGTCGACATGTTATAGACCAGGCTGATGGAGGGATCTTAGAATGTCTTACAGGACTTTGAGAATCATTTTTGTGTGCGCACTTCTTGTGACGATGATTTCCTTTTTTTTCCCTTATGAAAGGTTTAATATTGCCATTAAATGGGCTACAATCATTAGAATAGTTATAGCGTCTGTAGCGCTTGGTGTAGGTATTAGATTATTAGTCCTGTACAGTAGGTCGCCGCATTGATTCATGTCATCAACCTGGCTCGGTCTGAATGGAAGCACGACCTTTATAAGTTGACATGTTACAGACCAGGCTGATGGAGGTATCTCAGAATGTCTGAGAACACATTCAATATCATTTTTATTGCGGTAATGGTTATGCTGATTATTCTTATTTTTTTACCTCATGAAAGATTTCACATTTCTGGCACCTATATCAAAATCATTAGAATAATTGTGGGAGCTGTGGCGATTGGTATGGGTGTGGCATATTATCTCTTGGAGCGGCTCTAGTTGGCTACGTTGATTCTCGTCATTATCTCGTCATCAAGCGGTTCTACTCCGAGTAGGGTAACAGCCTCTCTGATTTAGTAGACACAAATCCGAGTACGATTTTCAAGGCAGCTTTTGCCTTTGCCTACTCTATCTTTGCGCTGTACTCCGAATTTGTAGAGGTGTTGTCTCGTTGCACATCTCAGGCAAATATGCAATCTTGATTCTCAGGTATATTCGGGACCTCCGCCTTGGCGGCCAGACAGCCCGTGCGGGTGAACCTTCTACAGAGTCAGCCCGGCCTGATACCCCTCGCTGTTAGCTTCCAGTATTTTCCGAGGCTTGGCAGAATTGCCTATGCAGTGTATCTCGGGAACCTTGCCTTCCAGAGCTTTGTACAGATGGTCATTTGCCCTGTAGCCGACTGCTATGATGACTGTGTCGGCTGGAATGGTCTCCTTCTTACCTTCGGTGGTAGCTACCCGGACATTGCCTTCTCTTATTTCTTCACAGGTCGCGCTGGTCAGCAGGTTTACTTTCTTACTTCTCAGCCCATCCATGAGCCGGCGCCTTGTCATGGGGAACATATCGCTAGCCATCCGCTTCAATATCTCTATAATGGTCACCGTCTTTCCCTTTTCCGCCAGATAGTGCCCCGTCTCGCAGCCGACCATCCCCCCACCAATGATGACCACATTTTGCCCGGCCCTGGCTTTGCCCAAGAGCACATCCTGAGCAGTAACCACGTTCGGCCTGTCAATGCCGGAGATGTCAGGCACGGCTGGAACGCCCCCCGCGGCTATGACAACAGCATCCGGTTTCTCTTCAATAATCATTTCAACTGTCGCATCCGTATTGAGCTTGACTTTCACTCCAGCTTTCATAATCTGATTGACCAGATAATCTATCCAGGGGAAGATATCGCCCTTGAACGGAGGTAGTGCGGCTATGTTCAGTTGCCCGCCCAGTTTTGCATCTTTTTCAAACAGAGTGACCCTGTGGCCTCTGTGCGCTGCCACAGCAGCAGCTTGCATGCCAGCCGGGCCGCCGCCGACTACGACCACCTTCCTGGCCTCTGCCACGGGTTTAACTTGACATGCCCTCTCCCTGCCTGTGGTGGGGTTGACGACGCAAGTGAGGCCTTCGCCACGCTCATCGAAGGCCAGCCGCTCAATACACTCCATACAGCCTATGCACGAGATGACTTCATCAAGCCTTCCTTCGGCCACTTTATTGGGCAAGTCCGGGTCGGCCAACAGACGCCGGCCTATGGCTATGAGGTCAGCTTTGCCTTCCGCGAGAATCTTCTCACCAAGCTCAAGGTCCAGCCTGCCCACCGCAATTACCGGCACTCTGGTTAGCTTCTTGACTTCTTCAGCCAGAGGTACCAGAAAGCCCGGGGTATCCGGAATTGGAGCGGTGGTTATATATGACCCAACGCCATACCCCGATACGTGAAGCGCTTGAGCACCCGCCGCCACCGCCAGCGGTATCAACTGTCTGCTCTCCTCAATCGTGATCCCGTTCTCCACTCCCCATTCCCGAGCATTGAACCTGACCCAGACGGGAAAATCGGGGCCTAATTCCCTTCTAACAGCCTGAAGTATCTCCACCAGGAATCTTGCCTTATTCTCGACCGAGCCACCGTAGTTGTCCTTGCGCTGGTTGGTAGCCGAGGAGAGAAAGGCAGCCACGATGTACTGGTGAGCACCGTGAATCTCCACGCCGTCAAAGCCAGCCTCCCTGGCACGTCTGGCAGCCGAGACAAACCACTGTACCCTTTCCGCTATCTCTTCCACAGTTAGTTCATGAGGAGGTCCCACGAGAACACCCATAACTCTGGTGGGTACTATTACCGGGGATGGGCCCACCTGTACTGTCTTTCCATCCCAGTTCTCCAGGGTAGCATGCATTATCTGTATGGCTATCTTAGCACCGTATTTATGGGCGGCATCCGTCAGTCTCCGCCATCCGAGAATAAATCTATCGTCTCCGAGAGAGGCCTGGTAGGACGGAGATCCCTGGGGAGACGTAGTACATTTCAGGCTGGGAGCGCTTCCTTCCACGATAATCAATCCTACCCCACCTCTAGCCCTTGCTTCATAATAATCAAGCATTCTCTGGCTGACAGCGCCTCCCGCCTCGGCATAGTTGGTCCCCATTGGAGGCATGACTATGCGGTTCTTCACTCGCATCTTGCCTATGTTCGTTGGCTCAAAGATTTTCTTAAATCGATTTGTAATCATCGCTGGCTCCTTCCTTTGTTCGAAAACGGTATTCCGTTTTTACCTCAGAGTTTACCACAAGACCAGAGTCCACCGCCGTCGCCCTTAGTGTCACTCTGCTTCTGTACATTATTGCCGTACCTGCGCCAAAGCTCAAACATAGGACTCGGGCAGAAGCAGGCAGCTGGCGATGTTTATTGTAATGATGAAGAAATTTTCCGACAGATAGTTGAAGATTCCTCGTTCGGGGCCCTCGGCACAGGTGTTATAATCTAACCGATGCCGCAGAAGTTCGCCCACCTTCACGTTCACACTGAATATAGCTTGCTCGATGGCATGTGTCGCATTGCCCACCTGATTGCCCGAGCCAAGGAGTTGGGCATGGACAGCCTGGCTATCACCGACCACGGCGGCATGTATGGCGTCATTGATTTTTACGTGGCGGCTAAGGAAGCAGGGATAAAACCAATCATCGGCTGCGAAGTCTATGTCGCCGAGACCGATTGCCGCAGCCGCGAGTCAGCCCACAAGACCCCTTATCATCTCACTTTGCTGGCCAAGAACGAAAAAGGCTATCGCAATTTGCTCCAACTGGTTACCAAGAGTCAACTCGAGGGATTTTACTATAGACCGAGGGTGGATAAAGAGCTTCTCAAGCTCCACCATGGCGGACTTATCGCTCTCTCCGGGTGTGCTCACGGGGAGCTGGCTCGACTTATCCTGGAAGGGCGAAAGGACGAGCTTGCCAGAACAGCTCTGTGGTACAAGGAGGTGTTCGGCGATTACTATCTGGAAATTCAAAGGCACCCCATCCCTGAGTTGGAGCAAGTCAACCAGGAGCTCGTTTCGCTATCTACCAAACTCGATATCCCACCGGTAGCCACATTTGATGTGCATTACGTTGATAAACAAGATGCGCCAGCCCATGAACTTCTTCTGTGCATACAGACCAATACCTCTGTGTATGATGAGAAAAGGCTGAAGCTGGCTGGCGACTTCTTCTACCTCAAAAGCCCTGAAGAGGCAAATCAACTGTTTGCCGACTTACCTCAGGCTGTGGAGAATACTCAGGCCATTGCCGATATGTGTCAACTGGAACTGGATTTTACTAAGCTACATCTGCCGCGCGTGGAATTGCCTCAGGGCCGGAAAGCCGATGATTTCCTGGCTGAACTCTGCTGGCAGGGCCTGGCAAGACGTTACCCTGAGCCCGGCCCAGAGGTCAAGGAACGGCTTGCCTACGAACTTGATGTCATCCAGAAGACAAAATTTGCCGATTATTTCCTCGTTGTTTGGGACATAATCTCCTTTACTCGAGAACAGGGCATCTACTTTGGCGTTCGGGGAAGCGCTGCTGCCAGCCTGGCTCTCTACTGTCTGGGTGTCACCGACGTTGACCCGCTGGCATATGGGCTTGTTTTCGAACGATTCCTTAATGTCGAGCGCCGCGAGCTCCCGGATATTGACCTTGATTTCCAGGATGACCGTCGTGATGAAGTCCTGGCTTATGTTAACCAGAAATACGGCTCCGACCACGTGGCTCAAATCATCACGTTTGGCACCATGGGAGCCCGGGCTGCGATTAGAGACACCGGGCGGGCTCTGGGCATGCCTTATGCCCAGGTTGACACGGTGGCTCGACTCATCCCTCTAGAACTGACCATAACCCTGGAAAGAGCGCTCGAACAGAGCCGAGAGCTTCATGACATTTACCACCAGGATGCAGCAATACGTAACCTGATCGACTCGGCCAAGAAACTGGAGGGAATGGTCAGGCACGTCAGCACTCATGCCGCCGGCGTGGTTATAGCACACGAGCCCTTGATCGAATACGTGCCCCTGCAACTGCTGGGAAAGGGTGAGCAGCGCACTGTCATGACCCAGTTCCACATGGGCAACATCGCTCGCCTGGGACTACTGAAAATGGATTTCCTGGGACTATCTAATCTGACCATCATGGCTAATGTCAAAGAGATCGTTGCCCAGAATCGTGGCATCTCCCTGGATTTGCAGCATATTCCTCTCGACGATGCCAAGACCTTTGAGTCGCTGGCGTCGGGGGAAACCAAAGGCATCTTCCAGCTGGAAAGCGCCGGAATGCGCCGCTATATCAAGGAGCTCAAGCCCACTAACTTCAGCGATATCGCGGCTATGGTGGCGCTCTATCGCCCTGGCCCCATGGAACAGATTCCCACTTTTATCAGGGCCAAGCAGGGGGTTGCCCCTATTCATTACCCCCATCCCATTCTGGCGGAAATTTTGAAGGAAACCTACGGGGTCATCGTTTATCAGGAGCAGGTGATATTCATCGCCCAGGCTTTGGCCGGCTACAGCCTGGGCCAGGCTGACATTCTTCGTAAAGCCATGGGCAAGAAGATACCTGAGGTGATGAAGAAAGAGGAGCGCAATTTTATGGCCGGAGCGAAGAAAAAGGGCATATCGCCGGAATTAGCTAAGGAAGTATTTTCCCTGATTGAGCCTTTCGCCGGTTACGCTTTCAATAAGGCCCACAGCGTCAGCTACGGCCTCATTGCCTACCGCACTGCCTATCTTAAGGCAAATTACCCCGTCGAGTACATGACCGCTTTTCTCAATACTTATTCGGATAACATGGAAAAGGTCCGTTCGGCGATTGCCGAATGCCGGAGACTGGGCATCAAAGTGCTGCCACCGGACATTAACAGGAGCTACGCCAGCTTCACCATCGAGGCCTCGCCCTCGGCTCCCTCTCCAGTAGACGCAGAGGGCAGGGGTGAGGTCGGTATCCGCTTTGGACTGGCTTCCATCAAGAACGTCGGCTTTTCACCAGTTGAGCAGATCTTGTCCGGCCGAGACTCAGAGGGTGATTTTAAGTCCATAGAAGACTTCTGCTATCGGACCGATCTTCGCAACATCAATAAGAAAGTATTGGAAAGCCTGGTTAAGGTTGGTGTCTTTGACTCCCTGAGCAGCCGTAAGACACTCCTCGACTCCCTGAATAGAATCATCTCCCTATCTCAAACGAAACAGAGAGCCAAGGAATCGGGACAGGTCAGCATGTTTGATTTGTGGGGGCAAAGCTCTCCCGCACCACGTGTTGATTGCCAGCAGGCAGAGGAAGATGCATCCATCAAGCAAAAACTCATCTGGGAAAGAGAGCTCTTAGGAGTCTACTTCTCGCAACCTCTTGACTTCCTCGCTAGAGAGTCGTCCTCACCAGGGGTTGTTTCCTGTGGCGAAATCAACAGGGACATGGTTGACGAAACGGTGACGGTCAGGGGGATGGTGATCTCAGTTCGCCAGGCACACACCCGAGATAATCGCCCATTTGTTGTCGCCTCAATTGAAGACCTGGATGCCAGCATCGAGGTCATCGCCTGGCCCAGGCTCTACGAGAGCACGCGGGCGATATGGCAGGAGGGCAACATTCTCAGCATCAAAGGAGTGGTGAAGGTCAGGGATGGGGACGTGCAACTAAACTGTGAAGAGGCCATGCTCCTCCCTGTGAGGCAGGAAGTGCTAAAGGAGCCTCCGCGTCGCCACGTCCTGATAGATGTCACACAGTCGGGCGACGCCGTCAAAGACATCGCATGCCTCCACAAAATTGTGGATATCCTCAAGACTTATCCCGGCCAAGATAAAGTTTCTCTAAGCGTGGTGGGCGATGGTGAGGTGACTAACCTGGACATGCCCGGCATAACAGTGGATTACTGCCCCGAATTAGCTGGAGAATTGAGCGAGATAGTGGGCGAAAGCAACTTCAGGCTTGCGTGAAAATGGGGTCAACTCTGTTTTTCTCCACGTCCCTCGCCCCCGAGATTGCTTCGGCTGACTTCATCAGCTTCGCAACGACAATCGGGGCGTCATTGTCACCATTCCTCGGTTCGTCGTTGCGGAGTGCCCACTCCTTCTGTCGTTGCGAGGAGCGTAGCGATGAAGCAATCTAGAAAAGGAATTGCCGGGGCTGAGAGGTCGCCGAACATAGACGCTGCCCTCATTTCTTGCTATATTTGAATCTTATGTTAAGCTTAGTTCCCGCAGGCAGCGTCACCTCAGCTTCAGGATTCGTGGCTGGTGCGGTTCGTGCCGGCATAAAGCATAAAGACGAGCTCGATTTAGCCATCCTCTATTCCGAGGCTCCCTGCATGGCTGCCGCCGTTTTTACTACCAACCAGATTAAATCGGCTCCAGTTATTTTATCCCAGAAGCATGTCGCAAGAGGACGGGCGCGGGCTGTGGTGGCGAATTCCGGTTGTGCCAATGCCTGCATAGGCGAGCGAGGACTGGCAGACGCCGTGGAAATGGCAAAGTTAGCAGCCGCTAAGCTGGATATGTCTCCTGAGCAAGTGCTTATTGCCAGTACCGGTGTCATTGGCGTGCCCTTGCCCATGGACAAAATCAGGGCTGCGATTCCTAAGATAAAGCCAACCAGAAAGGGTGGTCATGATTTTTGTCGGGCAATAATGACCACGGATACCAGACCTAAGGAAGTAGCTGTCCAGGTAGATCTAGGCGGCAAGAAATTCACCGTTGGTGGAGTAGCTAAAGGGGCAGGCATGATTCATCCCAACATGGCTACCATGCTTTGTTTTATCGCCACCGATGCCGCGGTGAGTGCTGATTTCCTGCCGGCTGCACTACACAAGGCGGTGGATTGCTCTTTCAACATCGTAAGCATTGATGGTGACACCAGCCCCAGCGATTGTGCATTCCTTTTGGCCAACGGCCTGGCTGACAACCAGCCCATCGACTGCAATAACGGTTGCGCCTTCCAAGAAGCCTTAAACGCAGTTTGCACTCACCTGGCTAAATCCATAGCTCGGGATGGCGAGGGAGCTACAAAGCTTATTGAAGTCACGGTAGAAGGGGCAGAAGACGAGGTTTGGGCACGCCAGGCAGCTAGGACGATTGCTGGTTCACCGCTGGTGAAGGCAGCCATCCATGGCAACGACCCTAACTGGGGGCGCATCGTTGCTGCCCTGGGACGGAGCGGAGCAAGGGTGAGGGAAGACAGACTGGATGTCTATCTGAATGATGTTTGCGTCATGAAGCAAGGTTGCCCCACTACCTTCAGCAAAGCGGAAATGATATCGGATTTGAGCAAAAGCGATAATGTACTCATAAGGCTCTGCCTGAATCTAGGAAACGGCCGTGCCATCTCCTGGGGCTGCGACCTATCCGAGGAATATGTTACTATTAACAGCGCATATACCACGTAATGCAGAAGAAAATCATTGTAGTTAAGATTGGCGGCAGCACCCTAGGAAATCACGACACCACCCTAGAAGATCTGGTGGAGCTTCACAAGCAGGGCAAATCGTTGGTGGTGGTTCATGGTGGCGCTAAAGTGACTTCCGAGTGGCTGGCCCGGCTGGGCATTCCCACCAGCTTTGTAAATGGGTTAAGAGTAACCGACGCCGAGACCCTGAAGGTGGTGGCTGCGGCCCTGGGCGGGCTGGTCAATAAGGAATTGGTGGTGGCTATTCAAGCTCTGGGCGGAAAGGCGGTAGGCCTGAGCGGTTGCGACGGGAACTTGCTCTGGGCAAGCGTCAAGAGCCCCGAGATGGGCTATGTCGGCGAGATTGTCGCCGTTGATCCCACTCCCTTGACACTCCTGCTAAAGGCCGGCTATATGCCCGTGGTCGCGCCCATAAGTTTCGGGCCGGTGGAAGGCAGGGTCACGCTGCTCAATGTCAACGGAGATACTGCGGCGGGGGAGATCGCTGCAGCCTTGGTTGCGGAAAAATTGATATTCCTGACCGATGTTGATGGTATTCATGATGGCCTGGGGCAGGTGGTCCCCAGGCTCAACCTGGCTGAGGCTAAGAATATGCTCGCGTCCGGCGTAGCTTCCGGCGGCATGATTCCCAAAATAGAAGCCAGCCTTAGAGCTTTGACTACTACGAAGGTCGTGCGTATCATCAATGGCAGAGTCGCCAGTGCCTTACGTGATGACATCACCGCAAAGGCTCGGCAAACTAAATCAGGAGGTACAACAATTGTCTCAGAATGATTGGCAAGAGTTAGAGAAGAAGCTATTCCTACAGACGATCAAGAGGGCTCCCGTGACCCTGGTTCGCGGCAAAGGCGCTCGAGTCTGGGATGACCAGGGCCGCGAATACCTCGACTTTACCGCTGGCTGGGCGACAAATAGCCTGGGGCATTGCCCTCCGGTGGTCGTCAAGGCGCTGACAAAGCAGGCTAGAACTTTGCTCCATACATCCAGCCAGTTTTATACCGTGCCCCAGTTAGAGCTGGCCCGGCTTCTAGTTGAGCATAGCTGTCTAAACAGGGTTTTCTTCTGTAACAGCGGCGCTGAAGCTAATGAAGGGGCAGTGAAGCTGGCTCGCAGGTATGGCAAGCTTCGTCTTAACGGCGCCTACGAGGTCATTACTGCCTATAACTCTTTTCATGGGCGGACCCTGGCCATGACCGCCGCCACAGGGCAAAGCAGATTTCAGGAACCTTACACACCCCTGCCAGTCGGTTTCATCAACGTGGAATATAACAATGTCGAGGCAATCAAGGGGGCCACCGGCGAGAAGACCTGCGCTGTACTACTGGAGCCAATTCAGGGAGAAGGCGGGGTGAACATACCTGACAATGACTATCTACAAAAGGTACAAAGCTGGTGTCGGGAGAAGGGCATCCTCTTGATTATGGATGAGGTGCAGACAGGGGCCGGTCGAACCGGGACGCTCTTCGCCTATGAACAGTATGGAGTCGAGCCGGACATAATGGCTCTGGCCAAGGGATTGGGCAGCGGCGTGCCCATTGGCGCGTTTTTGGCCAAAGAAAATGTCTCCGTCTTCTCCCCGGGCGAGCACGGTTCTACCTATGGCGGCAACCCGCTGGTCTGTGCCGCCGCTCATGCCGCCCTCAAGTACATGATTGACCACAACATACCGGCACAGGCTAAACGAGTCGGGAATTATTTTCTAACCAAACTGGAAGGCCTGAAGCAGCAATTTGATTTCGTTACCGACGTGAGAGGTAGGGGCCTCCTGATAGCTTTGGAATTCAACCAGGAAATCGGCGACAAATTGTTACTGGCTTGCCTTAATCGAGGCCTACTGGTCAACAGACTGAAGCCCAATGCCTTGCGCTTTATGCCACCCCTAATCATCACCGAAAAGGAGGTGGACAAGGCGGTAGTCATTCTGGGGGACGTACTAAGGGAAATACGAAACCCTAAACCCTAAATACGAAATGCTAAACAATATCGAAATCGCAAATCCCAATGACCAGCACATGAAGACTCGGAATGAACTCATTGCGAGGAGCCCCGATTCAGCGGGGTGACGAAGCAATCTCTAGTGTTTTGAATTTAAGTATTTGAGCTTCGAATTTGTTTAGGAATTAGGTATTAGGATTTCGGATTTCTCTGAAGGAGATCATGAAATGGCAGAGAAAGTAGTATTAGCTTATAGCGGCGGCCTGGATACCTCCGTGGCCGTAAGATGGCTTGAGGAAAAATATGACCTGAAGGTCATCACCCTCACAGTAGACATCGGGAATGTCCCCGACCTTGAGGCTACCGGACAAAAAGCCCTCAAAGTCGGAGCCGTAAAAGCGCTGGTCGTGGACGCCAAAGAGACTTTTATCAAGTCGTATGTTTTTCCCGCTCTGCAAGCCGACGCCGTTTACGAAGGGCAGTATCCTTTGTCCACAGCCCTGGGACGTCCTCTCATCGTCCGACTTCTTGTGGAAACAGCAAAAAAAGAGAAAACGAGCTTGGTCGCTCACGGCTGCACCGCCAAGGGCAATGACCAGGTGAGGATTGATGTCGGTGTCGCCGCTTTAGCCCCCGAACTGAAGGTAATCGCCCCGGCCCGGGAATGGAAGATGACCCGGGAGCAGACAATCAAATATGCCCAGGCCCACAATATCCCTGTCCCTGTCACCAAGGCCAGCCCTTATTCCATCGACGAAAACCTGTGGGGCCGTGGCATCGAATGTGGCGTGCTCGAAGATACCTGGAACGAACCACCTGAGGACATCTTCCTGTGGACAAGGTCGCCGGACAAAACGCCGGCCCGGCCCGCTTATCTGGAGATTGGCTTCGAAAAGGGGATACCGGTAACCCTTAACGGCCGCAAGGTAGAGCCTGTTACGCTTGTCCAGAAGCTTCACGACCTGGCTGGCAGGCATGGCATAGGCCGGATTGACCACGTGGAGAATAGGTTGGTAGGCATAAAATCCAGGGAGATCTATGAGGCGCCGGCTGCCGTCGTCCTGTTGAAAGCTCATCTGGCACTGGAGGATTTGGTGCTGACCAAAGACCAGCTCCGCTTCAAGGCCAAAGTCGCCACTGAGTATGCCGACCTCGTCTACAACGGGTTGTGGTTTACAGGTATGCGTCAGGACTTAGCCGCCTATGTGGCAAGCACGCAAAGGTATGTCACCGGCACTACAAGGGTCAAGCTCTTCAAAGGCAACTGCCAGGTAGTGGGTAGAAAGTCGCCCTATTCCCTTTACGACTACAGTCTGGCTACTTACGACAAAGGGGATGTCTTCGACCATAGTGCCTCACCCGGCTTCATCCACATCTGGGGTTTACCTGTAAGGACCCAGGCCAAGGCGCAGCCCGAGCCACACGAATAGCGGCATTCCGGGGACATAGTACCTGGCTTGTAGTAGGCCCGACTATTATGGTGTCCCTGGAATTCGCTAGTCCAGACTAAAGAGAGGGTACTGGTCCGTCGTCAGCAAAAAAGCGTATGCGCCTACTCTCAGTCCCCATCTACTTACACCAACCACGAAGTCAAATAGACCTCTAGGATAGCGCCCGGTGAACAAGATGGCAAACCAGGCTATCACCACGCAGACAAAGGCTACAACCACCAACAAGGCCAGGATGAGGTAGTGTGGGAGAGCGAACAACCACTTCCCCAGTGGTAACCAGCGGTTAAGGTCTTTCGGGACGTCAGGATACGGGATCTCAATGTGGACCGACTGCTCTTCGTCAGTTGATGGGTACACATCTGTAAGCAGACCAATATAAGCGCCAACACGTGTGCTGAACTTAACCAATGCTATATTCCAATCAAACCACCACCTGGGGTATTTCTGCCGGAACAGAATCATGAGCAAGGTTGCTAGAAACAAGATGCCTCCCGCAGCCAATCGCCAGTCCCAGTCATGCATTTTGCCCCCACCAAAGCCTCCGCCGCTTACCAAAGCTAGAATAATAGCGATTGGAATCAGTGTGAAGATCCTGAAGAATGTGGTTAGCCGATTAAGGGGCCTGTCCGGGTAGTCGATTGCCAAGGTGACAGGATAGGCAGATGGGGTCGCCGACGTTTCTTTTGCCATTCCTTTGATACCTCCTTTATGTTTTGTCCTATAATCCCTTCATTTCACAATTTAAGCACGCTCCACAATCTGTTGCAAGTGCAGCATATGCCATTTCGGACACACGGTGCGTATTTTGCAGTAGGCGTGATTAACACAGCATCCCAGGAGTTCCAAAGCACGATACCCTGGACAGATAGGCACCATGCTATAATGGCGCCGTGAGCAAATGGCGTACGGGACACCACGTTGTCCCTTTACTCCGCAGAAAATGCAGCAGCTTTGTGGACTTCATATAACAAATGGCCGCTGTCGAAACCTATGTCGGGCCACTGTGATTAATCGAATACGAGTAATAAGGAGGCACAACTATGCCAGAACTAGGTCTGGGCGTCCCTTTCTGGGTGATTGTTTTGATATGGTTAGCTAAGGTCGTGTTGCTGGTCTTCGTCTCTGCTCTTCTGGCGTGGCTCGGAGTCATGGCGCTGGATGCCTTTATCCGTCAGGTCTCTTATCGCGAACGTATAGGCGAGAGTCCGGTTGCCATCGGCTTGTTCATAGCCGGCTTCTTCATCCTGATTGGTCTTGTTATCCACGGCGCGATAACTGCGCTGACTGCAGTTACAGCTCCAGTAGTGTGGTACATCTTCGATTTCAGGACGTGGGGGATACTGGCTGCGAGCTTTGTGGTAAGCTTACTTCTCGGTGTAGCCCTGTTCTACATCGTGGACAAGCTAACGCCAGATATCCCGTTTGGCCGTATTAATGAAAGCCCGGTGGCTGCCGGGCTACATGTTTTTGGTTATCTTGTCTTCTTCGGATTGATACTCCATGCGGCACTGACTGGACCGTTATGAAGAGAACCTGGGTTCTACTGGGTTTGGTAGTTATCTTATTGGCTGCGGTGGCGACTGCCGGTTACGCCTGGGCATTCCCATCTGAAGGTTTCCACACGAGAGGCGGCGATATATTCGACGACTGGGAGATATGCAGGACTACGGCCTTTGATGAAGACGGTTTCTATCAAGTAAACGAGACAGGATTTCGTCCGGTTATAGCCTTCGAAAGTCTCGGGGAACAGGCCGACGTAGCCTATAGGCTGGGTGAGCAGATTGCCAATCAGTATCCAGACCGGATACAGAGGGCAGAGGCGGTATTTCGTTTTGTCCGTGACAGGGTGAGATATAGCTCCGATATAGATACATCCGGAAGTGAAGAGTTTGCCCAGAATGCCGACGAGCTGGCGACAACTATTGTGGAGGACGGCAGTGGGGAGGGTGATTGTGAAGATATGACAGTATTGCTGGCGGTTATGTATAAAGCCGCCGGATTTCGCTCAGCCATATTGCTTCTCTCGGAGCACACTGCGGCATTGGTTTATCTACCTGACTATGACGAGGCAATGGTTTTCTTTGAATTGGACGGCGAACCCGGCTGGATTTGGGCGGAGGCTACCGGCAGAAACAATCCGCTGGGTTGGGCACCCGACCAGTATCTCGATATGGAAATACCTGCCTATGAGATTTTTGCCGAGACACCTGCCTACGAAATACCTGCCGACGGCGTAGCTCCAATAACACCCCCTCCTGCCCCAGCGATGGCGTTTGCCGGAACCGGCGAAGGCGCCGCCTCCCCACCATATTTCTTCTTCATCGTTATTGGCTTGTTATTCTTCCTGTCTTTGTTAAGACGCAGCCGAAGGCGTTGAGCCAAACCCTGTGCAAATCGTCAGTGGCCCGTATTCCCGCCAAATAATACCTGATTCATAGTGGGCCCGATTGACATGGTGATCTTGGAATCATCAGCAGGACTATCGCCACTGGACGACTATCGATTCTCTTCGGAACAGATGAACTGCAGCCCGCAGCGCGATAAAATCCGCGATGCCAATTGCCAGCGCAAGCACAAGGATTAGCAAAGGAGTGAACCACACAATTCCGGTGATCTGAATGCCGATAAGAGCAAACACGGGCAAGATGATGAGCAGAGCTGCGTTTTGTGCACCACGGGGGTCTTTTGCCCGTGAAGAGCCGGCAACCCCCAGCATGAAGCTCAGCAGCGCCACGGCAGGGGTAAGGAGGAACAAGGTGAGAAACCATCCAGTCGTGACCACGAATCCGCTGAGGTCTCCCCAGCCCAAGCCCGATACCGCCAGCAAGAAGACCCCTGCCGAGATCCAGGTCATCACTAGTGCCGGTATCGCTCCCGCCAGTGCCTTGCCTAACAGAAGCTCCCAGGTCCTGACCGGTGTTGCCAGGAGAGCTTCCAGACTGCCAGAGAGCTTCTCGTCAACAATGCTAAAAGTCGCCACGCTCATGGCGATCATGGTCGGGATGAGGAGCAAGAAAAAGTTGACTTGACTGAGCAGGAGCACAAGAAGCTGTTCCTCGCCTGGTAGCTGAGCCACCCCGGGTATTGCCTCAACCAGTTTTTGCAGGGCAGTCTGGAACACTTGAGTGGTCAGCATGCTCTCGCCGGCGAATCTGAAGGCCACCCAAATGTAAAGTATCGCCTGCCCCATAACTAAGAACGGAAGCAGCGTTATGACAAAGGCGCTGTTGAGGTCGGTGAACAGCAGTGCCCACTCTTTC
>Ga0256868_10000386_pt1 | contig 26236 bp, 28 predicted proteins | sample RVTome_13_FD_187341 | JGI IMG/M metagenome (GOLD analysis project Ga0256868, IMG submission 187341) | Soil microbial communities from uranium-contaminated site in the Upper Colorado River Basin, Wyoming, United States - RVT92D227 HiSeq ...
AGTAAAACCACATGAGATGCAAATTTTGTCATTCTCCAGCTTGACTGGGGAATCCAGTCGTTTCTGGATTCCCCGATCGAGTCGGGGAATGACGATTATGTGGTTTTACTTATGGTCTTGTTAGTATGTGTGTATTTTTTAAAACACATTATTTAACGCATCCTCGAATTGTATGGCACTATGGTCCCATAAAAACTTACTCGAAAATTCCCTGCCCCGCCTTCCCATCGCCTCCCTCTGTTTATCATCCCTCAGTAATATCTTCATCTTCTCTGTCAGCCCGTCTTCAGAGCCTGAAGGGAAACTCACGCCAAAACCCTCTTTCTGGACAAAATCAAGCTCGGGGATATCGCTTACGATAACTGGTTTCCCGCATGCAGCAGCCTCTAAAACGCTTATAGGTGAGGATTCATGGCGTGATGGCAGGACGCATATCCTTGCCTTTGATAGTAGCCTGACCTTTTCACCGCCTGTTACAAAACCCGCATATTCGATTTTCTCCTTTACATTAGAAGGACAAGCTGATACAAGTTTATCGAACCTATCAAATTCGTAACCTGCAAGGATGAGCTTCATCTTTGGATACTCTGCGATTACCTTTTCGAATGACCTGATAAGTAGGTCAATGCCCTTTGTGTAGAGGTCTATCCTGCTGAAAAATAATATATAGTCTCCATCCTCCGGGGAAATACTTAAAAGTTCCTTGTTGATGCCATTCGGTATCACGCAACAGAGCTTAACCCCCCTCTTGACCCTGGACATGACCTTTTCCTTTGTTATATCTGAAACAAAGATGAATCTATCATAGATCTTCGGATAGAACCTTTCAACTATATACATGGGGATGGAGTAAAAGGGATTGAATTTTTTAAAAGAATGCTTTTCAATTATCCCTTGAACCTGTAATACCACAGGTGTCTTTGTGAGAAACATCGAGAAAAAAGGGGTCGAGGGGAGAAAATTCTCAACAATCACATCAAAATCATTGCCGTATCTCCTTACAAAATTCCCAGCCTGAATTGTATAGGCAAGAACACTCTTTATGAGGCTTTTACTTTCTGCTCCCACAAATACATTTCTTAATCCTTCGATCTCGCCATCCTTTGCTCCAGGGTATTTCATACAGAGCAGGGTGATATCATGTCTGTCCTTCAGTCGTTTATAGATCTCATAAGCCCTTACACCAGCCCCGCCAAATCCAAAAGGACTGCCAAGGCTTTCATAAATAAGCTGAAGTATCTTCATCTGCTCTGTTTTTCTAAAACGGTATAGAGAAACTGTTCATATTTCAATGCTATTTTGTCCCATGTAAAATCCTTCACCCATCTTTTTCCCCTTAATCCCATCTCTTTTCGATCACTGTTTGTAATAAGTTCTTTCATGGATAGAGCGAGTGAGAAGGCATCCCCTGTCTTAAAAGATGTTCCTGCTCTATTTCGGGTTACGTACCTGAATTCAGAAATTTCGCTAACAATAACTGCCTTACCGCATGCCATTGCTTCAAGCACTGCTATACCCTGAACCTCATGTCTTGAAGGGAAAACACAGAATGATGCCCTACTTATAACCTCTATTTTTCTGCCACCAGAAACCCAGCCCAAAAATTCTATATTCTTTTTTATATCCTCAGGTAGCTTCATGAGTTCGGTATTAAATACTTCTCTATCCCTTCCATCTCCTGCAATGACCAATTTGATATCTGGAAATGATTGATAAAACTCTTTATACGCATTTATAAGAACATCAAGGCCCTTTCCATAGACGTCTATCCTGCCGAGATAGAGAATATATTTTTCTTCACCATAAGATAGATCAAGTAATTCTGGTGATATTCCATTCGGAATAATTTCGACTAATCCACCCTTCCCTCCCTTTGGGAAATGGGTTCTGAAGGGATTTCCGTGTAAAACTCTCTCAACGGTATTATCACTTATAAAGATGAAGTTCTTATAAAAATGAGACCTCAGACGTTCCATGCTGAAGAGGAATAGTGCAGATACAGGATTATATTTCTTGAAATATAAAGAGCCTGTATACCCCTGAACCTGAAGTATAACCGGCTTCTCTGTAAACGAATGGAGAAAAGTCGGAATTGCCGGTGAGAATTCCTCGATTATGATATCAAAATCTCCACCGTTTTTTTTAACAAATCGAGCTGCTTTGTAAGCATATGATAATAGTGTTTTTGCAAGACTCTTGCTTTCTGTCCCGACAAATATGTGGTTTAATCCTTCTTTCTTTCCGTCCTCAGCTCCTGGATATTGCTTGCATAAGAGGGTAACGTCATGTCTGTCGTTTAAATATTTGTAAATCTCATATGCTCTTATCCCAACACCACCGATGCCAAAATAATCACCCTTGCTTTCATAGAGGAGATGAAGGATTTTCATTTTATGAGAAGCTCCTCATAAACCTTAATAAGTCTGTCGCAGACTTTATCCCAGCTTTTTTCCTCTTTATATTTTTTGAAACCATAGCTACTTTCAGTTGTAAAAAGAGATAAAATCCCCTTTTTTAATGCTGTAGGGGACTCAGGTTCTACTACAATGCCTAATCCATATTCCCTCACTGTCTCACCCATGCCCCCAACATCCGAAACCACGCATGGTTTTTCATAACCGATTGCGAGATTGAGCACACCGCTCTGGGCATGAAAGTTCTTTTTATAGGGTAGAATGAGTGCATCAGCCACCTTGAATACTTCAGCGGCTTCTCCATTAGTGATATACCTTTCTACCCAATGTACATAATCACTTAAATCATTCTTTTTTATAATATCCCTGTAATATTCTATTGGTTTTTCTGATACTCCTGCGCGCTGTCCTGTTATGAGCAGAAAATATTCATTCTTCAGATCTTTTATTACGTCTAATAAAATATCCAGTCCTTTATTTTCACGTATCATTCCAAAAAAAAGGAGAATTTTCCTATCCTGAGGTACATGATATTTAATCTGCAAAGTAGTCTTGTCGATAGAGCTTGCGGGAAGATTAAAATATCCGTGTGGGACAGCCTCTATCTTGTCTGATGGCTGTGAGAATAACTCAATAATTTCTTTTTTTAGAGAAGCCGTATGTACTAATAATTTATCCGCTATATCGTACATTTCTCTTATTATTTTTTTATCTATGCCTCCTCCCAAAAAGGACTTATGGGGCAGTATATCATGGACAGTAAGAATGACTTTTATCCCTTTTCTTTTAAGCCTGTGAATTGTTATCAGATCTGTGAGGTAAAAAGGGAAAAGAAGGTGGGCTATTTTTACACTTTTGGGGGGGGTTACTACAAATGCATTGTAAAGGTATTTGAAAAAGTGGAAGGGATATTTAAATATTTTTTTTTTTAAAAGAGAAGGGTGTGTTGAGGGGTCCTTCAGGATAAATCTAAATGAAATCTTATTATCAAATTTAATATTCGTATGTTCAGGCAAATAAAATATTACGGGATAATTCACTTTATATAAAGCTTGTACCAATTCTTTTAAATAAAGAAATGGCCCACCGGTACGGAAATGAGAGATGATGATCGTTGTTGGTTCCATTAATGTCTAAATTTACTCAATTTTAATCTCATATTATAGAGATTTCGCAATCCGGTTTTATATATTTTAACAAACAATGTACGTAAAGGACCGGGTTTTAAAAAGTCATACATAATTTTTTCTTCATTATAATTTATATCTGAATTCTTATAACCATACCGTTTTTTTATTAAAGCTATCTCTTGTTTCATTATATGGTTCAGCTTTTGTGTTTTCGCATTTTCATGAATGAGAGCTTCAGTCCATATCTTTCCGACTGCTACAAATTTGTAAGACGAGATAATCTTTAAATACAGGTCCAGGTCAAAACAACACTGAAGACTCTCGTCCAGTGGGCCAGAGTTCTCCCATGCTTTCCTCGATAAAAAACACGCAGGTTGAAAAAAATGTCCTTTAAATCCCCAATCGACCATCTTTCTTGCGGTAAGCCCTCTCGGCACATTCGTATCAAGGAGATGCCCACTGATATCTCTGAGATTGCAACAGCCTATCCATGCACCCGCATAAGGATAAGCATTGAAGGCCTTAGCAACAGAATTTAATGCATCAGGCATCAGGCAGTCATCAGCATTAATCCAGTTAAGAACATCGCCTGTGCATTTAGAGAATCCCTTATTGATTGCGTTTGTCTGTCCCGTATCCTTTTCACTCACCCAATGATGAAGATATCTCTCATATTTCCGAATTATATCAACAGTGCCATCACTTGAGTTTCCATCAATAATAACGTATTCCAGTTCAGGATAGTTTTGGTTAAGGATGGAGAGGATGGTCTTTTCAATGTATTTCCCTTGATTATAGGATGGAGTGACTATGGAAATTTTTGGGTATCTAGACTTCTGCATTTTTCTGCTGTCCCACTATTCTTACCTATACCGTTGACGATTAATCATTTATGTTTTGATAAAATTACTTCAATAATTCAAGGCCGTTTATGAAAAAAGCGATGCAGGAAGCTGAAGTAACTTCGATCTTGTATGATGGAGTTACTATGGAGATGCGAGAAATGCCTGTCAATTTTCCCCTATTTATTCCAGCAGCTTGGTCGTTCACAATAACCTTCGCCGCAAGCGTCTGTAATGCAATAGTATGATGTCTCTCATGAACCCGAACTTGGAGCGTAGGTGAAATATTTTAACAATACAGAATATACTGCTATCCGCAAAAGATTTTCCAGTTCGACCTGGTTTTCTTTTGGAATTGCAACAAAATCATTTAATGTTTTTTCAGTCCATAAATCATAATTGAATCTCATACCAAATGTATCATAAAGTTCATAATCAATCCAGTTAAAAAAGCTAATAAATTCATCTTTCGAATATTCATAAAGTTTTGCGGGATTATCTTTTATCATGCCTCCCTCAAAAATTATCAACGGCCCTGATTTTTTGATATTATTTTTTGCCCCTTTAATAATGTCAAAATCGGCGCCTTCCGCATCAATTTTCAGGAGTCTTATATTCTCTGAGTTTGTAAATAAATTGTCTATATAATTTACCGGGACAGTAATGACATCCATTTTTGATTTGTCATACCAGGGTCTTTCTACAAAGCAGCAAAGTCCTGGATTTTCTTTAAAGACTTTAAATTCAGCTTCACCCTGATAATTCGAAAGAGCAAACCCATAGATTCTTACCACATCGTCAAATTGATTTTGAGATACTCTATTTCTTAATTTCTGTATATTTATATCAAAGGGCTCAAATGCATGAACTTTTCCTGCTAATCCCACTATTTTAGCTAATGCGATCGTATGTGTTCCTGTATTGGCTCCTGCATCAACCACTATGTCACCGGGTTTCAAATATAAGCTAAAAATAGACTGAATTATCTCATCAAAAAGGGAGTTAGAATATGTAACTATTTTTTCATAAAAGTGGATATAATCATTTAAATCCATTATTGCCTCCGGGACAATTTATCGGCAGAATAACTCTGCAGAAAAACTTCTCAAACAAAATGCTCTGCTGTAATCCATGCTCCTCTGCTGAAATCATATTCCACAAATTTAGACCTTTCCCCCAACGTTAATGGTTTAAACATCCACGGAAGTGCAATCGATTTTCGCAATGCTCCATACTTACCATGTACACTTTTTGCCTCCCGGAGATAGAGTTCTCGATGCTTTTGTTTTCCCAAGCCGGTCTGCCGGAAGCCGTCAAGTGGCACTGATACGCCGATTGACCTCCTTATTCTTGAAAAGCTTAAAATCGTAGCCAAATCGCTTGAACATATCAAAATGACTTATTTTTGAATAACAAAAATCTGAGAAATTGCTTATTTTAAAATAGTATGAAGAATCCATAATAACTTTTGCAGCGTCATAGTCCCTTTGCTTGAAAGTAGTTTTATTATATGCAACCACCTCACTCCTGTCCACCGATTTTTGGCTTAGGTATGATGACACTCTTCAGCTTGTAGGCATCAGAATCAAAATAGATGTCGAACTTTTTATTGATAAAAGACAGGGACTCAATCCATTTAGAGAATCTGACGATATACTGATCTGAAAATTGTAAAGAGTTGGGAAAAATACAGAGAACTTTCTTATTGACTCATGTATATCTCAATGAAACCGCATTAAAGGACCAACAGAGCACCGATTTCCTCTTGAGTATTTATCCATAATAGTTTTTAAAAACATTTTTATATATCTTCAGCGTCTCTGAAGCTGTGTTATCCCAGGTAAATAATTTAACTCTTTCCTTACCTTTGTTAATAAGGAATGATCTGAGACTTTCATCCCCATAAAGCCTGATAACCTTTTCTGCAATATCTTCCGGTTCCTTAGGATCAAAATAAAGCGCGGAGTCACTAGCTATTTCGGGCAGACTTGTAGTATTGGAACAGGTTACCGGTAGCCCTACTGCCATCGCCTCGACGACCGGAATTCCGAATCCCTCAAACAATGACGGAAATACCATAAGCCTCGCAGCATTATAAAGGGCGGGCAGATCCTTATATGGTAAGTAGCCCAGGTGCGTCACGCTGCCAGCCAGGCCGAGCCTCTCTGTCTCCCTTTCCACCGCTTCATGGTTCTCCTTTCTGATACCAGTAAATATCAACTTGTCTTCAAAATGGTATTTCGTCTTCAGGATTTTATATGCTTTGAGGAGGGTGATGTGGTTCTTATGTGGCCAGGTTGCAGCAGGATAAAAAAGAAATGACCGTGGCAAATTGTATTTTTTTTGAATTTTCTCTATTAGTCGGCCGTCAATTTTTTTAAATATCTCGTTATTATAACCGTTATATATAACAGTGATCTTATCTTCCGGAACAGCATATTTTTCAATTAGAGTCTTCTTTGTATAGCTGCTTATAGCGATAATATGATTGACTTTCTCAACCGAAGTCCTATAAAGACGCCTTCTGAAGTCAAGGACTTCATTACTAAAAAATTCCGGAAAGTATTCCTGCTGAATATCGTGGACTGTCAATATTAGTGGGACATAATAGTCCTTTTCAATCCAGGATGGGGGAATTATGGTAAACATGAAGTGCAACATATTGTATTCAGAACTTTTTAGAGGTTCTGCAGAAAGAAAGAAATCATAAATCCACTTGATACGGTTCTTAATATTTTTCAAATATTTATTGCCTTCTACAATAGTGGATAACTTCTTATACACTTTCTCAGTAAAGGTTAATAGCGTTGTTGTTAGCCTTGTCCTGACAATCACCATAGGTTTATTCTTCTTGCCGGGCCACCACATGAGAACCTTCTTGAAGTTCTTGTTTGTGATCGGAAAAGCGCCTTCATTTATACTTGAACAGAAGATGAGGTATTCATTTTTTTTGTCAGATTTTTGAAGATGCTCTATGAGGTTTTTTGCATATATTTCTATTCCCCCACCCTCATCCGGAGTAAAATAAATCGGTACACCGACACAAAACATCACTTTTCCTCTTCTTTGATATGAAGAGTGCTTGCTGCAGAATTCGTCAGGCATGAAGGATCGAGAAATATTTTGTCAAGTTTCGTCCGGCACGCTTCTGATGAGAAGTGCCTCAAGAAAAAGCTCTCCGCCTTATGCTTGAGGCTGAGATATTCTTCACCGTTATTCAGAAGATAAAGCACAGTTTTCGCAAAATCCTTTGCGTTGTCCGCAATGATGCAGCCGTTGTCATATTTCTGGATGATTCCTGATAACCCCCATGAGGTCGTAATAACCGGTATTCCATAAGAAAGGGCCTCCACGACTTTTACCTTAAGACCTGTGCCACCTCTAAGCGGGCAGAAGGCAAGATTCGTCCTGTTGTAAATTTCATCCAAGTCATCAGTGTGGGGAATCAGCACCATATTGTCCTTCTTATTGAGAATCTTACATACATCGCCCACAACAGCTATCCGCACTGTGGGCGAGAGGAGAGGATAAATATCCTTCATAAACCAGGACATGCCCTCTCGATTGAAGGGATTATCGGAGCCCACAAAGAGGAGGTCAAATTCATGCCCGCTGTCCTTTTTAAATTTGGGCTCAAAGAAAATTGGTGCATTCACGAACTTCGTTTCAGGACAAAAGGGGGAAAGTGCCAGCGTTTCTTCTTCGGAAATGCTAAGGGCGAAATTGAATTTTGATATCGCCTTTATTTCTTCCTCGAACATGCGGCCAAACTTAAAAATTCCCCTTCCAATACTTATGTAAAGGTTCAGGGTAATAAAGTCGTGCAGGTCTATGATCTTAACGACATCACTGCCAAATTCATCCGAAAGGTTAGCCCAGTAGGCGTAACTGATAAGGACAAAATCATAATGCCTGCGCCTTGCCATCTCATTGAACTCTTTTCTGAGCGGTAAAATAGCAAAGTCCCTGAGCCTTCCCTCTCTCCATCTGCTCTCTATATCCAGCTTTTCCTCCCCGGATGGTCTCCATTCGCAGACTCTTACAGTATCAAAGAAGTCATTTCTCTTAAAGTCTTCAGCGTTCCATCTGTTAGTAAAGCCATTAATGCTCAAAAGATCCACCGAGAATCCGCTGTCTTTGAAGTAGCATAGAAGTTGGTAAAACCTGCGGTGACACCCGGCGCTCATCTCGTAGAAATTATGAGGGAAGAAAACGAGGATACTTTTTCGTCTCATTTCATTTACGACCCCAAGTGCCTAAAATTATAAAATAAAAAATATTTCTAATAACAGGAAATGTACGTCGCATAAGTTTCGAGTTCGAATATTTAATCCTTATAACTACCTCAAGATACTTATAAATCCAGCTAAGAGAAAGAAGAAATGGATTTTTTGTTACTCCCTTTGCGATTCTATAAAATTCACGATGGCGTTTCTCAAGGCCTGACATAGTCTTAATCTCTGGATAGATTCTGAAGCTAGAAAAATTTTTTGGGACTTTTTTATACCGTATCCCAGAGCAAAGAAGACTAATAAAAAATTCTACATCAAAAGTATAGATAAGACTTTTATCGAAGTGATTATTTTTAAAATAATGCATCTTCAGAAAAGCAGAAGGTTGAAGGATATGGTAATCAAGAAAAACGAGTTCCTTGAAATTAATTCTCTCAGTTTTATAATCCCAAATTTTACAACCTTTTCGATCTATTGTTATTCCGTTTCCAATTATTAAATCTACATCTTCAGTTCTAAAATACCCTGCTACAGTTTCAAATACCGTATCAGAGTAAAAAGTGTCATCGGAGTTAAGCCATACCCCAATATCTCCAAAAGAAAGAGAGAAACCTTTTTCTATAGCGTCGGCTTGCCCTTTGTCTTTTTCGCTAACCCAGCGGTAGTTGATCCCGCTGCATTTTATCTTCCATTGCCCTTCTTTTAAAATCCTGTCATATTTCTTTATTACATCTAAAGAGGAGTCTGTAGAGCCTCCATCCATAATGATGTAATCAATATGGAAATCGCCCTTCTGACAGAGCACACTTCTTATTGTATCTTCCAGAAACTCACCCTGGTTGTAAGAAGGGGTTACCACGGAAAAGGTAACCCTTTTCATAACTTATGCGATTTTACGAGACGTGTGATTTTAAACAAATCTGACATCAATTGTAACCCAATATTAATAAAGAGCACGATTGGTTTCCCAAGGCACGGCAGAAGTAATGTTTCAATTGCCAACCTTATATTTGTTTTATCTATTTCTTGTTCATATCTCCATTTTCTTCACAAAATCTTTAAAATATTTCTATAATATTTTCTAATAGCTATAGACTTATTATTTTATTAAAAAAAATAAAATATCAAAATAACGTATCTAATTTTAAACGAATTTGTTCATCTACATTATTGGCAATTCTCTCTCGGCTTGCCAGAACTGTCTTGTAAAGGTCTACCGTACCTGAATCCTGCCTGTATATCAGCTTACTATCGTTAGTTGAGTAAATTACATCCGGCCTGTTGTTTCTCAATTCTTCCCAGTTGAGAAATTCCTTATAATCAAGTATCCTGGGATGACCATCAATCCAACTATCCCCGTGAGAAGATAAAGCTTCATCCACAGCGCGGCAAACAATTCCTATGCGGCAAAGCTGCAATGATGTCTGTTTTTCAAATGTTGTCTTGAAATATATACAATCCATGGCTGATAGGCGAAAAAACCGTAATAGATAATCAAGACATTCAATGGAAATTAACCAATAACTTGTATGCTCTTTATGAAACCTTCCTTCAGCATTTAAGTACATCGCCATACTATTATTCATAACAGCGGCCGTCTCGATCATTAATAAACCGCCATTGCGAACCATCCCTCTCGCCAATGCCAGACCGGCCATTGGATCAAACATGTGATAAATAATACCTGAAAAGATAACTACGTCAAAAGGGTGAAATCCCAGATTTTTCGTAATTTCTCGCAGATCAGACAGTTTCATGCCCACGATATAATCGAAATCGAGATTGAGCGTCTTCCTGAGAAAATTTACTCTTCTTTCAGAAGCTTTCAGCCTGTCATATGCAGTGACTTTTTTGGCTCCCCGGCGCAAAAGCAATATTGTCATCAGGCAATCCATTGCGCCGATATCCAGACAATTCATATTTTTTATCTCACAGCCTTTAAGCAACTGTCTGGTGAGATGAACGTTTTTATGATCAGCGCCTTTAGTAAATATGCCCGGCAACAATTCTATGCTGTGATACCAATCCTCCTGCATAATTGAGTTTCGCATTAATTCCTCTTCAGTTAATGACTGTTTGTTCATGATACCTCTTTAATAATGAGAGAATAATTTTATAGAGTTTTCTTATGATCTCACTTTCTACGGAGTACTTTGCATGATCACCAATATCCGAGCTCATACATCAGTGGCCCGGCCATCTTTTTAAAGCGATATTTTTCAAATATGTTCAAATCCCTATACTTGCCTACGTCCTCTTTTTTTAGAGGTTTGAGTTTTAATCCCCATGAATTGTTTTCCGGAAGGTGATAATTGAGCATCCTTTGGTCAGGCTCCTCGCCCAGAAATCTACAGACTCTCCCAATGGTCTGCTCTGTCTCGTTTACGAGATCTTCAAACCTTATCTCGATATAGCGGTCCGGCAGCAGATTTCTTCCGATTTCTCGGCCTTTTTTTACATGCTTAATCCATTGGTTAGCATTGAAACCTGTATTTTTTGAACCCCAATGTACGTTCTTAAGTGACTTAACAACATCGTATCCATTTCTGATCATATGTATAAATTGTGCACGCGGAAAAACTTCGTTTATAAATTCCATGAAGAAGACATGTGATGGTGTTTTTTCTGCCCATCTTCTCTTACCGGCTTTGAGCGCCAGATTTCCGAATAAATCCAATATGTATTTTCTGAGCCACTTTATAAGGGCCTCCCTGGTATACGGTAACTGCGCATAATGGTCTTTCCATATGAACCCATTGAATGTCGTGTCGAGGGTATTAAATAGAAATGTCTCGCACGGAGGACAGAATATATTCGGATGGGAATCAATAATATACCGCATCAGAGTCGTTCCTGAACGCGGAGAACCGACGATAAAGATTGGTCTTTCCGCATATTTATCCAGTTCCTCGCAGGATAAATCAATCCATTCATCGACTTTTTCGAGCTTCATCGAGATCATGTCTCTCCTCTCGTAAACAAAACCCTACAACATCGCTTGTTCAAAAGTATGCCATGCACCCTTATCGTAATTGTAACCGACAAATTTCGCCTTCTCTGAATTCTTGCATAATATTGGCAAAAGATTTTTTATAGACTGATAAAATGGCAGCAGATTTCCTTTTGTACTATTCGAACGGTATCTTCTCAAAACTTTGTCCGCCTCCGAATAATAAGCGTTGAGACCCTTTGAAGTCTTCTGTACATCGTGTTTTCTGAATCCTCCAAGGGTCAAAGCAACACCGTAAAGATCTGCATACTGGAAAAACCTTGCCCATAATTCAAAATCCATCGCATAGTGTAATTCCTCCGAGACAGATCCCCCGGCCTTTTCCCAGAGATTTCTCCGCCAGAAAGTCGATTCCTGTTGAATCCATCCGACTAACGCCCGGCTTTTACCAAGTGTTCTGCCTTCATAAAAAGCCTTTTTGGTGTAGCCGCAAACTGCCATGCCGGGTGTCGGGTCGCCTTTGACGTTCCAGTGTAATTGCCAGAGACTGGTAAGCCATTCAACTTTCGGACAATCTGTGAATATCGCTTGCACCGTCGAAAATGCCCATGGGCAATACTTATCATCAGCATTTATATAAGCCATTATCTCTCCGTTTGTTCTGGCAAAACCCTTATTGAGTGCGTGCGCCTGCCCCCTGTCCTTTTCACTGACGCAGTAAGATAGGCGGTTCTCATATTTATGGATTATATTTATACTTCCATCCGATGATCCCCCGTCGATAATAATATATTCAAGGTTTGGATAATTCTGATCAAGCACTGATTTTATCGTCTCCTCCAGGAATTGAGCCTGATTATAGGACGGGGTAACTATAGAGATCTTAGGAAACTCAGACATTCTATTTACCGGCCTCTTATGAATCTCACAATCGACCGTGCAGGCTCAGTTAATCTCCAGCTCAGACTGTTCAACAATGCATCCCTTTCTGCAATAACCTTATCATTTTCAGATTTAATTTTTTCATTTTCTGAAATAACATTTTCCAATTGTTTATACCTTCTTAGTAAGTCTGAAATTTCTTTATCCTTTTGTTGAATAGTTGTCTGGTTCTCGGGTAGCTGTGTATTGAGAGCTTCCAGTTCCTTCTCCTTCTTCGCACTTTTCTGTTCCTCCTGCTGAAATCTATTAGTTAGGTTATCATAGGAATCCCATTCTGTTTCTATGCAATCATGAGGCTTGCGGGAAAAAACGGACTTGTTTTTTTCATTACGACTAATGAATATCAGGTCAACTTGCCAAAGATTTCCATGAGTATAGGCAAGATCAACAATATCCCACAAAACAAAACCTTCATTAATAATAAAATTGATCCTCTCTTGAATCCAACCATAGATGAGGGGTGCTTCAATAACTAAGCATGACACTTTTTTTAGTAACTTTCTCGCTCCCTCTAAGATCATAAGTTCATGACCATCAACATCAATTTTCAACAGATAGGGGGTATCATAATTCTTATCTTTAAAAAATGAATCAAGGCTAACCTTTCGCACTTCTATAGATGTTGAAGTCTCTGAATTTGCAATAGTACTGTGAGTTACCGCTCCTTCATTATTTTTTATTTTATGTAGCATTGCCACTCCATCAAGGTTAGAAACTGCTGCTCTGATAAGCTCATAATCAATAGCTCTATAATTTTTTTCAATATGCGGGAAATATTCTTCAACTGGTTCAAAAAGAATGTGCTTTAAATCTGGAAACACCCCTTTTAATTCAAAAGTTTCACGTTGGACACCTACGTCTATAATGGTACTTACTTCTAAACCATTTCTTCTTAGAAAAGAAAGGGAGTCATATTTAGTCGGTTTTCTTTTAGATTTACTTGTCACAGTCGAACCTATCCCAAAATCCCGCCTCTTCATTTTCAGGTTTCTTTTCGTCATTCCCGCACAGGTGAGAATGCAGTTTTTTCATAGTCGTTTGTCTGTTGTCATTGGTTGCAAAATTCATGAAATCCTGCAAAATGGCTGTGTCCATATTCCCTCGATATCCATATTTATGAAAGTGACGACTATCTATTCGCCTGAAATCTGCAGATCACTGAATTCGGTTTTAGTATTTCCTGCCATATAGCCTACATAATTGATAGAGACCGGTTTGTACCTCATTTGGGTCTTGACTTCAGTTCCATCAACCTTCCATGTTACGGTCTTTCCCTTCATGTCCACATTTAATTCCACATCAAAAACTTTTTTTTGATCAAATTTTTGTGGCACTTCCATCTTTTCGACATAATGTCCTTCTAACACATACATCATCCCACCAATACGAATACCTGCCTGTGCAAATTTTCTGGGATTTTCTCCAAAGACTATATAACCATTCCGGGTGCCGTAGGGCAGCAAGGATTTCATCTTACCTTTTACCGTCATAATGTTTTTAAAGGGAGGTTCGATTTTTTTCAGTGCCACGGCAGCCTTATCTTTTTCTGCAGATAAAGCATAGCCCATACCGCTCTTCTCCAGTGTTCCGTCAGACACTTCGAAACCCTGCCCTTTCTTGCAACCTACACTGAGGAACGAAAAAATCAGACAGATACAGACCCAGAAACTTAAGACAGCGACTCTTTTCTCCATTTTCAAATTACCTCTTTTCATAAAAGTAAAAAATTTGTTCTTACTTTTTTAAAACCCGCAATAACTGTACTTCATTACTGCCATCCTCTTATAAACCTTCCTACCATCCTTAATGGCTCTGTTAACTTCCAGCTTAAACTGTTTAATAATTGATCCCTCTGAGCTATGAGATTATCCCTTTCCACTTTCAGCGTCCCGATCTGTACTTCTATTTTACCTGCGAGGTTACTCTTTTCCGCAGCAAGCCTGGCATTATCAGCAATCAGCCTTTCTATTTCACCTGCGAGGTTATCCTTTTCCGCAGCAAGCCTGGCATTATCTGCGATGAGGCGATCCGTATCTGCGATAAGCCTGTCCCTGTCAGCAATCAGCCTTTCTATTTCACCTACGAGGTTATCCTTTTCCGCAGCAAGCTTGGCATTTTCCATAATGAACCCATTTCTCTCCCCAATAAGCTTATGCTTTTCTGAATTGATCTTATTATATTCCGCCTGGCTATACTCAAATTTTTTGTATATTCTGCTTGTCATCCCTCTCAGATGATAAGCAACCTGTATACTTACCGTGTCCTTTTTATCGTATCCGAGGAGATTCATCCAATCGCCATGAAACAACCGGAACAAATCTAAATCTTCACCTTTAATTTCCTGGTCTTTCTTTGTAGTTCCTTCTCTGAAGAATTTTGGATTTATTTTATGAAACTGCTCAAAATCATTCTTCCAGTGCCCTGATGGTGTTAGTCCCAAAAAATCAGATAATCTTTTAATTTCTTTTTCAGAATCACTCAAAAGACTCTCATACTTTACAAGGAATGTATTTGGCCGCTCTAGTGGATTCCATGCATCTAAGTGACCACCCCATGATCCAAAACGAACATATCCGGTAATTATATCAGCCAGAGGGCACTCTATATTATTAAAATCTTTTAAATAATGCAAGTAAGATACAATCGATGCACGTCCGTCCCTGACAATGTAAACAGCCATGGAATCATCTTCAGGATAATCATGGGTTTTTGTAAAGAACAGCAGATCTGATTGTTTCATCTTCTGATAGGTGTCCTCCCATGGAGCATCAAGCATCTTGTGGCCTACCAATTCCTTAGTCTTCTCATCGGCACCAATATCAGACAGGTCATTGTATTTTGAATAAGTCTCCCGTCCAAACACAGATTTTAAAATCATTCTTAACAGCGTATTCCCGGAACGTGGATATGAAGCAAGCCATATTATCATTCTCTTTATCTACCTCTTTTTTTGAGGGAAAGCCTCATTCAATTACTCACTTCTGCATAATAATTTCTGATGTTTAGATCTTTTGACAACATAAGATACCGTCAGGCTGAAGTTTAGTCTCATGATTTTCAAAGAGTATTGAATAACCGCAGAGTTCAAGCAGGTTTATGCAATTATTATGTATTTCATGGCTATGTGTACCTATTAACAAATACTTGATCATATTTTGCTTCAATGTATCCATTGAATGTTCCAAGACGATGTCTTCTCTACCCTGAATATCCATTTGTAATAAATCTATTCTTTGACCAATCTTTTTTATAATTTGATCCAAAGTAATAGTTTTGATTACTTCATTTCTCATCATGCCTATGAATTTTTTCACCCTGTTCAATACTCCATTATCCATATAAAAAGATTTTATTGAACTTCCATAATTATTTTTCATAAATTCAGCATACCCTTTTTTTGTAAATAGTCCTTCTTTGTATATGGAGAAATCGTTTATGGAGAACCCGTTAAGCTTTATATTTTCTTTAAAATATTTTCTATGTAACTTAAGAGGTTCAAATGCATATACCTCCAAACTGGGATAAATCTTTTTTGCGAGAATTGCATAATAACCGATAGCCGCACCAACATTAACAAAAACAGCCCTTTGGCCTATTCTGTTTATAAGACCTATAAAAAGTTCTTCTTCTTCAGCTTCATGAACATTGTGGTCGGAATATCTCTTTTTTTGAATATCTATGAGATGTCTTTCATAAACCTTTACGCCATTATCAAAGCTGTGAATTCTATCTTCCATAAAACCCTGTTCAGTCAAAAGCCGTCCTTTGTATATACTTCTATCTTCTCCCCTGTTTTATTATTTGAAATTTCAAATTTTTCAATTAAATTTACAATTCCGCCATTATAATCTTTCTTGTCTATCACTTTAAAAACGTAAATATCTATTATTCTATTTAAAACCACTTGTTGTCCATCTTTGAAACTGCTGATTCCATTATTAGTAAAGTAAATTCCCGGCCGAAATGCACACTTAAACATATATCTTATATCCAATTCATCACCCTTTTTCAGTCTCTTAATGAAATAACCTGATTTATAAACTAAAAACGATTCTATACTTGTGATTCTATATCCTTTGATATCTTTTACTTCAAATCCAACTGCAACATCTTCGATATCAATATTTGACTTTATTTTAAGGCAATACTGGTATGTTTCGTTCATGACTAAATGGTTTACTTGCCTGTCATCTTTATCCAATATCCGTACGTCACAAATGTCAACATCATAATTTTTATATTTAATGGTACTTTTTGGCCTTAAATCTTGTTGATAAAAAGGTTTTTGCACTAAAATATTTTTTACTTTTTCTTTTATATTCTCATCTTTATTCTTTTCTTCCTTATCTTCTTTTATTACATTTTTAATTTTGTCTTTCTGTTTAATTTTATCTTCCTGTGCCTTTTTAACGGCATTTTTTAATTCTTCGTCTTCATTCAGATCGACAATCTCTCTTCTAACCCGTTCTGCATTTTCTCGGCTTGCAAATAGAAGTTTCTGATAATAGGAAGTTACAAGTTTCGGAGGGCCTTCTAAAATCAGTTCTCCTCTATCAAGCAGAATAGCCCGGGTGCACATCTGATTTATTGAATCTATCGAATGAGAAACATAAAATATGGTTTTTTGTCCCTCCACGAACTTTTCCATCCGTGCGTAACATTTCCTTTTGAAAAGATCGTCTCCGACTGCCAGGATTTCGTCTAATATAAGGATTTCCGGGTCGATTACTGTTGAAACTGCAAATGCCAGCCTCGCAAGCATCCCGGAGGAATATGTCTTAATTGGCTGATAAACAAATTCGCCGATATCAGCAAATTCAATGATCTCGCCGAGGCTCTCATTCATCTCCTTTTTGCTGTATCCCTGAATGGAGCCGTAAAAATATACATTTTCGATCCCAGTGAAATCGGGGTTAAAGCCTCCTCCAAGTTCCAGTATTGCGGAGAGCGTACCATTCACCTGAACGCTCCCGGAAGTGGATTGCATTATATTCGAAACAATCTTCAATAATGTTGATTTTCCGGAACCATTTTTCCCAACGACACCCAGGATTTCACCTTTTCTCACATCGAGATCAATTTCTCTTAATGCATAAAAATCTCTGTGATATTTCTTTCTCAAGGGATGCAAGGCTTCCTTGAGACGGTCTTTCGGATGATCGTAGAGTTTGTAAGCCATTGACACTTTTTTGAGCTTCACAGTTGTTGCTGCGATAAGAACCCGGTCAGAATCTATGGACTGAGAATTAGCAAATACAGATGAAGAACTGCTTTTTAAAATTACTTTTCCCATCAAACCACTGATGCAAAATGCGGCCTCAAACGTTTAAAAACAATCGCGCCGAGAAGTAATACAAATGCTGTGAAGCACCAGAAATAAAGGCCCCAAAGTGGTTTCTCCCAGAAAGGAATATTATATAGGATGCTGTCCCGATAACCTTCTAATATATAAAACATCGGATTTAGTTTCAATATTGTCTGATACTCCTCGCGCAGTATGCGATAATCCCAGATAATCGGTGATAGCCAGAACCCGAACTGTACCAAGACCCTGACAATTTTGCTCACGTCGCTTACAAAAACATTCAGGGCTGAGGTAAGCCAGCCCAATCCTAAAACCAAAAAACACATCGCAATCAAGTAGTAGAAAACCTGAAGCAGATAGAAACTTGGAGAAATATGGTTTGCACCTGCAATAATTACCGCTATCGTGGTCAACACAATATGTGGGAAAAGATCTGCAAAGATTTGTGCAACAGGCAAAATACTCAGAGGGAAATTGACCTTTTTGACCAAGAAAGAATACTTTTTTATGATATTAGTATTAGTTGAAAATGCACTTGCAAAATACTGCCAGCATATTATTCCAGTTGACAAAAAAACGATAAATGGTACATTTGCTATTTTACCCCTCCCTAATCCAACAGTAAACACAAACCATAATATGCCAATGAAAAACAAAGGTTCCAGTATCACCCATGCAGCTCCTGCATAAGAATTCGCATATTGAGACCTCAGATCCCTTTTTACAAGTTCTCTTATGAGGTCTCTTTTCTCTATGATATTGCTGAAAAACCAGACGGTATCTTTAAATAATTGATTGATTTTATTTACTATCGTCATATTCTAAGGCGCTTTCTCAATCCCACCTCACGGCAGGCGTTTCTGACAAACTTCCTGATTCTCAGTTTCGGGTTAAAGACCTCTATCCCTGCTTGTCTGAGTTTCCGGAATACCGCATCTTCCACTCCGGGTTTTGTGCAGACTGCGTACCAATTCATATTCATACAGAAAAGATGGATTCGATATCTCTCTTGTCTATGCTGTTTTTAAGGAGTTCCTTAAGAATCTTCTCCTTCCTCACATATGAAGTAATCACTATTCTGTCGTGAATGAGATGCGCAATATCCTGAAGGGAACCTACTTCCGTGCCGAAGAATTTCTTCCCGGTCCTTTCTGAATCCACAATGCCCGAAAGTTCAATGTCAGTTTCCTGAAGCGTGAGGTATGCTATCTCAGCAACTTCGTCAGCACCCGCGAAGACCACTTTTCTTACCCCATTTGCCTGCAGTTCGCTGAAGAGTTTTCTCAGATTGGCCCTGGCCTGACGGTAAATCCTTGTATAGTCCTGCAGGAGATGATAGGTAAGACGTGTCTTTTCAGAAAACCCTTTCGGGGTGAGATAATATGCATATCGCCTTGGAGGAATCGAATTGACGGTTATGTACCCTTTCCTGATGAGGTTCCTAATGTAGGAATTCACAAGACCGAGGGCGATACCGAGTCCGCTGCTGAGATCCCGCTGCGTGACGGCGATATTATCGGAAAGTGCATTGAGAATCTGCAAGGTTTTATGCTGCTCGGGATCCAATGGCCTGTCATTGTTCACAATATGAACATAGCATATATTAACTATTGTGTCAATTAACTTAGATTATTCATAAAATTGATAACAATTGCTGAGGATAGAGAATTTGAGCGGGTTTTTTTGCTGATAGTCATATACAATGTGTAAAAATAAAGAGGCAAAAGCCTCGCAGGGAGGAACGACCGAGAATGAGCGAAAATACTCTATCCTCAGTTCAATTAAAAAATTATGAATAATCTGGGTTAAATATAGAGGCCGGATGAACAAAAAAGGCGGGACTTTCACGTCCCGCCTTTCATACTACAATAACTTCTCAAATCATCTGGATGTCAAGGTAAAACCCTTCACATCCGCCGCACAGTATTGATCAACTATTTAGTGTCTGTTTATAAAGTATGCCATACACAAGGTGTCATTCCCCGACTTGATCGGGGAATCCAGTGTTTTCAATAGGTTCTGGATTGTCCGGTCAAGCCGGACAATGACAATATAAGACTTTATGGACAGACACTATTTAAGGTTGCTGATATCCGCATGCGACTTATTCCACTTTACTTCCTTCTCAAGCTCTGCCACCTTTTCTATGAGTTGGGAGATGGTCTTCTGCTGCTCCTGCATGGTCTTCTGCTGTTCCTGAGAAACCTTTGTGAGCACTGCCACGATATCCATCGGGCTTAATCCCTTCCTGTCCTTTGTCGCCACTATCTCAGGCACATCCTCTGCTATGAATCCTGCACAATTATCCTCAGGGTCTGCCTTCGAGGTGTAGGTGATGGGATTGAGTTCCTTTAAGGCGCCCACTGCCTCATCCACGGTAAGCTCCTTTATGTTTTCCTTGTACTCTCTGCTCGAGGCATTTACCCATTGTCCTGCTGCTGATAAATATGCATTGGTTGATGAATGAATGGGATAAGCGGGGTCTCTTCCAAAACCAATATACCCATTCGCCTTGACAAACAATGCATTCGTCGGCGCATCTAAATACAGCTTGAAAATAGATGCCTCAAAGGCGCCAAAATTCTGCGTTCTCCGCTGTATCTGCAAAACTTTTCCGTCAAGGGTATAGTAGAGCCCCTTATTTCCAGTACCCGTCTCATCAAGCCAGAAGCCTGGATTAACACTCTGTGCCATGTAGCTGTAGTTGCCATTTGATAAGACATTTCCGTTTACATGTAATTTTTGCTGGGGAGAAGTCGTCCCGACACCAACAAGGGCTGTTGTGAATCCCCCTGCGGGGTTCATATAGATGTTATGGTATGGCGTACCTGTGTCAGATCGAATCCAGAGGTCAGTATTGAGAGTATAAAGATCAGTTGCGCTTCCATCTACTCTCATCATGATGGTCCTCGCAGTAGCAGAGGTATCGTTTCTCAGGCGGATTGCGCTGTTGCCAACAACATCCAACGTGTAGGCAGGCACAGAGGTGTTGATTCCTATTCTCTCACTTGCATTGAGGTACAAAAGGGCGCTACCTGCGCCATTTTCTATGATAAATGGATAGGAATTAGTTTCCCAATTATAGATGTCAAAACCTTCATTGGCCCAAAAATCGGTTTCCACATTCCAGTCTGCCTCACCACTGTCTGTATCGGTTAAAAACAATTCTGGGCTTGGATCTGAAATCGTAAAATCGGCAGCCCAGACAGTCAGCCCTGTCATTAACAGTGCAGTAAAAACAATGCTTAGAATACTAAATATCCTTTTCATGACGTTTCCTCCTATTTTTTGTTAAGCCTTGGTCATGACTGTTTTCATGAGAATGAAAGACAGCTCTTTTCATCTCTTGGGCTGCACGTAAGGCACAATCAGCCCGTTTGCGATCTTAAAGGACCCCCTCTGTGCCTTCAACTGCTCCCCGTCTGATTCAGATGTCGTCATCAATTCGTACTTGTACTGCCCGTCAGCAAGCGGCCCGTTTGCGTCGCCGGCCGCAAAAGACATACTTTCTCCTGCACCTATGTCTGCCTGGGCATAGAAACCGCTGTCACCGCTTACTGTCAACGCAAGGGTTTTACCGCTCAGATTGTTTATTACAATACTGGTTGGGCCTGTCTGCACATCAGCCAAAGGCTCATCGGCTCTTACCGGCGCAACTGGTCCAAAGGCAACGACCATAACTGCGAGAAGCGCTGCCACAAAAAAAAGTCTGCCAATCTGCTTATAGACGTTCATTTTTTGACCTCCTTCGTTCAGTCAAATAAAAGTTATCGGCATGATACACTATGAGTGCTCCTGCTCACCTCCTGTCTCCGCAGTTTCTCCGAAACATGGGGAAAACACTGAACTTGCAAGTCTCACCCCCTTCCCTGTGTGTTTCATTTAATGCGAATTGAAAAAATCGGGCTTTCACACCAAAACAATTGAGCCTTTTGCCCGAATTCCGAAAAAATTGACAATTAGCTCTCACCTTCGTTTCCCCTAAAGAATGCGTCAGATTACGGATACAATCTTCAAACAGTTTTCAGAATATTGTTTACAGCAGAGCTATTTGTATAAATTTATATTGAAAAACAAATCTTGTCAAGATAAATTTATTTGCTGGCATAAAAAGGAAATGATCCACACGAAGTTCCAGAAACCTCACCATGGTAAATTATCAAGCAATTATTTCAGTGTAGTGAGATCCGCGCGCGAGTTGTTCCAGCGCACTTCTTTCTCTAGAGCCGTCACTTTCTCGTTGAGTTCAGCTATTGTCCGCTGCTGTTCCTGCGAAACCTTTGTGAGCACTGCCACGATATCCATCGGGCTTAATCCCTTCCTGTCCTTTGTCGCCACTATCTCAGGCACATCCTCTGCTATGAAGCCCGCAGACTTGTCCTCAGGGTCTGCCTTCGAGGTGTAGGTGACGGGATTAAGTTCCTTTAAGGCGCTGACTGCATCATCCACGCTCAGCTCCTTTATGTTTTCCTTGTATTCCCTGCTCGAGGCATTTATCCACTGCCCTGCTGCCGATAAATATGCATTTGTTGATGAATGGATCGGGTAACTGGGGTCTCTTCCAAAACCGATATACCCATTCGCCTTGACAAAAAATGCATTGGTGGGTGCGTTAATATACAGCTTAAATGGCGATGCCTCAAATGCGCCAAAATCTGCTCCCCTCCTCTGCATCTGTATCACGCCGCCGTCGAGCACAAAATATGCGCCCTTTCCATAATCCGTCTCATCCAGCCAGAAACCAGGAAAGACTTTCTGTGTATAATACACATCGGCCGTGTATACACTGCCGGTATCTGTCACAACAAATTTTATTGTCTCCGCATCATCCTTTACCCGCAACCTGTCTGCGCCTGAGGCCGAAAGCGGCAGAACAATGCTTACCAGTATCCCCAGTAGGATTACAGGTCTGAAGATATTACTTACGCCAAATTGTCTCATCCTTGATCCTCTTTTCATGTTTACCTCCCTATGTAAATATTTTTTCAATCTGGTTCCTTTATTTACCATTCCTTTCCCGGAATTCCCTGTAATTAGAGTCTGTCCATAAACTCAGGGTTTGTCATCCTCCGTCCGTCAATACGTAAGACGGATGACCGGGGGATCCAGAAGGCATTGAAAACACTGGATTCCCGCCTTCGCGAGAATGACAAATTTTTATCAGAATCGTACTTTATGGACAGACTCTAATTATTCAATTATTATGTTTTCGATATCCATGGTCCCGCTGTATATTGTTATGCACCCGGTGACAGTTGTGTATCCCGGATTTGCCGAGTAGTCGCAGTTATACCCGCCGCTGAGCGTAAACGTAATGCCCCGGTCAATGATCAGGTCTTCAGTGAAATCCAATGCCTGAACCTGGACAATGTCTCCGTTTGACGCAGAATCGTATGTTAACTGGATACTGTTAAAATACTGCGTGTTCAGTTTTACAGGAGAGTTTGCACAGGGATTGACCGTAATATAGTCGTTCTTCGTCTCTGTATCATATCCCGCCGCATTTGTCGCGGTAAGCGAGACCGTGTAGATGCCGGGATTTTCATAGGTATGGGTCGGGTTCTGCCCGGCGCCCGCCCATCCGTCTCCGAAGTCCCACACCCACGATGTGGGACCGTTGGCCGAAAGGTCGGTGAAACTGACTATCAGCGGGACAGCGCCGCTTGCGGGAGATGCAGAGAAATCTGCAACAGGAGGCAATTGCATCTGCTGGGGGTAGAGAAAACTTACGCCATCAATATCATCCTGGTCCAACGTTCTCTGTTTAGTCTCTCCCGGTGACGTATACCCAAACATGGTTTTCTCTGAATCCGCAGCGTCATAGAGATCAGCAAGACATAAAGAATGGCCAAACTCATGAGTGCCTACATTCTGCACATCAAAGTCATACGGAGAACTGGCAGTACTCCACGGATAGGAAATATTGAACTGAATGTCACTGTCCACTATCTCACCTGTGCTCGGATTATACCAATAACTGTTTTCCGCCAGGGTACCGTCCGCTTCCATTATGCCAAAGGTGACCAGGTTGACTCCGTCGTATGTGCCGTGGTCTGTGCTCGATGTTGATCCGCCATATGCAAACGCAAAGCACGAGGTGTTCACATCTGTCCACGTCTGCATCGCTGCCTGAACAGCAGACAGGCTGCCTGAGGGGCCCCCTGACGTGTTGACAAAATACGTTGTGCCGTCAACTGCCCACCTTAACACGGGCGGGTCCGGGTCCGGGCTGCTGCTTCTGCACACCTCATATGAAAACGCCCTTGTACAGAACGTGTGCAGGATTAAGACGCAGAGTAACCATAACGAGAGGCATGTTCTCCTTTTCACCACGCCGCTCTCCTGACCTTTTTGATGAGTTCATCTGCCGGAATATCGTTATCAATGACTTCCCTGCCGTATATAACCTGAAATCCTCCTTTTCGGGCAACGCCGTGATGATCTACTGTATACTTGCCCTGTGCCTTGCCTACAATGCGGTAAGTTACGCCTTTCTTTTTGTCTTTTGCAGATTTCAGAAATAAAATAACTCTCTCATTTTCTGAAAGGGGCGATACATCAGAGACCCTCAGTCCGATATCGCCAATTTCGCCTCCCGCATATTCCACGATGATATCTCCCTGTGCAAGCTTGCCTTTTATGACCTCAGAAACGAGAATAGTAGCTCTCGTCTGGATGGTTTTCCCGTCCTCGCTCCAGTCCGTCTCAACCTGCCGAACATTTCCCAGGATCACCACCTCCGATTTTCTTGTCAGGTCTTCCGTGCTTAACCCGATCATGGTGCCAAACAATAGGGTAGGCGTCATGACTACAACAGAAAAAAACGTCATTAAGAAAAAATATCTCAATCCCGTCACCTCATTTCTTAATTTTAATAGATGCACATATCATGCCAATCCCAGCGCTTCTCATGAACCGTCTGCATGAGGTTATGATGACAGTCAAATTCTCATGAAGGATTGCACGGCTAAAATTACCTCTCTTTAAATTATAATTGACATGTCAAGGATATTTCTATCCTGGAAGGTGAGACCCCGTGTCCCCTTTATTCCAAAAAATCCGATGAAGTTATCCTTTCTAAAATGCACCTGCAATGCACTTGAGATTCTGAATTCGACACTCCGTATCTTCCCGATACCTTTACATCTAAGATACGGAATACTATAATGAAATCTGCACCAATATACCTATGAATGCGGTGAAATCTTATTTAATTGTAGTACCGGCGTATAATGAGGAAGAATACCTTCCCCAGGTCCTGTTTGATATCCGGGAAAGCAATCCGCAGGCGGATATCCTGGTGGTTAATGACGGGTCAAGTGATAACACTCCACAGATCGCAAGAGAGACAGGCGTCAAAGTACTGGACATTCCCTTCAATATCGGATATGGTGGAGCGGTACAGACAGGTTTTCGCTTTGCGGTTGAGTACGGATATGACTTTGTCATTACTATTGACGGAGATGGACAACATAACCCTTATCATACAAATCGTCTGATGGATATCATGGAGCGTGAACAGGCCGATGTTGTGATAGGCTCCCGATTTTTGGAAGGAAATTACAGAATAGGCATTGCTCGAAGGATTGGAATATGGCTATTTTCAAAAATCGCAAAATTATATACGGGTGTGCATATCACGGACCCCACATCAGGTTTTCAGTTGTTGAATTATAAAGTCTTTTCATATCTCTCCAGAACAGACAATTATCCTCTTGACTATCCGGATGTAAACATTATCATGGCACTCCATAAGATGAAATTCAAATTAGCAGAGGCACCCGTAAAGATGACGGAAAAACCCAACGGGAAATCTATGCATAACGGGTTTAGACCTTTGTATTACATTCTAAGAATGACTTTGGCAATAATCATGGTTTTATTGAGAAAGGAGGATTAAAACTATGGCCTTCAGTGTGAGAGGTTTCATTTTCTTAATAGGTATTTTCCTATTTATACTGATCCTGGAACTTGTAAGGAGAAAAAAATTCAGGGAAGAACTTTCAATCATCTGGCTCTTTATCGGTTTCGGACTTATTTTCAGTTCTTTTGCTGATCTTGTTATAGATCCTCTGGCCCATAGAATGGGGATCAGTTATCCCCCTGCGTTGGTCTTTGTGATTATATCTTTCCTTTTAGTCCTTGCCTTATTGTATTTCTCGATTATAGTTTCAGATTTAAAAGGTAAAAACAAAGAATTAAGCCAGAAGATAGCTCTAATGGAATATAAGTTCAGCAAGCTTTATCAGGAAAAAGAGTAATCACTTTCAGGATTCAAAAGCCATTGGATGAATTACTAAGACGGCTATAAGTAAGGATACATGACTGTCATTGCCCGACTTGATCGGGCAATCCAGAGAAAGGCACTGGATTCACCGGTCATCCGTCTTACGTATTGACGGACGGAGAATGACAAACAGA
>Ga0256868_10000387_pt1 | contig 26221 bp, 24 predicted proteins | sample RVTome_13_FD_187341 | JGI IMG/M metagenome (GOLD analysis project Ga0256868, IMG submission 187341) | Soil microbial communities from uranium-contaminated site in the Upper Colorado River Basin, Wyoming, United States - RVT92D227 HiSeq ...
GGGGGCGAGGCCTGCCTGCGCGAAGCCGCTTCGGCGAAGGCAGGGGGGATTAGCAATTTTCATGGTTTGAGGGTGGACTTCGGGCATGATTTATTACATTTAAAAAAACCGTTGACATTCAGTTTAAGTTTGCTTATTATGGCATAGGATTATTTATGTTAGATTGGAAAAAAATTGGAGATATCAATGACGGATACATGGCTCACAGTTAAGGAAGTTGCTCAATACCTCAAGCTCAGCACTGATCTTATCTACAAACTTGCCCAGCAGGGTAGGATTCCTGCCTCGAAGGTAGGGACGGCATGGCGATTTAGGAAAGAGAAGATTGATCGATGGATGGATTCGAATGAAAAACGGCGCAAGTGATATGCAAATCCTAACAGAAGGCAATATTCTCGAAGGCAACTTCTGGCTTGGACCGGTCCGGGTGATCGTCCTCAAGCGGAGGAGGAAATCAGATTAATTTCGGCCCGGAAGGCAACTCCAAAAGAGCGGAGGATTTATGAGCAAAAAGAATGAGATGCTGGAGGAATACGACTTCAGCAAAGGGAAACGCGGACCGGTGATATCCCCAAAGGGGAAGACGAGAATCACCATCTTTATTGACACGGATATACTGGAGTGGTTTCAGGATGAAACTGAGAGTGAAGGTCGTGGATATCAAACCGAGATCAATCAGGCTTTACGCAATTATATCAAACAGGATAGACGTCCACTTCAGGATATCTTGAGAGAAGTAGTACGAAAGGAGCTTCGAGTTCTTAAAAAAGCCAGCTAATCGCCTTACGCCTTACGCCTTACGGTAAAAAAAGTGAGGGTGGATGATATTTCTGAGGGGAAAAATTGATTGAAATAATTGAACAACGTCCCCTGGACCCAAGATATTAATTGTTATGCGGGCAAACACTGAAAAGAAAATAGCGCCCCCATAAAAGCACCCGCTTCGGACGAGCGAGTGTAGAAACAGAAATTCTGAATGGAGACATAATGCCTAAAGTCAAGAAAGCAACCCAGAGGAATAATAAACAGGAATCTATAGAGGCGACGCTCTGGCAAGCCGCTGATAAGTTGCGAAAAAACATGGATGCCGCTGAATATAAGCATGTTGTCCTTGGCTTGATCTTTTTGAAATACATATCCGATGCCTTTGAAGTTCTGCATGCCAAACTTGTAGAAGGCAAGGGCGACTACGAAGGCGCTGACCCTGAAGATCCGAACGAATACACCGCTGAAAAAGTTTTCTTTGTTCCACCTGTAGCACGCTGGAAACGGATTTCCGATAACGCCAAAAAGACAGAAATTCTTCTCGATAATGGGAAAAAAGTTGATATTGGCGGATATGTCGATGAGGCCATGGAAGTCATTGAACGCCAGAACCTTTCTCTCAAGGGTGTTCTCCCCAAGGTTTACGCCCGTCAGAACCTTGACCGGGCGAGTTTGGGCGGTCTCATCGACCTCGTTGGTACGATTGCACTCGGCACCGAACAGGCAAAAAGCAAAGACGTGCTCGGCCAGGTGTATGAATATTTCCTCGGACAATTCGCCCTTGCCGAGGGGAAAAAGGGCGGTCAGTTCTATACGCCCAGAAGCGTTGTCAAGTTGCTAGTTGAAATGCTTGAACCTTATGAAGGCCGCGTGTTCGATCCTTGCTGTGGTTCTGGTGGTATGTTTGTCCAGAGTGAAAAGTTTATCAAAGCCCATCAAGACCATTATAAAAAGAAAAGTAATGGGCTATCCCTGAATTCCTTAGACCGCATCTCCATTTACGGGCAGGAATCCAACCAGACCACCTGGCGTTTGGCTAAAATGAACCTGGCCATTCGCGGCATTGACAGCTCTAACATCAAGTGGAATAACGAAGGCTCGTTTCTGAATAACGCGCACAAAGACCTGAAGTCCGACTTCATCATTGCCAATCCGCCGTTCAACGATTCCGACTGGTCGGGTGATCTTTTAAAAGATGATGCCCGATGGAAGTACGGTGTTCCTCCGGCAGGTAATGCCAACTACGCATGGATTCAACACTTCATCTATCACATGTCGCCTACAAAAGGCATGGCAGGCTTTGTGCTCGCCAAGGGATCTCTTACTTCCAAAACCAACGGCGAAGGCGAAACACGGAAAGCTATTATCGAAGCTGGACTTCTTGACTGTATAGTCAACCTTCCGGCAAAACTCTTTCTGAATACGCAGATACCTGCCTGCCTTTGGTTTCTGTCGCGCAGGAAAGAAGGTCGTCTTGATAAGGTTTTGTTTATTGACGCCCGTAATCTCGGTTATCTCATTAACCGCAGAACCCGTGACTTCGCGGATGAGGACATCGCAAAAATAACCGAGACTTACCACCACTGGCACAATAAGAATGACAAATACGAAGATATTCCCGGTTTCTGCAAATCTGTTTCGCTCGATGAAATCAGAAATAAAGATTACGTACTCACACCGGGCCGATATATCGGTCTGCCCGAAGATGAAGATGATTTTGACTTTGTGGAACGATTTGGAAAGCTGAAGGCAGAACTTGACGAGCAGATGAACGAGGAAGTGAGGCTGAATCAACTCATTCGAGAGAACCTTGCGAAACTGGAGTTTAAGGGATGATGGTAGAGCCGAAGCTGAAGGGTGACGACATTCTAAGGTCACAACTTGTGACCTTAAACCGGAAGGTAAAACCTGTATGGGCGGAAATGAGTTGATAAGAAATGAAGAAATCCAGAGCAGGATTCATACCGTCCGTGGTGTTCAGGTCATGTTGGATAAAGATTTAGCCGCTTTTTATGGTGTAAAACCTATCAGATTAAGAGAACAGGTCAAAAGAAATATTAAACGTTTCCCTGTTGATTTTATGTTTCAACTTACGGAAGAAGAGGCTGAACTTATGGTATCGCAAAATGCGATACCTTCAAAGCAGTCCCTGGGCGGTTCTATGCCCTATGTCTTCACGGAACAGGGTGTAGCAGCCGTTTCTGCAGTTCTTACCAGTGAAAGAGCGATTGCAGTCAACATCCGGATCATGCGGGCCTTTGTAGCCATGCGCCGGTTTATTGCCTCTAATGCAGAAGTATTTCAACGTCTTGATGCGCTGGAAAGGAAACAGATCGAGGACAAGACAGACACCGACCATAAATTTGAACAGATTTTCAATGCCATTGAGGAGCGGAGCGTAAAACCAAAACAAGGCATTTTTTTCGACGGACAGATTTTTGATGCCCATCAGTTTGTCTCCGACCTGATTCGCACCGCACGGAAGTCAATTATCGTGATCGATAATTATATTGATGATACGGTTTTAACGCTGCTTTCAAAAGCCGACAAGAAAGTCCAGATCACCATTCTCACAAGGACCATTTCCAAACAGCTTACCTTGGATGTGGAAAAATATAACGAGCAATACCCGGCAATCAAGATAAAGGAATTTCACAACTCCCACGACAGATTTTTCATTATTGACGACAAAACCGTTTATCATTTCGGCGCATCCTTAAAAGACCTGGGCAAGAAATGGTTCGCTTTTTCCAGGTTTGATAAGGACGCTTTCAGGCTTCTGGAGAGACTGGCGGGGGTTATCGGTGAGTAGTAATTGGAGGGATTGCAAGCTGGAGGTGAAGGAATGAAGGCATTACTTGATACAAATATCATCATACACCGTGAAGCAAGCCGTGTCATAAGTCGCGACAAATGAGGGAGACCAAGACTGATGAAAGTATTGTTGTCGATTAAACCGGAATATGCTGAAATGATCTTTGCCGGGACAAAGAAATACGAGTTCCGCCGTTCTGTTTTTAAGAATCCTGATGTGAAAACCATTGTTGTTTATGCGTCTTCTCCTGTGCGGAAAGTTATCGGCGAGTTCGAGGTAGAAGCGATCATTAACGACGAATTAGTATCATTATGGGAACAAACAAAGAAATATGCTGGTATAAACGAGGATTATTTTTTTAAGTATTTCGCGAATAAAGAATACGGCTATGCCATCCATATAAAGAATGCAATTAAATATAAAAAAGCATTGTGCTTGCGGGAAGACTTTAATGCTAAGCCGCCGCAGTCCTTTATGTATTTGAACGTGGAGACGGTATGAGTGAGTGGAAGGAATGCAAGCTGGGGGATGTGGCGGAATTTAAAAATGGGAAATCCCGGCCTTCTGAAATAGTAAATGGAACCATTCCAATTTATGGAGGGAATGGCATACTTGGATATACTGACACATTTAATTATCAAGGCGAGACGGTTATTGTCGGACGAGTTGGAGCATATTGTGGGAGTGTATTCTTCGAATATAAACCAATTTGGGTTTCTGACAATGCTTTATATACTATTCCGAAAAATGAAACTGATGCCAAATTCCTTTACTATCTGCTAAAAAATATGGGTTTAAACTCTCAGGCTGAAGGTTCGAGTCATCCGTTGCTTACGCAAACCCTGCTAAATTCTCTTGATGTTTTTGTAACAGATTCTCTAACTGAACAGCGTGCCATTGCTGGAGTACTTTCCAGCCTGGACAACAAGATCGATCTTCTGCACCGGCAGAACAAAACGCTGGAAGGCATGGCCGAGGCACTCTATCGGAAGATGTTTGTGCCTGCCTGTGCGGGCGAGCCGCACGCAGACAGGGAGGAGGCCGACCCGGGGTGGAAGAAGGGGAAGCTGGGGGATGAGATGAGCATTATCATGGGACAGTCACCACCAGGAAATACCTATAATGAAGAAAAACAAGGAATTGTGTTTTTTCAAGGACGGGCTGAATTCGATTTCAGATTTCCACAGACAAGGTTATATTGTACTGAACCAAAGAGGTTTGCAAAAAAAGGGGATACGCTTGTAAGTGTAAGAGCACCCGTTGGCGATATTAATATGGCTTATGAAGATTGTTGTATTGGTCGAGGCTTGGCTTCGGTGAGACATAAAAGAGATGATACATCATACACTTTCTATAAAGTTCGTTCATTGAAAGACGATTTTGATTCATTCGAGCAACAAGGAACGGTTTTTGGAGCTATTGGTAAAGATGATTTTAATAACATTGACACATTAATACCCTCAGAAAGAGCTATACAAGAATTTGAGCATACAGCGAAACCGATTGACGATAAGATATTCGCTAATTCAATCCAAATCCGCACCCTTTCCCGCCTGCGAGATGCGCTGTTGCCAAAGCTGGTGAGCGGGGAGATAAGAGTAAATAATGAGTGACCTTTTATTACCATATGATGCCTTTCTCCGCTCGGTAAAGCAGAATATTGATAATGAACATATATTTCTGCTCGGAGCGGGTGCTTCTATCAGCTCTGGTGTTAAGCCAGCCGAAGACTGTATCTGGGAATGGAAGAAAGACATTTTTGTTTCCAAAAATCACAATCTGGTTAATCAATATAGGGAGTATAAAACCGAAGCAGTAAGGAATAGTCTTCAAAGATGGTTTGATAACGAGGGTGGCTACCCACCACTACATGACCCGGATGAATATTCTAAATACGCGCTGATAGCCTACCCGATTGATGACGTCCGGAAAAAGTATTTTGAAAATATTTGTCGTGGCAAGGAGCCCTTTGTCGGATATAGATTGCTGTGTTTATTGGCGCAATTCGGGATGGTCCGCTCGGTCTTTACAACAAACTTTGACGGTCTGATTATAAAAGCCGCACATCAAACGGGTCTCACACCCATTGAGGTCACGCTGGATACGGCAGACCGGATACACCGCCCAGCCAGCCGAAACGAATTGCTCTGCGTGGCTCTCCACGGTGATTTTAAGTACGGTCCATTAAAAAACACAAACATTGAATTGGACGCTCAGAACGAAACTTTTGTGGATGCCTTGACCCATCACCTTTATGACAAACATTTGATTGTTTTGGGTTACAGTGGCCGTGACCGCTCTCTGATGGACGCATTAAGAAAAGCTTATACGAGAAAAGGATCGGGTTTATTGTTCTGGTGTAGCCATGGATATGAAATCAAACCTGAAGTGGAAGAATTGATACTTAAAGCCCGCGAAGCTGGAAGAAATGCTTTTTTTGTGCCAACTGACGGTTTTGACAGCACTCTCGTTCATTTGGCCAGAACCTGTTTTGAAGATCAGCAGGAATTCAAAGATAAGGTGGAACTTACACTAAAGGCTGCTCAAAGCGATAGCATGGAATTATCGCCCTTCTCAATGGAAGTCAAACACACCGATACCATTATTCGCAGCAATTTGTTTCATCTCTCTTTTCCGAGGGAGGTGTTCCAATTTGAGCTGGAATTTACCGATAGCGAAGATCCCTGGCAAACGATAAAAGCGCTAACAAGAAACTCTACCATCGTAGCGGTCCCCTTGAAGAAAATGGTATACGCCCTCGGAAATCTTTCTGATATCTACAACATCTTCGGCAGCAGAATAAAGAGTGAAATTAGGCGCACCCCAGTAGGTGTGGAAGAACTTAAACATGGATCGGTGTTTAGGAATTTATACAGAAACGTAATTATTAATAGTATTTCCCAGGTGCATAGCCTAATGACTGATGGGTACGCCAGGTTTTGGCAATCGTCGGACAAATTACGCATAAATATAGGCAGTGGGATTTTTGATATTTTCGAAGCCGCTAAGATTTCACTATTCTTCGATGATAAATATGCATTCATCAGCCTAAAACCAGCTTTTACGCTTGCCAATTCGGAACAGGGCACCAAAGAGATAATCCGAGAAATAGCCCGCATATATTATGCGGGATTGCTTGCGCGGCAACCCAACGTCAAATTTGACGCTTTTCTCAGTAAGTGGAAAGGAATACTTTTCCCAGATGGTAAAAGATTTCTGTGTGATTACCCACCTCAGTCTGCCAGCGGTTTTAAGTTCTCCATCAGCTCGAATACAATGCACGTTAGATTAATGAAAGCAAGGGCAGAAACTGGGCTAAAATATTTTCCGAAGAGCTTCGATCAGACAACACTTATTCATAGCGGAATACAATATTTGGAACCGCAGTTAGATTTTATCCACAAACACATCGGAAAAATAACAAGAGACTTTCATCCGATGAGGGGGTTGGTGAATAATCGGCCCTATGATTTTCCTATGAATGGAAGCGTATTTGACAGCGAAATTAATCTTGGCGTTATATGCCTTTTATCCTATAGTGATAAATTCTTCCGGTTTCTGAACCGCCTGAATCAACAACAAAGCGCAGGAGCATACAACCCTGACTATTTACTCGACTATCCAGGCTTTTTATCGGCCTATGGTATACCACTGAATATCCCGCACGCAAAAAGTGAATGGTGGCAAGACTGCAACCTGCCTCAGAATCTAAAGGACCAGAAGGAAGCTGGACTGGCATTGTTAGCCGCTATCAAGAACAAGATTGAGCAACTGCAGACGTTCAGCAAGAAACTGGTACTTGTAATTTTTATTCCCACTTACTGGAATGTTTTTACCAAAATTGATGATATGCAGGAACGGTTTGATCTTCACGACCATATCAAGGCGTATGCGGCCCAGCGTGGCATTGCTACACAGTTTATTAGGGAAGACACATTGAGCGACCCGCTTACATGTCAAGTTAACTGGTGGTTATCGTTAGCTTTTTATGTTAAAGCGCTGAGAACCCCCTGGTTACTGACGGGCTTAGACACAAAAACGGCGTTTGTCGGGATTGGCTACAGCGTAAACCACAAGAGAGAAAGAGAAAAGGTGGTCTTGGGCTGTAGCCATATCTATAATGCAAGCGGGCAGGGCCTAAAATACAAGCTGTCGAGAGTGGAAGATTGCTATATCGATCGCCAAAATAACCCATTCCTGTCATATCAGGATGCCTATAAATTCGGTGTTTTCATCAGGGAGTTGTTCTTTGACGCGATGGGAGATTTGCCTGCGCGTGTTGTGGTACATAAAAGAACCCATTTCAAGAAAGATGAAATCAACGGCATCGTTGATAGCTTGAAAAAATCGGACATAAAACAGATAGACCTGATTGAAATCAATTATGAGGAAGATGCAAGATTTATTTCACTGATGTTAAAGGACGGCAAGTTCCAGCCTCATCCATTTCCTTTGTCGCGGGGCACTTGCTTTCTTTTGGATACTACGACTGCCCTTCTATGGACACATGGTATAGTTCCATCTGTAATAGCCGAAAACAGGAACTATTATCTGGGCGGAAAAAATCTACCTGAACCATTAAAGATCAGGAAACACTACGGGTCAAGCAATATCAGCACTATTGCTTCAGAAATATTGGGATTGACCAAAATGAATTGGAACAGCTTTGATATGTATTCAAAATTACCTGCAACCATTCAAACATCAAATGAGATTGCCCGAATTGGGTGGCTTCTTAGTCGTTTTGAAGGTAAAACTTATGATTATAGGAATTTTATGTAAATAAACATTTTCACAGAATCCGCATTAGTGCTGGAAGGATTGGCCTGCATTGAAAAATAATCTTCCTGCTAAACAGACAGACTTTCTTCTCTACACCGGGAGTGACGGCAAAGTGAATGTGGAAGTTTTCCTTAAAGACGAAACGGTCTGGCTTACTCAGAAGGCCATGGCTGAATTGTTCGGCTGCACGCCGGACAACATTTCTTTGCATTTAAAAAATATTTACGAGGAAAAAGAACTTGACACAAATTCAACTACCGAGGATTTCTCGGTAGTTCAAAAAGAAGGAAAAAGGCAGGTCAGTCGGAAAATGGAGTTCTACAACCTTGATGCCATTATCGCAGTCGGCTACCGCGTAAACTCCTATCAGGCGACGCGATTCCGTATCTGGGCAACAAAAATTCTTAAAGAATACATTATCAAGGGCTTTGTTCTGGACGATGAGCGGCTGAAACAGGGAAGCAGGGTTTTCGGTAAGGATTATTTCGAGGAACTCCTTGAGCGAATCAGGGAAATCAGGGCCAGCGAAAGACGCTTTTATCAGAAAATTACCGACATTTATGCTCTTTCCGCTGATTATGACAGAAACGCTCCTCTGACAAAAGAATTCTTCGCAACGGTTCAGAACAAACTTCATTGGGCAATAACGGGGAAAACTGCCGCGGAAATTATTTATGATTCGGTAGACGCAACAAAGATTTATATGGGTTTGACAAGCTGGAAACATGCCCCGGAAGGCAAAATACTGAAATCCGATGTTGGCATTGCAAAGAATTACCTGAGCGAAGTTCATATAAAAGAACTCAATCAAATCGTTTCGGCCTATCTTGACCTTGCGGAAAATCGTGCCAAAAGACAAATTGTAACAAAAATGGAAGAATGGGCACAGTTCCTTCACGGTTTTCTGGAATTATCCAATTACCCCATTCTCAAGGATAAAGGCAGGGTATCTGCTCTGGAAGCGAAGTTAAAAGCCGAACAGGAGTATGAACAATTTCGCATTATTCAGGATAAAAACTTCATCTCTGATTTTGACAAAGAGATAAAGCGGATCACAGGGATAAATGATGACGATTAATAAAATCACTGAATCTGAAATTGAAAGCTTCTCTCTTGACGAACTTAAGAAGCTTGGCTTCTCCTATATTCTGGGGCCGTCCATTGCGCCTGATATTGAAGCAACTCAGGGTTTCATTGTGGCTGAACCTGCGGTACCCTATGGCGTACCGGAAAAACGCGAAAGCTATGGGGATGTTGTTTTAAAGCATACGCTGGAACAAGCCATAAAGCGCCTGAATCCTGCGGTACCGGAAACGGCACGGCAAGAAGCCCTTAAGGCGGCGCTGTCCATGTATTCTCCCCAGCTTATCGACGCGAATGAAGCTTTTCATAAAATGCTTGCCGAAGGTGTTCCGGTTACGGTACGGAAAGACGGCCAGGAACGCGGCGAACGAGTCTGGCTGGTTGATTTTCAGAACCCGGAGAGCCCTAAGAACAATGTTTTCTTCGCTATAAATCAGTTTACGGTCATCGAAAAAAATCAGAATAAACGGCCTGATGTAATCCTGTATATAAACGGTCTGCCGCTGGTGGTGATAGAACTTAAGAACCCGGCGGATGCACATGCTACCATCCGCAAAGCATTTGCCCAGATACAGACCTATAAGACGGTTATCCCGTCACTCTTTTTCTACAACGCTTTTTGTGTAATCTCCGATGGGCTGGAAGCAAAGGCGGGGACTATCTCGTCTGCCTTCAGCAGGTTTCAGACATGGAAAACAATTGATGGCCAAAAAGAATCTTCCGCCCACGTAAGCCAGCTTGAAGTTCTTATTAAGGGGATGCTGAACAAGGCAACACTTCTTGATTTGATACGGAACTTCATTGTTTATGAAAAAGATAAAAAAATAGATGCCAAAACAGGTCTTACACAGATTGAGACCGTGAAAAAGATTGCGGCATACCACCAGTACTACGCGGTGAATAAAGCCGTGGAGAGTACTCGTCTTGCCGCAACCGAGAAAGGAAACCGCAAGGCAGGTGTTGTCTGGCACACACAAGGCTCGGGCAAAAGCCTTTCCATGGTTTTCTATACGGGGAAACTGATCCATAATCTGGATAACCCGACCATTGTTGTCATTACCGACCGAAACGATCTTGATCAGCAGCTTTTTGATACCTTTGCCGCATCCACAAGCTTACTCGGCCAGCCTCCGGTGCAGGCGGAATCACGTGAACATTTGAAGTCTCTGCTCAAAGTGGCATCAGGCGGAATTGTGTTTACGACTATTCAGAAGTTTTTCCCGGAAAATGAAAACTCAATATACGATCGGTTATCGGAACGCCGCAATATTATCGTTATCGCGGACGAAGCGCACCGCACCCAATACGGGTTTCAGGCCAAGCTGATTGATACGAAGGATGATGCCGGTAAGCTTAACGGAAAGCGCATCGCCTATGGTTTTGCAAAGTATCTGCGGGACGCCGTACCAAATGCGACCTTTATTGGGTTTACCGGCACGCCGGTAGAAAGCACAGACATAAACACCCCGGCGGTGTTCGGCCAATACATTGATATATACGATATCGCCCAGGCCGTGAAAGACGGCGCGACGGTAAAAATTTACTACGAAAGTCGTCTCGCTAAAGTTAACCTGACGGAAGATGGTCGTAAACTGATAGAAGAATATGACCGGGAAATGACTGACGACGGCGGTTCCGAAACCATGAAGATTAAAATCAAATGGACAAAACTTGAAGCCATTGTTGGTCATCCTGAGCGGTTGAAGAATCTTGCGCAGGATATTGTTGCGCATTACGAGAAGCGCGCAGAAGTTTTTGACGGTAAAGCAATGATTGTCACCATGAGCCGCCGCATAGCAGTCGCTCTTTACCATGAAATCATTGTTTTAAGGCCCCAGTGGCATAATGATGACCTGAAGGCCGGGGCGCTGAAAGTTGTCATGACTTCTTCCTCATCCGATAAAATGGAGTTTGATCCTGAAGATCCGGACAGTTTGGTGATTCCTGCATATCACCGGACTAATAAAGAAGACCGCCGCTTGCTTGCCGACCGCATGAAAGATCCGCAGGACTCTTTGAAGCTGGTTATTGTGCGGGATATGTGGCTAACCGGTTTTGATGTTCCCTGTCTGCACACACTCTATATTGACAAGCTGATGAAAAAGCACACCCTCATGCAGGCCATCGCACGGGTAAACCGAGTCTTTATGGACAAACCCGGCGGGCTTGTGGTTGACTATATCGGTATTGGGAACGCGCTCAAAGAGGCTCTTGCATTCTATTCCAATTCAGGCGGACAAGGTGACCCGGCGGAGACACAGGCAAAAGCGCTTGAATTACTGCTTGAGAAAATTGAAGTTGTGCGCCAGATGTTTCATGGATATGACTATATGCGTTTTTTCAGTGTCGGCACTTCTGAACGTCTTTCTATCATCCTTCAAGCCGAGGAATTCATACTTTCAAGAGAACAAGGCAAGGATCGTTTTATTAATGAGGCAACCTGGCTTTCAAGGCTTTTTGCACTGGCCGTCCCACATGAAGATGCACTTGCTTTGACCGACGAAATCGCCTTCTTTCAATCCGTCCGGGCACGGCTGCTCAAGTTTGAGGGCGGAGATGATAACGGTGATAAAAAGAATTATGAATCCGCCATCCGGCAGATTGTGAATCAGGCTGTCGAGTCAACAGAAGTTGTGGATATTTTCGATGCGGCAGGAATCAAGAAGCCGGATATTTCCTTGCTTTCTGAGGAATTTCTTCAGGAAGTAAAGGATATGAAGCACAAGAATCTTGGCATTGAGCTCTTGAAGAAGATTCTTAATGATGAAATCAAGATACGGTTGAAATTCAATATTACAGAAGGTAAGAATCTTCTGGATATGCTTGAAGCATCAATCAAGAAGTACCAGAACAACCTTCTGTCAACTGCTGAAATTATCGAAGAATTATTGGCAATCGCCAGGCAAATCCGAACCGTAGATGGTTTGGCAGAGAAGCTAAAATTAACAAAAGACGAATTTGCATTCTATACCGCATTGGAAATCAACGATAGCGCGGTAAAGATTTTAGGTGATGAAACACTGAAAAGCATAGCCCGTGAAATCGCGGAAAAGGTTCGTAAAAACGCAACAATAGACTGGGCAATGAAAGAAAGCGCCAGAGCAAAACTCATGGTCATTGTGAGACGTACTTTGAATAAATACGGTTATCCGCCGGACAAACAACAAAAAGCCGTGGATACAGTGCTTAAACAGGCTGAAGTGTTGGCGGATTATTGGGTGGAGCAGTGACGGAAGCCGCCTCCGTAACATCGACGGTAAAAAGTAACAGTTTAGCCTTTATTTTACCCGCTGGCCATCGAGACATCAGCTTGGTAGAGAATTAGGGGATGTCCATAAAATTATAAAAACCCTTGAAGGGATTTGATGTCATCCATAAGACATAAGAAAGTTGGCCCAATCCAAACAGCATAGAGCAAGGAGCATGGGGCAAAGAGGGTCAAAAACTGCAGGTGGGGTCATTAGGGTCAAATCTTTATTCATTACTTTTCAGTCGATGATTGGGGATGGGTTCACATTAGTGGTTAACCATCACACTTCGGGAAAACATTGATGCCGCCTGCTTATGTGAACCCCGTTAGAAAGGACTGGCTTTGACCCTGTCCTCAATAAGGAACTGAGGCTTTGATATCTATAGTATCCGCAACATAAATACTGTGGCTTTCTAACGGGGTAAATAGTCTTCGGGGTTTGGGATATTGCGAATTGATGTTATTCCTAAAAAAGTTGGCCCATTCAAATGCGGATCTCGAGTCGGACCAAGTGAACTCCTTGATCGAATTAATTATTTCTGAAAGAAAGAGGCTGATTCCAGGCTTCGAACGACAATTTGAACGCTAAAATCGCAGAGAGCAAAGCTGAAAACTCCCGCCTATGCTGAAGCTCCGGCGGGCAGGCAAAGCTCAAGGCAAGACAGATCATTGAGTGAGAGGATCATTTGAAGAATAAGCACCGAATACCAAATCTCTACATTATAGCGGGTCCAAACGGGGCAGGGAAGACGACCTTCGCTCGTAAGTTTCTTCCACAATATGTGGAATGTCTGGAATTTGTGAATGCTGATCTGATTGCAGTTGGCCTATCCCCATTTGCTCCCGATAAAGCAGCTATTCATGCGGGCAGGGTTATGCTGGAAAGAATCCATTCTCTCGGTCTCCGTGGTACCGATTTTGGATTCGAGACAACATTATCCGGAAAGTCATATTTGAGGCTTTTAAAAGAATTGAGGCAAAGGAAAGGCTACAACATTCATCTTTTTTTTCTATGGATTAACAGCGTCAAACTCGCTTTGGAACGGATTGAATTACGAGTGCAGCAAGGAGGACATAACATCCCGGAGGCCGTAGTGCGTCGCCGGTTCGATAAAGGAATTTCTAATTTCTTCCATTTTTATCAACCGGTTGTAGACAGATGGATCATTTTTAATAATTCGGGAGATGTTCCTGAGGTGATCGCCTTTGAGGAATCAGGAAAGATTGAAATTGTCGATTCAGATCTTTTTGGTCTCTTATCGAAATATAAGGAGCAGCAATGAAAAAAGTGATAATATCGCCTTCTCTATGGGTACATCAGGCTCACGAAGCCTTCCGGAAGGCTGTGGCTGAAGCGATCGCCGAACATCGGCGCAACGGAGTTCCAATTGCCATTTGGCGTAATGGCAAAGTAGTTCGTATCCCCGCTGATCAGATCGAGGTGCGGGAACCTCAGATTGAGTACACAGTCGCTCCGAAGAAAAGAAAATAATTAGGACCGGTTCTCGAATTTTCTTTTGAGGTGTCATCGATAAAAAAGGCGGCCTTTCCAAATTCGGAATGCGGATTGCGGAGTTCGGTGGATTAAGGACGGGTTCCTATTTTTGAGAGGAGATAATCATGCCCGCTAATGTTGCTCACCTGTTGATTTATAATAAAGCTGTAAAAATTCTACAAGATGGTGGTGAGAATGAAAAAATTGGGGATGGGTTACGGGTTCACATTAGTTGCGGTTAAATATAAACTCGTTGACGTCCTTTTTTTCGTCTGTTAAAATTTTAAAATTTCAAATGGGTTCGACCATACGGTGTCATTCTGAATGACCGAAGGAATGAAAAATCTAAAAATGAGACCCTTTGCTGCTCTCAGGGTGACAATAAGGTAAGGCAAGGAGTGGTCAAGTGAGATTGAAAGACAAGAAAGCGATTGTTACCGGAGCAGGGCAGGGGATCGGTCGAAGCATTGCATTGAAGATGGCTCAAGAAGGAGCAGATGTGGTCATTGTTGAGATGAATCCTGATACCGGAACTCGAACAGCAAAGGAGGTGGAGGCTTTTGGCAGAAGAGCTCTTTTCGTTTCTGTGGATATAGCTAATCAAAAACAGGTTCAAGGCATGGTGGATCAGGTATTAAAGGTATGGAAAAGGATTGATATTTTAGTGAATAATGCTGGCTTTGATCGCCCTTCAAATCTTTTAAAGATGAAAGAAGAGGATTGGGATGCAGTTCTGGGGGTTCACCTGAAGGGGACCTTGAACTGTATTCAGGCCGTTGCTTCCCATATGATTGAGAACAGTTATGGAAAGATTGTCAACATCTCCTCTGTTTGGGGGAAAACTGGGGCGGTATCAGAAATCAGTTACAGCACTGCCAAAGCAGGAATCGTTGGTTTGACGAAAAGCGTAGCTAAAGAATTGGGTCGACATCAGATCAATGTCAATGTTGTTTTACCGGGGTTGATCTTGACCCCGACAATCGCAAAGATGGCTGAAAAATATAAAAATATGATCATTGATCAAACTCCTCTGGGACGGATCGGCCAACCTGAGGAAATTGCCAATGTCGTGGCATTCCTGGCATCCGATGAGGCGAGTTTCATGACAGGGGCTGCCGTTGAAGTTTCGGGTGGGTGGAATATGTAGGTGGGGAGGAATAAGAACAGATGGATAATATCGAACAACAGAGAGAAGGCTGGAGAAAAAAAGCTAAGGAAGTGGCTAAGAATGTTGTGGCGCCTCGTGCAGCAGAGATCGATGAAGCAGGAGAATTTGCATGGGATCTTGCCGAGGTGTATTCCAAGTATGGTTTTTTAAGCCTCCTCATCCCTAAAGATTATGGAGGAATGGATACAGATATTACTTCTTTCTGTATAGTTGTTGAAGAGATTGCTAATGCTTGTGCTTCTTCTGCCCTCCTGGTGATCGTTCAAGCGGTAGGGACAATGCCTGTTGTCTTAGGAGGAACAAACGAACTGAGAGCGAGAGTATTACCCAAGTTAGCCAAAGAGAAAGGGCTGATCTGTTTTTGTTTGACCGAACCCGAGTCGGGTTCGGATGCGGCTTCCGTCCGAACTAAAGCTGTTTTAGTAGATGACCATTATGTGATCAATGGGCGGAAATGTTTCATCACGAACGGCGGAGTAGCCGATTTCTATACTGTCTTCGCCAACACTCATCCCGGTAAGAGATTAGAAGGAATTACAGGCTTTGTGATAGAAAAGGGAACTCCTGGCCTTTCCGTTGGGAGAACTGAGGAGAAGATGGGGATTCGAGGATCGAATACAACGGAAGTGATTTTAGAAGATGTAAAGGTACCGATCTCTCAACGAATCGGTGAGGAAAGTGGTGGCTGGTGGCAAATGATGAGGACACTGAATCGATCAAGACCAGCCATTGGTGCCCAGGCTGTAGGTTTGGCACAGGGCGCTCTGGACTATCTTATCCCCTTTGTTGGGGGAAAGGAGAAGGAAGATCGTCTGGGAGTTCCATTGATGTTAGCTGATATGGCTGTGGAAATTGAAGCGGCCCGAGCTTTGGTTTACAAAGCGGCGAATATGATGGATGAAAAGGTGAAGGGCACTCCGGTTCAGATATTTTCGGCCATGTCCAAATATTTTGCTTCTGATGTAGCCATGAAAGTGACAACCGATGCCGTTCAGATTCTGCAATGGCAAGGCCTCACTAAAAATCATCCGGTTGAGCGAATGATGAGAGATGCGAAGGTTATCCAGATTTTTGAAGGAACGAATCAAATTCAAAGGATGGTGGTGGCGCATACCGTACTCAAGTCAAAATAGGCTAATCTTACCCCGGCTGTTGTATAAATAAGCGGGTAAGTGGGCTTCCTTAATCCCTCGATTTTAAAATCGGATTTAGAAAAATGATCATTTTCACACACCATACAGGCGAGCCTCATGGTATTTTGGGAGCTCAGATAGCGGCAACATTCTTTCAACAGAGGCTCTCAATTCCATCAATTGTCGTTGGGATTGAGAGAGACTTTTCAAGAGAACAACTGTTTCATTTCATCGGTCAATATTATGCAGAAAAAGAGAAGATCGTAGCTTTCTCACATCTCTGTGGTAGAAAAGATATCATCGGGCTGATCGAGGGGCTGAAACAAAAAGGTTTTATAACGATTCTGGGAGGACCACAAGCCCGGCAGGATTTTGTGGGCGAGCCTGACTCTGACGCATACCCACATCGGTTCAGGGGGCTGAAATCGATTGTCGATATTGTTTTTCAAGGTCCGGTCGATGGCTTTAGATCGGAACATCTGAATAGAAAGGCAATGGTCATAGAACACCCATGGACAAAAAACATATTCTTGGAGGTTGATTGGTCAAATATATATACATTCTCTGACACCTTAAAGAAGCTTGAAGTCCGAATGGGACAAGTGCTGAACTCAATTGGCTGTGCCTATGCCAATAAAATACAGACAGTCATTTTACCCCCACCCGTTAGTCTCCGGGAAAAGAATATCCCTGATCTGGAAGTTCGGAGCGAAGGATGCATTTTCTGTGACGTTTCAAGAGATAAGGGTTATCACGGTCCTATTGAACGAGACAAGGTCATTACCCAGATGATGGGTTTGCCTGAGGTCGATGGGAGAAAGATCCCTTTTGAAATCATTGATGAATACCCGATCCGCTCCCTCGGAAAGCTGTTTGAAGACACAGAAAGGCACAAGATCAAGCTTTCACAGATCAATCTGGTGTGCCGGGTCGATGACATCAATACTCATGCCTCTGAGCTTGTGGAAATCCTATCCTTTGCCCGAAGGCTGGATGTGAAGATCATGTTCGCATCGATTGGCTTTGAATCATTCTGCGATCGGTTGCTTCAATATTTCTGCAAAGGAATCACAATGGCCGATATTGTGAAATGTGTCGAAACATTGCGCCGCTTAAAAGACCAATTCGGGAATTACTTACTCTACCGGCGAGATGAGGGTGCAAATCATGGTTTTATTCGGCCTACACCTTGGGATGATAGTGAAGTGTTAATGGATATAGACAGAGATATTTTTCTCTATCGGTTCTATGAAGATATCCTCCCTGAACATAGTACTCCGCTCATCATCCATCATGCATCGTACCTTGGAGATTGGATCCGACAGATCGAATCGGTGACAGGGATTATATTTAGCAGAGAGGGGACCTGGATAGAATGGTGGAACCCGTCATTTTCTTAAGTTCACTATTGTGAACAAGAAACATTAGGTGAATCAAACAATATAAAATATAAACTAATTATTACAAAAAATTACTAAAAAAAATAAATTATTACCAACCCTGAAGTTGAGTGAGGAGATAAAGAAATCTATCAATAATATCGTTATATTATAAAATAAAGTTTACCCTTGACAACCAAATAAATGTACTGTATTTATACATATAAAGATTTTTGGCATGGCTGGGTGGTTCACTATAGTGAACGTGCTTAAAAGGTATGGAGTTCTATAAATAATTTATCAATATTCTTTTTCTTAAAGAAAGGAGGTTACTATGGTAAACGGCAAAGAAGGACTTTCAACAGCTGAAAGTCTGCGTAAGACTCGTACCTATGGTCAGGTGAGGTGCCATAATCCCAGCTGTATGGGGAGACTTGACCCAAAACCTGGGGAGCCCACAGCGAAATGTTCTAAGTGTGGTATGGAATGGCGGATCTTTTGGATCAAAGCCGGTTTTCCTCGCATTAAAGGTCCGGTATGGGATGTAAACACGAGATTAGCGGATGAGACTTTTGAACGAAAAATGAAGGAGAAGGAGGAAAAGAAAGATGGCCCTAAATAGGAAGTTAGCAATTATTGATCTTTCCACAGGCAAAATAGAAGTTAAGCCTATTCCGATTGAAGTGCGGAAAAAATTCCTGGGTGGCCGAGGATTAGATGCCTATTTGCTATATAATCACACAAAGAAAGGATGTGACCCCCTCGGTCCTGACAATACGCTCATGGTTAGCGGTGGAGTATTAACGGCCACCTTGGCTTCAGCAACCTCCAGATGCCATGTGATGGCGAAATCTCCATTACAAGGTATGCTGGGAAGCGCTAACGGAGGTGGTTTTTTCACCCCTGAATTAGCCTGGGCGGGCTTTCATCATCTTGTCATCAAGGGTAAGGCGTCAAAACCAGTCTACCTGTGGATTCACAACGGCCAAATCGAGATCCGTGATGCGGGCCACCTTTGGGGAAAGATGGTTCCAGACACACAATGGGCGATCCGGGAAGATCTGGGGGATGAGGATGTTAAGAGTCTGGTCTGCGGTCCGGCAGGTGAAAATCTTGTAAGGTATGCCAATGTCATGACCGGGATTAAAAATTCCGCTGGAAGAACCGGAATGGGAGCGGTCATGGGCTCAAAGAATTTAAAGGCCATTGCTGCCCGAGGCACCATGGATATAAAAATTGCCCATCCAAGGGAAGCGCTCGAGTTCAACAAGCGATTCATTGAGCAAATCACAAGCGCCAAGGTTAACCAGACCCAGGGAACCCTTGGGACTCCTTTTATTTGGGGAGCCACCAACTCCTGGGGTGGTATCCGAACCAGAAATTTCCAGTACAACCAGATGCTCTACTGTGATGAGATTGAGCCGGAAGAAATTGACGATAACGCTGCTAAGACAATAGGGCCTTACCATATGGCCGCTTGCTTTGGTTGCCAGGTCCACTGCCGAGCCAAATATAGGATTCCTTCCGGACCTTATGCTGGAAAATACGATGAAGGCCCGGAATATACTTCCCAGGGCGCATTTTGTGGTGAGCCAGATGTCGCAAGCTTAGAGCACCTGTTAGTGGCGAATCATTTAGTTGATCAATATGCTGTAGATAATCTTGAAATAGGAAGCATCATCGCCTGGGCAATGGAGCTTTATGAACTGGGAATCCTCACCGATAAAGAGACGGAGGGCTTGGATTTGAGGTTTGGCAATGGTGACGCGATGGTCGAGATGATCAAACGCATTTGCTTCAGGGAAGGCTGGTTGGGTAATGTCTTGGCTGAAGGTGGAGTCATTGCCTCCGAGAAGATTGGGAAGAATTCTTTTGACTACCTGATTCAGGTCAAAGGGGTCAGCAATCTTCACTCTGACGAGAGAGCAACACCTGGCCTTGCACTGAATATTGCGACATCGTCTCGGGGTTCAGACCATTTAAGAAGCCGGCCGGCCATTGACTTATATCATTTACCGCAAGAAGTGTTGCGAAAAATCTACAGCAGCCCGGTGCCTTACGATGGGCCATTGAGTTCAGAACATACGGAATATATTGGCAAGCCGTGGCAGGTCTTCTGGCATGAGAACTGCTATATGGGCGTGGATTGTCTGGGTATCTGCAAGTACCACACCACCTTCTTGGGTGCGACGCTTCCCAATTTTGAAGATTGGTCCAAAGTGCTTTACTACAATACCGGGCTGGAGCTTACCCCTCGGGATATCTGGGACGCTGCTGTTCGAGGTAACATGATGGAGCGACTGTTTAACCTTCGCGAGGGTTTAAAGAGAGAGGACCTTAAAAAGGGAGATATGCTCAATCACCGTTACTTTGATGAACCTTGTCGAAGGGGTGCAATCGATGTTATTGGCAGGGTCATCGATCGGGAAAAATTCAAGAAGATGGTCGATGAATTCTATGAGCATAAGGGCCTTGACCAGAATGGCGTTCCGAAGCCAGAAACGCTCAAGAGGCTTGGTCTGGAAAATGAACCGTCCCATCTATTGTAAGAGGTTAGGAAAGAATTCAAATCCCCCCATCCCCCCTTTTCTAAAGGGGGGTGATGGGGGATTAGTAATTACTTTGAAAGGAGAGAATGAATGGAACCCATGGGTAAAGTTCTTCAAGTAGATTTTGAGAAGTGCACCGGCTGCAGGCTTTGTGAGAATGTCTGCGCAGTTTTTCATGACGGCGTATCAAATCCTGCACGAAGCCGGATTAAGGTGATCAAATGGGAATCAGAAGGGCTTTATATCCCCATGTCCTGCCAGCAGTGTCAGGATGCTCCCTGCATGATCATCTGTCCTGTGAAGGCCATTTCCCGGGATGAAAAACTCAGCCGGGTCGTGGTAAATCAGGATAAATGCATTGGTTGCCGCTCCTGCGTAACGGTCTGCCCTTTCGGTGCCATGAATTTCAATGTGATCGATCGGAAGGTCTTTAAGTGCGATTATTGTGACGGAGATCCACAGTGTGTTCGTTTCTGTGACATGAAAGCGGTTGATTATATAGAGGCTGATCGGGTGAGCATCGCCAAGAAGAGAAGCGCTGCCGAGAAAATCACTGCTGCTCAAAGGGCGGCTTCAGCCTTAGAGTCAGAATTACACTAAGACGAATCGATCGATCATCGATGCGTAGGGAAGTTTGGCCTTCCATCGAGAAGGCATGATTTGAAAGAGGACATTGAGTTATCAACGGGATTTGGATGATACCTCTCAATGATGATAAGTTAACGGATAGGAAGTCACTCAATGAGTGACTTCCTATCTTTTTTTTAGTGCGTTTCCAGAATTTCATCGATTAGATCAGAGCAAACCATGCGGTATATTATCAGTATTGATGCCACAAAATGTAATGGTTGCCGAATCTGTGAGATGGTCTGTAGTCTCAGCCACACGGGTTCCTGTTGGCCCGAACGGTCACGACTCCGGGTCATATCGGAAGAGACCAATGGGCAGATTGATAGTGCCCCAGTGCTTTGCATGCAATGTGAGGTGCCGGCTTGCCGGTTAGCCTGCCCGACAGGGGCTACCTTTGAGGGAGGGCCGGTGAAGGCTCGCTTAGTGGCGGCGGAGAAATGTATCGGTTGTTCTGCATGTGTGTGGGCATGTCCATTTGGTGCATCCGAGTTGGATCTAATCACACGGGTGGCGCACCGGTGTGACCAATGTGAGGGGGTCCCGCTTTGCGTCAAACATTGCCCCACAGGTGCACTGGGGTATGTACCGGAAGATAGGTTAGCAGCCGCCGAACAGCGACAGAAGATTGAGGTGCTCATCAATCTACAGCGGCTGATTCGAAGCTAAAGAGGCAAGTGCATGAAAAACAACTATCTCTATGCAGGGAAGGTCCTTTGGGTAGACCTGACCAGCGGGAGGTTTTGGACTACACCCACCGTCTCTTATGCAGAGAGGTTTTTAGGTGGCAGAGGAATCGGCGTCTGGATCCTATGGGAGAAGTCGGGACTCCCATCCATCGATCCGTTAGGATCTGATAACGTGCTCAGTTTCAATAGCGGTCCACTTACAGGCACCATGATGCCGGGCTCAGGGCGCTGCCATGTCTCCAGTAAATCACCACTTACCGGTCTGCTCGGTATGGCCAGCTTCGGAGGCTCATTTGCACCAGAGTTGAAATATGCCGGGTATGACCATTTGGTAATCACTGGGAAGTCAACAGAGCCGGTCTACTTGGCGATCAATAATGAGGAAGTAAAGATCCGATCGGCGGCCAACCTCTGGGGGTTAGACACCTATGAAACGCCGAAAGTCTTGCATAAAGAACTGAATGACGAAGAGATCCAATGGGCATGCATCGGGCCAGCAGGGGAGAAGTTGACCCGCTTCGCAACGATTATGGGCAGCATGAGGGATTCGACCGGACGGACAGGTCTTGGCGCTGTCATGGGCTCAAAAAAACTCAAGGCAGTTGCTGTACGTGGGACAGGGGGACTTCGTATTGCCAATCCAGGGCGTTTTTATGAAGTGTGTGCACGCATCCTTGATTCGCTTAAGGGGAGCGCTCCCCATAGAACGGTCTCCATTCAAAGGCTCGAAGAAAAGGGGCGCCGGATGATAAACTGCCTCAGCTGTCCAACCTCCTGCGAAGAGGAATACTACAATCCGAGTATCAGGGATGGTGTTATCTACTACAAGTGGTTTACTGAAATGGCCAACAAGATCGGCCTCCGTGACATGATGATATGGCAAGAGTTGGCACTGCTTATAAACAAGAATGGATACGATGCCGGTTCCTTAGGCGACATGCTGGTGTGGGCAACAGAATTGTTCGAACAAGGGATTATTAGCGAAAAGGATGTCGGGTTCCCGCTTGAACGTGGAAACGGCGAGGCCTATTTAAGATTAGCGGAACTGATTGCGAGACGTGAAGGATTCGGAGATGTTTTGGCAGAGGGTATGATGCGCGCGACTCGTACGATTGGCCAGGGGTCCGAACGATACACCTTCCGCACATACGCGGCCAACGGTGATAAGATTCCACACAAATTGACAGAGTTTTACGGACACTTTGCAGAGGGAGTTGCCGGTACCCGGATCACCTTTCCCAAGGAGGATAAAGGTAAGGCTGAGATGGTCGCCAGCATAGAGGATGCGATCGGGAGGGCCCAAATCGTTGGGAGTTGCAAGTGGCACACGGAATTCAATGGACTGCCGGTAACCGCTGACGTAATTGCGGAAGTGCTTTCAACCGGTTTAGGGAAAAGAATAAACGTCCACGAACTTTCCATTTACCAGAAGCGAGTGCGTCAACTCGAGCGCGCCTTCAATTGCCGAGAGGGGCTGCGGCGAGAATACGAAACGCTTCCCGATCAATACATTACCGATCTGATGATGGATACCCATTTTGAAGGTATGGTAAAGGAAAGAAGTCGTTTGGAGGCAATCAAGGACGATTTTTATAAACTTCGTGGCTGGGATCTGACCACTGGGGTGCCTACTCGCGCCACTTTAGAGTCTTTAGATTTGAAAGATGTGGCAGACGAACTTGAAAAGGGAAAGTGAGATAATACTATCTCTGATTACACGGATTATGGAAAGGATTACACCGATTAGAAATACGTTGAAATCAAATAATTTGTGTAATCATTTTTTAGAATCTGTGTAATCAAGAGAGCGTATAGTAGTTTTTCAGTGCTCTCTGAAGAAAGGTAGACCATGGTTCTGAAAGTTGGTTTTATTTATATTGATTTGGCGGTACTCGGTTATCAGGTAGCGAGTGTGTTGTTTATCATCGGATGCTTATACCGCTTTGTCGCTTGGCTTCGATACCCACCGAACCGCACTCTATGGGGGAGATCAGCACTCGCTCTCCAACAGCGTGACTGGAAGCCAAACCTCATTACCCTGATCAGATCTGTGATTACCCGCTTGTTGTTACAGACCTTCATCGTTAAACGCAGTTGGCTACGCTGGTTCACCCATTTCGCTATCTTCTGGGGCTGTATCATCGTCAGCGTTGTTTGCTTTGCCCTCGCCTGGGGTTGGATGAGCTTCTCTCTTGTGGGGGGACAGACCTACTCTGCCCGTATGTTCGATATAACGATCATGACGTTCCATGTTGACAGCGTTATCGCTTTCCTTGCCTTCAATGCGATCAACCTGGGGGCGCTTCTTTTGCTCCTTGGGCTCATCCTCGCTTTTTGGCAACGATTCAGGATGCAGCCGGAGGAAAAAGCCGAGAGACTGAAAGATCAGCTCAGTTCACTATACCTTTTACTGGCAGTTACCGTGAGTGGCTTGTTACTCACGGTAAGCTATAAATTCTTTAATGGCATCGGCCATCGTCAATTGGTGGTTATCCATGAAGTGATCGTTATTCTTGGGCTTCTTTGGGTGCCATTCAGCAAGCTCTTCCACATTGAGGTGAGTCCAGCGACCGTTGCTCTTGATGTAGCAGAAGGACCTGGGTTCGTTGAACCGAGTCGCTGTAGCCGATGTGGTAAAACTCTTTCGGCAGTATGGACTCCGAAAGATCTGCAAGGGGTGCTAGCTTCTGCTGGTGTCCAGGTGGCTGGGGATGTAGCGGATCCTGAAGTGCTATCCTTATGCCCATCTTGTAGACGTCACCGCCAGGCAATAGGATTATTATCTCAAAAAATATCGATCAATTCGAGGAACAGGCAAATAATGGGTAAGGAGGTATAGAATCGTGTCAGAGGCAGAAAGGGAAAAGAGCACCCAGTCCAAGCCAGATGAGACTTTATTACCGGAGCTCTCCCTTGATAGTCTGAACGACATGGTGGCAAGCCGTCGTGGTTTTCTCACATTCCTCACAGCCTGCTCTGCCGCACTCTTCTTGGCGACTGTTCCCTTCGCGCGACGTTTCTTAGGGCACAAAGAAGAGCCCCTTCCGAAGGTGGCACTGGGGCGGATAACAGATATACCGCGCGGGGAAGCTCGGCCCTTCGTTTACCCAGGAAAGAATAACCCTGCTCTGCTTATTCATCTGCCGAATGGGGAGTGGCGAGCTTACGAAGGGACTTGCACACATCTCTCGTGCCTCGTTTATTGGGATGTGGCATCAGAGAGACTGATCTGCCCTTGTCACAACGCTGCGTTTGCAGTGGAGACGGGTGCAGTATTGATGGGGCCACCGCGCTACCCACTGCCCCGAATTGAGCTGAGCGTGGAGGGCGATGCGATCTACGCAGTGGGGATCAAAACATGATGAACCAGACAGAGGTGCAGACACTCCAACAGAGGGCGAGACAATTAGGAAAGGCAGTGATCGTGTTGGTGGTGATCGTCGCCGCCCAGGTCGTGGCACTGGAAGTGGTGCTCCGTGGCTGGCAAGGTAAGGACGCCATGGTCGTCTACATTGCCATCGGCGCCTCTGCCCTTTTCTGTGCTATCGCTGTAATCATCTTCCTTTGGACATGGAAAAGAGGTCCAAGGTTGGTGGACAGTCAGCGACCTGTATGATTTCATTAAAAGCCTCAACGATCGCTTGAGCAAACTCGGGCGTGTCAAGGTCAACCTCCACCTCCCTAACTTCAATGTCAGTGTTCAGATGCTTCTTCAACTCATCCACAAAGGTTTTATCCAGGTCCCTATCATAGAAATCCGTTCCCCTTTTATCTAATGATGACCATCCACCCAGAGGAATGATCACTTTTACCGGGCCAAGGGCTTTATTCAGTTTTCCCGCTATGGTATTTGCCACCAATATCATCTCTTCTTTCGATAATCTTATAAAGGTACGTACTGCATCATAGTCCACTTTCTTTCGTTGTTCATAGGCTGGTGTATACTTCCTCTTGAGCGGACTGCCCCAATTGACGCCGCATGGAGCAACGAGTTGTGGTATGCCCCTCTTGCCAGCGGCTTCGAGCCTCGTTGGACCTGCTGCCCTGGTAAATCCAAACAATTCTTCACCTACACCACCTGGGGCAAGGTCGATGACTGCGCTGAAAATATTATGTCGCTCAATGATTTCCTCCATCGCTCTGTCTCCAATACCCGCGGCCGAGAAACCGATGACTTGGTAGCCTCTTTGTTCAAGCCGCTTCCTGACATGAACGGCGCACTCCTCACAAGGACCAAAGTGTGTCATGGCAATGAAAGGGTTTTCACCTTTGCCAGGTTGAGAAATAGGAACTTTAGTTGAGCCTTCCACCATTCCACAAATCGCTCCGGCAGCCCTCGTTAGAACATTTTTCATCAGGGTATTCAATCCAGCAATTTCCACCACCGAGTGCATCAGTACGATATCAGCGGTCCCAATATTTTTTGAAGCAAATCCAGGAAGGGATGCGGTGCTTGAAACTGCCAGTTTTGGTAATCCAAAAGGGA
>Ga0256868_10000388_pt1 | contig 26182 bp, 19 predicted proteins | sample RVTome_13_FD_187341 | JGI IMG/M metagenome (GOLD analysis project Ga0256868, IMG submission 187341) | Soil microbial communities from uranium-contaminated site in the Upper Colorado River Basin, Wyoming, United States - RVT92D227 HiSeq ...
GCCCCCTATATCCGAAGTATATGCAATTTTTCCACCATCTGGCGATACTTCTGGATACAAATCGTTTCCGGAATAGTCGGTTAGCCTGGTAAGTCCTGTTCCATCGATATTTATGCTGTATATATTTTCATTACCGTCTCTATTAGAGTTAAATATTAATTTTTTTATGGTGTATTTGCCACTACTTTCTGAAGTTTCTTTATCAATTTCTTGCTTTTCTTTCAGATATTCTTCAAGATCATTTTTGTCAATAGCCCAGCCGGTTATTTCAATAATACTATCATTATTAAGCTTCTGCATATTAATTTGAGCGCTGATTATTGCTTTTTCTTCTTTTATTCCCGATAAATAAATTTCCCTTTTTTCATAATTTGAAAAGTCGTCTTCCGAACTGATGGCGTAAATAAAAATAGTATGGGTAGAGCCTGGCTCAAGGGAAATGGACTCCTCAAACTGGTAGCCGCTGCTTAAATAATTTTGATTTTTAAAAAAGTCTGCTACGTCCTGCCTGGGTATGCTGTACTGTGCTTTACCTATAAATTTTCCATATCCTTTAGGTCCATTCAAGTAAACTTCTATTTCTTTTATCCCGGGATTTTTACTACTCTTGAGATCCATAGCCCACCCTCTTATTAACTGAAGACTGCTGGTAATGGTTTTTTCTTTTGGCTCATCTATAAATATGATTATATTTTTTTTACGGACTTCTTCTCCTGATAAATCTATTTCTTCTCTAATATAGTCCCATCCTGACTTGGCCCCGTAAAAATAAATATAAATATAATGAGTGGAACCGGCAAGTAGATTTAAACTGTTGTCGTTTTTGCAGGTAAATTTGAAGCCGGTATCTTTGAAATCCTCTCCGTATAGCTGGGATGCTTCTGCAGATTCCATACTACATAATGTTTCGCCTAGATATATGCCGTTTTCCATATCCCCATCAAGGAAAAACTTCATAGTGCCTTCTTTTATCTCTTCTTCTGCTGCCGACGTTTCCTCTGAATCGTTACCTTCGTTATCCTGAAGTTGTGTCTGGCCGGCTTCTTCATCATTATCCTGCAGGGTTTCTTCCTCACTGTCATTAGTAGTTCCCATCGTATTGCTGCCCTCTTCAGTTTCATCTTCTTTGCTGCCACTGTTTATATTGCTGGTATCATATCCGGAAGTTTCCTGAATGTCATCAATTGTTGTTACTCTTGAGTCCGGGATAGTCGTTCTACTGTCTTTATTACTTTCTTCAGTTGCCTGGTTATCAGCTTCCTCGCCGGCAGTGCTCTTGTTTCTGCTAATAATAGTGATGCTGAAGAGTGATATTATTAATAAAAATATAATCAGAAGTATTATTAATATGATTTTCATGACAAATCTAATTTGTTTTTTGTTTTTACCTTTTTATCATTTTTGTTGTGGTAGTATAAATTTTTTATTAGTACAATTATAATTAAAGAAACATATTTCAAAATTAACGTTTGCACTGGAAAATAGTATTATTTTACGGTTTTAATTATATAGATAAAATCAGTAAAATAAAAAGGTATTATATTCATAGTATTTATAAAGCTTTTTATTTGACATGAGTAAAATATTTATACTGGGGATGAGCCCCCTTCCATTTGAAAATGACAGGAAAGTATATGGAACTGGCATCAGGACCTGGCAGTTTATATTACCCCTATTGGAAAGAGGTCATAAAATATGTGTTTGTAATTATGCTATTCCATCGGCATATGCGGATGGTTTCAGGTCAAAGTATATAAAAGATTTTATTTATAGCGGGGATTCTAAAGATAAAAAAGATTTTATTAATTCTACTCTCGCAGAAAAGGGAGAAGGGGAAGCCGGTGACGGTAATCCCGGGAGCAAAGAAAAAAGCAGTAAGTACAGTTTCGAGTACAATGTACTTAAAAAAGATGATTTTGAAAACATTGAATTAATATCTGAAATTTTTAAAGGGTTCAAACCTGACTGCATAGTCGGATGCACTTTTTATCCTTCCTATATAGCCTCGGAGCTGCTTAATTATTTAAAAAATAAAAATAAGATTATTACTTATAATATGAAGACAGGCAGCTCCGATAAAAGAGAGGAAAGTAACCATAAAGATTATAGCAGAGATAATGGCAGTATTGATTTTATGAAAAATATCAATGTTGTACCGTTCTGGGCGGACTTATTTGGCCATGTGATGGCTGAAGCACAGGCCCGGGCTTATATTGATGGTGATGATGAATGTCTTTTTCATTACTGGAACAGCGAATATAATATTATTTCCAGTGCAGATATTTTCTCATGCGTATCTTCAAGACAGCAGTATGCCCTGATAGGGGAACTGGGGGCTGTAGGAAGACTTAATAAATATACATCGGGTTATGATTTTACCAGTATAATTCCCTGCGGCATTCCTCTGGCCGAATACAGGCATACTAAAAATGTTTTTAGAGGAGGAGATATTATAAAGAAAGACGACTTTGTAGTGCTCTGGACCGGGGGATATAATACCTGGACCGACATTGATACTTTGTTTGAGGGACTTACAGCGGCGATGGAAAAGAATCCAAAAATCAAATTTGTATCTACCGGGGGAGAGATACCGGAACAGGATCTGGTGACTTACCCCCGCTTTCTGTCTATGATAAACGGCAGCTCCCATAGAGATAGGTTCGTAATGAAAGGGTGGGTACCCGGAGAAGATGTGCCCAATTACTACTTTGAGGCGGATTTAGGTATAAACATTGATAAAGATATTTATGAAGTTAGACTGGGCAGTAAAAATCGTATCCTGGACTGGTTCAGGGCAGGACTCTGTGTTCTGTCATCAAATGTTTGCGAATTAACTGATATAATGGAGAAAGAAAAGATTGGATACACTTTTAAGCCTTATGACTATAAAGATTTAAGCAAAAAACTGATTTACCTGGCTGATAATCAGGATGAGGTTAAAAAAACTGCAATTGCCGGTAAAAAATATGCACTGTTGAATTTTAATTTTAATAAGACTACTGAAAAATTACAAAAGTGGGCAGGTGATCCTGCATTTTCTCCTGACAGGGGAGAGGAAAGGAAATTATTTTTCAGCAGGGAAGAAGCTCTTGAGAACTTGAATCAGATAACCCTGCGTCAGAAGAAGATGATAGAGGAGAGGGAAAAGCGGATATCAGAGCTCGAAGGCATTATTAAAAAGGGTTTTGTTTATAGAATCTATAGTTATTTTAAAATTATTAAGAGAAAAATATCAGGTTAATGAGTAAGAAGTCTGCCATGGTTTTCCCCTGGTAGTATTTAGATTATCACTAGTAAATAATATGGGTACTAAAAGCTTAATAGTAGTTGTGACTTATAACAGCCGGGATTTTATAAAAAACTGTCTGCGTTCAATAATAGGGCAGAATTATAAAGACTGGTTTCTGGTTGTCATCGATAATAATTCAAGTGACGGCACTGTTGCAGAGATTAGAGAATTCAGGAATATGTCCCCGGAAATAACCAGTGGCGATTTTAAACTTATTGTGTCCAAGAAGAATATGGGATTTTCAGGAGCAGTAAATTATGCGGTATTTAATTTTATAGCAGAAAAGAAAAAAGACATAGAGGAGCAGCTTGGATTTCTAATTCTGCTGAATCCGGATATATATTTAAACCGGAATGCGCTCAAAAATTTGATCTCAACTTTTAAAATCGCAAGGAGCGGGGACTTATCTTTAAAGAGAGTGGGAGCTGCAGGCGGGCTTATCCTTGACTATAAAAAAGATATCGTACAGCATTCTGGCGGGAAAATTGAAGATAACTTTATTACTTCCCACATGGATTCCGGGAAAAGTTATTACGATCTTAAGCGGGAACTAAGACAGAAAAAAGGAAAGGATAGTGAATCGAATTCAGCTATTAGTATAAGAGATGTGGACTATGTAACCGGAGCTTTTTTTGCTGCTGAATTTGGATTATTTAAAAGTATAGGCGGTTTTGATACGGGATACAGGCCCGTATATTTTGAAGAGCTTGATTATTGTATAAAGGTTAGAGAAAGCGGAAGGCGGGTAGTGGTGAATACTGATTCTGTTGCCAGGCATTTTGAAGGTGCATCGGTGAAGAAGTTCAGCAGGGATTTTTACAGGTATTACCATAAAAACAGGTTAAGATGTGCCGTAATTAATCTGGGATTTTTGAATTTTTTTAAAAAATTCTTGAGAGCTGAATTGCGCTGGCTTAAGCGTAAAGCAACAAAAGATCAAATTTTACCTGTTTCTTATGCTTATTTTATAAATTTTGTATTTCTTCCTTATAATTTAATGATTAAACTAAAAAATCATTTAATCTTAAATAAATTAGAGTTAAAATGATTGCAACTTGAAAATAAGGAGAGATGTCTTAAAACCTTAATCGTTTATAGAGTATTTTTAAATATAGGAGATATGATGCAAGCAAGTGATGAAATAAGTAAAAAAATCCAATCAAGGATTTGTATAATAAGTTATGATATTATCGGTAAAAATATGGCCGGGCCCGGTATAAGGTTTTATGAATTTGCAAAGATTTTATCAAATTATCTGGATGTCATTTTACTTACCCCTAATAAAGTAGATATTGATACTGAAGGCTTTAGAGCCAGACAGTATAAATTAAACAATTATAAGAGTTTGCAGAGAAGTATAGAGAATTCGGATATTATATTAATACAGGGCCACATTCTTTACTATTTTCCTTTCTTAAAGAATTTCAAAGGCAAGATTATTGTAGATCTTTATAATCCTTTTAATTTAGAGAGCCTGGAGATGTTTAAAGACAGTGATATGATAGAAAGGATAAGGATTGATAAAAATAATTTAAATATATTAAAACTCCAGCTTACCATTGGTGATTTCTTTATTTGTGCAAGCGAGAAACAAAGAGATTATTGGATAGGGATGTTAAATGCTGTGGGCAGAATAAATCCATACAGCTATGATTCTGACAGCACCTTAAGAAGCTTGATAGACATCGTACCTTCCGGAATACCTTCCGAACCTCCGGTTCGATCGAATTTGTCTATTAGAGATGTAATACCTGATATTAAAAAAGAAGACAGAATAATTTTATGGGGAGGAGGAATATGGAACTGGCTGGATCCTGTTACGGCTATTAAAGCGTTATGGGAAATCACCAGAAGTAATAAAGATATAAAATTGGTATTTATGGGAATCAAACACCCGGATCCCAAGCTTCCAGAGATGAAAAAATGCGTAGAGGCAATAAAGCTGGCCAGGGAACTGGATTTATATGAGAAGGATGTGTTTTTTAATGAATGGACCCCATACAACCTAAGGCAGGCTTTCCTGCTGGATTCGGACGCAGGACTATCAATCCATCATGAGAGAATTGAAACTGAATTCTCTTATAGGACAAGGGTTATGGATTATATATGGGCAAGACTTCCGGTAATAACCACTGAAGGAGACTCTATAGCTAAAATGGTAAAAATTGAAAATATAGGTGAGGTGGTAAAATATGAAAATACCCACCAGCTGGCAAGAGTTATGGAAAGCATAGTCACCAACAGGAGCTTAAAAGAAATTTATAGAAAAAATTTAAATAAAATTGCTCCCAGATTTTATTGGGAAAATGTAACCAGACCACTAGTTAGATATTGTGTTAATTCATATTATGCATTTGATAAAAGAAAAATCATTGAGCTCATAGATTTACAGAATAGCAAGATTTCAAGAATCATAAAAAATAATTTCGAAGGTTATACCAATATTTTAAAAATAACCTCCAATAAATATAGAGATGAGGAGATTATAAACGAAAGTGATGTGGGTAAAATATTCTGTCTGGAAATAGACAGTGATTTTATAATTCCCGAGGATGAGGAAAGCGAATTAGATGAGGTTGGAATTTTAAAATCCAAAATAACCCAGAGGACGAAGTTTGACGGTATTATTGTAAATAATGCTTTTTCTAAAATTACCCCAAAATTTTTCCATGACCTCACCAATGTACTGGCATCGAAGTTAAAAAGAGAGGGGTTGTTGTTTTTTTCAATTCCTGAAAAAAGGGGACTTTATAATCTTTTAGGTGAGGGTAAGAAAAAAAACAGGTCAAGTGCGAGAATTGATGACTTTACTATTGAATTCATATTGAAGAGTGCCGGCTTTGAAGTTATAGACAAGGGAATCTGGAATAAAATTGAGTATGAGGAAATAGACGGCAGTGAAGGCGAAATTGACGAGATATACGGCAAAAATGAATTATTTGAACTTTTTGAGATAAAATTAGATAAGGATAATTTTAAGGATCTAAGACTTTTAAGCCGGTTGGATATTTTAAATTCCGAAAGGCTAACCGAAGATAAGACTATTAAAGGGAAACTGCGAAGATATATGTATCTTCTTACAAGTATGTATTTTGAGAATTTAAGAAAGAGTTATAACGAATCTGTAAAGGCTGTTAATAATAATATCCAGGTTCAGATTAACAGGGAAATAAATGAATTAAACCGTAAGAACCGGGAGAGACTGCTTCTGATGTATTTTAATATATTCGGAACCCTTTATAAAGAAATTAAAAGTCTTGGTTACGATATTAGCAGTTTGAGAGAAATTTTAGGTGATTTCAAGCCTAAAAGCAAGTCCGGGCTTAATATAGATATTGATCAGAAATTGGAAGTATTATTAAGAGATTTTGAGAATATTGATAGGGTGTTGGGCCTTACGGTATCTAATAAATATTATTTGGCAAAAAAATCATAGATAATGGTACTTGTCCTTTCAAAATTTATATTGAAAGAGGATGTGAACCCCATGCGCTGGATAGGTGCACTTATAATAACTGTAAGAGTGGTTATAATTTCCAGAGGGTGATATTAATGTTGAAGGTAAGGTGAGATTTATAATTGGCGCAAGATGATGATCCTTTGATATCAATTGTCACTGTAAATTTTAATGGCAAGATATTTTTGAAAAATCTTTTTAATTCTATACTTAATCTTGACTATCCATCTGAAAAAATCCAGATAATAATGGTAGATAACAATTCTACCGATGGTTCCGTAGAATTTGTTAAAAAGCAGTTTCCCCGGGTAGAAATAGTTGCGTTGGAGAAAAACAAAGGTTATGCCGGGGGGAATAATGAGGGATTTAACCATTCAAAGGGGAAATATATAGCTCTGATAAATAATGACTGCGTAGTTGAAAAAGACTGGCTGTCTGAAATGCTGTCTATTTTCAGGCAGTCTACTGATAATTCCAAAATAGGAGCTGTGGGTTCCAAGGCAGTTTTTTATTATTCATATTTGCCTTTTCAGTTAGTTGCCGGCAGTAAAAATCAAAAAGAGATAAGAAGTAACAGGAGATCAAGAAGGCTGGGTATAAAAATATATGATCTGGCAGTCAGCAGTACCGGGAGTATTAACAATTGTCAGGATTTTTTAAATGAAAGTGTTAAGTATCTGGATGGATTTTATCCTGCTGAATCTGATAATAGCGGGAAAGTCTATCACTGGTCACAGGGTAATGCTATTCTGGCTGTACCTATAAAAGAACTGGACAGAGATCTGAAGGCAAAATTTAAGGTATCGTCATGTCTTTCACCTAATAATTTACAGCTGGTTGTGGGTGAAGAAATATTAAAGGATATTAAGCTGTCTAAGAAATCTAAATCAGTAGAAATAAAGATCCCGAAAAGATTTTTTATTTACAGGAAAGATATTATTAATAGTTGTGGGATTAAAATAAACAAATCCTTTTACAGCAGGGACAGGGGTTTTGAAAATTTTGATGAAGGGCAATATAACCGGGTAGAGGAAGTCTTTGGACTTTCCGGAAGCAGCTTTATGTTGAATAGAAAAATGCTGGAAGATATCGGTTGTTTCGATGAAAGCTTTTTTACCTATTATGAAGATATTGATTTGTTCTGGAGATCCAGGCTGGCCGGCTGGAAAAATTTCTTTACCCCTAAATCTGTCGTAAGGCACTTTCACTGCGGGACAAGTAAAGAGTGGTCTTATGATTTTACCTATTATGTGATAAGAAATAGGCTGCTTATGATTTTTAAATGTGGCTGGCCGTTTTTATTTATTAGAAGTTTCCTGGGATTTGTTTTTTCAAATATAATTAATGTTTTTTATTACTTTGCAAATTTACTGAAAGGCATAAAACAAAAAAGAATCGATATTCCAATCAGAATAAGGATTTTCTTCGAACTTTTTTATATACTACCAGGGAATTTAATAAAAAGAATTAAAATAAGAGCAGGCAAAAAGTTGCAGGATAAAATTATCAAAAGCTGGATGAGGGATTTTTAACAGGATATCTTATGAAGAGGATTGCTATTTATGATAGATATCTGTCAACGGTCGGGGGTGGAGAGCGATATAGCTGTAAAATTGCGGAAATCTTGTCTAAACAAAAAGAATTCAGAGTAGATCTCATCACCGATATATTCGCTGAACTAAAAGGAGTTTCCAGCAGGCTTAACCTTGATCTGAGCAGGGTAAATCTAAAAATATTCCCTTTTATATCGGAGGATTATGCCGCAAAAATTACAAAAAAATATGACCTTTTTATAAATGCTACTTATCTAAGTTCGCTTCCTGCATACGGCCGTAAAAACATATATTTATGTTACTTTCCCACTCCTTTTAATGTAGACTTCAAATCTGTTCATAGGTTTTTGCTGTTTTTCTTCAGACAGCCGGCAAGATGGTTATTTAGGTTTGCAGATAGATTACTGGAAGGTTTTAATGAAATAGAAGTAGAGGAAGGCTTATACGAACCTAAAAGATTTTTACTGAAAAGGGGCAGCTGGAGCAGCGGAAGAGTGATACTGGCGGTAAAAAAATCAAGCAAGTGCTTAAGACTGGGTTTTAAAAATCCCGATGCAAGCAGTCTTGAATTAATGAAAGTAAATATTAAAGTATTTAAAGGCGGATCAGAAGGTGAGGGATTTTTATTTAATAAAGATATAGAACTTGTAAAGGGTAGTAAAAAGACTGCTGAAATTCCACTGGATCCTGCCAGTGATTCTACCAAGGTTTTAATCTCATCCGATACTTTCATTCCCGTAGAGTTTAACAGAAGTTCTAAAGATTCCAGAAATCTTGGTGTGGTTGTTTATGACGTGAGGAAGATAAACTTCTTTAAAAAAGCTATTCTTAAAATTCTGGGATATATTCCCTTATTTCTTGTTACTTACCCGAGAGATTTAAAATTTTTAGAAACTTACAATAAAATAATCACTATATCAGAATATTCCAAAAAGTGGATAAAAAAATTATGGGGTAGGGATAGCACTATTCTGTTCCCTCCTGTAGATGTCGATAGTTTTAAAGCTGGAAAAAAGGAAAAAATTATTTTAAGTGTGGGCAGATTTTTCCCCGAACATCATAATAAAAAACAACTGGAACTGGTCAGTATATTTAAGGAGCTATTTGAGCAGTATCCAGGTAGAATGCGGGATTACACTTTTTATTTAGCAGGCGGTGTGGGGAGCAGGGCCGATCATCTGGAGTATGTGGAAAAAGTAATAGCCGCAGGTAAAAATTACCCGGTAAAAATAATAACCAATATGGAATGGGGGCAGTTAGTTGAAATTTTTGCCAGATCATATATTTTCTGGCATGCTTCAGGGATGGGTGAAGATGAAAGAGTTCACCCGGAAAAATTCGAACATTTTGGAATAACCACTGTAGAAGCAATGGCTGCTGGATGCATTCCTGTTGTTATAAATAAAGGAGGGCAGAAGGAAATTATAAAAAACGGGTATAACGGGTTCCTTTTTGACAGCTGGAAAGAATTAAAAGATATAACCATAAAGATAATAAGCGGCGAAGTAAATTCAGAAGAGATTAGAAAAAATGCGGCTGAAAGCTGCAGAAGATTTTCAAATTCTAATTTTGAGAGAGATTTAATCTCGATAGTCAATAAAGTTATAAAAGATTAATAAAGAGGCAAACATCGGGAGCATAATTGGATATTAGCATTGTAATTGTAAATTATAATAGCCTGGATTTTATAAAGAAGTGCATTTACAGTATTAGAGAACATTCCGAAAAAAAAGGATTTGATTATGAAATATTGGTGGTGGATAATAATTCAAATGACGGGAGTGTAGAGTATCTAAAAGAACAGGATAAGAAAAATGATAACTTCTATTTAATTGCAAATGAGAGTAATCTGGGTTTTTCAAGGGCTTCTAATATCGGGACATTAAAAGCGAAAGGGAAATACCTGCTGTTTCTAAATCCTGATACCAGACTGGTAAGCGGTAGCTTTACGGATTTAATTGATTTTTACGATAAAAAGGATAAAAAAGGAAAGATAGGAATTATAGGGGTAAAAGTGTTAAATCCAGACGGAACCCTGCAGCTGTCCCCCCGGTCTTTTCCGACACTGGCAAGACAGTTTTATGAAAGTTATTTCTTATACAGGATATTTAAAAGAAGCCGTATTTTTGGTTCTTATTTCTTAAGCTGGTGGGACCATAACAGCCAGATGGAAGTGGACTGGCTTACAGGCTCATTTATGTTTATAAGGAAAGATTATTTTATTCAAGCAGGTATGTTTGATGAAGATTATTTTATGTATAGTGAAGATAGCGATCTCTGTCTTAAGTTATACAGAAAAAATTTCAGGAACTACTACTACCCCGGTTTTGTAATAGAACACTCTGACAGCGGTATCGCTTCAAGAGATTTAGCTGTAAGGGAGGTAGAAATCTGGAGGAGCAGAAGATTATATTTTAAGAAAAACTACTCTGCAGTTTATGCCGGTGCTTCGAGTTTGCTTTATTTAGCCGGTATCCTGAACCGAATACTGCTATTTACAGTTTTGTCCGTATTTAAATCTGGAAGTAGGAATAGAGCAAGACTGTCAGCTTATTTTAAAGTCTTTAAATTATATTTTGGGAATTTAAAAATATGATACAGGATTATAGTAAAAGAAAAGTTCTTTCTAACGTAAGCTTTATAACCACTGTTTATAATGAAGAGGAAAATATTATTGAATTTCTCAAGAGTCTGATGGAGCAGACTTATCTACCAGGCGAAATAATTGTAGTTGACGGAGGTTCAAAGGACAGCACTTTTGAGAGTGTGTTGGGGTTTTTTAGGGGCAGAGCTTCCCGGAAAAAAGGTGAACCCAGGATAGTATTAAGAAATGACGGTATAGGAGATAAAGTAAAAACCGGTGCAGAAGATAATGCCCCGGTTATTAATGTCAGGATAATTAAAAAAAACGGGGCAAACATTTCACAGGGAAGAAATACCGCAACAAGAAATGCATCGGGTGGGATTATTTGTGTAAGCGATGCCGGATGTATACTGGATAAAAATTGGCTGGGAGAAATTACCAGGTTTTATGATGATACCTCATGTAATGCAGTCGGCGGCTTGAACCTGCCGTTATGCAGGAATTTTATACAGAAGTGTCTTGCTGTTTGTATCATGCCTCAAGAAGAAGAAATAAATGCGCAGCGATATATGCCTTCATCCAGGAATATAAGTTTTAAAAGGGAAATGTGGGCTGGTATTGGAGGGTATCCCGAAAACCTGGATTATGGGGAGGATATGAAATTTGATTTTAATATAAAAGCTGCAGGTTATAGGATAAGATTTAATCCCGGTGCAATTGTTTACTGGAAAATGAGGGAAAATCCTGTTCAAATATCCAGACAATTCTTTAGATATGCAAGAGGCGATGCGGCAGGCAGGATGTACCCAGGCCGTCATCTTATAAGATTTACTGCATTTTTTATCCTTATAATTATTTTATTTGGCGCGTTTTACTTAAGCAAATGGATTCTGCTTATACTGGTTCCTCTTTTTATAGTTTATGTATATAAGTCGTATAGCAGATTAATAAAAGCCTGGAGAAGTAAGGGAAGCTGCCGTTTTTATGGAGTTGAAAAGTTTTTATCTATATCTACTTTTTTTATACCTCTTTTACTTCTACAAATCGATTTTTCAAAAATGTGCGGTTATATTTACGGCCTCCTGAAAAAATATTATAAATTAAAAATATAAATTTCAAAAAAGTATTTAAGTATTTTTAAATTTGTTTTATAATATAAACTAAAATATAAAATTTAATCATTTTATTATAGAAATTTTTAATTAAATATGAGATAATAATAAAAAATAATTATTTAATATATTTTTAAAGACTAATAAAAATCAAATAATACCCTGATAAGATTAAAGATATTTAAGGAGTGAAGAATGGATTACGAGGAAGATGTAAAAAAAATTGATACCAATGAGCTAAGAGTTAATCTCACAAAGTATTTAACTGAGAATTTAGGAGATACTATATTCATAACCAGATATAACAGACTTGTGGCAGAACTCAGGGTTTATACTGAAGAGACCAGAAGAAAGACCGAGCTTAGAATTGCAAGGAAAATGCTTGAAGCCGCTGAAAGAGAAAAAAATCATAAGAAATAGCAGATTAATTGGAATTATCGGTTATTGGGCTCGATTGTTGGTTTTAATTTAAAATAGCACATATTTCAGAAAAAGGTGTATGTGCTATTTTATTTTCTGATTTGAAGGCGATTTATATTAGTGTCAAAAACCTTCTGTTAACCTTCCTATAAACTGCAATTAACAATTTTAGTATAAAAGTACTTTTAGAAAATAATCAATAAGTATATTGTAATCTTATAGCAATTTTATTATAGTATTATAAATTAGTTTTTAAATTTTATATTAAAGTGTACAAGATGAAAGAATAAAAAAGGAGACTTTGTAATGAAGATATTTTTATCAGTACTTCTTATATTTATTCTTATAGTGTCAATAATCTTACTTGAATCAGGTTGTAAAGAAGTAGCTGAGTCTTCTGAAGAAGAGACTGTTACAAATAAAACTACTGAAGTAGAAACTACTACTCCTAAAAATGCTGTAAAAGATAAGATTGCCTTTGTATCAAACCGGGACTGAAATCCTGAGATATATATAATGAATATAGATGGCTCGGAACAGACAAGGCTTACAAATAACTCAGCAAATGACTCAGAACCCTGCTTTTCACCGGATGGAAATAAGATTGCCTTTAAATCTGATCATGATGGAAACAGAGAAATCTACGTAATGAATATAGATGGCTCGGAGCAGACAAACCTTACAAATAACCCAGCAGCAGACTTTGCCCCCAACTTTTCACCTGATGGAACTAAGATTGCTTTTAATTCAAGACGCGATGAAAATACAGAAATCTATATAATGAACGCAGACGGCTCAGAACAGACAAGGGTTACGAATAACCCGGCAGTTGACTATGGGCCCTGCTTTTCACCAGATGGAACTAAGATTACCTTTATATCTGACAGGGATAGAAACAGAGGCTATTTTGAGATCTATATAATGAACGCCGATGGCTCAGAGCAGACGAGGCTTACATATAATAGCAATAGGGTTGATTCACCGTGCTTTTCACCTGACGGGTCTAAAATAGCTTTTGATTCGAGTGGCTCAATCCGTGTGATGAATTTAGATAGCTCGGAGCTGGAAAATTTTATAGGTCTCTATTCAAATGATATGCCTTATTATTGCCTTTCACCTGACTGGTCTAAAATTGCTGTCGTAAGAGGCGGAGAGGCCGAACCTGGTATTGGTATTCTCATATTTACTATAGATGCATATAATCTAGATGGATCAGATAAAGCATCCCTTACAAAAAACCCGGCAAGCGGCAGTTCACCCTGCTTTTCACCTTAAGGCATGGGATGCCTTTCTTACCAGGTATTTATAAATTATTATATCAGGGTTTTCGGTACTGGATAGAGAAGTAAACCTCTCCCTTTTATTATAAATAGCGTATTTTAGTTACAATAAAATATTTACCACAAGAGTAATCTCTGCTATATATTTTCTAAATTAAATTGACCTCCAATCATATAATTTTATTATATGATAATTATTATCTATTATACTTGTATAATAATTAATATATGCTTTAATTATATCTTATTAAAGTATTTAAGACGGCAAAATAGGCAGGGAGGTCTAATGTGAGAATTAAATCGTTATTAAAGAGTAAAAAGGTACTTTTTATATTACTAACCCTTGTTATTCTTGCTACAAGCCTATTTTTACCAAAAGAAGTATTTGCTGGTGATGGATATATTGATAAGGCTATAGATGTAAATGGAGATGGTATTTATGAGGTACCTAATAAGCTTAATTTAAACCTTTCAGATATTTTACTTATTCAGTGAGTAATTTTTTAAAAGCATATTGTCTTAATTGACATAATAATTTTATAATATTAATATTATACAAATATAATATTTATTAGTAATACAACATTTCTTTAGTTATAAGCAATAATAACTGTTTAGTATATTTTTAATAAGACAACCCAGATTATATGATTTAGTTTGAGAGGGGTATATGTTAGTTAGAAGAAAATGCCTTTTAATTGGATTAGCAGTAGCTATCCTGGTTACCTGTATAGCTTTTTCCAGTTGTATTTTTCGGTTGAGTCCTCCGGAAGGATTGCCTGAAGGCTACGATTTAGGTGATGACTACCTGCTTTTTCAGGTATCAGAAGTTGGCCAGGAAACTTTTCGTATTAGTAAAAGTGGGGATGTTGAGTATGTAATTTTTTCCAGTCCAGTAATTTATAGATATGACTCTGGTAAACTTTCAGAAGAAGACATGAAGGAGCTTTCTGAATTTCTTGAAAACAGTAGATTCTTTGATCTTAAAGATGTCTATTATCCTTATTTTGAGATTAATGAACCATATCACACATATGACTACTTCACAATATCTGTATATAGAGAGGGTGAAATAAAAACAGTTTATGATTATGGTTCAGCTGCAGCCCCTGATTCATTTTACGATGTGTTAAGCTATCTTAGAAAAAAAGTAGAACCCAAGCTCCAAAATAATCCAAGATATGGAATTTTCATAATGGCTGAGAGAACCAAGAGTAAAATAGACGAAAGTATCTTAATTGATGAAGATATAGGAGAATACTCTCTTATAACCCAGGCTATCAGTAATCCCGGTTGGTTCATTTATGTAGGTTCTCTAGATGATACCGAATTAGATGATTATATAAGCTCAGTCAAAGACGATTTCTATGCCATCTTTAAAGGCGAACAATTTTATATAGGAGTATATGAGAGAACAGAATAAGTAAGGAGGTTTAATGTGAGAGTAAAATCATTGATAAAGAGTAAAAAGCTCCTTGTTATAGCGCTCATACTAGTTTTTATGGTAATCAGTCTATTTTTACCAAATATAGTATTTGCTGGTACAGGAAATATTGATGATGGAACAGTTAAGAAGCTTAACTTGAACCTAGCACTTTTATATGACGCGCCTCAGGAAACTATTGATGCCTGGGAGAGTGCATTCAAAAAAGCATCAGAGCTTTTATATAATTCAACGGAAGGTCAGATGCAGATAGGTACTGTAAATGTGTATATCAATAAACCGTTTGCCAAACTTCTTGCCGATATTTGGGTAACTAGAGAACCTGAGGTGGGTACAGCTGAGTCACTCAGGCGAGTTGACTTAGGTCATATTGGACGACATATACGTTTATACCAAGATGATACATATACTAATGGAGAGGTAACCATTGTACATGAGATGGGCCATTATGTTTTTGGTCTACGGGATGAATATACAGGCGTAATTTACGATATAAATGGGGAGATTATTGAGGGGATTTTTAAGGAATGTGGACAGTGTACGGGTGATCCCAGTGCTCCTGCTTGCTTTATGGATGCATCACGAACTGTAAATAACAATCGGACAGAATGGTGCACACCCATTAGCAGTGATACTGATTGGAACACGGAACATAATCAAGGTGGTATAGAAGATGATAAAACTTATGTAAATTTTCAACAACTTTATAATATAGAATCATGCTGGGAGACAATAGTAAGAATCTGTGAGGATGAATATGGCATTACTATGACAATACCTTCAAGTGAACCAAGTACTGTTCTCCCATCTGGTTATGTGGATATCAACTGGAATATAATAGACGGCATAACCTCATCAAGGGTGGTATTAACTATTGATAGATCTAAAAGTATGCGGAATGTAATAGACTTCGAGAAGCTTGGTGCACATGAGATTGTTGATCTTACTAAAACGGGGGAAGAGCTGGGTATTGTATCTTTTTCAAATGGGGCTAGTATAAATTTTTCTCTGCAGGAGATAGTAGATGACTCAACAAAGGAAAATGCACATAGTAAAATTAATAAGATCTATATGGGAGACTTAACAAACATATACGCAGGACTAGAAACTGCATTAAACCAGATAAAGGGGAGAGGGGAAACGGTAGGAAATGAAATTATTATTTTACTTACTGATGGCGTAAATACTACCGGAGATAAAGATCCCTTAGACTTAATTCCAGACCTAATAGAACGAGGAGTAAAAGTATATACTATAGGGATGGGAGGTTATCCAAATACGGAATTGCTAAAACGTATAGCCAAAGCAACGGGAGGTTGTTATTTCTATGCTAAAAACGCAGATGAATTGCGTATTATTCTTAGGAACATGTCGGCTTTGCAAACCGGTAGCGATATTATAAATACTTTTAAAGATACGATTACAACTTTAGGTCAAATTATAAAAAGCGTATTTGTGGATATATTCAATGAAGAGGTAACATTTATGCTTGAATGGAAAGGTAGTGACCTTGATTTAACACTTAAGAGACCGGATGGAACTATAGTAGACCCCACTGTAGCACAAACCGATCCTGATATAGAATATGTAGAAAGAGACAAATATGAATTCTACCGGATAAAGGAGCCCATGGCAGGTGAATGGCAGTTTATAATTGATGCTATAGATGTTACAGGCGAGGAACCCTTTGCCGGTGGAGTTATAGGTGAAACACAGGAAGTTATGTTCTATATAGAAACAGATAAAGATAAAGATTACTACATTGCTCCTGAGGAAATACTGATTCAAGCCCTTGTTGCAGCGGAGGATTATGTTGCTAATGCGGAGGTTACAGGAACTGTAGTAAGACCAGACGGGACAACAGTAGATATTACCCTCTTTGATGACGGGTTGGAGATTCACGGCGATGAACTTGCCAATGATGGCATGTATTCTAATTTTTTCTCGGAATATGCCGGAGTTGAAAACATCAAAGAAGGTGTTTATACATTTAATATGATTGTAGAAAATAAAGAAGGAATACAGGCAACTGGCGATCTGTTTGAAGAGCCTCCTGAAGGATGGACTCCTGAACCCATTGACCCTTTTACACGTGAAGCTAGCGTATCGGTTTATGTTTATGAGATTCCACCAACAGAACTTACCCTTGATTTTCCTTCTAGCATACAATATTCGGATATGCTATCCGGAAAAGCTACCTTAACATCTCAAGGTATACCTCTTGAAAATATGCCAGTAGCGCTTTGTGATTTACTTCCTTTAGAATTTCTTGAAACAAATGCAAGCGGAGAGGTCTATAATACTCCATATAAAGTGGAAGAAGCTCCTAGATTGAGAAAAATAACCGCAATTTTTTATAGTGGTGGTGATAATTACCTTAACACAATGGCTGTACAGGAAATAACCATAGAAAAAGAAAATGCCACCCTTATTTATATTGGAGATACACTTGTACCTGTAGGTGCTGATACTACTCTATCCTGCCAGGTGATTCAAGAAGATGACGGATACCCTGGAGATATAACTCGAACCAGTGTGGTTACATTTGACGTAACTACAGATAAAGGTTTTAGAGAAATCTATAAAGCCGCTGTAGGCTCAGATGGGGTAGCTACTATAACTGCAGAACTTCCAGATGGGGTATATAAAGTGGCAACTAGCTTGGGTAGTTATTACTTTTTTGCAGTTCCTCCTGAAGAAGTAACACTCATTGTAGGTGAACCCACTGAGAAAGCCGAGACAGAGATTTCCCTTGATTTTCCTTCAAGCATTCAATACTCTGATATGCTTTCAGGAAAAGCCACTTTAACTTCTTTAGGCACTCTTCTAGCAAATATGCCAGTTGAATTTAGCTCTATGCTCCCTCTAGAGACACTTATAACAAATGAAAATGGAGAAGTCTACAGTACCCCATATAAAATAGAGGAAGCCTCTGGAATGTCTGCAAGTCCAGTATGTGCAAATTTCTATGGTGACTCTTATTATCTTCCTAGCTATAATGAGCAGTTTATAGAAGTAGAAAAAGAAGGTGCCACTCTAACATATATTGGGGATACTCTTGTACCAGTGGGAAGTAATGCTAACCTATCCTGCCAGGTAACCCAGGAAGATGACGGATATCCCGGAGATATTACTTATGTCGGTCCTATTACCTTTACTTTAACTACACAAGAAGGCTTTAGTGAAACATATACTGCTTCTGTAGGTTCAGATGGGATAGCTGCTGTAAATGCAGAACTTCCAGTTGGTTTATATAAAATAGTAGCTACTATAGATAGCAATTATTACACAGCACCACCTTCAGAAGAAGCAATTCTTGCCGTATATGATCAAGAAGGCTCATTTGTAACTGGGGGTGGGTGGTTTGTACCTCAAGGAAGTGATAGTAAGATTAACTTTGGCTTTGAAGTAAAGTATAAAGAAGACGAGACACTTAAAGGAAACCTAGAGATTATAGACCACAATACAGGAACAAATTACAAAGCTAATGATTTTACCTACCTTGTTGTAGCAGGTAGTAGAGCTTACATTAAAGGTAATCTTACTATAGATGGAGAAGGCTTATATCCTTTTACACTAGTAATAGAAGATAACGGCTCTCCCGGAAAAGACAGTGACAAGTTCAGTATTGATATACTGGTAGATGGAAGTCATATAGTCTTTAATGAATTAATAGGAAGTGGGAATATTGTGATACATAAGTGATTTTAAATAATTTAAAGCCAGTGGGTAACCGGTATCTTCCCAGCTTTTTATTATATATCTGTACAGGTAACGATAGATTTTATTTTGGTTGACTTGGTGAATAGATATGCTAATATATATAAAAATTTAGTAATACAAGTTTAATAACTTAAGTATTTCATCTGGATTTATGATTTTTAATAGACCAAAATATAGTTCTACAAAAAAGCTAATCGTGATGTTCCTCTGGCTAAAAGATAATTCCCTGTGGCGAAGCTTGTAAGAGCCTGGCTAGCGGGAATTTTTATTTTTATTTAAAGTCTCTTTTTACTTTCAGTATTTTCTTTATATATCTAATTAATATCAAAGAATAAAAATTTAAAAATTCAAAGAGTATTTCCATACAACAGCCAGGCTAAAAGCAGGAGATATTTTGGGGAAATACTCTTTTTATTTTATATGTGATAGTCAAAAGAAATTTTTAAAGGTAAAGTTTAAAATATTAATGTAAGGATTTAAAAAGGCGAAAAATATGTTTTTTCCATCTAAAAGTGATTATCTTGCAATGGCTGAAAGCCATAATTTAATACCGGTATATAAAGAATATGTTGTTGATACCGAGACCCCTGCCTCTATATTTATAAAAACAGCAGGTATGAAAAAAAATGGATTTTTACTGGAGAGTATAGAAGGATTAAAAAATTTATCAAGGTATTCTTTTATCGGAGTGGGGTGCAAGAACTTAATAAAGTTTGATGGGGGAGTCTTTTCTTTGAATAACGGCAGCGAGAATGTATATGAAACAAAAACCGGAAACCCTCTTCTGGAACTGGAAAAAATTATGAAAAAATACCGGCTTTACAAAAATCCGGAACTAGATCATTTTGTAGGTGGAGCCGTAGGTTACCTGAGCTATGATTTGGTAAAATACTTTGATGAGATTCCGCTTCCTGAAAATAAATTATTTATACCTGAAATTATGCTTTATCTTACTGATCTGGTGGTAGTCTTCGATCATTTGCTTAATCGTATAAAAATAATTTCTACAGTGAAAATCGAAGATAAAATTTCTGCTAGCAAAGCTTATGATATTTCAGTGGAAAGTATTGAAAATCTGGAGAATAAAATTAAACAAAGGGGTGGAAATAGTTTCAAAAGCAGTTTCGACTCTGCTATTATTAATAATTCTACAGCGGACCTGGATTTAAATTCTAATTTTGAAAAGGAAAAGTTTCTGGAAGGGGTCAGGCGGGCAAAGAAATATATTAATGAAGGAGATGCATTTCAGATAGTACTGTCTCAAAGATTTTATACCGATAAATTTTCTGATCCTTTTAATGTTTATCGTGGACTTAGAACTATAAATCCATCTCCATATATGTATTATTTTAATTTTGGCAAGTTTAAAATTATAGGCGCTTCACCGGAACCTCTTATTAAAATTAAAGGGAGAAAAATTTTAACCTGTCCTATAGCCGGTACCAGAAGGAGAGGTCAAAACTCCAGAGAGGATAGAGTTCTTACCACTGACCTGTTAAGTGATAGAAAGGAAAAGGCCGAACACAATATGCTTGTTGACTTATCCAGAAATGATTTGGGGAGAGTATGCTGTTATAACAGTGTAAAGGTTAAAAAATATATGAGTGTTGAGAAATATTCGCATGTCATACATCTGGTATCCAGAGTTGAAGGAACCCTGGATAAAAATAATTCAATATACGATGCATTAAAAAGTATTTTCCCGGCAGGTACATTATCAGGAGCTCCAAAAATAAGGGCAATGCAGATTATAAGTGAGCTGGAGCCTGATAGACGGGGCCCATATGGCGGAGCGGTAGGATATTTTGGTTATGATGGTAATCTTGACAGCTGTATCACCATCAGGACAGCAATTATAAAAAATGGCACAGCCTATATTCAGGCAGGTGCAGGAATAGTATATGATTCTGAACCTGAAAACGAATTTAATGAAACTGTAAATAAAGCAGCTGCACTCTTCAAGGCTATCAGGTTATTTAAATAAATTTAATACTTAAGGATCATTAAATAATAAAAGGAGACTCTTAAGATGAAAACTTTTTTAGAAACAGTTTTAAATGGAAGGGACCTTAATCAGGATGAAGCATACAGAGCAATGGAATTCATAATGGAAGGGAATGCAAATGACTGCCAGATTGCAGCCTTTCTCACCGCATTGAAGATGAAAGGAGAGACAGCTGCCGAAATAAGCGGCTTTTCCAGGGCTATGCTCGATAAGGCTGAAAAAGTGAAAAGCAAGCATAAGAACCTTGTAGATACCTGTGGAACTGGTGGTGACGGATTATATACCTTTAATATTTCTACAACTGCTGCATTTATAGCTGCAGGGGCAGGAATACCGGTTGCAAAACACGGCAATAGAAGCGTATCCAGTAAAAGCGGAAGCGCTGATGTCCTGGAAGAATTGGGAGTAAATATAAATCTTGAATGCAGTGAGGTTTCGGATTGTCTGGACAGTATTGGAATAGGATTTATTTTTGCACCTAAAGCACATACAGCGATGAAATATGTAGCCAAAGCAAGGAAGGATATGGGTGTAAGAACTGTTTTTAATATTTTAGGCCCCATTACCAATCCGGCACAGGCAAGCGGCCGTGTTCTGGGTGTGTTTGATAACGACTTGATAGATATTATTGTAAATGCTTTAAAAAATTTAGGTGTAGAGAGAGCATTTGTAGTCAATAGTGAGGAAGGGCTTGATGAATTTTCAGTTTCGGGCAAAAATTCAGTTGCTGAGTTGAGGGATGGTAGTATTAAGAGATATATATTTGATCCGGAAGAACTGGGTTTAAAAAAGTCAAATATTTCAGACCTGGTAGGAGGAGATGCGAAGGAAAATGCCAGAATTTTAACCGGTATTCTTACCGGAGAGGATAAGGGCGCAAGAAGAGATTCGGCTGTCATTAATGCTGCCGCTGCAATAATCTCGGGTAAAAAGGCTGACTGTCTGTCGGAAGCTTTAGAATTGGCCAGCTATTCTATTGAAAGCGGAAAAGCATATGATAAATTAACGAGGCTGGTCGAATTTACAAATAAGAAAAATAAGGAAAATTAATTAAAAATTAGAATCATGCACTTTAATAAGGGATAAATTTGAAATACTTAAAAGAAATTTTAACAGCAAAAAAGGAAGAAGTAGAAAAAATAAAAAAAGATTCAGGATGGATGAAATCTGTTGTAAAAAATACCGGAAAAGGGAAAGGAAGTTTTATAAAAAAAATTAAAAAAGGAAAAATAAATATTATCGCAGAGATAAAGAAAGCTTCTCCTTCCAGAGGAATTATAAACAGCCGGCTTGATATTGAAAAGACGGCAATTACTTATGATAGGTTTAAAAGCTTTATCTGCGGTATCTCTGTTCTTACCGAATCATTATACTTTAAGGGTGATCCCGGGAATATAAGAAAGGTCAAGGAAAAAACGAAAATACCGGTCTTAAGAAAAGATTTTATTTTCAGTGAAGTCCAGGTTTATGAGAGCGCTGCTCTGGGAGCAGATTGTATTCTACTAATAAGTTCGCTTCTGGGGAAGGGAAAATTAAAGAAACTATATGAGCTAGCCGGAAATCTGGGATTAGACGTGTTGGTTGAGGTACACAGCGTAAAAGAATTGGATAAAGTACTGGATATTGGTGCGCAATTTATAGGTATAAATAACCGCGATTTAAAAAATATGAGCGTCGATAGAAAAACAATTTATAATTTTCTGAAATATAGTAGAAGCAAAGATTTTAATGATAAAATTTTTGTTTGCGAGAGCGGTGTTAAAGACATTGAATATGTTAAAGAGCTGTTTTTAAATGGAATAAATACATATCTAGTCGGAGAGTATTTTATGGCCAGCAGGAACCTGGAAGAAACTTTAAGTAACATGGAGCTTGAATTAAAGAAGGAAAATCTATTATAAAAAAGATTCGGTGGGCTGTAGTATGGTCTGGATAAAAATATGTGGAATTACAAATCTGGAAGATGCAAAAGGGATATCAGAATTAAAAGTGGATGCGCTGGGATTTGTGCTGTCTGCCGGGAGTCCCAGAAAAGTAGAATGGGCAGCAGCAAAGAAAATAATTGAAGCATTGCGGAGTGAAGGAAATAAGATTTCAATGGTAGGAGTGTTTGTTAATGAAGAAATCGAAAAGGTTCTTAAGTACCATGAAAGTCTGGGACTTAATTATATACAGCTTTCAGGGGATGAAGAGAGGGATTATCTGGAAGATTTAAAGGAAAAAGTTAAGGATATGAAAATCATAAAGTCGATAAGAATTAAGTATGAAAATGAACATTATAAAGCTGGAATGAATGAAAAGATAGAAAAATTAAATAGATATATGGATTTTATTCTGCTGGATAGCTATAGGAAAGGTTTTTATGGAGGAACGGGAGTGCCTTTTAACTGGGATATCGCAGAAGATTACAGTGGTAAAATTCCGGTTATACTGTCCGGAGGACTTGACCCGGAAAATGTAAGACAGGCAGTAGATATTGTAAAACCATTTGGTGTTGATGCGTCGTCCAGGCTGGAAATCTATCCTGGTAAAAAGGACCTGGATAAAGTCATAAGATTTGTAAATGTTTTAAAATAGATACTAGAGGGTTTTTAGGGTAAATGAAAGAAGACAGGAAAAATTTTAAAAAGACAATTAAAAGTTCCATGAAAAAGGAAATGCTCAGCCGTAGAGATGGATATTTTGGGGCATTTGGAGGCAGATATGTACCCGAAATACTGGTCAGCGCTTTGCAGGAACTGGAAAAAAATTATTTTAAGTATAAAAAGGATAAGGAATTTAAAAAGGAGCTGTCATTTTATTTAAAGAATTATGCAGGAAGGCCCACGCCTCTATATTATGCAGAAAGACTTTCTCACAAGTTAGGTAGAGCCAGAATATATTTAAAAAGGGAAGACTTATGTCACCTGGGGGCTCATAAAATTAATAACACTATTGGCCAGGCTCTTCTTGCCAGAAAAATGGGAAAAAGATTTATAATTGCTGAGACCGGTGCGGGCCAGCATGGTGTAGCGACTGCTGCTGCAGCTGCACTGTTTAATATGGGCTGTAAAGTTTTTATGGGAAGTAAAGACATTAAGAGACAGTCTTCTAATGTGTACAGGATGAAACTGATGGGCGCAGAAGTGGTAGAAGTTACTTCAGGAAGCAAGACATTAAAGGATGCAGTAAATGAGGCTCTTCGTTACTGGGTGTCAAGAGTAGATGATACTTATTACTTACTTGGTTCGGTAGTAGGTCCCCATCCTTACCCCACTATGGTAAGGGATTTTCAGGTGATTATAGGTAAAGAAACCAAAAAGCAGATAATAAATGCAGAGGGCCGGCTTCCCGATTATATTGTAGCCTGTGTCGGCGGTGGCAGTAACTCCATTGGAATATTTTACCCTTTCCTGGATGATGCTGATTCTGTCAAACTCATAGGAGTGGAAGCAGGAGGTAAAGGTATTAAAAGCGGAAAACACGGTGCAACATTAGGCTATGGAGATAAGGGTGTATTTCATGGCGCTTTTAGCTATGTACTGCAGGATGATTACGGTCAGATAGAGGAAGCTTACTCCGTATCGGCAGGGCTTGACTACCCCGGAGTCGGTCCCGAGCATGCATATCTTAAGGAAAAGGGGATAGTTAAATATGAATATATCCTGGACAGCGAGGCTTTGGAAGCATTTAGATTGTTATCGGTATGTGAAGGAATAATTCCGGCTTATGAAAGCTCCCACGCTCTTGCTTATGTAGCAAAGCTGGCCCCATCACTGGATAAAGATAAAGTGATTATTGTAAATCTATCCGGCCGTGGAGATAAGGACATCGAGAACAGATAAAATAATAGATTGGAGTGTATTATGCACGGATATATTGATAGTCCAATAGATAGTGTTTTTAAAAATTTAAGAAAAAATAACCAGAAAGCTTTTATCCCATTTATAACCTGTGGTTTTCCCAGTCTTGACGGTTTTTTTAAAATATTTGAAGCCCTTGATAAAAATGGGGCGGATATAATTGAGGTAGGTATTCCCTTTTCGGATCCATTGGCTGACGGTCCGGTTATTCAGACTACTTCAAAGATTGCTCTTAAAAATGGGATAAACACTGATATTGTTTTTGACTCAATAGCCGAAATAAGAAAAAGCAGTGACACGCCTATAGCTATTATGACTTATTTTAATACCATTTTTTGTTATGGAGTGGAAAGGTTTTTAAAAAAGGCTAAAAGCACAGGAGTAAGCGGGCTTATAATTCCTGATCTGCCACTGGAAGAATTTACCAGTTACAAAAGCTATTTTAGCCAGGCAGGTATTGATAACATTATGTTTGCTTCCCTGACTTCCGGTAAAGAAAGGTTATCCATGATTGCAGAGGAAAGCAAAGGATTCATATATTGCATTTCGGTAAAAGGGGTTACAGGCGTTAGAAATAGTATAAACCCTGAAGTTATAGATTTCTTAAAAAACTTAAAAGAAATAACCAGTCTGCCTCTTGCGTTAGGCTTTGGACTCTCAAGCAGAGAGCAAATCGGTCAGATTAAAAACTATTGCGATGGAATTATAATGGGAAGTAAAATTTTGTCCCTAATTCTTGAGGCAGATAGCTTTAGTAAGGGTATTAAGGAAGTAGAAAATTTCACCTCAAGTATAAATAACATATTAAAATCATAATATTTATTCATTAAGCATATTTGTGTAACCACCTTATATCCTTTCTAACTCTATAAATGCAGAAATTAAATTTTTAAAAAAGTAACGAATTCTATCTCTAAAATGCAATATAAATAATTTTCCTTAGTGTTCATAAAACGTGAACTAATAGTTTACGATTTGTAAATATCTGATCTGAAAATAGATATGAAAAAATCTTTTTAGTGAGAAGAATAACAGAAATTTTAAATAGAATTTTCTTTTTAAATTTAATTATAGTAAATTTATTGTGCAAAACACATTATTTAATTAAAAATGGTGATTTTGTATGAGTGAAATAATATTTATTATAGAAGAATCAGCCGAGGGCGGATTTGAAGCAAGAGCGCTGGATTATTCTATTTATACTGAAGCTAAAGATATAGAATCATTAAAAGAAACCATAAAGGATGCTGTACTCTGTCATTTTGGTAAGGAAAATGCACCAAAATTAATAAGGCTGCATCTGGTAAAAGATGAACTTATCACCATATGAAAATTCCCAGAGACATTAGTAGTGATAATATAATTCAATCATTAAAAAAATATGACTACAAAGTTACCCGCCAGACCGGTAGTCATATTAGATTAACATCTAATTTAAAAGGAAAAGAGCACAATATAACAATCCCCAAGCAC
>Ga0256868_10000389_pt1 | contig 26177 bp, 19 predicted proteins | sample RVTome_13_FD_187341 | JGI IMG/M metagenome (GOLD analysis project Ga0256868, IMG submission 187341) | Soil microbial communities from uranium-contaminated site in the Upper Colorado River Basin, Wyoming, United States - RVT92D227 HiSeq ...
CTCCTGCTCCTCGGGCAACTGCATCATGCACTTCTGCACCGCAGCCCCGGTCACCAGCAGGGCGATCTTCTTTGCCACCTCCACCATCTCCTGCTGCATGCCCAACTTCCCATCATCCACCTGCACCTTGGGCTTGAGGGTAGCAAGCTCATTCGCCACCTTCTGCGCCGCATCAAGCACCGGAAGACGATTCTTCATGGCACGCTTCACCAACATGTCTACGATGGTGAGGCGATTGATCTCATTTGACCCTTCCCAGATTCTGTTAATGCGCTCATCCCTGTAGCCCCGCTCCACCGGGTATTCATGGATATAACCGTACCCTCCATGGATCTGGACGGCCTCGTCGATAATATAACCAGCATTCTCCGAACAAAAGATCTTGTTGATCGAGTCCTCAATGGCATACTCCTCAATCCCCTTGGCCATCTGCATGCCCACATCCGCGGCATTACGGTCAATGGGACGAAGGATCTGCTCGGTGAGACCTCCGGTGCGGTAGATCATGCTCTCCATGATAAAACAACGAATCGCCATCTCCCCAATCTTCTGCTTGATCAAACCGAACTCGGCAATCGGCCTGCCGAACTGCACCCGCTGCTTCGCATAGGTCACCGCCTCCTGCAGGGCCGTTTTTGCCCCACCCAAACAACCAGCACCCAAGCTGAAACGGGCCATGTTGAGGACGTTTAAGGCCACGATATGTCCCCTGCCGATCTCCCCGATGAGATTCTCCACCGGCACCTTGACATCCTCAAAGATAACGCTTCTGGTAGAAGACCCCTTCATCCCCATCTTGTTTTCTTCCTCATCCACCGAGACCCCCTTGAAGGTCCGCTCGACGATGAAAGAGGTAAATTTCTCCCCATCCACCTTGGCGTAGGTGACAAAGGTGTCGGCAATGCCCGCGTTGGTGATGAATTGCTTCTGACCGTTGAGGATGTAGTATTTGCCGTCGGGGCTCAAGGTTGCCGTGGTCTTGGCGTTGAGGGCATCCGAGCCCGCCTCGGGCTCGGTTAAGGCATAGGCGGCAATGAATTCCCCCGTGGCCATCTTGGGCAGATACCGCCTCTTTTGGTCCGGGTTGCCGAAGAAGACAAGGGGAAGAGAACCGATGCCGGTCTGCGCCCCGAAGGCGGCCTGGAAAGAACCGCCTCCCGTGCCCATCTTTTCCCAAACAAGGAGGGAGCTGACCTTGTCCAAATCCTGTCCACCGTACTCCTCAGGCATGTCTGCGGAGAGGAGCCCGAGCTCCCCTGCCTTCTTGAGCAGGCTGGGGACGAGCCCTTCTTTCTTCTGTTCGATATCGTCGGCTACCGGCTGAATTTCGCCGGCAACAAAATCGGAAACTGCCTTCGCGATCAGCTGTTGCTCCTTGTTGAAATCTTCAGGGGTAAAGACCTGGTCCGGTCCGATGTCCTCCAGGAGAAAACCGCCCCCTTTGATGATGCCTTTTTCCATTATGAACCTCCTTTTCTTTCTCTGCTCTATCGGCTCTCAGCCGCTTCTTTCCAAGCTCATTTTTCTTAGCTACTTTTTTTCAGCTACTCTACCGATCGTTCGGTAGCTTTTGTTTAAGTTTACCCCGCTCTCCTCGATATGTCAAGCGCTTTTTAGCCAGCAAATATCGTATTTCCCGGCCTTTTTCTTCCGAAGTAAGGTAGATTTTTGAGGGGATGAGGGGAGTATAAGGTGTAAGATGGTTATTGAAGATTCCCTGATTCTGTAGTATAATTCTCCCTTGCCGTTAGGAAGAGGGTACCGGGTACAAGCTACTATCAAGAAAGAGGGAGGGCGTTTTATGGTGAAGAGGTTTACTGTTGTCATAGGGGGCATCTTAGTGGCTGCCCTGCTGGTGGTATGCATGGTTTTTTCAGCCGAAGCCCAGGGGGTAAAGAAGATCAAGATCGGGGTGATCGGCCCGATGAAGTATGTGCAGGGGCAGAGCCACTGGAACGGGGCGCTTATGGCGGCTGATGAGATCAACACCCGGGGGGGCGTTCAGGTCGGCGGAGAAAGAATAAAGATCGAGCTGATCAAGGCGGATTCCAACGAATTTCTCAGCGTTACGGATGCCACCAATGCCATGGAGCGGCTCATCTCGAGGGACAAGGTGAACTTTGTGGTGGGGGGGTTTCGCAGCGAGGCGGTCTTAGCCATGCAGGACATCGCCTGCGAGCACAAGGTGATCTTTATCGGCTGCGGCGCCGCCGCCACCGAGCTCTGCTCGCGGGTGGCCCAGAACTATGACTTGTACAAGTATTGGTTCCGGGAGTCACCTTTCAGTTCCCCCATGCTTGCCAGGACGTCCTTTATCCATTTGGCCTATGTTGCCGACATCATGAAAAAAGAGTTAAACATACCGAAGATAAAGGTGGCGGTGGTGGCGGAGAAGGCCCTGTGGGCTGACGGGTTTACCAAGACGGCAGAGGTGGTCGTCACCCAGCAAGGGATGGAGCTGGCAGGCACCTGGAGGCCCTCGCCGGTGGCCACGGATGTCGCGGCCGAGCTCGCCGCCATCCAGCGCTCGGGCGCCCATATCATCTTCACGATCTTTTCCTCGTCCGTAGGTCTCCCCTTTGCCCGGCAGGTGGGTGAGCTCAAGATCCCGGCGGTGCAGGTGGGCATCAATGTGGAGGCTCAGAAGGACAGCTTCTGGCAGGCCACCCAGGGCAAGGGCAACTATGTATTCGTCTCGAGTACCTTTTGCCGGGGTGTGGAGAACAATGAGAACACCAAGGCCTTTGTTGACGGCTATGTAAAGAAGTTCGGCGAGACGCCGACCTATACCGCGGCTACCTACGGGGCGATTCGGTACGGGCTGGTGCCGAGCATCGAGAAGACCGGGACCCTGGATCCCGACCAGATCGTGGCCTTCTTGGAGAACTATGAGCACAAGAATCAGGATGCCACGATAAAATATACAAAGGATCCCGAGGGCAAGCCCCTGCATGATATCACCTGGGGGCCGGGGTATGCGACCGGCCTTGCTATTCAATGGCAGGATGGCAAGCAAGCAGGGGTGTGGCCCAACAAGTGGAAGCTGACCCCGGATGCGCCGGAGCTTACCTACAAGGGTATGGTCCCCTACAAGATACCGCCCTGGGTCATCGAGAAGTATAAGAAGTAATCTGCCGGGCAAGGCAGACCTATTTTTTGACTAAGGAATTGGGATTTCTCATTTACTATTTTGGACAGAGAGGCTCCATATTTACACCAGGAAAAATCCTTCTTGACATTTTCAGGTATATATGTAAAGTTCCGTTTCTAACTCAGCGCTAGCCCAGGGAACACCCCTTTTGCAGGTTCCCTTATGCCGAGGATGTGAAAGACAACTATTGGAGATTCCGGCATTCCATACTAAAATCAGTTTTTTGCGCGGTAGGGAGAACATCCCTATGAGCAGCCACTATCACAAAAAAGGGAGGGAGTAGTATATATGAGAAGGTTTACGGTGTTATGGGTTATCTTACTGGCTGTCGTGCTGGTGGCAGGCATGAGTCTTCCTGCAGGCGCCCAGGGGGCCAAGACGATCAAGATAGGTGTGATCGGCCCGATGAAGTATGTGCAGGGCATAGGCCATTGGAACGGGGCGGTTATGGCAGCCGAGGAGATCAATGCCCGAGGGGGCGTTCAGGTCGACGACCAAAAGATGAAGATCGAGCTTGTGCAGGCCGATTCCAACGAATTCAACAGCATCACGGATGCCACCAATGCCATGGAGCGGCTCGTCACAAGGGACAAGGTGAACTTCGTGGTGGGCGGGTTCCGGAGCGAGGCGGTCTTCCCCATGCAGGACATCGCCATGGAGCACAAGGTGATCTTTATCGGTTGCGGGGCTTCCCATAATGAGCTCTGCTCTCGGGTGGCCCAGGACTATGATAAGTACAAGTACTTCTTCCGGGAATCCCCTTTCAATTCCTCAATGCTTGCCAGGACGTCCTTCATCCATTTGGCTTATGTCGCCGACATAATGAAAAAAACCCTCAACATACCCAAGATAAAGGTCGCGGTGGTGGCGGAGAAGGCCATGTGGGCGGATGCGTTTACCAAGACGGCCGAGATGGTTGTTACCCAGCAGGGGATGGTACTGGCAGGCACCTGGAGGCCCTCTCCGGTGGCCACGGATGTCAGCGCCGAGCTCTCCGCCATCCAGCGCTCGGGTGCCCATATCATCTTTACGGTCTTCTCCTCCTCGGTGGGTATCCCCTTTGCCCGGCAGGCAGGGGAGCTGAAGATCCCGGCGGTGCAGGTGGGCATCAATGTCGAGGCCCAGAAGGATAGCTTCATGCAGGCCACGCAGGGCAAGGGTGACTATGCCTTTACCTCGAGTACCTTTTGCCGAGGTGTCGAGAGCAATGAGAACACCAAGGCCTTTGTTGAAGGTTATGTGAAGAGGTTTGGCGAGACCCCGTCCTACACCGCAGCTACCTACGGGGCTATTCGGTACGGGCTGGTGCCGTCTATTGAGAAGACCGGGACCCTGGATCCCGACAAGATCGTGGCCTTCTTGGAGAACTATGAACACAAGAACGCCGATGCCACGATAAAATATACGAAGGATTCCGAAGGCAAGCCGCTGCATGACATCACCTGGGGACCTGGGTACGCGACCGGCATTGCTATCCAATGGCAAAATGGCAAGCAAGTAGGGGTGTGGCCCTACAAGTGGAAGCTGACCCCGAATTCTCCGGCGATCACGTACAAGGGGATCGTCCCCTACAAGATACCGCCTTGGGTCATCAAGAAGTACAAGAAACAGTAATCAGCTATGGGCGCCCGCCCCTTTTTCTGGAGGGGGCGGGCCGTTTCCATGCTCTCTGAGGTAATATGAGGTAATATGGGTCTCCTTATCGACATCATCATGAGCGGTCTCATCAACGGGAGTATATTAGCCCTGCTCGCTATCGGGTTTTCCCTTATCTTCGGCGTAGCCCGCATCGTCAACTTCGCCCACACCGCCTTCTACATGGTGGCTGCCTACTGTATCTATGTCGTCACCCAACAGATGGGCTTACATGCGGTCTGGGGTATGATCGCCGCCGTGCTGCTGGTCACCTTCTTGGGCATGATCACCTATAAGTTCTTGATAAACCCTATCCGGGAGCATGAGGGCGCGGTGCTTATAGCAACTATCGCCCTGGCCATGATCCTTCAGGAGGTCATGTCTCTCATCTTCACAGGCACCTATTTGAGCGTACCTGCGCTTATCGAAGGCTATGCCGTCATTTTGAGTGTCAAGGTCTTTTATCAACAGATCCTGTCTTTCGGCGTGGCCTTGCTCATTTTGGCGGCGCTGTACTTCTTTTTGATGAGGACCAAGGTGGGATTGGCCATCAGATCCACTGCTCAGGACAGGGAGGTGGCCAACCTCATGGGGATCAACGAGGCCCGGGTGGCCATGCTGACCATGGGCCTCTCCGTCGGGGTAGCCGGCTTTGCCGGCGCCGTCATCGTGCCCCTCACCGTCCTTGAACCGGGCATGTGGACGAGCCCGCTGATCATAATGATGGCAGTCGTCGTGCTGGGCGGTCTGGGCAGCCTCAAGGGGAGTTTCATAGGGGCATATATCCTGGGCTTTACCGAGGCCTTGGTGGTCTTCCTTGCCCCGATGGGCGCCTTTCTGAAGGGTCCCATAGCCCTCTGCATCATGATCGTGGTATTGCTCATCAGGCCGGAAGGCCTCTTTGGCGTCTCCTTCGAGGAAGAAAGGTAGCTATGGACTTCATTCTCTTTCACCTGAAAAAGCTGTTTGCCATCGTCAAAAACGAGGTGCTTGTTCTCCCCTCCCGTGTCACCGTCATTGTCTTTGTCCTGGTACTGCTTCTCTTGCCGCTATTGAGCAGCGACTCCTACCTCCTGCGCATCTTGGTTCTCACCAGCATCTTTGCCATCTTTGCCGCGAGCTGGGATCTGCTTTCCGGTTATACCGGCCAATTGAATTTCGGACACGCCCTGTTCTTTGGCGTGGGCGCGTATGGCGCAGCAATGCTCAACCTGCATGCGCATATCCCCCCCTGGGGCAGCATCCCCCTCGGTGCGGCGGCTGCGGTTGTGGCAGGACTTATCGTCGGGATACCAAGCCTCAGGCTCAGAGGCACGTATCTGTCCCTGACCACCCTTGCCTTCCCCATCGTGCTGATGGGCCTCGTGTTCGCCTTTCCCGACCTTACCGGCGGAGAGCTGGGGGTGTCGGGCATCGCCCGACTGGCCAAGACCCGCGTTGGCGATTACTACATCGCTGTCTTGATTATGCTCGGCCTCTGCTTCCTCATGTGGAAGATAACCGACTCCAATACCGGCATTATCTTCCATGCGATTCGGGAGGATGAAGTGGCTGTCAGGGCCGCCGGCATCAACACGACGCGCTATAAACTGCTGGCCTTTAGCCTCAGCGGGTTCTTTGCCGGCATTGCCGGAGGGCTCTACGCGCATTTTATGCGAATCGCGGGCCCTTCAACCCTCGAAGTGTCGCTCTCCTTCACGGTGGTGATCTGGGCCATCTTCGGCGGGGTGGTGACCATCTATGGCCCGGTTGGGGCGGTTTTCCTTCTTTTCCCCTTACTGGAGTTTCTGCGCATCGTGCAGGACTACCGAACATTGCTCTTCGCCGCTGTGGTACTCGTGATTCTCCTCTACATGCCTGACGGCCTCTTTCCGTGGCTGCGGGAAAAGATAGAAAAGGAGTGTCCGCGGTGCAAGGTGAGGAATATCGCCACGCGTCATACCTGCCGCATCTGCACGGCGTCGTTGGACTAAGGAGATAAATAATAAAGGATTTATCTACCCCTCGAAGGGAGATAAAATAAAGAAAGAGTAAGGAGAAGATAAGCAAATGGACGCGAAGAAAGTATACCTGTCGAAGCCGTGGTTGAAATATTATCCAAAAGATGTTCCGGCTACAGTAGATATCCCCGATCTATCCGTCCCCGAGTTGATCGATCAAGCGGCGAATAAATTCGGGCGCAAGCCTGCGCTGGTTTTCTACGGCAAAAAGATCAGCTATAGAGAACTGAAAGAACTGATCGATCGGTTTGCCACGGCCCTGGCCGATTTAGGGCTCAAGAAGGGTGACACCGTGGCCCTCTTCCTCTTGAATTGCCCGCAATACGTCATCGCCTACTTTGCCTGCTTGAAGCTCGGTGCGAAGGTTACCCCCATCAGCCCCGTTTACACCAGCCATGAAATAAAGCATCAACTGGAGGACAGCGAAGCGCAGATGATCATTTGCCAGGATATCTTGTATGATAACGTGGAGAAGACGGGCGTTGCCCTCAAGCGGGTGATCCTGACCAGCATCGGGGAATTCCTCCCTGCCCTTAAAAAGATGGTGATGAAAAGCGCCCTGGCAAAGGCCTATGGAGAGATGCGCGTCCCAACGCCCAAGTTTATCAAGGAAGAAGGCCTCATTCAATTCCAGGACCTGATCAAAAAATATCCCCCCAAGCCTCCAGTCGTTAAGATCGATCCTAAAAAAGACATCGCCATTTTACCGTATACCGGAGGCACTACTGGGCTTCCCAAGGCCGCCATCCTGACCCATTACAATATGGTGGCACTCGTGACACAGACCGTGGCCTTCTGGCCGATATTCGAGGAGGGCAAAGAAGTAGCCATCGCCGCCTTGCCCTTCTTCCACATTTACGGGCAGGTGGTGATCATGCTCAATGGGCTGGTTCAGGGCAGCACCCTGATCCTCTTTACCACGCCGGACATAGACGATATCCTCGATGCCATGGAACGCTATGGCGCATCCGGTTTTTATGGCGTGCCCACCCTCTTTGAGTATCTCAAGGAGTATGAGAAGACGGACCGCGTGGACTGGAAGAGGCTCAAATTGATCGCCTGCGGCGCCGATACGCTCCACGATTCGACAATATGCGCCTGGGAGAAGCGAACCGGGACCAAGATTTTGGAGGGATATGGCATGACGGAGACCACTGCCGTCAGCCACAGCACCCCCTATAATAGACCCAAGACCGGTTCTTTTGGGGTGCCACTCCCCAATATAGAAGCCGCGATTATCGAGCCGGAGGGTACGAAATTCGTGTCGGTGGGCGAAGAGGGTGAATTGATCGTCAGCGGCCCCAACATCATGCAGGGCTACTGGAAGAGACCCAAGGAGACCAAAGACTCCATCATACAGCTGGAAGGCAAAACATGGCTGAGGACCGGCGATCTGGTGAGGATGGATAACGAAGGATACTTTCACTTCTTTGATCGCAAGAGGGATCTGATTAAATACAAGGGTTACTCGGTATTTGCCAGGCACGTAGAAGAGGTTCTCTATAGTCATCCCCAGATCAAGGCCGCCGGCGTGGTCGGCGTGGCGGATCCCAAGGTGGGGCAGTTGATCAAGGCTTATGTAGTGTTGGAGAGCGAGGCCAGGGGCAAGATCTCCGAGGAGGAGGTCATGGATTTCTGCAAGGCAAAGCTTGCCCATTACAAGGTTCCCAAGATTATCGAATTCAGGGGAGAGCTCCCGAAGACGGATGTGGGGAAGGTGTCGCGCAGGGAGTTGAGGGAAGAAGGAGAAGGGTGCTGATATGGCACAGTCCTTCCTTGACATCAAGGGGCTCAACAAGAGCTTCGGCGGTCTGCGGGCGGTCAGCGATGTCGGCTTTTCCATGCAAAGAGATCAGGTCCTGGGCTTGATCGGTCCGAACGGCGCCGGCAAGACCACCCTGCTCAGGCTGATCACCGGCATTCTGAAACCGGACAGCGGCAGTGTCCGCTTCATGGGGAAGGAGATCCTAGGCCGCAGGACCTGGAGCATCGTCAACATGGGCATTGCCTGTACCTTCCAGAACATGAGACCCTTCCGGCGGCTCCCGATCATCGCCAACGTCATGGTTTCCTGTATGAGCCCCCGCGCCATGAAGAGGGGGGAATGGGTCAAGCGGTTGGAGGCAAAGGCCATGGATGCCCTGGAATTTGCCGGCATTTCAGACATGGCGCGGGAGGATGCCTCTACGCTTTCACAGGGTGATCTGAAGAGGCTCGAAGTGGCGCGGGCCATTGCTACGGAACCCGAGTTACTCCTTTTGGATGAGCCCTTCGGCGGCCTGAGCCCTGCCGAGACCGATCTCATGTCTAAGTCTATCAGGCGCCTGCATAAGGGTGGCCGTTTCGGTCGGTTGCACAGCGAAGGGCCGGCCATGGTCATCGTCGAACACAAGCTGAAATGGCTGATGCAGATAGTGGATCGTATTATCGTCTTAAATTTCGGGACCATCATCGCCGACGGGACGCCCGAGGAAATTGTCAAAGACCCTCGCGTTATCGAGGCCTACCTCGGCGGAGGAGGTATTTAGTCTTGCTGCTAAAAATTGCCAATTTATCGGTCTGGTATGACAAGGCCTTGCTCATTAATAATTTGAGCATGGAGATAGACAAAGGGGAACTGGTTGCCCTTGTGGGCCCCAATGGGGCCGGCAAATCGACCCTGCTCAGGGCCATCACCGGCTTGGTAGCCTGGGAGAGGGAGCTTACAAAGAGGTCGACCCATGGCGACGTTAAGTTGGAGGGGAAGGTAACCTTTAATGGAGAGCGAATCGATAAGATACCTGCCCATGACATCGTTAAGCGAGGGTTGATCCTGTGCCCGGAGCGGCGCAGGCCGTTTCGAGAGATGACGGTGATCGAGAATCTCATGGTCGGGGCTTACCTCATGAGGAGCAAAGACGAAATTCGGGATAACTTGGATAAGGTGTATCAACTATTTCCGATTCTCAAGGATCGACCAACCCAGATCTCCGGAACCCTCTCCGGCGGGGAGCAACAGATGCTTGCTGTTGGCAGGGCATTGATGTCTAAGCCAAAGCTGTTGTGCATTGATGAGCCCTCGACTGGTCTTGCCCCTCTTTTGCGCGCAGAGGTATTTCAGAAGATCAAGGAGATCAGCAAACTCGGTATTACCGTCTTGCTCGTTGAGCAGGAGGTGAGCACGGTCTTTAAGATGACCTCCCGCAACTATGTCCTCTCCGCAGGAAAGATCATCGCCGAGGGGACCGGCAAACAGTTGCTCAAGAACGAGGTCGTCCGAAAAACCTACCTCGGGCTCTAAAGCCACAAAGAATCGCAAAAGGCCATCGGGAAAAGGGCGTGCTCTCACAAGACGTGCACTTTATGATGCGCACAATGGTGAAGAAAATCACAATCTCCCGAAATCGGTTCTCATCGACACAACGCGTTTTGGAAGCCTTCCGGGACTTTTGCGCACAAGTTCCGGAAGGATCGTCACAGAGGCAATCGTTTGCTTCATGAGTCGAGGATCCATGGCATAGAGGAGGCTTTAGATGGATTTCGAGATACCGGAAAACCTGCGCATCATGCAGGATACCATACACCGTTTTGTCAACCAGGACCTTGAACCCATCTCCCAGAAGGTCGAGGAAGAAGACCAGATACCCGAAGACATCGTCCAGCAGATGCGGGAGTTAGGGCTGTTCGGTCTTGCTATCCCCGAAGAGTACGGCGGCCTGGGGTTAGGGACCTTTGGCGAGTGCCTGGTGTATGAGGAGCTATCAAAGACGAACGCCGCCTTTCGCTCGCGTATCGGTACGAGCAACGGTATCGGATCCATGGGGATCCTCTTTGACGGCACCGAGGAACAGAAACAAAAGTACCTTCCCCGGATTGCCAGCGGTGAATGGACCTCCTGCTTCGCCTTGTCCGAGCCCGAGGCCGGCTCGGATGCGGCTAATATCAAAACGACAGCCGACCGCGACGGTGATCATTTTGTCTTAAATGGACTCAAGCATTTTATTACGAACGGGGATATAGCCGACATCGCCACCGTGATCGCCTTAACGGATAAAGACAAGCGAACGCGGGGGGGGATCACCGCCTTTGTCGTGGAGAAGGGGACCCCGGGTTTCTCCGTCGGGACGATTGAGCGAAAAATGGGCCTGCGGGGGAGCCACACCTCTGAGCTTATCTTCGATAACTGCCGGGTTTCGGTAGCACAGGTGATCGGCGGCGAGCCGCTGATCGGTCAGGGGTTCAAAACGGCCATGAGCGTCCTTGATAAAGGCCGCCTCACCTTAGGTGCGTCTGCCCTGGGGGCAGCGCAAAAACTCCTCGAGCTGAGTATAGAGTATGCCAAACAGCGGGTCCAATTTGGGAAGCCCATTGCGCAGTTTCAGTCGGTGGGAAACATGCTGGCGGATATGGCGACCGGGATCTACGCGGCGCGTCAGATGCTCTATCACGCCGCCTGGTTGAGGGATCAGGGTAAAAAAGTAATCAAAGAGGCTTCTATGGTGAAGCTGTTCTGCACCGAGATGGCGTGCCAGGTCGTTGATAACGCCGTGCAGATCTTCGGGGGAATGGGCTACATGAAGGATTTTCCCGTAGAAAGGTTTTACCGGGACCTCCGTCTTTATACCCTCTATGAAGGGACAAGCGAGATCCAGAGAGTGGTGATTGCCAGAGAATTGACGAAGGACTGATTGCGGCGTGGTGATTGATGGGAGCAGATAAAAAGAAAGGCAGACGCCATGAACTATAAGACCATAAGCAGCGAGCGCAAAGGGGCAGTAGGCATTCTGTATCTGGACCGCCCCCAGGTGCTCAACGCCTTTTCCCACGAAATGCAGAGCGAGTTGCTCCATTTCATGCGGGAAGCGCAAGACGACGATTCTCTCCGTGTGCTCATCTTGACCGGCAAAGGCAGGGCCTTCAGCGCCGGCGGGGACCTCAACATGTTCAAGCAGGCCTACGAGGCCTACCAGCGAGACGGGTCGGACAGCGGCTTGGGGGGGACGATCCTCCCCCGGGCCTTCATCGACTTCCCCAAGCCGTTCATCGCCGCCATCAACGGCGCCGCGTTCGGCTTCGGCCTGACCGTGTCGTTGCTTTGCGATATCCGTATCGCCGCCGAGAACGCCATATTCAGCTGCGCCTTCGCGCGAATCGGGGTCACCCCGGAATTCGGCAGTTCCTACTTCCTCCCCAAAGTGGTGGGCTATGCGCGGGCTGCTGAGCTCGCCTTTACCGCCAAAGACATCGATGCTCAGGAGGCGTATCGAATCGGTCTGGTCAATCAGGTGGTGCCGCCTGAGGAACTGCTGGCTGTCAGCGAGGCGATGGCGAGCGAGATCGCCGCTTTGCCGCACGAGGCAATCATGATGGCCAAGCGCATATTGAGGCACGGCAGCCAATCCACAGTGGAGCAGTCGCTGCCTTATGAGGGCCTGGTCTTTCAGTATTGCACGAGAACGGCGGAGCATTATAAAACCGTCTGCGAGACCCTCGCAAGGATCAAGGGCAACCGGTGAGGGGTGCGGCTTCATGCATATGTCAGAGGGCGGAAGAGAAACTGCAAACGAAGCAAAAGGAGGCCTGATTCATGCAGATTAAAAAGGTATTTGTGATCGGTTCCGGCTTGATGGGGAGCGGGATCGCCCAGGTGTGCGCTCAGGCCGGTATGACGGCCTGCCTCTACGATATCAGCCAGGATGCCCTGGACAAGGCCCTCAAGGCGATTACCTGGTCAGTGGGCAAATTCATCGAGAAGGGGACCTTGAAGGAGGACTTGAAGACTATTACGGGCCGCATCAGCACCTCCTCGACCCTTACGGCTTGCTCGGAGGCCGATTTGGTTATCGAAGCGGTCTTTGAGAAACTGGACGTCAAACAGGATATATTCCGCCAGGTCGATGCGGCGGCCAAGCCGACGGCGCTCATTGCCAGCAATACCTCGGCCATCCCGATCACGGAGCTGGCGGCGGTCACCAAGCGGCCGGCGCAGGTGCTGGGTCTGCACTTCTTCAGCCCGGCTCCGATGATGCAGGCGGTGGAGGTCATCAAAGGCCTGGCCACAAGCGACAAGACCGCCGAGATCGGCCGTGAATTCGTCCTTGCCATCGGCAAGGAGCCGATCATGGTCAATCGGGACGTGGCCGGCTTTGTGATCAACAGGATCAATTTCCCTTCGACCATCGAGGCCATGCGCCTCGTGGAGGCCGGTATTGCCACGGTGGAGGATATCGACAAAGGGCTGCGGCTTGCCTCGGGACGCCGCATGGGGATTTTTGAGACCGGGGACATGGTCGGGCTCGACGTGACCTACGGCGCCATGATGGCCATGTATGAGGAGACCGGCGACCCCCGCTGGTATCCCCCCCTGCTCCTGCGGCGCAAGGTCAAGGCCGGAGAGCTGGGACGGAAAACCGGCAAGGGTTGGTACGAATATAACAAAGACGGAAGCAGGAAGGGGTAAGGGCCGCGAATCGGCTGGTGAAAACCGAAGGGGTCTTTACCGACGTCACCATGGAGGTGAAGGGCCTGCACCCATCAAAAAAACCCTCGATTCAGTGGGGGAGCCGTGATTGCTGGTCCCCCTGCTCGGGGAATGAGGTCAACGAAAAGAAAGGAGATAGGGTAAAGCAATGGAACATTACAGAGTAAACCAAAAGGACATCCTCTTCATCCTGAAAGAGCAGTTAAACTATGGAACCCTCTGTTCGCTGGACCGCTACAAGGATCTCAACGAAAAGGCGCTGGACATGGTGGTCACCGAGGCCATCAAGTTTGCGCAAGAGGTGCTGGATCCCCTCCAAGCGATCGGCGAGAAGTGGGGGGTGCAGTTGAAGGACGGAAAGGTCTCCTGCCCCCCTGAGTTTCGGGAGGCATTCAAGCAGTATTGTGAGAATGGATGGCTTGCCCTTGCCAGTGATACCCGATACGGCGGCCAGGAATTTCCGCGAATGATGGATATCGTGGCCCATGACTTTATGGACGGCGCCTGCCAGTCTTTTGCCATGTGCCCGGGGCTGACCCTCGGCGCCGCCCATCTGATCGAGACCTTTGCCACCGAGGAGTTCAAGGAACGCTATGTTCCCCGGATGCTCAACGGGCAATGGGCCGGCACCATGGCCCTGACCGAGCCGAACTCCGGCTCGGACCTGTCCGACATCCAGACCGTGGCCTTTCGCGAGGGGGACAACTTCAAGATCAAAGGGACCAAGATCTTCATCTCCTGGGGGGATCATGACGTGGCGGACAATGTCATCCACCTGCTCCTGGCCAGGATCGAAGGGGCGCCCGCAGGGACGCGCGGCATCTCTCTCTTCATCGTCCCCAAGATCCGGGTGAAACCGGACGGCTCCCTGGGGGAGGCCAACGACGTCATCTGCGAAAAGGTGGAAGAGAAGTTGGGCATTCATGCCTCTCCCACCTGCGAATTAAGCTTCGGATCCCATGACGGATGTATCGGATACCTGTGCGGGCAAGAAAACAAAGGCTTGTCCCACATGTTCCAGATGATGAATGCCGCCCGTATCGGCACCGGTCTCAGCGGCATGGCCATAGCCAGCACCGCCTATCTGAACGCCGTTGCCTACGCCAAGGAGAGGATCCAGGGGCCCGATATCACCGGTCAGAAGAAGGGACCTGTGCCGATCATCAACCACCCCGACATACGCCGCATGCTGCTCTGGATGAAGGCCATGGTGGATGGGATGCGCTCCATGATCTATCTCGGCGCTATGTGGCTGGATTTGGCCCTTGACTCGCCTGATAAAGACAAGAAGGACCACTACATGGCACTGGTGGATTTCATGACCCCCATTATCAAGGCCTACTGCTCCGATATGGGCTTCAAGGTGTGCGAGACCGCCATGCAGTGTTACGGCGGGTACGGATTCTGCCGCGACTATCCCATCGAACAGTACCTCAGGGACACCAAGATCCTGTCGCTGTACGAGGGCACCAACGGCATTCAGGCCTTGGATCTCATGGGCCGCAAGATGCGGATCAACGAGGGCGCCCCTGTCCGTGCCTTCATGGAGGAGATCGGCTCGTTCTGCAAAAAGAACCAGGACCACCCCCGCCTCGGAGGGGCGGTGAAAGAACTGGGCCGGATGTTGGATAAGCTGGTCGAGGTCTCCACCAAGATGGGGATGCTGGCTATGTCGGATCTACCCCAATGGGCCTCCAACACCTATCCCGCCCTGTTGAGTTATGGAGATGCGACCACGTGCTGGCTGCTTCTGGACATGGCCGTGGCTGCCCAAAAGGCTATCGAAGGAGGGAAGGATACGCCGTTCTACCAGAGCAAGGTCACGCAGGCCCTCTACTTTACCAGGGTCACCCTGCCGATGGCCATGGCGCGGCTGGACAGTTGCGCGCGTGAAGGACGCGAGGTTGTCGAGATGCCGGCGGAGTGCTTCTAGCCCATATGCAGGCGCCGATCTCTTGAAGAGGGAAACGCCTCACAGAAGGGAAATAGCATGAGGGAAGCGGTGATTGTCAGTGCCGCGAGGACGCCCGTCGGCAGATATATGGGGGCGCTGCGCGATATTCCGGCTTATGACCTGGCAGCCCTGATCCTGAATGAGGTCCTCAAACGTTGCGGGGCCAGCGCCGAGGCCGTCAAGGCATGAGACAGCCGGCTGCCACACGACCCCTCCTGCCCAAAAAGGGCATTTTGATTATGAGAGGAGCCGTTCCGTGAACTACGAGAATATCATCCTCGAGAAGAGAGGAAACGTCAGCATCGTCACCATCAATCACCCCCCTGCCAACGCCTGGAACCTCGCCACCATGGAGGAGTTTGAGCGGGTTATTGACGCCGTGGAGCAGGACAAGGAGACGAGGGTCATTATCATCACCGGTGCAGGGGAGAAGAGTTTTTCAGCCGGCTTTGATGTCAGCGATGCGGCGAACGCCTCGAAGACGAGCCCCAAAGGCAAGGCCCTCTGGACGCGGATCGATCGATTTGCCAAGCCTATTATTGCCGCCATCAACGGGTTTGCCTTTGGAGGCGGCCTGGAGCTGGCCATGGCCTGTCATTTCAGGATCATGGTGGACCATCCCAAGGTGACGGTGGGTTTGACCGAGATCAACCTCGGCATCATCCCCGGGTGGGGCGGGACGCAACGCCTGCCCCTGCTGGTAGGCCGTTCAAAGGCCTTGGACATGATCCTGTTCAGCAAAAGGATTGGTGCGCAGGAGGCCATGAAGATCGGGTTGATAAACCAAATTTCCGCACCGGGCAAACTGATGGAAGATGCCCTGGCCTTCGCACAAAAGCTGGCAGAAAGACCTCCGATCGCGGTCAGCTGCGTGCTGAAGGCAATGACTGCCGGGGTTTATGAAGGGCTGGAGCAAGGGTTGAAGGTTGAGGACGAAGGCACTGCCCGCGTGAGCCAATCAAAGGATTGCATCGAGGGTTTCACCGCCTTCTTGGAAAAACGCCAGCCAGTTTTCACAGGGGAATAGCAGGCCGCCTTCACCGGGCTTTTTTGCCAATCGCCACAGCAAATCCAAAGCGCCTTATTTGTGAGCATATGACTAAGGGGCCATCCTTTTGGATGGCCCCTTTATAAAGCTCCCCTGCTGAAAGCTGTCAGCTATATACCATGTAAAATCTAGGCCCTGCGGCGCAGCCTTTCTATGGCAAGACGAATACTATCCTGCATTCGGGAGATTGCCTCGGCCAATGCTCCGATTTCATCTCCTGTTTTGACTTCAACTCGAGCCTCCAGTTCGCCGACGCTGATACGGTTAGTTACCTCAGTCAGAGATTTGATTCTTTTCGTTAATCTCTGCAGGTACACCAACATGATGATACCAATGATTAAGAGTGTGCCGGCGAATATCGCGACAACGATGGTCCGCGTTTGAAAGACGAGAATGTTTATACGGTCTTCAACTATTTTTGCCGGCGACATAAAATCTGCCGTCAGGGCGGTATAGATGATGCCGTAGGGCGTTCGTCCCACCGGCGCGAAGGCCGCCATTCTTTCCTTGAAAATACCGTCTTCATCCTTCGACAGGAAAAAATCTGATGCTTCTCGATGCTCTTCCGGCGGGGTGCCGATAATAACGATTTTTCCGAATTCATCATATTTCTCCTTGCCCAGTTCGCCTTTAAGCATGAGCGATTGCAATAATTGACCTTCCAAGCTCGGGTTTTTCGTTACCAGGATGGTACCTGCCTTTTCGGGGTCTATCCTCAGGTAGAGGCTTGCTTCACCTGACATCAATTGTCGTTGGGTGACTATTTCTCTTAAGGCCGGATCTTTAGCGAAATCTTCCATCTTTAATTCCGGGTGGGCTGCCAGATAGGACTCGACCTGTTTGGCAATGGCGCTCGCAAATTGGTTCGCCTGATTCTTGGCACCTTCAATTTCAGCTTGTACGGTCTCCTGGATGATGCTGTCGACGGCTTTCGTAATATACCTGATGGTAAAAGGCACGGCGGCAACCAATATGATAACGGGAATGATAAAGAGCACGAGGATCATCTTGCCACGAATCCCCAACCCCTTCGTTTTGCGACCGACCTCTTCCGGCGCCTTCTTCTTCTTTGTAGGTTCAGGTACGGGCGTTAGAGTTCCGGGGTTGCCCTCAGGCTTTATGACCGTGATGAGATTATTACATGACGTGCACCTAAACCCGCCCTCCTTCCCCTCGATTTGATCCGGGTCTATCTGGTATCTTTTCCCGCATTTCTCGCAACTTACACTTATCATGGTAACGCCTCCTTAATTAGTAGACATATCAGGCACATCCCGGCATTTGGGGAAACGTGCCTTTCATGCGTCCTCACGGCCTTCCGAAATGCATTTTCAAGCCCTTTGGTCCATGCGCAATCGCTCAGTTAACCTCCGGATGTCGTATAGTTAGCTTCTCTATATACCTATCTTTAAGCAATTTATATACCAAAATTGTCACCGTGGCAACCCCTTAAAGTTAAAAGAAAAAAATAAGAAGAACAAGAGGTAATGCGGCGGGAGTGACGTTTTTTTACCCAGTGACAATAAAAAATGGTCAATTATCGGCCGCTTCACCTTTCGCCTTGCATTTTACGACCAACTGTAGAAAAAGAAAAGGGGTTTCTCAAGTTTTCTGCCTTTTGCTCATAGTCTCGCCTTTGCTTGACATCGGTGCGGTGACTGCAATAGACTTTTGCTGAAGGAGCTTGGCATGAAGCAGATCATCCTCGGAACAGCAGGCCATATCGATCACGGGAAGACGGCCCTGGTGAAGGCCCTCACCGGGACAGATACCGATCGATTAAAGGAAGAAAAGGAGCGCGGCATTACCATCGAGCTGGGCTTTGCCTGCCTCGATCTCCCCGGCGGAGGCAGGATCGGGATCGTGGATGTACCGGGGCACGAGAGATTTGTCAAACATATGGTGGCTGGGGCAGGGGGTATCGATATCGTGGCCCTGATCATTGCTGCCGACGAGGGTGTCATGCCTCAGACGAGGGAGCACCTGGACATCTGTACTTTGTTGGGGGTGGAGAGAGGAGTGGTTGTCTTGACCAAGATCGACGTGGTGGATCAGGCAATGAGGGATCTAGCCATAGAAGACATCAAGGGTTTCACCAGGGGGACCTTCCTCGAAAAGGCCCCCATCATCCCTGTTTCGGCTGTCACCGGTCAAGGGTTAGGTGATCTCATCACCGCCCTGGAGCAACTGGTCGGACAGGTCGAGGAACGATCCGCTACCGGTCTCTTCCGCCTTCCCATCGATAGGGTATTTACCATGAAGGGTTTTGGAACGGTGATTACCGGCACCCTCGTCTCGGGCCAGGTGAAGACAGGAGATGCCGTTGAGATCCTTCCCGGCGGGATATTGGCAAAGGTGAGAGGGATACAGGTACACAACGCGAAGGTCCAGCAGGCGGTGGCAGGACAGCGGATTGCCGTCAATCTGCAGGGGGTGGAGAAGTCCTCGGTTCAGCGGGGAGAGGTAGTTCTTCACCCGGGAACCGTGGAACCAACGCGTCTCCTCGATGTAGAGATCATCCATCTCTCCCATGCCCCCCGTGCCCTCAGAAATGGCGTTATGCTCCGTTTCCATACGGGAACCTCTTACCAGATGGGCAAGATATTCTTGTTGGGGGCCAATGAGCTGAAACCGGGCCAGAGGGGATATGCCCAGATACGATTGCAGGATGCCCTGGTGGCCTTGCCTAACGATCGCTTTGTTTTGCGCGGCTCCTCTCAGATACAGACTATCGGCGGGGGGGTAATCCTCGATGCCCATCCGCAACGGCGCAAGAGGTTTAAGGGAGATGTCATCACCGTGCTGGAACAATTGAAGGGCGGGGCACCCCTTTTTGTGCTCGCTTTTCATATCAAAAAGGGCGGCTCGCGAGGGATGGAGCTTAGGAAACTCGCTGGGTACGCCAATATCACCCCGGCCATCCTGGCAACGACCATGCAGGAGCTCCTCTCGCAAAAACAGGCAATCAAATTTGACCGGGAGGCCGAGCGGGTCATTGACGGGGGCATCTATAACCAGCTCAAGGAGGAGATGGTCCAAGCCCTGGAGAAGTATCATGCCGAAAACCCCCTCAAGCCGGGCATGTCCAAAGAAGAGCTCAAATCTAAACTCCCTGCGGAGGTAGATGGGAAACTCTTCAACGCCCTCTTGTCAGACCTTACGGGGAGCGGGGCCGTGGTGGCGGAGAAGGACAAGGTGAGGCTGGCCGGCCATCACATCGCCCTCGAAGGGAGACAGCAGGCATTGGAGGAAAAGATCGAAGGGATCATGCACCGAAGCGGCCTCACCCCTCCCTCGACAAAGGAATTGGTTGAACAACTCGGAACCAGTGAAAAAGAGGTACAGACGATCCTCTCACTGCTGGTCAATGAAGGGACGGTGGTCAAACTGAAAGAAGGGGTTTACTTCCATCGGGAGCCCTTGGGTGAACTCAGAGGACAGTTGGTGGCCTTTCTCAAGGCAAAAGGAAGGATAACCACCCAAGAGTTTAAATCCCTCACCAATGCTTCCAGGAAGTACACCATACCGCTGGCGGAGTACTTCGATGCCATTAAGGTTACCGTGCGGGTAGGTGATGACAGGGTCCTGAGGGGGGAGGGGAAAGGATGAATAAGTCAAGCCATCAGCGAAAGCCGATGGCTTAAGGGTTCTAGCCCCGCCCCGTAATGTAGATTTATGGAAGCGGGATGCCGCCGCTGGCGGCAGATTCAAGGGGTCCAGGGATCGAGTGATTAACCCCATAAAAGCATAAACACTTGAACCTGCCGCTTGCGGCATCCCGTATTCTCTGATTTATGCAAAGCGGAGCGGGGCTAGAACCCTCGGCCCCCTGAACCCTCCCGCTTTGCGGGATCCCGCATCCTATAAAATCTAAATTAAGGAGCGGGATTTAAGTATGGTATGAGGCGTTTATCTTGACGTAGTCTGTGGAGAGATCGGTTGTGAAGATAGATGCCTGAGCGCTGCCTGCATGCAGATCGATAGTCACGGTGAACTCCTCTTGTTGTAAAACCCTTCGCTGCTGCTCCTCCGTGACGCCGGGGGCAGAGACCCCATGCTCGACAACCAGGACGTCGTCAAAAAAGATAGATACCTTCTGCGGATCAAAGGCGACCCCTGCTGCACCCAGAGCTGCCATGATCCTGCCCCAGTTGGGGTCTTGGCCGAAAAAGGCCGTCTTCACCAGGGGAGAATGGGCAACCCTGAAGGCGAGTTGCTCGGCCGCCCTGCTGCTTTTGCTTCCCTTTACGCAAATCTTCACCACCTTTGTCCTGCCTTCCCCGTCCCTCACAATGGCCAGCGCCAAGTGATCCATGACTCGGAAAAGGGCCTCTTTGAAGCGAGGAAATGGCCCATCATCAGGGTGAAGGGTTCTGCGGCTCGCCTCGCCATTGGCCATCAACAGGAGCATGTCGTTGGTGCTGGTATCTCCGTCGATGGTGATCCTTTCGAAGGTGGCACGTGCCCCCTCTCGCAGGAGATCAGCCAACACCTCCTTCTCTACCCGTGCATCCGTCAGGAGAAAGGCCAACATGGTGGCAAGCTGCGGACGGATCATCCCTGCTCCCTTGGCCATGCCGAGGATGGTGATCTCGTTATCGGCAGCCACCTTCTCCGTTATTATCTTAGGGTGGGTATCGGTGGTCATGATGGCTTGGGCGGCATCAGGGAAACCTTCTTCGGAGAGCTTGGCAACCAAGGAGGGGATACCCTGCTGGAGCCGCTCCATGGGCAGGGGTTGGCCGATCACCCCGGTGGATGCAACCAGCACATGCTGAGGAAGGAGATGAAGTGCTTCGGCAGTCACCTGTGCCATGGCCTCGGCGTCCTTAAGGCCCTGCTCGCCGGTGCAGGCATTGGCGTTGCCGCTGTTGACGATCAAGGCTTGACAGATGCCCCGGCGTACCCTCTGCCTGGTCGCCAGGACGGGCGCGGCCTTGACCCTATTTTTGGTAAAGAGGCCGGCAACCCGTGCCGGGGTCTGCGAATAAATGAGGGCCAGATCCTTGGCCCCCGCTGTTGCCTTTATGCCGCAGGCGATGCCTGCTGCCTGAAATCCCTTTGGTCCCAGTCTCTTACCCTCCACAGCACTTTTTGTATTTCTTTCCGCTGCCACAGGGGCAGGGGTCATTACGGCCGACCTTCTGAGCATCGCGACGAACTGGCATTTGGTGCGGCAGCTCGGCCCGCATCTCCATCTCCGGAGGGGGAGGTGTCAGCGGAGGTAACGGCGGTGCATCGCGCCCACCCCTGACCAAGAACATCCGTGGCCCCGGGGCATGTTGGAGGATCGGCACTTCTTTCTGCTCGGCAAGCTGCACGGCGAAGAGTTTGCGCACGGCATCTTCCCGCACGCTGGCCAGCATATCGACAAAGAGTTCAAAACCTTCTTTTTTGTACTCGAGGAGGGGATTTTTCTGGGCATAGGCGCGCATGCCGATGCCCTCCTTGAGGTGATCGATGTTCAAGAGGTGATCTTTCCAAAGACTATCAAGGGTCTGCAGGAGGATAAAGCGCTCCAAATCCCTCATCACATCCTCACCAAGGGCCTTCTCCTTTTCCTCATAGTAGGCGCGGGTCTTTTCTATGACAACGGCACGGAGGTCTTCCTGCTTCATATCCTCGAGAGATTCTTTTTCGAGCTCCAGGGGAAAGGAGAAGCATTGGTTGAAGGCCTCTCGCAACCCTTGCAGATCCCATTCGTCAGAGTAACGCCGCTCATCGGTGTATTGTGCGACGATCCCTTCCCCTACCTCATCTATCATGTCGAGCACCATCTCCTTCGATTGCCCGCCCTCCAAGAGTTCCTTGCGCTGGGAATACACCACCTCTCTCTGTTGATTCATCACGTCGTCATATTCCAGCAGGTGTTTTCTCATCTCGAAGTTGTGGCCTTCCACCCTCCTCTGGGCGTTCTCGATAGCCTTGGTGACGAGGGAGTGTTCGATGGGCTGGTCCTCTTCGACCCCCAGCTTATCCATGATACCCGCGATCCGTTCGCCGCCGAAGATCCTCAAGAGGTCATCTTCCAAAGATAAATAGAAGCGGGATGAGCCCGGATCTCCCTGCCTGCCGGACCTCCCGCGCAATTGATTGTCGATCCGCCGGCTCTCATGTCGTTCCGTGCCCAGGACATGCAGACCTCCCAGCTTGATCACCTCCTCTTTCTCATGGGAGGTCATGGCCAAGGCCTTTTGATGGGCGGCCTCCCGAGCAGCTTCATCTGCCTCCTTCCCTGCCTGTTGGATGGCGATCATCTTGGGGTTTCCTCCCAAGAGGATATCGGTGCCGCGGCCAGCCATATTGGTGGAGATGGTCACACCCTTAAAACGGCCCGCCTGGGCGATGATCTCCGCTTCCTTCTCATGATGCTTGGCGTTGAGCACGTGGTGCGGCACCCCCCTTTTTTTTAAGAGCCTGCTCAATCGCTCCGACTTATCAATCGAGATGGTTCCCACCAAGACAGGACGCCCCTTCTCATAGAGTTCCTCTATCTCCCTCGCTGCCGCCTTGAACTTCTCCTCCTCTGTCTTATAGATCATGTCCGAATAGTTGGTCCGGATCAGGGGCCGGTTGGTAGGGATCACCATCACGTCGAGGTTATATATCTTCTTGAACTCCGCGGCCTCGGTATCGGCGGTCCCCGTCATCCCCGCCAATTTGTCATACATCCTGAAGTAGTTCTGGAAGGTTATGGTAGCCAAGGTTTGATTTTCGCTTTCTATCTTGACCCCCTCCTTGGCCTCCACAGCCTGGTGCAGGCCGTCGCTCCAGCGCCGGCCGGGCATGAGCCTGCCGGTGAACTCATCGACGATGAGCACCTGGCCGTCCTTCACCACGTAGTCCACATCCCTTTTAAAGAGGGTGTGGGCTCGGAGCGCCTGGTTGACATGGTGGAGGGTATCAATGTGCATGGGGTCGTAGAGGTTCTCCACATTGATGAGCTTCTCCACACGGGCCACTCCCTCCTCGGTCAGGGCTGCCGTATGGGTCTTTTCCTCAATGGTGTAATCCCGCTCTTTCCTCAGTTGGGGGATGAGCCGGTTGATCTTATAGTATTTGTCCGTGGACTCTTCCGCAGGGCCGGAGATGATCAAGGGGGTCCTGGCCTCATCGATGAGGATGCTGTCCACCTCATCCACGATGGCATAGTGGAGCTCTCGCTGGACACAGTCGTCCAAACTGAACTTCATGTTGTCGCGCAGGTAGTCGAAGCCGAACTCATTATTGGTCCCGTAGGTGATATCGGCTCGGTAGGCCTCTCTCCTGGCTGCATCATCCAGGTCGTGAAGGATAACACCCACGGAAAGCCCCAGAAAGCGGTAGATGACCCCCATCCACTCGCTGTCCCGCTTGGCCAGGTAGTCATTGACGGTGACGATATGCACCCCCTTGTCCGAGAGGGCATTGAGAAAGGCCGGCAGCGTCGATACCAGCGTTTTGCCCTCGCCGGTAGCCATCTCGGCAATCTTCCCTTCGTGCAGGACTACCCCCCCGATAAGCTGGACATCGAAGTGGCGCTCCCCGAGCGTGCGCCTGGCCACTTCCCTGACCGTGGCAAAGGCCTCGGGCAAGAGGTCATCGAGAGGCTCCCCTTTTTTCAATCGCTCCTTAAATTCACCTGTCTTGGCAGCAAGGCGCTGGTCCGTGAGGGGCTGGATCTGGGGCTCCAGGGCGCCTATGCGCTCGCCGAGGGGTTGGATCCTCCTGAGCTCTCGCTCGTTTTTGCTCCCGACAACCTTTTTGACAACATTACCCAACATGTCGCTCTTCTTCCGCACGACTGCCTTGAGGGGATATCCCCTCTCTCAGGGCAGTATAGTGTATAAGATTATTGTAACGCTAAAACAGAAAAAAAGGAAGGAGCCTAATTCAAGATATAGTTCATCGGACTCATGGGAACTTCATTTAACATCACCTGGTAGTGCAGATGGGGGCCGGTAGCCCTGCCGGAGCTGCCCACGGCGGCGATGCGCTCGCCCCTCCTGACGCTGTGCCCGACGGTTACGTATGCCTTGGAGAGATGGCCATAGATGGTCTTGATGCCGTACCCATGGTTGATCTCCACCGTCAATCCGTAGCCGAAGCTATTGGAACAACGGGAGACGATCCCATCGGCAGGGGCGATAATGGGGGTTCCCAATCGGTTGGCAATATCGAGTCCTTCGTGAAACTGTCGCAACCCGGTAAAGGGGTCAATTCGATACCCAAAGGTCGAGGTCAACCACCCGCGGACAGGCCAGATAGAGGGGGTAGATGACAATTGTCTCTTCTTGCCCTCTAAGAAAGAGTAGAGCTCTTGAAAGCTCTTTTCCCGGAATTCCGCTTCCGTACTGAGACGGTCCAATTCCTCCTTCATCCTCTGGGTGTCTGCTACGCCCCCCTGCAACGGCTCACGAGAAGCCGGGCTAAGTCCTCCTACGGCGAGAAAGGAACCGGTCTCTTGCGCGTTCTCGAGGTTGGCAATGATGCGGAGTTTGACGTCGAATTCCTTCAAACGCTGAATCTGTTGTTGAAATTCTTCCACCTGGCTCTTTAAAGAAGCGATCTGCGTTGTCTCCTTTTCTAGCCGGGCCATTTGGATGCTCTGGGAGATGTAGTTTAAGGTGATAAAAGGAAAGGATACGAGGATGGCAAGAATAACCCCCAAGAGGATTTTGGCGTTCCGCTCGGGAAGTTTGACCTTGAAAGGCTTAAAAGGTCCGGAACGAAATACCCATATCGTAAAAGCACCTTCCTTTTTCATAATTTCATCCCCCTCTAAAAAGTTTGAGGTTTTCCTGAGACCGTCCCTTCGACAGAAGAAGCTTATACTAGAAAAATACACGGTTGTCAACACCTTTTAATGATGAAAATTTGTTTTTGGAGTCATTGCAGGGGGTGAGGAGGGGATACCCTTGCAATTCCATTTTTTGTGCTGTCATGACGCGACACCCCTCTGAACAATAAAACTGTTGCTATATGATCCGTTCCATGACATAGTAGTCGCCAGTTTCCTGATCGATTAAGCTGATTTTTCACATATCCACCGGAGGAAAAGGCCGGGAAGACCTTTGAGAGGTGGAGGTGTTGGTTGGTAGTTATTGCTGCTTGGGAGGGTGCTCAATGGGAGGAAAAACAGGGGTCATCGTAGGGGACATCCAGGGTGATTTTACTGAATGGAGAAAAGGCTCTCTTGCAGTTCCCAACACAGGGAGTGATTATGTCAAGAAAGCGGAAGAAGTCACGAAGATGTTATATACGTCAGGGCTTCCTATCTTTGGGGTCCAAGACTGGCATCCGGGAGATCATATCTCCTTCTATACCAACCACCCCGGCAAGAAACCCTTTGAGACCGTCGAGATTGAGGGAAGGCGGCAGGTCCTCTGGCCTCCCCACTGCGTGCAGGGAACTGAAAACGCCAGGATATTGGTGGACAATAACCTGTTCCAGGCCGTCGTGCAGAAGGGAAGGGATAGACAATACGACAGCTATTCGGCTTTTCAGGATGACGGGGGACACCAGACGGAGATGGAGTCCATTCTGAGGCGCAATGGGATGGAAAGGCTTGTGATCTATGGGATTGCCACTGACTACTGCATAAGGGCCACTGCCCTTGACGCGCTGCGGGTGGGCTTTAAGGTGACCGTAATCGAGGAGCTCTGTCGAGGGGTTGCCCTTGACACCTCGCAGGCGGCCTGGGAGGAAATGAAGGAGCTGGGAGTAATCATCCTGCAGAAGTTTGATGTCAACAGGATCAAGGAGCTGTAAGCCTGCCCGGCAACCCGGATCGTATCTCCCCCTGCGTGCGAAGCCATACGAAGCACATGACAATAAAAAAGGGGACCCTCCGAGGAGGGTCCCCTGAAGGACCAAAAGGGGTCAAACGAGAGTTACCTTGGAGGCCTGGGGTCCTTTAGGCCCGTCCGTGATCTCAAACTCCACTTCTT
>Ga0256868_10000390_pt1 | contig 26129 bp, 21 predicted proteins | sample RVTome_13_FD_187341 | JGI IMG/M metagenome (GOLD analysis project Ga0256868, IMG submission 187341) | Soil microbial communities from uranium-contaminated site in the Upper Colorado River Basin, Wyoming, United States - RVT92D227 HiSeq ...
AGCTTGCTGTACTGCATTGGAGACTTCCTGCATATCAACCCTGCTTACAATATCAAAAGAATGTTCGTCTGCCATATGTTCCCCCTTTATGAGATGGTTTTCAGTAAGAATTATTACTGTTTCATGTTTTTACGTCAAGCTTTCAAAACCGTGAACAGCAGTTTATTTCTTGATGAAGGGTCAAGACCATCACAGAATTCATCGAGAACCAGTATCCTGCGCCTGTTAACCAGCGCCCTCGCTATGAGGATTTTCCGTGCCTCTCCCCGAGCCATTTATTCCAATAAATGCCCAGTGTTCACCCGGTTTCAGTTTCCACGATATATCAGTCAGGATACGGTGTCCCTGAAGTTTGACATCGACGTTCTGAATCGAAATGAGAAAGTTCATTCTTCTTTCAGCAGACGATCGTTTCTTTATCACTTAGCCCTTCTTTAAGTCTTCTTACAATTTTGATTTTGAATTCTTTATCCAGCCAATTTTCCAGATGTATCTGTTTATACAGATGGATAGTCTTTGAAACATAGTTCATCTTATCTATGAACACATAATGAGTAAAAGGCTTTATTTTTTTAACAAGAGCTTCGGGGTTCATCGGGAGAACCGGACCGATGAACGCATATGTTTTTATCCCGTGCTCGAAGAGCTTTCTCAAAGTGCTGATCCTCGCTTCGATGGGAGGCGCATTCGGCTCGAAGATTTTCCTTATCCTGTCATCATCTGTTGTTATTGTAATACCTACTTCAATATTTTCGAATTTCTTTATCAATGAGATATCTCTGAGGACAAGAGGTGATTTTGTCAGAATATCGACGGAAAAATGAAAATCGAGCAGGATCTCAAGGCACTGCCTTGTAAGTTGCCACCTGGATTCAGCAGGCTGATAAGCATCTGTAACGGAACTGATAATGACATTCCCCTTCGATGCTTTCCTGAGTTGTTTTTGCAGGATTTCAGGGGTATTGATCTTTACGTCGACAAAGCTTCCCCATGGTTCTGTATGGCCGGTATATTTTTTCATAAATGTGGCATAGCAGTACCGGCAGCCATGAGCACAACCAATATAGGGATTAATGCAGTAATCAGCACCCGGAATTCCTGATTTGGTGAGAACAGACTTAGCGCGTATTTCTTTGGTAATAAAATTCATGACTCTGTAAGGAGATGATGAGATTCAGGCAAATAATCACAATTTTTATTATAATTACTTAATGAGAAAAGGGATATACATACTTCCGAATACTCTTACGCTTTGCAGCATGCTCCTCGGGTTCTTTTCAATACTGGCATCGCTGAAGGGAAATTATCTGCATGCTTCCTGGGCTATCATATTCGCGACGGTATTCGATGGACTGGATGGATGGGTTGCACGGCTTACCCATAGCACAACAAAATTCGGCATCGAACTGGATTCGCTCTCAGACCTTGTTGCCTTTGGTGTTGCACCCGCAGTGATGATGTATAAATGGGCACTTACGCCTTTTGGAAGGATTGGATGGGCTGCTGCATTTCTGTTTCTGGCATGCGGCGCTCTGAGGCTTGCAAGGTATAATGTCCAGATGGGTTCGACAGAATCAAAGTCATTCACAGGAATGCCCATCCCCGGCGCCGCAACGATTGTTGCAACACTTGTAATATTTTATTTTCAGATGTGGGGTTTAATGCCCGAAAAGAATATCTTTATCCTTTTCCTGACCTTTTTTCTGGCAGTGCTCATGGTGAGTACCCTGAGATTTCACGGTATGAAGGAACTGGATTTTAGAAAGAGAAAGCCGTTTTGGATTTTGGTTGCAATAGTCGTTGTTCTGACGATCATACTGATGCATCCGCCGATTGCACTTTTTATATTTGCTATGATTTACTTGATAGGCGGTATATTTGAAAACATTATTCTTTATTACAGGAAGAAAAAGCAGATGAATAAGGCAGGAGTGACATAATGAGAATCGTAAGGATATTTGACACAACTCTTCGCGATGGCGAACAGTCTCCAGGCGCATCTATGAATGTCCAGGAAAAGCTGACTCTCGCCAGGCAGCTTGCAAGACTCGGTGTTGATATTATCGAAGCTGGATTTGCATACAGTTCACCAGGGGATTTCGAGGCAATTAAGACTATAGGCAATGAGGTGGAAGGGCCTGTTATCTGCAGCCTTGCAAGGGCAAGGGAAGAAGATATAAAGTGCGCATGGGAAGCCCTCAAGGATGCCCCGAAGAGAAGGATACATACATTCCATTCTACTTCGGATATTCACCTTAAATATCAGTTCCGTGTAAGCAGAGAAGAGGCATTAAAAAGGTCTGTAGAGATGGTCAAACTCGCGAGGAGCTTTGTCGAGGATGTGGAATTTTCACCGATGGATGCGACGAGAACCGATATCGGATATCTCTGTGAGGTTGTCGAGGCTGTCATAGAAGCCGGGGCGTTAACTGTGAATATTCCTGACACTGTCGGATACAGCATCCCGGTTGAATTCGGTGCAACGATAAAGGCTATTCGTGAAAGGGTTAAGAATATCGATAAAGCGGTAATATCGGTGCACTGCCATAATGATCTGGGGCTTGCTGCTGCCAATTCCCTTGCAGCAGTTTTAAACGGAGCAGGGCAGATTGAATGTACTCTGAACGGTATCGGAGAGCGTGCAGGGAATTGTTCCATGGAAGAGGTTGTGATGGCCTTAAGGACGAGGCGCGATATTTTTCATGCCGATACCAAAATCAATACCGAAGAGATTATGCGAAGCAGCAGGCTTGTGACAAAGATAACAGGAATTTCTGTACAGCCGAATAAAGCGATTGTCGGAGCCAATGCCTTTGCTCATGAATCCGGCATTCATCAGGACGGACTTCTGAAAGAGAAGTCTACGTATGAGATAATCAGGCCTGAGAGCATCGGTCTTTATTCTGCAAAGCTTGTCCTTGGAAAACATTCGGGGCGTCATGCCTTCAAGACAAGGCTCAAGGAGCTTGGTCATGTCCTCGAAGATGATAAACTCAATAAAGTTTTCGAACGGTTTAAGAGGCTTGCTGATCAGAAGAAAGACATATATGACGAGGACATCGAGGCATTGATTTCAGAGGATGTAATAAAGGTCCCGGAAGTCTACAGTCTCGTTGACTTTCATATTGTGAGCGGAATCAACCAGAAGCCTACAGCAACAGTCAAGCTCAAGGTTGGTGATGATATAATTGACAGGATGGAGAATGGCGACGGCCCAGTTGATGCAACTTACAAGGCGATAGCTGCTATAACGAATACAAAAAGCAGACTTCTGAAATTCGAGGTCAAGAGCATTACCGGTGGAACTGACGCCCTTGGAGAGGTGTTTGTTTCGCTTGAGGAAGATGACAGGACTGTAAGAGGCCACGGTGCTGATACAGATATCATAGTTGCTGCTGCGAAGGCATATATCAATGCACTGAATAAGCTTGCTGCAAAAAAGAAGCAGTAGATCAATCTCCGCAGAATTTAAATCCGCGAAAATACTATATCCGTCATCTTTGATGTTGAGTTTATGCTATAAATCCTCAAAGATCTTATGAAGAGCTCAAATTTCGAAATTGAACCCGCGGAGAATCAGTTCATTACTTTTTTGATATAATGTTTCCATGGAACTCTCTGAAAATGCTCTGAAAGTTCTAAAAGCAAGGTATCTCCTCAAGGATGAAAAGGGGGATATCGTTGAAACCCCCGATGAGATGTTCAGAAGGGTTGCAAAAACCATTGCCTCTGCTGAAAGCCTTTATGGCGGTAGCCCCGCAGACTGGGAAGAAAAATTCTATGCCTTAATGACAGACCTTAAATTCCTTCCCAACTCTCCTATGCTTATGAATGCCGGGAAAGATATCGGCCAGCTTGCAGCATGTTTTGTGCTTCCTGTTGATGATTCGATGAAAGGTATCTTTGACACTTTGAAAAATGCTGCATTAATACTCCAGAGCGGTGGGGGCACAGGTTTCTCTTTTTCAAGACTTAGGCCAAAGGCTGATATTGTACGTTCGACGGGCGGTATAGCGAGTGGTCCTGTTTCATTTATGAAGATTTATAACACAGCTACCGAGGTGATAAAACAGGGCGGGGCGAGGAGAGGGGCGAATATGGGTATACTGCGTGTAGACCATCCTGATATCCTCGAGTTCATAAGAATCAAAAGATCTGAAAAGGAACTTACCAACTTCAATATCTCGGTAGCGATAACTGAAACGTTTATGGACGCACTGAGTAAGGATGGGGAATATGAACTTGTCAATCCCCGAAGTAAGGCTGTGGTAAGCAGGATGAGGGCAGGCACTGTTTTTAATGAACTGGTTAAGAGTGCATGGGAGACAGGTGATCCCGGTATCATCTTTATCGACAGAATCAACAGGGCAAATCCGACTCCCCATCTCGGGAATATGGAGTCGACAAACCCTTGCGGTGAACAGCCACTGTTGCCTTACGAAGCATGTGTCCTCGGTTCTGTGAATCTGTCGAAATATGTAAATAAGTCGATACTTGATAGTCAATTGCTAACCCCCCTCAATCCCCCCCTTAGAAAGGGGGGGAGAAGGGGGGGTGGTCAGCAGCTAATCACTGATGATCGGATAGATTGGAATTCACTGACAGCCGATATCAAAACTGCGGTGAGGTTTCTTGATAATGCCATCGATGTAAACAAATATCCGATTCCTGAAATCGAACAGATGCATAAAGGCAACAGGAAGATCGGCCTCGGCGTCATGGGATGGGCTGATATGCTGATACTGCTTGGCATTCCCTATAACCACAAAACGGCATTCACTCTTGCAAGGGATATGATGAGATTTATCAGGGATGCAGCAAGGGAGGCATCGGTAAGGATCGCAGAGGGAAGGGGGGTCTTCCCTCATTTTAAAGGTTCCATCTATGATTCTCCCCATATGCCACGGGTGAGGAATGCAACAACGACTACAATAGCGCCAACCGGTACACTCTCGATTATCGCCGACTGTTCAAGCGGTATCGAGCCTCTCTTTGCCCTTGTGTATAAAAGACTTATCCTGAACACGGAACTTTATGAAACCAACAGGTATTTTTTCGAAATTGCCCGAAAAGAGAAATTTTACAGTGAAGAGTTGAGGGAAAAGGTAATGGCAAAAGGATATCTGAGAGGGATCAAAGAGCTTCCTGGTACTATCAAGAAGTTGTTTAAGACGGCTCATGAAATTCCACCTGAAGACCATATAGAAATACAGGCATGTTTTCAGGAATATACTGACAATGCGGTCTCAAAAACCATCAATATGCCGTATCGGTCAAAAAAAGAGGATGTTGCAAAAGCCTTTCTCCTCGCATATGAAAAAAAGTGCAAGGGGATTACGATTTTCAGATACGGAACTGCAAAGAAGGGGACTTTAATAAGGTTTACCGATACCGATTAGTACAATATTGCATCAAAAAAACTTAAATGTGCTTTATTTTTCTCGGAATCAAGTCGTACAAACGAAAGAGTGATTATTAGTTCTTGCCTAATAATACAAGATTGCGGGATGAAATCAATAAGGTAATCTTAACTTTCTTGGAAAATATTATATAATTAGTATTATTATTTTGATAGCAATGTTAATTATTATCAATAAAGAAATCCATTGAAGCAAATGAAAGTGAAAAAGCAAGAAGTCAAGAGAATTTCGGAAGAAAGAAAGAAAGACAAGGTTAAATGCTGGGAAGTCTTTAAATGTGATGAAAAAGAATGCCCGGCTTATAAGTCAAAGAATCTAAAGTGCTGGCTGTTCTCGGGAACCCATTGCCGGAACGAGATTCAAGGAAAGTTCTTAGAGAAGATAGAGATGTGTCTTGGCTGCCATGCGTTTAAAACGAATACTGATGTCACTTCGATAAATGCTACCCTTAAGGTCGTAGACAAGCAATTCAAGGAATTCAATAAGATTGTCCAGGACCGTGATAAGGAACTGGAGCATATTGGCCTGGAGTTAGCTTTAGGCCTCTCCGAGGTATTTGAGGCACTTAAGAAGATATCCTCAGGAGACCCTACCGTAAGAATACCTGAAACATCCAAAGTAGAATTGATAAGCAAATTAAAACATGTCGTTAATGTTACCGCGAAAGAAATCGGTGAGATCGTTAATCAATCTCACGAATTTGCCATGGGTCTTGCCGAACATTTTGATGTATTGCACAGGGTTTCGCAGGGTGACCTGCATGCAAGGGTATCTGGGAAGTCGCAGGTAGAACTACTAGAATCACTGAAGAAAGTAATGAACAATACAATCGTGAGTATTTCAAGAGAAATCAACGAACGTAAGCGTACAGAGGCAGCGTTGCAGAAAGCCCATAATGAACTTGAGCAACGCGTTGAAGAGCGTACTGCAGAACTGACGGCAGCAAATAAAAAAATGAAACAAGAAATAGCCGAGCGCAAACGAGTTGAGGAGGCACTGAGGGAAAGCGAGCTCAAATTCCGCCGGGTAACCGAAGCTGCTTTTGAAGGTGTTGCGGTAACAGTGGGGGGCGGATTAATTGATGTCAGTGAAAAGTTGGCAAAGTTATTCGGGTATCAACGAAGCGAACTCATCGGGAAACCCATAGCAGAACTTGTCGCAGAGAATGTTCGTGATGATACTATGGCGAGGATTCTCTCGGGATATAGCCTGCCGTATGAGAGTATATGTTTGAGAAATGACGGCACCATTTTACCGGTCGAAGTATGCGGAAAAAACTATTCATCGAAAGGAAGAGTTCTTTGTGTTACGGCAATACGCGATATTACCAAACGTAAGCTGGCAGAAAAGGTACTACAGGAAAGCGAAGAGAAATATAAGACGCTGACAGAAAACTCACTTACCGGAATATTCATACACCAGAACGGGAGGTTTGTATTTGTCAATGAAAGATTTGCAACAATGCACGGCTACACTCCTGAAGAATTGCTGGGCAAAGATCATCTGTCATTAGTCTATCCCTATGAAAGGAAAACCCTGAAGGCTTTTGCGTTAAAAAGATTAGAAGGGAAGCCCGTTCCACAGCAGTATGAAGTGCGAAGAATCACAAGGGATGGAAGGATTATGTGGTGTGAAATGATGGCGACAATCATGCAGTATAGAGGGAAACCGGCAATTATGGGAAATGTTATTGACATAACAGAACGTAAGCTGGTGGAGGAAGCCATTAAAAAAAGTGAAGAACAACTGCGGAATCTCACGACATACTTACAAAAAGTTGGGGAGATTGAAAGAATGAGTATTGCCCGTGAGATTCATGATGAGTTGGGAGAAGGATTGACAGTGCTAAAACTGGACCTGTCCTGGTTGAGAAAGAGATTGCCTGACGATCAACTCTCGCTGCGTGAAAAAGCAGATGCGATGTCACAATTGATTGATAAGACTATCCATACCGTAAAGAAGATTTCCACAAATCTAAGACCTGGATTATTAGATGACCTTGGGCTTGCCGCTGCTATCGAATGGCAGGCAGAAGATTTTCAGAAACGAACAGGTATCAAATGCAAGGTCACCATAGATCCTGTGGATATCAATTTTGACAGAGACCGTAATACTGCGGTTTTCCGTATTTTTCAGGAAACTCTAACGAATGTTGCACGGCACGCGCGTGCGACGCAAGTAAACGTGAGCTTACGACAGAGGGACGGCCAGATAGAACTGAACGTCCGTGATAACGGAAGGGGAATTACCGAAGAAGAGCTAACGAATACTAAGTCATTCGGCCTTATCGGGATCAGAGAGCGCGTAAAAATATTCGGAGGAAATAGCATAATGAAGGGTATCCCGGGAAAAGGAACCACATTGACCGTAAGGATCCCAGTACGTGACATGAGAGAAAATCCATGATAAAGATTCTTATTGCCGATGATCATACCCTTTTTCGTGAAGGACTGAAGCATATCATGGCAGAATACACCGATCTGATCGTCGCTGATGAAGCGAGTAACGGGCAGGAAGTGCTCGAGAAAATCTGGAATAATGATTACGATATGGTGTTGCTTGACATTACAATGCCAGGAATGACCGGACTTGAGGCCCTGAAGCAACTAAAAAACGACAAGCCGAAACTTCCTGTCCTTATCTTAAGCATGCATCCTGAAGAACAATATGCAGTGCGAGTGATCAGGGCTGGTGCCTCAGGATATCTGAGGAAAGAGAGTGCGCCGGATGAGCTGATAACAGCGATACGGCAAATATCTAAAGGCCGAAAATATATCACCCCCTCTCTTGCGGAAAAATTAGCCTTCGTGGTGGAAGCTGATTCTGAAAAGGCCCCGCATGATATCCTTTCGGATCGGGAATATCAGGTGCTTCGCATGATCGCCGAGGGAAAGACGGTAAAATATATTGCGAAGGAGCTTTCCTTAAGCGCAAAGACCGTCAGTACCTATAGAACCCGGATCATGGAAAAGATGAAAATGAAGACAAATGCGGAATTAATGCATTATGTTATAAAACACCGCCTCTTGGACTGATTCAGCTTACTACTCCGTTTACCGCCTATTTGAATCGTTTTCCTCCATAGGCTCTTGTTGTAGGACAAAAACCTACCCCCAAAAAGGCAGAAATCTGACAAAAAAATCAGACAAAAGCCGATATTTTTCCTGATACAAATCTATTAAAAATAAAGTAAGAACTATAAAAAGGGCATCCATCTAAAAATTGTATACGATTAAACGAAAAGAGATTAAGACTATGAAAGAAGAAAACATTTTCGAAGAGATCATAGATTTGGGCAAGAGGCAGGGAGTTATTTCCTATAGTGATATATATAACGCTTCTGCGTCGGAATTCACTTCCGAGGACGAATTAGAAACTCTACTGGACCTTCTCCATGATATGGGAATTAACGTAATAGATAGTCATGAAACCGTGATCGAAGAGGAGGAAGCTTTAGAAGAAAAGGAAGGATATGAAAAGGCAGAAGATCTTGTCCAGACATATTTCCAATCGATGGGTGATATACCGGTACTCTCAAAAAATGAAGAAAAAGAACTTGCAAGGAGAATAGAGGAAGGGGAAGATATTATTAGACGAATAGTCACCGCACTGCCTTTATATAAGAAACTCCTGAAAGAATCAGATTGCAAAGTACAAGAAGAGGACTTCAATAATTCGGAAGAGAAGACGGATGTGGCGCTAAGGGAGAGCCTGAAAATTCTTGATAACCTCATGCAGGGTGTAAACATTTTAGAGAGGGATGCACGCTATGGGGTTCTGAAGGATTTAAAAAAATCAATACCGGGAAAGGAGAAGAAAGGTATCAATCTGTTGAAACTTCATGACATTGCAAAAGACGTTCCGGATGTCTATAGGCAGGCTGAATCAGAGTTGGGAATTAACATTGGCGAAATAAAAAAGAAATATGAGCGGATTACTAAGGCAAGGAAACTTGTTTCTGAAGCGAAGGATGAATTAATAACGCATAACCTGAGACTGGTAGTCAATATAGCTAAACATTATATTGGAAGAGGTCTCTCCCTCCTTGACCTTATTCAGGAAGGCAATATCGGTCTGATGAAAGCAATAGATAAGTTTGACTATAGAAAAGGATTTAAGTTCAGCACCTATGCAACATGGTGGATAAGACAGGCTGTCACAAGAGCAATAATTGATCAGACAAAAACGATCAGAATCCCTGTTCATATGGTGGAATTTTATAACAGGGTTAATCATGTTTCAAAAGATTTAACCCAGCAGTTAGGTAGAGAACCCGGGAAAGAAGAAATCGCTCAAAAGTTAGGGGTTTGCAGTAGGAAAGTCGAGCATGTGCTCAGATCAGTTCAGGATCCTATAACGCTCCAGACACCAGTAGGTGATGAGGAGGCAACGCTTGAAGATTTTATTAGTGATAACAGTTCTTCTCCTTATGCTGATGCAGAGAAAAATAGGCTTACCGAGCAGATAATAGAGATCTTACACACGCTGTCACCAAAGGAGGCGGATGTAATAAAAATGAGGTTCGGTATAGGAGTTGACAGGGACCACACTCTCGAAGAAATAGGAAGGCATCTTTCCATCACTCGCGAGAGGGTAAGGCAAATAGAGGTGAAAGCCATGAGGAAACTCAAACATCCAAGTAGACTCAGGGCGTTAAAGCTGTTAAATACAGCTTAATTATCATATGAAAGAAATGATTACGATACAACAGGACACTCAACAAGATATAGAAGAAATCATTGATGGACTGAAATGTCCAAAAGATTTCGTTTGCTATAAATCTGGATTTAAGAGGCTTTGCAGAGTAAAAGATATTGGCATGGAATCATTTCTCATTTGTTTAGAAAACAAATTATTAGAGTGCAGATTCTCAATCTATTTTGGAGAGTTATATTTCTGTCAATGTCCTCTTAGAGTCTATATTGCTAAAAAATTTAAAAAATAGACTTGATGAAGTTATGTTGCTTATACACATCTTAGATGAAGAAGGCAACAAATCACCCGACATCATATGATAGGTTAAAGCCTATATTTTTCATATTAAGATTATTTTGTTGAATCAGCAATCTCCTTTATCAGACATTGGACCTTTTCCTTTATTTCATCCCTGGCACGCCTGAAATCCTTCATTATCTGTTCTTCCGTGCCGATTGTTCCTACCGGATCTCTAATAGGCCAGTGAAGGCGGTTTAATCCAGGCGGTGTACGGGGGCAATACTGCTCGGCGTGACCACATAGGGTGATGACGAGGTCCATCTGGTTCAGGAGGTCGACATCAATCGATTTAGATTTCTGTCCTGATATATCAATGCCGAGCTCCTTCATGACGGCAATTGCCCTTCTATGAACACCTGCTGCCATGAGACCCGCACTGTACACCTGAACTACTTCCTTGCCGAATTCCTTCGCAAAACCCTCAGCCATCTGGCTTCTGCAGGAATTAGCAGTACATAGGAACATGATTTTCTTCATCAGATGAACCCCTTAAACATTACCCGTCTCCTTTTCCTGAAGGGAAAGTTATTACAGATTTGAGTAAGCCTGTTATCAGTTAAGTCTATTATCATAATTATGAATATCCGAATTTTTTTGTCAAAAAGGCTATTATGACAGAGACAACAAACGCTCCGGAAAGAATAAGAAAGGATATGAAAGCATTGCTTAAGACCGCAGGATTAAATATCAATACACCACCCAACCCGAGCATCATGGTACCAGATATAAGTTTCATAAGCCTTCCCTGCCATTCTGTAAGGTTCTTTTTCCCAAGAGTAATGGTAAAGATGACGACAATTATGGATAGAGGAATAACGTATATCAGATTATAGAGGACGAGATACATATAATACGACATGGTTGTCAGATTGTTAAGTGTCAGAATCCTGGTGAAAACCATCGGAAATCCGGCTGTGCACAGAAGTTCATATGAATTGGCGGCGATTGCGAGGACAACCGTTCCCACAAGGATTGAAAAGAGAGATGTTGATTTCATCAGTTTACGCATCCGGTCGAAGAGTTTCGGTTTTGCGTTGTCAGGGATGGTCAATGATATCCCTTTTTTGAAGACGAAAAAGTCTTTGATGTTTATAGCTGCAATAACGATAGCAATCGAAGCAGCTATTTTTGTCATGATTTCCACCTGCCCCATAACGAGAAAGAGATTGAGCCAGGCTGCCATGAAAATAAAATATACAAACCCGGAGAAGAAGACAAAGATACTCCCGACAAGGAACATCTTTTTGCGTGATTGTGCATGGATTAAAAGCCCTAATAGAGAAAGCAGGACAAAGAACGCGCAGGGATTAAAACTGTCCAGTCCGGCTATGACAATCGTGATTGCCGGAAGGGACATCTCTGATGCATTGAGGTTTCCAAGCCATGGTATATATACTGTCTTGCTCTTTTCAGTACATTCGAGATTGTCAGTACTTTCAGGTGCTTCCTCTGATTTCCGTAATTTTCTGATTGTATCGATCGAGATTTTCCCTGAAAGAATTATCCCCGGATCTACGCATTGAGAAGAAATGCATTTCTGAAAGGATTCTGATATTTCTTCTCTGGAATTTTTTGAGAATCCGATGAACACATTATCGTCGATGAAAGTCACTGGTACACCGGAAGCCTTCATCTTGTATGAATTTGCCATCTTTATTAAAAGTTCAGCGTTCTGCTGGTCATACCATACTTCATAATCAATAACTTTCATGTCAGGATATTTCTTTTTCATTTCATTGAGGAAAGCCTTTTCTTCCTCACAATGAGGGCATCCTTTCCCCCAGAAGAAATAAACAATAAATTCCTGTTTTTGTGCTTCAGCTTTTTTATTTTCATTTGCAGTCTCTGTCTTTACTTTTTCATCTTTTTTGGGTAACCGTGAAGATTTTGAAACTTTCTCTTTTATGGCAGGTTGAGTATGATTGGCTTCAGAATTTGTCAGAACATCAGTGCATTCCTTGGAACTTTCTTCATCAGGTCCACAGATACCGTCTTTTGGAACTATATCAATTGCATGAGCCAATGTCTGCAGGAAGAAAAAAATTATAAACAAAGACAAAAAAATAATTGATCGATTTTTTTTAATCAAAAGAATTCCTCGATGATCTCGGTGTTAAATAGTTCATTCCTCGTTCTGTTGTCATTCCTCCGTCCGACAGGGGATTGATCGGGAATTTTTTTTCGATACAGAAAGATTCCGGACATCCGTCGGATGTCCGTCGATACTTAAGACGGATGACGGACGGAATGACAGATTTGATGCCTCGCAGTTCAGGAACGAGTCGTAACGACTTGCTGCAGGGTAGTTCATTATGCCCCCAGTAAATATTTTCCATAGTTAATCTATTAATATATCCTAAAAACACTTCGTGATTAAATATATTTCTGTCAAAGAGCCTCCTTTCTTCTCTATCATGAAAAAAGAGATGCCTACTATTATATTAATAAAAAACTTGAATAAATCATTGTATTATTCTATTATTAAAAAAAAATATGGAGGTCATATGGTTAAGGAGAATGTTGAAAAAGTCCTCGAAACCATAAGAATGGGACTTAAGAGAGATGGTGGAGATATAGAACTTGTAGATATAAAGGATAACGTTGTTTACGTAAGGCTGAAGGGTGCATGCGGCACTTGCCCGATGTCTACGCTTACCCTGAAGAATTGGGTTGAGGCAAACCTGAAAAAAGAAATACCAGAAATAAGCGCGGTACAGGCCGTTTAAGTTTTATAATAAGGGGTTTGGAGAACAAGGATTGTTTTTAAACCTCGCATTAGGCAGTAAAAAAATATCTCAGTACGCAGTTCTGATATTGCTTATTCTTGTCCCCTCTTTTTCGACAGCATCAGATAATGCAAGTGTAAAAAATATTCGGTACTGGTCATCCCCGGATTATACAAGGGTTGTTGTTGACCTTACAGAGCCTGTCGAATTCTTAAAAAACAGTCTTTCAAATCCGGACAGAATCTATTTCGACCTCAAGAATACCTCGATAGCAAAAGAGATAAAAACAAGCCTCCCCGTCGGGGACGGGATACTGAAAACAGTCAGGGCAAGCCAGTTCAACAATGTAACGGTAAGGGTTGTTCTGGATATCGAAGAGATATCGGATTTCAAATCCTTTGTAATAGATAATCCCGCAAGACTTGTCATTGATTTATATGGCAAGTCCAAAAAGACAGAAAAACCAGATATTAGTTCTGCAAGAAGGAGAATCGTTATTGATGCCGGACACGGAGGTCATGATCCGGGGGCTGTAGGACCAAAAAAGCTTTATGAAAAAGATGTTGTGCTCGATATAGCCCTGAAACTAAAAGAGATACTTATGAGAGATCCCTTAAATGAGGTCTTCCTGACAAGGGAGAAAGACGTGTTCATCCCCCTTGAAGAGAGGACAGCCATAGCGAACAAGAAAAAGGCTGATTTGTTCGTTTCTATCCATGCAAATGCAAGTCCGAGAAGGACAGCAAAAGGGATCGAGACATATTTGCTGAACTGGACAGATGATGAAGAAGCCAACCGGGTTGCAGCGAGGGAAAATGCCATATCCTTAAAAAAGATGAAAGCGATGAATAAGCAGATGGATACTGTTGAGACAATTTTAAGCGGACTAATGAGGGAAAACAAACGAGATGAGTCTATTAAGCTTGCTAACTATATCCAGAGGTCTATGATATCAAACCTCGATAACAATTATCAGCATGTATTGGACCTCGGCGTAAAGCAGGCCCTGTTTTACGTTTTGTTCGGAGCAAAAATGCCTTCGGTACTTGTGGAAGTATCGTTCATCAGTAATCCGCTGGAGGAAAATCTTTTATCACAGGACTCTTACAGGTCGGAGGTAGCTAATGCTATTGCTGAAGGCCTCAATACATATATTACCTCTGTTCCCATAATTCAGAAAGTAGCTGAAATGAGAGGCAATAAACTACTGTAAAGGTAACCTGTTGCTCCCAGAAATAAAGATCCTCTTATATATCATTTTTATTATCTCTTTATTCTTTATTCATGACCTGAATGTTTATTTATTCATTTTATTCGGAATATTGATACTCCTCCTGAGGATACCTTTTGGGACTCTGAAAAAAGGATGGCTCCCGATTAGTCTTTTTCTGGTATTTACCTTTGCCGGGAATGCATTGTTCCAGCAGGGAAAGATATTGTACAATGCCGGCCCCTTCATTATCACAGAGGAAGGTTTTTATACAGCATCTATCAGGACCATGAGGGTTTTTTTTATGATAGCAGGTGCAAAGATACTTACAGGAACGACAGATATTGAGTTGCTTGTGAATGCCCTGGGCAGGATCTTACGCCCTCTTGAGCGGTTCAAAATACCTGTCAGCGAATTCTTTTCAACAATGGGGCTTACAATGAAATACCTTCCTGAACTGAAAGAACAGATAATCAGGAGTTATAAGAAAGAACTGCAAAACAGCCATCTGAAAGGTTTCTGGAACCGTGCAAGAATAATCTCTATGTTCCTGATACCACTGTTCGTGAAGAGCATACAATCACCTGAAATGTTTTTCAAAAATGAGGTAAATAATGAGAAGAAAGATTGAAATTCTGATTAAAGGCGGACTTGTCTGTGATGGAACCGGCTCAGAACCGTATGAAGCAGATGTGGGGATTGAAGGAGACAGGATTATCTTTATTGATAAGAAGGCCGGAATCAGAAAACAGGGGTTAAGGGAGAAGGCTGCAAGGATCATAGACGCAAAGGATATGACAGTTGCCCCGGGTTTTATCGATACCCACGCACATTCGGAATTCACCTTACTTGCAGACCCCCGTGCTGAAGGCAAGATATATCAGGGAATCACAACTGAAATAAACGGCAATTGCGGACTTTCAGCTGCCCCGCTGTCCGGTGATGCCCTGAAACAGAGAGAGGAAGACCTCAGGGGATTTGATATTCAGGAGCGCTGGTCAGCATTTGATGAATATTTCGAACTACTGCATAAAAGAAAGATTTCCCTGAATTTTGCAACCCTTGTTGGTCACGGTAATATAAGGGCATGTGTTGCCGGATATGAAGACAGAGCGCTAACGCCATCAGAAAAAAAGGAGATGCGGATACTGTTGAGGGAATCGGTAAATGAAGGTGCCATAGGTCTTTCTACAGGGCTGATATATCCACCCGGCGTATATTCAGATACAGAAGAACTGGTTGATTTGGCACGATGTTGCAGAAATCTTATTTACACCTCACATATGAGGAGTGAAGGAGATAGATTACTTGAATCTATCGGGGAAATAATCACAATCGGTCAGGAGTCCGGAATCAGAGTTCATATATCTCATATTAAGACAAGTGGAGAGAAGAACTGGCATAAAATCCACAGAGCACTCTCGTTGATTGCAAGCGCTCGCAAAGACAATGTACGCATTACATGCGACAGATACCCTTATACAGCGTCTTCAACTGACCTTGATACTGTTCTGCCTTCATGGGTTTATGAAGGAGGTGCTGAACGAGAGTTAAAGAAACTGAAAAAGCCGCAAGTTAGGGAGAAGATAAAAAGAGAAATATTGAATGAATCCACAGGGAAAAAATATTGGGAAAACATATATATAGCATCTGTATCCACCCGAAAAAATATCTGGATGGAGGGCAAAGACCTTATTTCCATTGCAGATCATGAACATGCAGAGCCTGTTGATGTTCTTCTGAAGCTGCTTGTCGAAGAAAAGCTCAGGGTCAGTGCAATATTTTCGTCGATGCATGAACAGAATCTGAGAAGGTTTCTCTTGCTTCCCTATTGTATGATAGGGACTGACAGTTCGGCACGTTCTACAAGCGGTCCGACGCGGATAGGTAAGCCTCATCCGAGAGGCTTCGGGAGCTTTCCGCGGTTTATCGGGAAATATGTCAGAGATCATTCCCTGACGGTCATGAGTGAGGCAATACACAAGATAACCGCGCTTCCAGCCAAAACATTCGGGATCCATCAAAGAGGGGTGTTGAAGAAAGGCGCATTTGCCGATATTGTTATATTCGATTATAAAAGCATAATCGACAGAGCAACCTTTGATAAACCATTTTTGAAACCTAAAGGGATTTATCATGTGCTCGTCAACGGTATACCGGCTATATGGGAGGGGAAATTGACAGGTATCCGCGCTGGCAGGGTACTCAGGCACGGAAAATAGTAAGCACTAAGCAGTCATCAGATGCTGTTATGAGCAAATTGATAAAAATGAATAGACCCGTCATCGGCATAACAACAGACATAGAGGAAGAGTATATAAAATTAAAACAAGTCTATTGCGATGCAGTGATAGCAGCGGGTGGTGTGCCGATATTGATACCACCGGCAAGCAACGCCATACATTATGCAGAAATAATAAATGGTCTTATTATTCCCGGAGGGCATGATATTGACCCTGCTTACTATCATGAACAGATGTTGCCACAGGTAAAACCTGTCTCAAGGAGGAGAAGCGATTCCGAGATTTCTCTCTTACAGGAGGTGATCAATTTTCGTAAACCCGTCCTCGGCATCTGTTACGGAATGCAGATGATAAATGTTTTTTTCAAGGGTACACTTTACCAGGATATCGATTCCCGGCTGTCAGTAGAAATTAATCATAAAAAGGATTATCATATTGTAGTGATAGCAGAAAACAGGTTTTTGAAAAAAGGCACGTTTTCTGTCAACAGCACCCATCACCAGGCTATAAAAAAGCTTGGTAACGGCCTTTCGGCATTCGCTTATTCAGGAGATAATTTGATCGAGGCTTTTTATAAAGAGGATTACGGTTTTCTTGTTGGTGTGCAATGGCATCCCGAACGCATGGCAGAGTCCGAACTTTCCTTCGGCCTGTTCAAATCTTTCATAGAGGCATCCGGTGTTGGCCAATAGATTTTATCTCGCAACTTCAATCTTCTTATTAATCCTTTTCGGATACCTGACGTATCAGATATTTCAACCGTTTCTTAATGCTATTGCCTGGGCAGTGGTATTTGCAATTGTATTCTATCCTGTATTTGCATTTATGCTGAAATATGTCAGATCAAAGGTCGTCGCTTCGACGGTAACTTTATTGATCATAATCGTGATTATCCTGGGTCCATTCACCTATCTTTCGTTCATCTTTGTTAATGAATTAGGAAACTTTGTTGAAGGTATCAATAAAGGGACGATTGATTCAGTCAGAGATTTTTTTGCCAATTCAAAAATCATGGCATTAATCGGAAAAATCCAATCATATTTAGGCATAGAAGGCATCAGTAACAGCATTTCAATAACCGAAAACATTAAAGATATCGGGAAAAACATTGCGGGCAGGCTGTCAGGAGGGATTAAAAATATTGCCGGTATGCTTATTGACTTCATATTCATGTTATTTGCGATATTTTTCTTCCTCAAGGATGGCCCTGATTTTCTCTCAAGAATAAGGGATTATCTGCCTTTTTCTGAAGATGATAAAAACAGGCTCATACTCAAGACAAAGGATATGGTTATTTCCACTGTATACGGCGGTGTTGTAGTTGCGCTCATTCAGGGATTAATCGGGGGGGTCGTGTTTTATTTCCTTGGAATTCAATCCCCGGTGCTGTGGGGAGCTTCTATGTCTGTTATGTCTTTCCTGCCGCTTCTCGGTACATTTTCCATCTGGGGGCCTGTTACCGGATATCTTTTCATCCAGGGGAGTTATGGCAAAGCGATTATTCTCCTTTTGGTCGGCTTTCTCGGCATAAGTATGGTCGATAACATTCTTAAACCGATTATCGTGAGCGGAAGGACAAAGATGCCTACACTTGCCATTTTTTTCAGCGTTCTTGGAGGTATTAAGCTTTTCGGGTTTATAGGGTTTATCATGGGGCCATTGGTTCTGGCTCTTTTTGTTTCAGTCTTTGAAATATTCAGGCACATAGAAGGAGGAGAAAATGCTTAGTAGAGAAGAACTTAGGGAAATTGCCAAGATGCGCGGAGACGGTGCTTTTTTTGTAAGTCTGTATTTGAATGTTAACCCTATGACAAGCGTAAAAAATAACTATGGGATTCATGTAAAGAGCATGATAAAGCAGACTGCAGAAAAACTGGATAAAGCTGTATTGAAAAAGGTCAGCAGTGACTTTGAGAAGATTGAGTCGTACATCCTGACGAACAAAAAAATATTTAAAAAGGGGCTTGCTATCCTGAGTTCCCAGGAGAAAAAATTCTGGAAGGAATTCCATATGTTTGTGCCGATCAAGAATGAGATTATCGTTGACAATACACCATACACTAAGCCTCTCCTCGATATTCTCGACAACTATCAGAGGTATGCAATAATGCTCGTGGGAAAGGATTTGGCGCGATTGTTTCTCGTCCATCTCGGTGAAATCGAAGAATATTCAGAGGTTCATTCTGAAGATGTACCCGGCAAACATAAAAAAGGCGGCTGGTTTTCCCTTTCAGAAAAGAGTTATGAAAGGCATACGGATTACCATGTCAGCCTTCACCTGAAGGATGTTCTCAAGCAATTAGACTCTTTCCTGTCTGGAGAGTATGTCGGCCGCCTGATTATCGGTGGATCAGAAGAAACTGTTACAAAGGTTAAAACCATGCTTCCACAGACAGTAGCAGATAAGATTATCGGGACATTCCAGGCAGAGATGTTTGCAAACAGTAAAGAGATTCTCAAAAAGGTTCAGCCTATACTCAGGGCGTTTGAGGATAAGAAAGAGGCTGAGACGATCGATGATTTGCATACAAAGGCAATGAAGAATGAAAATGCAGTTCTCGGTATTGAAAATGTACTCAATGCATTACAGGAAGGCCGTATTATGAGACTGATATTTCTTAAAGACTTTAAACATTCTGGATTGGTATGTAAAAATTGTGGGCACCTCACTGTCCAGAACGTAATAAATTGTCCTTACTGCAAAGGCGACATCAAGAAAGTAAAATACATCGTAGATCTCATAGCGCAGAAAGCAGTGGAGCAGGGAGCAATAGTGGAGATTTCTTCAGAGAATAGTAAACTGAAAGAATCCGGGAATATCGGGGCGTTCTTGAGATTTTAACAGCATTACTTGAAGATATGATATTACTGAGTAACTCCCCTCCTTTATAAAGAGGGGGGGGGGTAATAAATTTATCATTACCCCACCAACCTCCTCTACCCTACGGGTCGTAGACCCTTGCAAAGGGGAGAAATTTATAATTGTTGACCGATAGAACAGAAGTAACTTTTTTGGAATGCATAGTCTGAACATAATTAATCTAAAATGCCTTTTATTCACAATCTCCTTACTTATTTTTCTTACTGCTTGTTCCTCTCAAAACCGTTTAGAAGGGTACGTATATTACAGGCTGAATACCAATCCTACAACGCTGGATCCTGCATTTATCGTTGATGTAACAGGTGGATCCATATCGGCAAAACTATTCAACGGCCTTGTCAGAACAGGAGATGATCTTAGTATCCAGCCTGATGTTGCTGAACACTGGTTCATATCAAAAGATAGTCTTGTCTATACCTTTCATTTAAAGAAAGGGATATTGTTTTCTAACGGACGTGAAGTTAAAGCGGATGATTTCAAGTATTCCTTTGAAAGGATATTGAACCCGAAAAAATTGTCTCCCAATAGATGGGTTCTCGAAAAGATCCTCGGTGCAGATGATTTCATGAAGGGAAGAACCCACGATGTTAACGGGATAAGGGTGCTGGATGGTTACACCCTTGAGATACGTCTCAAAAAGCCGTTTTCACCGTTTCTCAGCCTGCTTGCAATGACCGCTGCCTATGTTGTGCCGAGTGAAGAGGTCGAGCGATGGGGGCCTGATTTTTCAAGTCATCCTGTCGGTACAGGACCGTTTATCATGGCTGCATGGCTGCCGAACAGGGAGATAAAACTGATAAAGAGGGATGATTACTTTAATAAACCTGCAAAAGTCAAAGGGATAATCTACAGGATTATTCCAGAGGATCTGACGGCGGTAACGGAATTTGATATCGGTAACATCGATGTCCTTACAATACCGGCATCTGAATACTCAAGATACAGGAGTGATGCTACAAAACAGGATCTTATTTCATCCATACAGGGATTGAATACCTATTATGTAGGGCTGAACTGCTCAAAGCCGCCTTTTAATAATCCCGGTCTCAGAAGGGCCGTGAGTTATGCAATAGACAGGGAAAAGATACTTAATACGATTTATGAAAAACGAGGCAGATTGGCAGCAGGTCCTCTCCCTGATGTCCTGAGAATGTGGGATATGAAATCCCCATATGAATATAATCCACAAAAAGCAAAAGAATTAGTTGAGAGAGAAGGATTTCAAAATAAAACAATACAGTTTTATCTAACAGCCGATCAGGAAATCGTGGATATAGCAGAAGTCATTCAATATTATATCAAGGCTGTCGGCGTAGATGTCAGGATAAAGCAACTTGAATGGAGTGCCTATAAAGAGGCTATTAATAAAGGTGAACCCGACATGTTCTATCTGAGCTGGTGGGCGGATTATCCAGATCCAGAGAATTTCCTTTTCCCTCTATTCCATTCTTCCAATCATGGACCGGCTGGAAATAGAACCAGGTATACGAACCTGACTGTGGATTCATGGATAGAGAAGGGGCAACATACAATAGACAAAAAAAAGAGGAATCTGTTCTATAAGAGGGCTGAGGAAATTATTGTCACTGATGCTCCATGGGTATGTTTATGGCACAGGACAGATTTTACTATCAGACAGCCATGGATAGGAAATTACAGGATATATCCCATTTACAGCATGGACAAGGGCACGGAGATATCGTTTCTAAAAGATAAGCTTTAATCAAAAGAAATCCTCTTTGTCACTTTTGTAATTTTCGCTTGCCGGGTCGCCTCGGGCGACTCGCCGAGGAAAGAATCCTTCTTAGTCCCCATTAATAAAGGGGGATTAAGGGGGTTGTATTTCAGAAAGATTCCGGACATCCGTCGGACATCCGTCAGTAATTAAGACGGATGACGGACGGAATGACATACTTAATACTTCGCATATTGCCACGGTGTAATTCTTTGCCTGCTGATTATTTTCTGATTTTTACTTTTTTACTTTGCTTCGTTGAAATTTCGTTGAAATTTCGGTTGACATCACTGAAATTTCAAGGTAGACAATGCTTGCCCATTACAGGAGTCACATGCAGAGAGGTCTCATCCTAATCAAACAATATTCAAGTGCTGCCCCCATTTACACTCTAATCCCATTATATTTCCCATTTAATTTGATGATGGTAAATATAATATACAAGAAACAAGACCTTACCCCTTATGACCCTTTGAAGCAGATACTTTTGCTCAATTCTAAAATTCAGAATATTTCTTTTAAAAATCAATACAAGATGCAAGATGATTTATGATTTTACAATATTACTGAAAAATCATAAAATGCAATAAACAAGTCTGACCCTCATACCACCTGCTCATACCACCTATCTTGACTGGAATAAACAAGGAAGTAACTGACGCTAAAGCCCATCTCGATATAAACAGCCATTCGTTTCTTTAGGAAGCTCTTTAAACTGAAACATTTAAAAACTTTTTCGGAACATTATCACCCTGATTGAAAATACTGCTTTTCGCTTACCCCAAAATACGCTGTCATCGATACAAACTGAATATCTGTAAAGCATCGTCTAAAATTCATTGTCTTTAAATCAATCGCCCACTTTAGTGATGTATATCACAGAATACAATTATGAGAAGAAGCTATAATTTAAGTGAAGATGGGAAGAAGATGGAATGTATTCCGAATACAGGTATCATTAAGAATATTGGCACATCGTTGCTCAGTATATTTGCATTTTTCAACTTCCTCTTTTTTTTAATCATCCCTGTCGGCGCGGAAGTAAAAAATGGACAAGACAAGCCCACGCAGGTACAGGTCCCCATTCTTCTCTATCACCGTTTTGGACCTTCAGTTGCCGACAGCATGACCATTACTTCCGCAGTTTTCGAGTCCCACCTCGAATATCTCAGGAAAAATGGTTATACCGTGATACCTCTAAGACAACTCGTGAATTATTATCGAAGAAAGGGACCTCCCCCTCCGAAAAAATCGGTAGTGATTGTTGTTGATGACGGCCATAAAACGGTCTATACAGATATGTTGCCCCTCGTAAAAAGGTACCACATACCGGTAACGCTCTTCTTATACCCTTCAGCCATATCAAACGCTTCGTACGCTATGACCTGGGACCAGCTCAGGGAGATAAAGAAAACCGGCCTTTTTGATCTGCAGGGGCATACCTACTGGCACCCGAATTTCAAGAAAGAGCAGAAAAAATTAAATCCGGCTAATTATGAGAAGTTTGTGGAGATGCAGTTAAAGAAATCAAAAGAAAGACTGGAAAAAAACCTCGATGTAAATGTGGATATGCTCGCATGGCCTTTCGGCATTTATGATGACTGGCTCATTGCGAAAGCTGCTGAGGCAGGTTATACGGCCGCATTTACCATAGAACGGTATCATGCAAGCAGATTCGATAACGTTATGAAAATTCCACGCTACCTTTTAAATAATGCGGATAAAGGGAAGGTATTCGAAGGGATACTGGAGGGAAATTCCCCAGCTGAAAGAATGGCGATAAGATGAGAAGAAAGTTTAAAATATCCATTTTCATTTTCATTATACTGTGCTTTCTGCCGAAACCCGAATATGCATCATTGGGATATACGAGCGGCAAGGTTATCGATTATTTAACGAAGAGACCCATACCAGGAGCCATCATTACCGGTAACAATGAAATCGTTAGGACCGATAACAATGGCATGTTTGTGATAAGAAATTCGACGAATAAGATAGGGATAAGGGCTTATGGATACGCCAGAGCCGAGCAAGTCATAGCCTCGCCCCAAAACCGGGCGCCTATTTTGATAGGATTAAAACCCTTTACACCGCAAGCCCTATATCTTTCCTTTTATGGGATTGGCGACAGGTCCCTTCGGGAAGCCGCACTCAAACTTATGGATGAGACCAAAATTAATTCATTTGTCATCGATGTGAAAGGAGACAAAGGCGTTATAACTTATAAAAGTTCGATCCCTTTTGCTTCTGAGATTGGAGCACAGAAGCTGATTATCGTTAAGGACATCAGGAGCCTGCTGCATTCTTTGAGGCAGAGGGGCATATATACCATCGCGCGCATTGTAGTATTTAAGGACAATATCCTCGCAGCAGCACGCCCCGAACTTGCAGTTAAGACCCAGGATGGAAGGATTTGGCGTGATAGAGAAAATCTTGCATGGGTTGATCCATCCAGAAAAGAGGTATGGGATTATAATATCGATTTAGCTGTCGAAGCCGCCCAAAACGGATTTGACGAGATACAGTTCGATTATGTCCGCTTCCCTGATAAAAAGGGTCTTAAATTTACTATACAGAGCACGGAGGAAAACAGGACAAAGTCCATCTCCGGATTTCTCAAAGAGGCGAGGAGAAGACTTGCACCTTATAATGTCTTTCTTTCTGCGGACATATTCGGTTACGCCTGCTGGAATCTCAATGATACACAGATCGGGCAGAAACTTGAGGATATTGTGCCCCATGTTGACTATCTCTCTCCTATGCTCTATCCCTCAGGGTTTCAATTCGGGATACCTGGTTACAGAAATCCTGTCGCAAATTCTTATAAAATAGTATACCTTTCCCTGAAGAGGGCACAGGAACGCACGAACATTCCCTCTGTCCGCTTTAGGCCGTGGCTGCAGGCCTTCAGGGATTATGCCTTCGACAGGAGATACTTTACGGGGAAGGAAATAAACGACCAGGTAACCTCTGCTGAGGAATTCGGTGCAGGCGGCTGGATGCTCTGGAACCCCAGAAATGTCTATTCTCCGGATGGTCTTAGAAAAGAGCTTACATAACGCTAGAGTCGCTTACAGGAGAAACTGATCAAAAGAAAGGAAAATTTGCTTAACCTGTTCGGCGGTATTCTTTTTAAACTGGGGTCCTTCGTTCTAATTGGTCTGATAGTTTTGTCTCAAGCTCAATCCCCGTTTGCTTCCGATCTCCAACCTTTAATCAGTAAAAAACAATTGGAGCCAATTGCTGCAATCGTAGATAAGGCGATCCGTGAAAGTAAGATCCCGGGGGCTGTCCTCCTTATCGGTAATCAGGAGAAGGTTGTATACCGCAGAGCCTTCGGATTCCGCACGCTTGTGCCAAAAAAGCTTCCCATGGCTGAGGATACAATTTTTGACATCGCGTCCCTCACTAAGGTGATCGCAACTACCACTGCCGTGATGCAGCTCGTAGAGGAGGGCAAACTGCAACTTGACGCTCCAGTCGCCCTATATTGGCCTGCATTTAAGGCAAACGGCAAGAGCGGAATCACAGTTCGGCAGCTTCTCACTCATTATTCAGGGCTCCAGCCGGACCTGGAACTCAAACATAAATGGTCGGGATACAGTAAAGCCATGAAGATGATTGTCGCTGAAAGACCTGTTTCTCCTCCGGGTACAAGTTATATATACAGCGATATCAATTTTGAAATACTCGGGGACCTTGTCCAAAGGGTTTCAGGAAAGCCCCTTGATGTTTATTGCGCAGAGCATATCTTCAAGCCCCTCGGAATGAAGAACACCTTTTTCAACCCTCCGATGTCTCTTCAGAACCGCATCGCTCCCACACAGTACCAGAACGGAAAAAATGGTAAGCTCCTCTGGGGAGAAGTTCATGATCCAACTGCCCATAGGATGGGAGGAGTCGCCGGTCATGCCGGACTTTTCTCCACCGCCTATGATCTTGCCAGATTTGCGAATATGCTTCTTTGTGGAGGCAGCTTTAAAGGTGCCCGTGTCCTAACCACTGCCACTATCGATATAATGACATTGCCACAAACTCCACCGGAAAGCATGCCTCTGCGGGGACTTGGCTGGAATATTGATGCCCCTTTCGGCTCTAATCGGAATACATTATTTCCAATCGGTTCATTCGGCCACAAGGGCTATACCGGCACCTTGATCTGGATTGACCCTGTCTCCAGAACCTATGTCATTATTTTGACAAGCCGTGTCCATCCATATGGCAAAGGAGATGCAGATCCCTTGCGCAAACAGATCATGAACCTTGTTTCAGGAGCATTGGGACCACTTTCAGAAAACCATGTCCTTTCGCGAAGACCGTCTCTGACAAGGTACTATGAGCTCATGAAAAGTTATCGGGGGAGAGTACAAACCGGCATCGATGTTCTTGAAAAAGAAAAGTTCGCTCCACTTACCGGGCTGCGCTTGGGGATCGTCACAAATCATTCCGGCCTCGACTCCGCAGGGAGACGTACCATTGATCTTCTCGACAGAGCGCCAGACCTCAAACTGGTAGCGCTTTTCAGTCCTGAACATGGCCTGTCATGCACCTCTGATGATAAGGTATTGGCCGCTTTACTTGGTATCGAAATAGTAAGTGCACTCTACAGGCTTTATCCAGGGGATTTCCGGCTTGATAAAGCCCTTGACATCATAGGCTCTCGCAAAGTAGTACAGGCGATCAGGGACGGGCTTGATCCGAAAACTGTAACTCTTCAATGGTCGAAAGACCTTGAACGGTTCAAAAAGCTAAGGTCAAAATATTTGCTTTATTAGGGAAACAGCATTTCATCAAAACATAGAATGAAAAGAGAGAGAAAAACTGTTGGGGCAATGGTATTACTCTGCATATTCGTCCCATAAATCGCGAACCACACCTACTTATCTTCAGTTTCAAAAGGTCTCAAATTTTATCGATTA
>Ga0256868_10000392_pt1 | contig 26089 bp, 22 predicted proteins | sample RVTome_13_FD_187341 | JGI IMG/M metagenome (GOLD analysis project Ga0256868, IMG submission 187341) | Soil microbial communities from uranium-contaminated site in the Upper Colorado River Basin, Wyoming, United States - RVT92D227 HiSeq ...
CACCATATGAAAATTCCCAGAGACATTAGTAGTGATAATATAATTCAATCATTAAAAAAATATGACTACAAAGTTACCCGCCAGACCGGTAGTCATATTAGATTAACATCTAATTTAAAAGGAAAAAAGCACAATATAACAATCCCCAAGCACAAAGACCTAAAAGTCGGAACTATAAACAATATATTAAACGATATTTCTAAATATTTAGAAATAGATAAAGAAAGCCTTATTAAGGACTTATCTAAATAAGCAATTATTCTTCTTTTTAACAATCGCATGTATAAGAGATACCCGCAAAAAATAACAAAATGTCCTTCCTGTAGAAGCCCGGATATAATTAAAAAAGGTAAAAGAAAAAATGAAAAACAGAAAAACTGATTTAAAATTTAATTTCCAATCAATATTATCTAAAAGAGTAAAACAAGCTAAGGATTCATTAGATAGTATTACTATCAACCTGCCATTTGTAAGCTTTTCAATAAAGCCTGAAAACAAAGAAAAACTAGCAGCGAAGGAAATTGTTATTCGACTTGTAGATAAAAGAGTTCTAAATGCTTTTGAATGCTGTGATGATTGTATAAAAAAATCTCTATCATCGTTACAAGAAATTAGAAGCCTTTTAGTAGATAAACAGGTTGAATTAATGGATTACACTGACTCTGCTCTTTATATTTTGATAGAGCTTATTTTGGAATCAATAAGACAGTTTTTTACATATGTGGAAAGAAACAAAATCAAATCAGGTTTTGATCGGATATTCGAGAAAAGGGAAATATATTTAGGGGCTCTTGAATTGTTAAGATCTCACATTTATCGTTGTTTAATTCAGATGTCTCATATTGCTTCTATTGAAATCCCTAAAATTTCAAATCATATGCGATATGATGAAAAGTGGGAATTAATATATTATAAGGAGCCTGGATATTTAGGTGGTGATATGACACATAATAGCAGGTAGGCGGCTCACCCTTTAGGGTTTATCTAAATTGCTTAGCCTTTGGCTTTGTAGCTTCGCCTATCCGCGGAACGTTGTATGCAATATTTTGGACAATTATAAAAAATATGGGGTGAGTGTTTTAAACCAAAGGTAAAATCTCTGAACGGATGGTGTAAACATAGCTAAAATAACCAAAGAATATGTCCTTGGTTTATAAAACCAGTTAAATTTCTTCTAAGCTATTTTCTTAATACCAAAGTCAAATTTAAATACATCAAGAATCTTCTTCTCTATATTGCTAGTAATATAAATATATAATATTAGCTCAGTGAAATTTCCCATGGACAATAATCACTCGTAAAAAGTTTGTATAATTAATTTCATTTACAATGAAAACTTTATATGATTTGTTTTCATTGTGGATGCAAACTTTAGAGAAGAATTAAATGGAAAAAATCAAAATTAAAGGTGATTTGATGAATATTTGCAATATGGATATGCACAAATACCTTCAATATGATATCAATCTGAAAAAAATATTTCTTCTTCAATTAAAAAATATATAAAAAATAATTTTTATTATTGATATGCACACTTAGTCCGGAAAAAATGTTAGAATTACGCTGTGCAATTCTTTTTGCACTGGGGTTTAAAATTAATTATAAAAATCTATAAGTTATTAAAGCTTATTTAAGTAAAAGTAATGTCAGATTATGATAAAGAAAAAGAAATTAAAGATTTAGTAGTAAGTATTGTAACTCACAATAGTTTAAATTTTTTAAAGGAATGCCTGCACTCTATATTAAAAAATCCTCCTGGAGTGGAATATGAAATTATAGTTGTCGATAATGCCTCCGGTGACGGTACTGCTGAATTTATAAGGAAAAATTATCCGGAAGTAACCCTGATATCAAATAGCAGAAATATTGGATTTGCTGCAGCAAACAACAAAGCCATAAAAAAATCTAATTCAAAGTATTTACTTCTGATAAATAGTGATTGCAGAGTTTACGAAAAATCAATTGACGGTTTAGTAGATTTCATGGAAAAAAATCCCAGGGCTGGAATAGTGGGACCAAAAATTGTAAATAGTGATGGAACCATTCAGTTATCCTGCAGGAGGTTTCCTTCAATATTTAATGCTGCAGCTCATACTATACTGGGGGATATCTTTCCCCACAACCCCTTTTCAAAAAAATATAAACTTGCCGGCATCCGCAGGGATAATCCTCTTAAAGTAGACTGGGTTTCGGGATCCTGTATGGTTATAAGAAAGAAAGCTTTAGTGGAAGATACCGGATTTCTTGATGAAAACTATTTTATGTATGTCGAGGATCTGGATATTTGTTATAGAATGTGGCAAAAAAATTGGGAAGTGTATTACTATCCTCAAGCTAAAATAATGCATCATGTTGCAGGAAGCAGCGATGGCGGGAAAATCAAATCAAGTTTTAGAATGCAAAAAAGTGTATTTTATTTTTTCTGGAAAAATTATAGGAAAGACTGGAGAATTATTTTAATACCGCTGCTGGTGCCGATTCTTGGATTTAGATTATTTCTTACCATTATAAAAAGTCCCTTTTCTTAAGAAAAGATAATGCATCTTTATGGATATTTTTAAGGGATTTGATGGTTTTAGATTTTTTTTATTTAAGATTTTATATTAAAATAATCACTAAATTAGAAATAGTTGTATAGGAGAATAAACTTTTGAGAATTATAATAACAGGTATTGCAGGATTCGTCGGAAAACATCTCACTACATATTTGACTCGAGAAGGAAGTCATAAAATTCTTGGAATTGACTTGAATTTTAAAAATTTCAGTTCAGCTAATTTTTCCCGAAAAATAGAGCTTTTAGAAATGGACTTAACTGATAAGCAGAAAATTTTTAGTATTGTTAAGAGATTTAAGCCACATCAGATTTATCATCTTGCAGCCCAGAGTTCGGTTAGCTATTCCTGGGAGAAACCTGTGGAAACCTTTAAAATTAATGTTTTTGGGGGAATAAATATTTTAGAAAGCCTTAAGGCTTTTTGTCCACGTTGCAGGGTTCTTATGGTATGCACTGCCGAAGAATATGGAGAGACCAGCGGTGAAAATAAAGCCATTGATGAAAATTTTAGGATTTATCCTCAAAATCCGTACGCTATTAGCAAATCAGCTCTGGATTTTTTTTCTTCCGTTTATTATAGTGCATACAGGCTTCCGGTATTAATCAGCAGATCTTTTAATCATATTGGTCCGGGTCAATCAGAAAGATTCGTATGTTCGGACTTTGCCAGGCAGATAGCATTAATAGATAGCGGTAAACAGGATCCGGCAATAAGGGTTGGGAATATTCAGTCTCAGAGGGACTTTTTAGATGTGAGAGATGCAGTAAAAGCATACAATTGTATAATGAATAAGGGCAGTGTTGGCCAGATTTATAATGTTTGTTCAGGGAAAAAGCGAAAAATTTCAGATTTGCTTGACATACTTATATCGCTAAGTACAAGATCGGATATTAAAGTTAAGATTGACAGGAGCAAGTTCAGAGCAATTGATGTCAAAATAGTATACGGGGATAATAGTAAATTAAAAGCCCATACTGGCTGGATTCCTGATTATTCTATTAAAACATCGCTTAATGATACGTTGAATTACTGGAAACAGAATATCAGTTAAAAATATAAGTTAAAAAGAAAAGGAGTTAAATTGAAAGCAGTAATATTAGTTGGCGGGGAAGGAACAAGATTACGTCCAATTACTTTTTTAAATCCAAAACCAATGCTGCCGCTGATAAACAGGCCTTTTATAGAAAATTTTGTTTTCTGGCTAAAATCTCACAAAATTAAAGATATAATTTTTTCTACTGGCTATCTTCCGGAAATTTTTGAAAATTATTTTGGGGATGGAAGCAAGCTTGGATTGAATCTTACTTATGTTATGGAGGAAGAACCACTGGGTACCTGCGGTGGAGTAAAAAATGTAGAGAAGTATTTAGGTGGCAGCCGATTTATGGTGTTCAATGGTGATATTCTTTCTTCAATGGATTTGACTAGTATGATTGCTTTTCATGAGATGAAAAAAGCGGATATAACCATATCCCTGACTCCTGTTGAGGATCCCACCATTTATGGTCTGGTACCTATCGATAATGAAGGAAGGGTAAAGCAGTTTCTGGAGAAACCAAGCCATGAAGAAATCACCACTAATTTAATTAATGCTGGGACATATATTATAGAACCAAATGTAATGGAATTAGCACCGGAAAGTAAAAATTATTCCTTTGAGAGAGGGCTTTTCCCAAATGCCTTAAGTAGAGGACTTAAGATTTATGGATATGTTTCAAACTTCTACTGGCTGGATGTAGGGACTCCTAAGAAGTATCTGCAGGCTCATCATGATATTTTAAATAAGAGAATAAGTTTTAAATTCCCATACAAAGAAGTGCTGGAAAATATATATATAGGAGAGGATTCAAAATATCTAGAAAGCAGTTTTACTTCCGGACCGGTTGTTATCGGTAAGAGAACTGAAATAGAAAAAGGGGCTAAAATAATGCCACTTACAGTGATTGGAAATGACTGTTTTATATCCAGGGGAGCAGAGATTTCTGAAAGCATAATTTTTAATAATTGTAAAATAGGGAATCACTGCCTTATAAAAAAATCCATAATTTCAAATAATGTAGAGACATGTGAGAATGTGATTATAGAAGAATACTCTGTTATCGGGGATAACAGTAAGGTTGAGAAAAATAATATACTTAAGAATGGGATTAAAATTGGCATAAATTCCAATATTCCGGCGGGACAGATTACTTTTTAAACTTAAAATTATATAATAAGATTTTTTTAAAAGTTAAGAGGGGAGACAACAGTGAGAGCACTGATAACCGGAATTACCGGTCAGGACGGGTCCTATCTGGCTGAGTTTTTATTGGACAAAGGTTATGATGTGTATGGAATGGTGAGACGGTCATCGGTAGAAAATTTTTATAGAATAGAACATATAAGGAACAAGCTAAAGTTTATCCAGGCTGATCTACTGGACCAGTTATCAATAATAGACGCCATAAAAGAATCAAAACCTGATGAGATATATAATCTTGGTGCAATGTCATTTGTGCCTACATCCTGGAAACAACCTGTACTGACCGGTGAGTTTACAGGACTGGGAGTGACCAGGATGCTGGAAGCAGCGAAACACATGAATAAGGATGTAAAATTTTACCAGGCTTCCAGTTCAGAAATGTTTGGGAAGGTAAGAGAGATTCCCCAGAATGAGCAGACCCCTTTTCATCCCCGCAGTCCTTACGGAGTAGCAAAGGTTTATGGTCATTATATGACTGTAAATTACAGGGAGAGTTATGATATGTTTACCTGCAGTGGTATACTTTTTAATCACGAATCTCCAAGGCGCGGCCTGGAGTTTGTTACAAAGAAGGTTACCTATGGAGCTGCAAAGATAAAGTTAGGTCTGGCTGACAATCTCTGTCTGGGTAATTTAGATACGAAAAGGGATTGGGGATATGCAAAAGATTATATTGAAGCAATGTGGCTGATGCTTCAGCAGGACAAAGCGGAAGATTATGTCATAAGTACAGGAGAGACACATTCAGTAAAGGAATGGGTTGAATCTTCTTTTCAGTGTTTGGATCTTGACTGGGAGAAATATGTAAAAATTGATAAAAGATTTATCCGGCCTGCTGATGTAGATCTTCTTGTGGGAGACTACTCCAAAGCTGAAAAACAGCTGGGCTGGAAACCAAAGGTTGGATTTAAACAGCTGGTAAAGATTATGATTGAATATGATTATGATTATTTAAAAAAACAAATGTAATATTTAACTGCCGGAGGAAGTTATATTTAATGGAAGAAATAATGATAAAATTCGGAACCGATGGCTGGAGGGGTATAATAGCCGACCAGTTCACTTTCGAGAGAGTAAAAATTGTTACCCAGGCGGTTAGCAATTATCTCCTAAAAAATATTGGAGTCAGCCGAAAACCATGTATAGTAATAGGATATGATACCAGATTCCTTTCAGAGAGATTTGCTCAAGCTGCAGCAGAAGTCTTTGGGCTGAATGGTATAAATATTTACCTTTCTGACAGGATTATCTCTACGCCAATTCTTTCTTATGCCGTACTTGAAAAGAAGGCAGATCTGGGAATTATGGTTACTGCAAGCCATAATCCTTATTACTACAATGGTTATAAAATCAAAGGCTCCTTTGGCGGTTCGGCTGCTATGGATATAATAGGAGAAGTTGAAAAGGAAGTCAGTGAAGTATCAAAAAATACTGCTAACTACGAGAAATTTTTATGTTCCAGGAGCAGAAACAATAATGGTATTAAAAAAGTTGATTTTTTATCCAGCTACCGTCAAAATATTCTCGGTCAGGTAAATAAGGATATCATAAAAGGTTTTAACTTTGGACTACTGCTGGAACCAATGTATGGTGCGACCCAGGGCATATTTAAAGATATTCTCGATACATTCAATCCCAAAAATCTTACAGAAATACATTCGGTTTTAAATCCGGCTTTTGGGGGCATAAACCCTGAACCCATTGGAGATAATCTTGATGAAGCCAGGAGTATCCTGAGAAGTAAAAAATGTAAGATAGCTATTTGTTTGGACGGTGATGGTGACAGGATCGCCGCTCTGGGAGAGGATGGTAACTATATCAGCTCACATCATCTTTATGCTATAGTGTTATGGTATTTGGCCCGGATAAAGAAAATAAAAGGCAAAGTAGTAAAATCTGTAAATCTTTCCTCTATAGTGGATAAAATATGTGCTAAATATAATCTGGAGCTCATTACGACTCCCGTAGGATTTAAACATATAGCGGAAGAAATTCTAAAAGGCGGAGTTATTATGGGTGGTGAAGAAAGCGGGGGTTTATGGGCAGGAGGTGAATTGCCGGAAAGAGATGGGATGCTAATGGGCCTAAAACTTTTAGAAATAATATGCAGTATGAAAATGACTGTGAACCAGATTCTCGAAGAGATTTATAACGAATTTGGATATTTTGTCTTTGATCGGATTGACTATGAAATTGATTTGCGGCAGAAAGAAAGTTTAAAGTCTATTCTTGAGAAAGGTATTCCTGGTATTTTAAAGAAAGCTGGTGCCAGAAATGTTATTAATATAGACGGTTTCAAATATATTATGGGAGACGGCAGCTGGATAATGATAAGACCATCCGGAACGGAAGGAGTGGTAAGAGTATATACAGAAGGTGAAAGTGACAAAGTGGTAAATCATCTCCAGAAACTGGGAAAGGAAGTCATTAGTAATGTTTTTTAGAAAGCAAGGATATTGCCGGAAAATAGAATTTAAAGAAGCTTGAAGAAAGGATTTCAGTTATGAATATTTTGGATGATCTGGACAGAATAAAAGATATTGATAAGGAGGGTATGCTGGAAGTTGAAGAAAAATTTTACTCGCAGCTGCTGGAAGCAAGGGAAATTGCAAAGAAATCCAAATTAGAAAAAATAAAAGGCAGTAAATTTGGCGGGATTGCTTTTTTAGGTATGGGCGGGTCAGGATTTGCCAGTGATATTATCAAGGCTTTAATAAAAGATGATATTGATATACCGGTTGAGATTGTAAAAGGATATAATCTGCCTTCTTTTGTAAAAGTTGGCTGGCTGGTAGTCTCGATAAGTTACTCCGGAAATACCGAAGAGACGATTTCTGCAACCGGTCAGGCGTTGGAGAGGGGATGTGAGATTCTTATTATTTGTTCGGGTGGTAAACTGGAAAGCATTGCCAGAAGCAACAATAAAACTATAATAAAAATACCGTCAGGACTGCAGCCCAGAGGTGCTATCGGTTATTTGTTTTTCCCCGCTTATCTTGCACTGGATTATATTGATGTAGCGAAAATCCCTTCCATGGATATAGAAGAGGCTTTAGATTTAATAAAGGAAAAAGCAGGCCTTTACAGGAGGGAAGTCGAGAGTGATAAAAATCCTGCAAAAAAGCTGGCTTTAAAAATTTTAAATAAACTGCCTATAATATACGGAACAGAAGGACTGTTAGCTGTAGTTGCCTATAGATTGAAATGTGAATTCAATGAAAATTCAAAAACTCCCTGCTGGTGTAATGAATTTCCGGAATTGAACCATAATGAAACTGTTGGCTGGGAAAGGCTAAAAGAAATTACCAAAAAATTTATACTTCTGGTTTTCAGGGATAAGGACGAAGGATTAAGGATAAAGACGCGTATTGAGGTGACTTTAAACCTCATTAAAGAAAATATAGGTGAGGTTGTAGAAATACCGGTAGAAGGAAAATCGAAACTGGCAAAAGCATTGTCTGCGATGTATCTTGGAGATATGGTCAGTGTATATCTGGCACTTTTAGCAGGTATTGACCCTAGCCCGGTGAAAAAAATTCAAACACTAAAAGCCGAACTTGCAAAATTAAATTAAAAGTAAGCGAAATAAAAGAGTTTAGAAAGGAAAGTTTTAATGAATTTTGATTTAAAAAATATCAATTTGGCCGGAGAAGGTAAAAATAAGATAGAATGGGCTGCGAAAGAAATGCCGGTGCTGGAGGGAATAAGAAAAGATTTTTCAAAAAATAAACCTTTTAAAAACCTGATAATAGGAGCCTGCCTGCATGTTACTTCAGAAACGGCAAATCTTATGATTACTTTAAAAGAGGGAGGGGCTAACGTGGCTTTATGCGCGTCCAATCCCTTAAGCACCCAGGATGATGTAGCAGCTTCACTGGTAAAAGATTTTAAAATTAATGTATTTGCCATAAAAGGCGAGGATAATAAAACCTATTACAAGCATATAAATAGTGTTCTTGATACCAGACCCCAGGTTACAATGGATGACGGGGCAGACTTGATTTCAACAATTCACAGCAGTAGAAAAGAGTTACTCAAGGGCGTATATGGGGGTACAGAAGAGACGACAACTGGAGTAATAAGGCTTAGGAGTATGGAAAAAAAAGGCGTTCTCTTCTATCCGATTGTTGCTGTCAATGATGCCAAGACCAAGCATTTTTTTGATAACAGGTATGGAACCGGACAGAGCACGATTGATGGAATCTTGAGGGCAACCAATATTTTGCTTGCAGGTAAGAAGTTTGTGATAGCCGGTTATGGCTGGTGTGGAAGAGGGGTGGCTATAAGAGCGAAAGGGATGGGTGCTTCAGTTATAATACTGGAGGTGGATCCTCTGAAAGCGTTGGAAGCCAAACTAGACGGTTTCGATGTAATGAATTCCCGGGAAGCATCAGAGATAGGAGATATTTTTTTATCGGTTACCGGTAATAAAAATGTAATAGGTGAGGTAATTTTAGCCAGTTGCAGAGATAATTCAATTTTAGCCAACTCAGGTCATTTTGATGCCGAGATTGATTTAAACTATCTTAAGAAAAATAGCAAATCGATAAGAAAAATCAGACCTTTTGTTGAAGAATATCTTATGAAAGACGGCAGGAGAATATATGTTCTTGCTGAGGGAAGACTGGTGAATCTGAGCGCTGCGGAAGGCCATCCGGCCAGTGTCATGGATATGAGTTTTGCAAACCAGGCTTTAAGTGCAAAATATATCTTTGAAAACAGCAGCAGTCTTTCAAAAAAAGTCTATGCAGTTCCCGAAGATATTGACAGGAAGATAGCAGAACTCAAACTTCGGAGCATGGGAGTTAAAATAGATAAATTAACACATGAGCAGGAGGAATATCTTAGTTCATGGGAAATGGGAACATAAACCCTAATTGCCCGTTAGAGAGCAGGGTACGCACTCTCAAATGGGAAAGACATGTTTTAAAATTAATAGATCAGAGGAAACTTCCTTTTAAAGAAACATATGTAAACTGCAAGTCGGCAGCTGGTGTAGCTAATGCTATAAAAGATATGGTAGTAAGAGGAGCACCTGCAATTGGAGTCGCTGCCGGTTACGGCGTTGCACTGGCAGCATTGGAATTTAAAGGGAAAGATAAGGAAAAATTTACCGGTCATATAAATGAAAATATAAAATTACTTTCCGGAGCCCGACCAACAGCTGTAAATTTGTTCTGGGCGCTGAACAGAATGAAAAAAGTTCTAGTCACAAGCAGTAATCTGGAAATCGGGAAAATTAAAGATAAGTTAATCGAAGAAGCCAGAGAAATTGAAAGACAGGATCTGGAGATTAACTGGAAAATCGGCCAGAATGGGAAGAAAATCTTTGAGAAAGAAAAAAGTAAAATTAAAATTCTTACACATTGCAATGCAGGAGCACTGGCAACTTCAGGTTACGGTACTGCACTCGCGGTAATAAGAAGTCTAAATGCAGAGGGAAAAGTGGCAAATGTGATAGTTGACGAAACCAGACCATTGCTGCAGGGAGCAAGACTTACTGCCTGGGAGCTTCACCAGGAGAAAATTCCCTTTTTTATCATAGCTGATAATATGGCAGGATATTTTATGTCAAGGGGAGACGTCGATGCAGTACTGGTTGGTGCAGACAGAATAGCTTCAAACGGTGATGTGGCAAATAAGATAGGGACCTTAAGCTTATCCATACTTGCCAGATATTACAGGATACCGTTTTATATTGCTGCTCCGATCTCAACTGTTGATATAAAAATAGGAAGTGGGGATAATATTCCTATAGAATACAGGAATAAAAAAGAAGTGAGAGTAGTTCTGGGTAAAACTATTATACCGGAATTTATGGCAGTGGAAAATCCGGCTTTTGATGTTACACAGGCCGGAAATATTACTGCAATTATAACCGAGGACGGTATAATCTACCCTCCTTACAAAAGGAATATTGGTAAAATTTTTAAAAGCAAGAGATAGATAATGGAAGTGGTGTAGAGCTGTAATGAGTAAATATAAAGCTATGGTACTGGCGGCTGGCCTTGGAACAAGGCTAAGACCACTGACTGACTTAATTTCCAAGCCAATGGCTCCCATAGTTAATAGACCGGTTATGGAGCATATAATAAGACTTCTGGTAGAACATAATTTTACCGACATTGTTTGCAATCTTCACTGGTATCCGGATGAAATAAGAAATTATTTCGGTGATGGATCAAAATGGGGGGCAAGTATTGTTTATTCATATGAAAAAAAATTGCTTGGAACTGCAGGAGGAGTAAAGAATGTAGAGAATTTTTTTGAAGACAATACTTTTTTGGTTATTAGCGGTGATGCCCTCACAGATATTGATTTAACTGATGCAGCAAGATTTCATAAGAAAAAAGGCGGTGTGGCTACGCTCATTTTAACAGAAGTCGAGGATACACCCCAGTATGGTGTGGTGTTATTGGATATAGATGATAGGATAAAAGGCTTCCAGGAAAAACCTTTAAGTGGCGAGGCCAAATCAAATCTAGCAAACAGCGGAATATATTTTTTTCAGCAGGAAATATTTAATTATTTACCTCCAAGAGGGAAGTTTTGTGATTTTGGCAAGGATCTTTTCCCTGGTCTGCTGGGTAAAAATGTTTTATATTATGGTTACCGTCACCATCAATACTGGAATGATGTAGGAAATCTGGACCAGTACCAGCAGGGTAACTTTGATGCGCTTGAAGGCAAGGTTAAGGTCAGCATTCCCGGAAAAAAAATTAAAGAAGGGGTCTGGGTAGGGAAGAATTGTAAAATTGAGGAAGGAGTAATAATAATTCCCCCGGTATGTATCGGTGACAATTGTACTATAAAAAAAGATGCAAAGCTTTTTGGTCCAATAATTCTGGGTGATAATACTATTGTGGATGAGAGGGCGGTTTTATATAGAGGCATAAAATGGGGTAGTGGTTATATAGGAAAAGATGCTTCGCTGATTGGCGCAATTATAGGATATGATGCAAAAATAAAAGATAAAGCTTCCATCCTGGAAAAAGCAGTTATAGGTTCCAGAAGTATCATAAAAGATGGAATAAAAATCCATCCAAGTGTAAAAATTATGTCCGATGAAGTAATTGATATTGATACAGAGAATACCACAGAAAAATAATAAAAATTATATAAATATTTTTAAAGATATTGTCATCCCACCCCTATGTGCTGTTTGTGGAAAAATTAGCACTGAATTAGTCTGCCGGCAATGTAAATCTAAAATTAAAGAGATCGGTAATAAAATATGCAGTTACTGCGGCAGGCCGTTATCCGGGACTTTTCCGGTTGATAAAAGGTGTAGTTTTTGCAGAAATGAGGATTTCAAATTTTATAGACACAGGAGTTTTACCATATATAGAGGTAAGATAAAAAAAATAATAAGAAAATACAAATATAACAGGATATATGATTTAAAAGAGATCCTCGCCGGGTTTTTAAAGCAGGCTTATATTAAAAACTATAAATATGAAAAAATAGATTATATAGAAACGGTTCCGGGTAAAAATATGGAAATGCTATGCAGAGCGTTATCAAGATTAATTAAAATTCCATTTGCTGGTAATATATTAAGAGTAAAAAAAATTATAAAGCAGCAGGGTCTTGATATTATGCAAAGAAAAAACAATATAAAAGGGGCATTCAAAGCAAAGAATTGTCTTCTTTATCCCGGGGAGAATCTGCTTCTGGTAGATGATGTCTGGACCACCGGGAGCACATTGACTGAAATTGCCGGTGTTTTAAAAAGGGCAGGTGCGGATAGAATTTATTTATTAACACTGGCAAGGGGGGTATAGTCAGAGTGGCAAGATTAAAAGGAATTGTGAAATGGTTCAGCCCGGAAAATGGATTTGGTTTTATAGAATCAGAATCAAAAGAAGCCGGAAATATTTTTGTAGATTATTCTTCCATACAGACAGATGGATTTAAAACACTGGAAAGAGGCCAGAAGGTGGAATTTGAACTTGAAAAAGATGAGAGGGGTAATATAGCAAGGAGAGTGATAGTAATAAAGTAATTTTTTTATAACTATACTTAAAATATTTTTGTATTAATTTTCAAATAAACATAAAAACCAAGGAGGAAGCGGAGTGGAGTTTATTATTAAAAGCAGGAATATTGAATTAGATGAAAAAATAAGGAACTATGCTGAGAGAAAAATTAAAAATAAAATAGTTAAGATTTTAGATAAAGTAATAAAATTGGAAATAAAATTTATCTTTGAAAAAAATCCAAGGATTAATTTAAATAATCTTATAGAAGTCACTATTTTTACAGCGGGTGCGGTTATTAGGGCAACTGATTCCGGGACGGATGTTTTTGAAGCTGTAGATAAAGTTATTAGTAAATTGGAAAGGCAGGTAAAAAAATACAGGGAAAAGTTAATAAGTAAGGGAAGAAAGGATAATAACCGGAAGAAGGCCGGTGAACCTGAAAATAATGAGCAAAAAACTAGAAGTATTGATAGTAAAATTAGAAAAACAATAGTAAAGACAAAAACTTTTGCTTTAAAACCAACATCTCCGGAAGAAGCGATATTGCAAATGGAGCTGCTGGGGCATGATTTTTTTGTTTTTATTAATTCAGAGACTGAAAGAACTGCGGTAGTATACCGCAGAAAAGATAAAAATTATGGTTTGATAGAACCTACTCTATGATTAAATTATTATAATGAAGGTGACTGTAAATGTTTAAAAAAATCGGAAACGTTCTTAAATTTGGCGCAGGTAAAAAATTAAAGAAATATGAAGAGACAGTCAAAGCTGTAAATGATCTTGAAAAGGATATAAGTGTTCTTACTGACAGCCAGCTGGCTGCAAAGACTATAGATTTTAAACAGAGATATGAAAAGGGGCAAAAACTTGATGATTTAATGCCGGAAGCTTTTGCTGCGGTGAGGGAAGTAGCAAAAAGGACTCTAAATATGCGCCATTTCGATGTTCAAATACTGGGGGGTGTTGTTCTTTTCGAAGGGAAAATTGCTGAAATGAAAACCGGTGAAGGAAAGACACTGGTTGCAACGCTTCCCGTATACTTAAATTCCTTTACCGGCAGGAGTACCCATCTGGTGACGGTAAATGATTATCTGGCAAAGAGAGACAGTGAATGGATGGGAGTAGTTTATAAGTTTCTGGGACTAAAGGTTGGTCTTCTCCAGCATGACATGCCTACTGCTGAAAAAAAATATCAGTACCAGTCTGATGTAATACATGGCACCAATAATGAGTTTGGGTTTGATTACTTGAGAGATAATATGGTAATGAGTAAGGAAAACATGGTACAGGACGGTCACTATTATGCCATTGTTGATGAAGTTGACAGCATTCTTATAGATGAAGCCAGAACCCCGCTTATCATTTCCGGAGTCGCTTATGGAACTACTGAAATTTATAGAAAGTTTGCCCAGATAGTACCTCAGCTTAAAATAGATGAGGATTTTGAAATAGACGAAAAAGCAAAAACAGCAGCAGTTATGGAGGAAGGCGTTGAAAGAGTTGAAAAAATACTGGGCATAGAAAATTTATATGATCCTTCCAATTATTTATATATACATGGCTTAAATCAGGCTCTTAAAGCCTATCATCTGTTTAAAAAAGATGTGGATTATATGCTGAAGGATGGCGAGATCATTATTGTTGATGAGTTTACAGGAAGACTGATGCCCGGCAGAAGGTATAGTGAAGGCCTGCATCAGGCCATAGAAGCTAAAGAAAGGGTAAAAGTCAGGGATGAAAATCAGACACTTGCCACCATCACCATTCAAAATTATTTTAGAATGTACGATAAATTGGCAGGTATGACCGGTACTGCGCTTACTGAAGCAGCTGAATTCAGACATATTTATGAGCTTGAAACTGTGGTTATACCCACTAACGAACCAATGATAAGAAAGGATCTTCCTGATTTAATTTATAAGACCGAACAGGTTAAATTTAATAACGTTGTAGAAGATATAGTTTCCAGAAACACAAAAGGTCAGCCGGTGCTGGTGGGAACCATATCCATCGAAAAATCTGAGAGGTTAAGCAGTATGCTGAAAAGAAGAGGTATACAACACCAGGTTTTAAACGCGAGGTATCATGAAAAAGAGGCAGAAATTATTGCCAAAGCCGGCCAAAATAATGCAGTTACTATTGCAACAAATATGGCAGGAAGAGGTACGGATATAGTTCTTGGTGAAGGAGTGGTAGAGCTTGGAGGTCTTCATGTGCTGGGAACAGAAAGGCATGAGAGTAGAAGAATTGATAATCAGCTCAGAGGTAGAAGCGGCCGTCAGGGAGATATTGGCTCAAGCCAGTTTTATCTGAGTACAGAAGATGATTTACTAAGGCTTTTTGGATCGGAAAGAATTTACAGAGTAATGGAGACGTTTAATTTTCCGGACGATTTGCCAATACAGCATACTATGATAAATAGAGCTATTGAAAATGCACAGAGACAGGTAGAAGGAAGAAATTTTGAAATAAGGAAGCATGTTCTTGAATATGATGATGTCATGAATAAACAGAGAGAAGTGATTTATACTAGAAGAAAAAATATTTTAGAAGAAGAGAATTTAAAACCGGTGGCTCTTAATATGATTAAAGACGTAATAGCAAGAAGTGTTGATATTCATATAAATCCCAGCGATTACCCGGAGAATTGGGATTTAGATACATTATCTAATTATATGGCTCCTTTATTTGCCACAGATATCATAACTGATATCATGGACAGGAAAAAATTTAGCGAGAGTAAGTGGGATGCAGGTATTTTAAAGGAAAAATTTACGGAAAGAGCTTACCGGCTTTACGAGGAAAGGGAAAATATCTATTCCGCTCCGGTTATAAGAGGGCTGGAAAAAATAGTGATGTTAAATGTTATTGATAATATGTGGAGAGGTCATCTTCTGGAAATGGATTATCTGAAGGAAGGTATAGGGCTTAGAGCTATTGGTCAATTGGATCCGCTGGTTGAATATAAAAGAGAGGGATTTAATTTATTTAAAGAGCTCATAGATGAAATAAAGTTTGATACAGTGAGGTTATTATATAATGTCAAAATAGTTCCCAGGGAGCAGCAGGAAAAACAAAATGCTGTAAGAGAGCATGAAGTAACAAATGTAGTTACCAGTGGTCCTTCAAAATCCGGACTAAAAACCTTACGCGCGGCGCCTGTAAATACAAAGAAAATTGGAAGAAATGAACCCTGCCCATGCGGGAGCGGAAAAAAATACAAGAAGTGTTGCGGTAGATAATATAATATAAATAAACAAACCGGAGGATTTAATAATGGAAGATTCTAAATTAAGGTTAGATAAATTACTGCAAAAGCTGGTTTTTTTACGGAACTGTCTTTGAAATAGATAATAAAGTTAAGAGGCTTAAAGAACTTCAAAGTGAGACTCTTTCCGGAAAATTCTGGGAGGACCGCGTAAGAGCACAGAATATAACCCAGGAGATTGCTGAACTTAAAGAAGCAATTAGCGACATTAAAGATTTAGAAGAGAAGATGGAAAATGGCAAGTTAGCACTGGAGATACTTGAAGGAGAAGAGGATAAAAGCCTGGAGAAGGAACTGACAGAAAATCTGGATAGTATTGAAGGTTTATTAGATGATCTGGAAGAAAAAGTAATTTTAAATAGTAAATACGATTCTTATCCTGCAGTAGTAACTATCCATCCTGGAGCAGGAGGGACAGAATCCCAGGATTGGGCTGAAATGCTTCTTAGGATGTATACACACTGGATAGACAGGAGAAAATTTTCTTACGGTGTTAATGATTATCAGATAGGTGAAGAGGCAGGGATTAAGAACGTTACTTTTACTGTTACCGGTAAAAATACTTATGGACTGCTGAAATCGGAAAAAGGAATCCATAGGCTGGTTAGAATTTCACCTTTTGATTCTTCTAAACGCAGGCATACTTCTTTTGCCTCTGTGGATGTAATACCACTTCTGAATAAAGATATTGATATAAAAATAAACAAAGAAGATTTAAAAATTGAGACTTTTAAGTCAAGCAGTGCCGGAGGCCAGCATGTAAATGTCACGGATTCGGCGGTAAGAATTACCCATATTCCTACAAATATTGTGGTACAATGCCAGAATGAAAGATCTCAGATATTAAACAGGCAGACTGCTATCCAGATTTTAAAATCAAAGCTTTTTGAACTTGAGAGGAAAAAAAATATAGAAGAAATTAACAAAGTAAGGGGAGAAAAAAAAGAAATCGGATGGGGGAATCAGATAAGAAGCTATATTCTTCAACCTTATCAACTGATTAAAGATCATAGAACCGGAATTGAGATTGGAGATGTACAGTCGGTTCTGGACGGCAATATAGATTTGCTGATAAGAGGATTTCTTGAAAAAAAGTTACACAAAGCGTAAACTCTTCATTATTAAAATCAGGGGAGATAAAAGAGATAGTGTGAAATGAATATGATTGAATTTAGAAATGTCAGTAAAATATACGAAGACAATACTGCTGCACTTAAAAATATCAATCTGGTTATTAAAAAAGGTGAATTTCTTTTTTTAGTAGGCCCAAGCGGTTCGGGTAAGACTACATTTATAAGGTTACTTATAAAAGAACTTGATGAAAGCAACGGCAGCATATATATAGCAGGAAGAAATGTCTCTAATCTAAAAGCAAATAGAGTTCCCCAGCTTAGAAGGAATATAGGGTGCGTATTTCAGGATTTTAAGCTTCTGCCAAATAAAACTGTATTTGAAAATGTAGCGTTCACTCTTGAAGTTATAGGAAGGCCAGGTTATGAGATAAAAATTCAGGTTCCGCAGGTTTTAAAACTGGTAGGTTTATATGTCAAATTAAATTCATACCCCCATCAATTATCAGCGGGTGAACAGCAGAGGGTTTCTATTGCCAGGGCATTTGTTAACAGGCCCCCAATACTTCTTGCAGATGAACCGACCGGGAACCTGGACCCTGGAACATCAGAAGGAATTATGAAGATATTATCCCGGATAAATCTTATTGGAACTACGGTACTTATGGCTACACACGACCGAAATATAGTAAATTCAATGAGAAGAAGAGTCGTTGAGCTGGAGGAAGGAGAAATAATAAGGGACCAGAAGAGAGGGGTGTATGGGGACTGATGGTAAGATCCAGGTATTTTTTCAGTGAGACTTTTATCAGCCTGAAGCGCAATTTTTTTATGGGATTTACTGCTATTACTACTGTTGCTATCACTTTATTCATTGTCGGTTTTTTTGTACTGATTGTATATGATGTACAGGGTATAATAATGTCAATAAAGAGTGAAGTGGAACTGGCTGTATATCTTGAAGATGAAATCTCGGAAGAGTTGAAGGATTTTATTGAGCAGGAAATAATTGATTGGGAAGAAACTGACACGGTAAAATATGTATCCAAAGAGCAAGCCCTGGAAAGATTTAAAGAGCAAAATGAGGGAAGTGATATTTTAAAGGAGATCGAGGGGAATCCACTGCCGGCATCTTTTGAAATAACCTTAAAAAGTCCTGAAAAGATTGACCAGGTAGCACTCCGTTTTTATGATAAAGATGGAAATTTCATAGAGGGCATTAACGATGTAATATATGGAAAAAATTATGTTAATAAACTGTTTTCAATAACTGCAATTATCGGAACCATAGCATTTTTGATAATAATAGTCCTGCTTCTTGCAGCTATTGTATTAATATTTAATACAATAAGACTCTCTATCTACGCCCGCAGGAAGGAGATTGAAGTCATGAAGCTGGTAGGCGCTACTAACTGGTTTGTTAGGATTCCTTTTTTATTTGAAGGTTTTTTTGAAGGATTTGTAGGGAGCATTATTTCCATTATCCTGTTATATTTTATAGGTAATTTCTTATTGATTAAGGGTGAGAGGGTAATCGTAGATACTATGCGGATTAAGGAATTAGCTATAGTCGGAAGCAGCAGCGTTGTGTTATATGTGTATATAGGGATGGCAGTGCTGGGAGGCCTTATAGGAATTTTAAGCAGTGGTATTGCCCTGAGAAGGTATGTAAAGATTTAAAAAGCGTCCTAAACTTTCCGGATTTCAAATTTTTATTGATTTGTATTAAAATAGTTGTAATAAAAAAATGAAATAAAATGACAATTAAAAGTAAAAACATTATAGCCATATTTGTAACAATTATTATAGCACTCTCGAGCTTTAATCTTATTTCTATTGCATCTCCAAAGTTTATTTATGCCCAATCCCTTGAAGAAGAATTGGAACAAATACAGGAGGAAAGAAAAGAAACCCAGGAAAAAATTAAAGACGTAAAAATACAGGAACAGCAATACATTAACCAGGTGGATGAAGTAGAGAACCAACTGCTGGGCGCATTGTCTGAATTGGATGAACTTAATAATAGATTAGCCAAAGCGAAGGGTGAAGTCGATAAAGCAACTATAGAGATGGTTTTAAAAGAAGAAGAGCTTAATAAAATAGAGGAAGAGCTTGATGAAAAGGTAAGAATATTAAATGATAGAGTTGCCTCCATTTATAAGAATGGGAAAGTCAATGTACTGGAAATTTTACTTAAGGCGGAAAATTTCCTGGATTTTATATCCAAATTGAAGCTAATGAATCTTTTTGCGGAACAGGACACCCAGAATATCCTGTCAATAAAGGAAAAAAGGGATGCAACCATAGGAATAAAAAAATCTATAATTGATTTAAGGGAAGAGCAGAAAGAATATAAAAGCAGAGTGGAAAAGCTGGTTACCCAGGCGGAGCAGAAGGCAAATGAAGTTGAAGGCATATATAATGAAAAGAAGAATTTGCTTTCCAGTACAACTGCTAACAAGAATGCCCTTATACAGATGGAAAAGAAACTTGAGATTCAAGAGGCAGAGGTCACAAGGATTCTTGAAAGTTATAAGTATGGTTCTGCTCCTTCAGGAAAATTTGCATGGCCTGTGGCCGGAAGGATACAGTCCGGTTTCGGTATGAGATACCATCCAATATTAGGATATAACAGGTTCCATTCGGGTATAGACATTGTAGCTTCCTATGGGACTCTGGTAAAGGCAGCAGATGGGGGGCAGGTGATCCAGGCTGGTTATTTTGGCGGATACGGTTATTCGGTCATGCTTTACCACGGAGGAGGTTTTGCTACCTGGTATGCGCATCTTTCCAGTATAAATGTTTCTATGGGCCAGTTTGTGCAGAGAGGGCAGGTTATCGGGCTGGTTGGTTCTACCGGATTAGCTACAGGACCACATTTGCACTTTGAGGTCAGAATAAACGGGGCCCCGCAGAATCCGTATGCTTATTTACAATAACAATTCGAATATTTAATGTTAGTTAATCAGGTGATATTTTTATGAAAAAATATGTTTTAAGAGTAGTAATCTCGGTGATAGTGGTCATATTTGTATTTTCTACCGGATTATGGATAGGGATTAATTTTAATTTTTTTAAGGAATATTTATTAAATGCCGGCCAGAATAATGTTACGGAAGATAATGATAATGGCGGGATCCTGGAGAATATATCCAGCAGTATTGCTAATAGGTTCAGTATAAAGCCTGTTGAGGAGGTTATAAATTTAGTTTCAGAAAATTCACTGGTAAAAAAGAGTAAAGAGGTATTGCTCCGGGCAGCTTTAGAAGGTATGCTTTCGGTTCTTGATGACAGGCATGCGGAGTATTTTACTGCTGAAGAATATAAACAGATTATGGAATCCTATAGTGGAACTACCAGCGGTATAGGGGTTGTAGTTGCTCTTGATGATGAAGGGCAGGTTGTAATAGTAAGGGTACTTGAAGATACCCCGGCTTACATAGCTGGTATCATGGAAGGGGATATTATAACTGAAGTTGGTGATATAGATATAAAAGATATGGATCTGGAAAAAATAGTGACTATGATTAAAGGTAAAGAGGGAACCGAGGTGGACCTTAAGATTTACAGACCTTCGGAGGACAATATTATCGAAGTAACTGTTACCAGAGCAAAATTTGATATTCCCAATCTAATCTCCGATATTTTTGAAGAAGACGTAGGTTATATATGGTATTATGACTTTCAGATTGGCGGTTCTGAGCAGCTTGACAGGGAAATTCAAAAGCTTATTGACAGTGGTGCCAGGGGTTTAATATTAGACTTAAGAAATAATCTGGGTGGCGCATGGGATGATGCAGTTGAGGTTTGTGACTTGTTTTTGGATGAAGGCATGATTGCTACCATCAAGGGAAGAATAAATGACAGAGAAAGAATTGATGAATATTTTGCAGGAAAAGGAAAATACACTGAAATTCCTTTAGTGGTTTTAATTAACGGATTTTCTGCAAGTGCTTCCGAACTGGTTTCCGGTGCATTAAAGGATAATAACAGGGCTATTTTAATTGGAGAGAGAAGTTACGGAAAGGGAGTTGTGCAAGCTATTTATGAGCTTTCGGACGGTTCGGGAATCAAGTTTACAACTGCAGAATATTTTTTACCTTCGGGGTTATCTGTAGAAGGAGTAGGTTTAAAGCCTGATATAACGGTTGAGCTGGAGCAGGATGCTACAGAAGATGTACAGCTAAACAAAGCTATAGAAGAAATAAAGGCTTTAATAAGTGAGATTGAATGAGTAGTTTAAAAAAAAAGAGTGATTCTGAAGAAAATAAAATAATAATCGCACAGAACAAAAAGGCTTTTAGAGATTTTTTTATTTTAAACACTTATGAGGCCGGTATAGTGCTGGAAGGATGTGAGGTTAAGTCTATCCGCGATCACAGACTGAATTTAAAAGACAGTTATAGCCGGATAAGAGGTAACCAGTTATTGCTTTATAATATGCATATATCCCCGTACAGCAAAAGCAGAACCGAGGATATAAATCCTACAAGGATAAGAAGGCTGCTTATGCACAGAAGGGAAATTAATAAAATAGCAGGAAAATTAACTGACAGAAGCCTTACCCTGGTTCCGTTAAAAGTATATATGATAAAAAATAGAGTTAAGGTTGAACTGGCGCTGGCCAAGGGGAAAGTTAAAAGGGATAAACGCAGGGATTTACAGGACAGGGAACATAAAATTGAAATAAAAAGGGCTTTGAAAAATTATTAGTTTTGGTATAAAATATCTTTGCGTTAAATCTATAGTTATGCCCACAATAAAAGGGGGCGACCTGGATTCGACGGGGACAGGTTGAGCTTAAATTGCAAGCCGAGTATCAGAACTCGTAAATAACTGAGCTAAAAATAAACGCTAACAATAGTAAATTAGCATTAGCAGCTTAAATTAAGCTGCTACGTCTACGAAAGGTTTCCTGTGCTTTTCGATAGGCGCCGTTTAGCAGGATACTCCGGTATGATTTGTCTGCGGTAGTACCGGTGGAAATTTAATGCGGGCTGGCTTTTTTGATCGTGTCCATGCGAGCAAAAAAGTAAGATTTAAAATATGGAATAAGCTTGTAGATATTTAGGTAGCAATGTCTTCGGACGCGGGTTCGATTCCCGCCGCCTCCACCATATAAGCAACTCAGTTTTGATACAAAATATTGAAGCTGAGGTGTCTTGTATTTGTGATATTATGTTGTTGAGTTATTTGTATAATGGGGAGGTTGAAAAATGCTTAATAAAATAGGAACACAAGAAATAGAAACAAAAAGACTACTACTAAGACGAATGAAAATTTCCGATTCGGAAGATATGTTTAATAGTTGGGCTTCCGACCCTTGTGTATCAAAATTTTATTCATGGGAACCTCATAAGAATATATTCGAAACAGAACAAATAATAAAGACGTGGGTAGCTCAATATGACGACCCTCTGTGCTTTCATTGGATTATAATTGACAAAGAAACACAAAAAGCTATAGGCACCTTCTATATTAATCACATTGACGAAGAAAACTGTACTGGAGCAATCAACTGTATTTTAGCTCAACAGGTTTGGGGAAAAGGATTAACAACAGAGATTACGCAATCTGTAATTTCTTATTGTTTTGAAAAGGTAAACTTTAAGAAAATTTTTTCTCATCATCATGAAAATAATATTGGTTCATGCAAGGCATTGGTTAAAGCGGGACTTCATTTCACAGACAAAAGCTATCACATATATGAAGACAGCCCAAGCATTAACGGGAATTATCTCCACTACGTTATTGAGAACAACAACGCAAAATGAGCATAATTTGTATGATGACAGACTACGGCTTGTTATGGCTTAATACCTTCGTTTGCGAATAATACTCTCGATAACGAAAGGTATACCATCGATAACGATTTGTCAGTGAAGGTATTCACCGTATCACAATTATCAGCATTATCCATGAAAGACTTTCCACATGCATCTGGATTTATCATATACGGGTATATAAATTTGTTGGCTGAATGCTTAAAATGTCAGGATTTTGGCAAGGATAGGTTGGAGATTATATGAGAGGGATGATTCCAGATACTATTAATTATACAAATTTTAATTCTGTTACAATATAACTCTTTATTGTAAGGGCAATAAGGACAGATTTGCCTGCAGAAAGGAATATGAAGGTATAGTCCGGATTCTTTTATATCATAAAACTTTTCTTCAAGACTCTTAAGTAAAGAAACTTTATTGCTAAGTACTGCATTATCTGCTCCGGTAAACAGTTTCCAGATTTTATTTCTAAAAAAATTTATAGACAAAGGAACTGCGACTTTTATATCAAAGCCTTTCAACTTAAAATTTTTTCTATATCTTGATACCTGCATTAATTAATTCACCATTGTTTAAGTCATATGCTGATTTGCAGAGCGGGGCAACCGCTGAGTACCCTGATGCGTTTAGAGAGTCTACAAATTCATCGCAAATAGATTCTTCAGAATGGACAATAAACACTTTATCAGGTTTTTTGCTAAAACTATTGATCCACTTTAAAAGCCCGTTTTTATCTGCATGAGCAGACAAACCTGTAAAATTATGAATGGTTGCCAGAACTGCAATTTCATCTCCAAAAATTGTCACTTTTTTTATGCCGTCAAGCAGCATCCTTCCCAGTGTCCCGCGAGCCTGAAAGCCCACAAAGACTACTGCACATTCTTTTTTCCACAGATTATGTTTTAAGTGGTGTCTTATCCTGCCTCCCTCGCACATGCCGCTTGATGATATGATAACTTTTGGGGCTGTATCATAGTTGAGGGCTATTGAGTCCTCTATTAAGTCAGTAAAAGTTAAATCTGGATAGGTAAGCGGATTCAGACCTTTTTCAAGTATTTCCTTTGTCTGCAGGTCTCCATAAATTCTTAGATCATCGTAATATAATCTCGTTGCTTCAGAGGCAAGAGGGCTATCGACATAAACCGGAAAGCCGGGGTTAGAAACCAGTTTTTTTTCTTTAATTTCATATATAAGATAAAGAAGTCCCTGTGTTCTTCCAACGGCAAAAGAAGGTATAATAACATTTCCGCCTCTTGAGAGTGCCTCATCTATAATCTTTGCAAATTCCAGAATAAGGCCCGGGTTCTTTTCATGATTCCTGTCTCCATACGTTGCCTCCATAACAACATAGTCGGCTGCATCTATATATTCCGGGTCTTTTATTATTGGTTGATTTATATTCCCTATGTCTCCGGAAAAGACAATTTTTCTGGTTAAGCCGCCTTTGCCTAAAAATATCTCGACTGATGCTGAACCCAATATATGGCCGGCATCCACAAAATTTAATTTGATTCCATCACTTAATTCAACTGTTTCTTTGTAATTGCAAGGAACCAGTAATTTTAATGTTTCCCTGACATCATCCATGGAATATAAAGGCATTACTTCTTCTCTACCGGCTCTTCTTGCCTTTTTATTTTCCATTTTTGCATCCGTTTCCTGTATTTGCGCGCTGTCTTTTAGCATTATTGTGATTAGATCACATGTAGCTTTAATTGCGTATATCTTTCCATTGAATCCATTTTTTACTAATAAGGGCAGCCTGCCGCTATGGTCTATATGCCCATGAGTAAGTATAACAAAGTCAATATCAGGGGCGTAAAATGGAAGCTGCCTGTCATCCTTTTCATCCTGGCCCTGATGCATGCCGCAATCAATTAAAAGTTTTTTTTCATTTGCCTCTATGCAAAAGCAGCTTCCCGTTACTTCTCTTGCAGCGCCATAAAATGATAGTTTCATATCTTTATTACTTTAATTATATTTTAATAATTTTCAATAAAATATTTATTGCATTTATATAATAATATTATTTTATTATCTTTAAAATGATTAAAAAGCTGATCCTAAATTAAGATTAGCATGGAGTAATAGAGGATTTATCATTCAATGGAAGTACATTATATAAAATCTTACTAATTAAGGCTAATTCTATTTTACCCAAATTAAAGGAGCTATATCTTGAGAAAAACGTGCATCACCGGAGCCGGTATATAAGGTTTTTATACGGGTTGTTATACCCAGGCGGCAGGCAAATAAAACAGTTTTTGTTTATTTTTATCTTAAAAATTATATAATTAACCAATCGGAAAATTTTTAAAGACTCATTTATAAGAGTATTTCTGGGTTACAAACCAGTTTAAAAAAATATTAAACAATATTGAAAGAGTTAATTTGGACAATAGAGCAATAGGAGTGTTTGATTCCGGTGTTGGAGGTCTTACCGTTCTACGGGAAATAATAAAAGCTGTTCCTGATGAAAGCACCATATATTTCGGTGATACGGAAAGAGTTCCCTATGGACCGCGGAATTTAAATGAAGTAAAAAAATTTGTTTTTAAAATAACCAAATTTCTTTACGACAAAGACGTAAAACTTATTGTAATTGCCTGTAATACTTCTACTGCTGCTGCCCTGAATGATTTAAAGCAGTGGTATGATATACCAATTATAGGGGTAATAGAACCCGGGGCCAGGACTGCTGTTTATAATACCAGAAATAAAAGGGTTGGAGTTATTGCCACAAAGGGCACGGTCGAGAGTAATGCATACCGGGATGAAATCGCTAAAATAGATCCCGATATAAAAACATTTTCTGTACCGGCTCCCTTGCTGGTGGAATTTGTAGAAAAGGGTATTCTTGAAGGCGGACGTCTTGATAAAGTGATTTATGGATATTTAAAACCATTGTTTAATGCCGGTATTGATGTATTAATACTGGGATGTACCCATTTTCCATTAATAGAGAAGAATATTTTATCTTGCAGCGGTAATGGATTTAAGGTGATAAGTTCTGCGGTGGAAACTGCGAAGGATGTGAAGAGAATGCTTATGGAAAAAGTATTGTGCGCAGATAAAAATAATAAACCGGAAAGGATTTTTTATGAAACCGGAACAATAAGTAATTTCTTTGAAGTAGGAAAAATATTCCTTGGTGAAGATATAAAGGAAGTCATAAGAACAAAGCT
>Ga0256868_10000395_pt1 | contig 25866 bp, 28 predicted proteins | sample RVTome_13_FD_187341 | JGI IMG/M metagenome (GOLD analysis project Ga0256868, IMG submission 187341) | Soil microbial communities from uranium-contaminated site in the Upper Colorado River Basin, Wyoming, United States - RVT92D227 HiSeq ...
AAAAGATGCCCAGCCCTCCTAATAAAAGGGTCCGAAGATCGGACCGGTATTGGAGATAGATATAAAGTCCGATGAGGATCGCTCCTGCCAGACATCCATATCCCAAAAGAAGTGACACCCAGGCAGGGAAGATCTCTTTGACCAAGACCCTCGATCCCCCTGAAAACCGGTTAAAATCTTGATTGATACGATCCCCTTCCAGATCGTTCCATTCCCCTAAGTAATAGGTCATCCACATGATGAGGATGACCGCCGAAGCAGAAAGCACATAAAGTCCTAACGGTCCCTTGTAACCCCAGCGCCAGGCCAGGATAAACCCTAAGATCAAAGGGAGAATTCCCACGGAAAGAAACGGAATCCGGGAGAGTTTCCACCAGGCAATAATATAAGCACCGAGCTTCTTCAATAAATCTCTCTCTTGAATAGAATCAGAATTGAGTAAGCAGAAGGCAGTGAGCAGTAGATAGATAGAACTGCTTTGTGCTTTCTGCATACTGCCTACTGTACCTTTAACTAAGATCTCCCATCGTTTTACAAATAGAACATATTGATTTAAAATTCAACATCAAAGTTTCCTCCTTTTCCGTCCACTCTGCCTGCCCCCTCCCTGCGGCAGGCAGGCGCTCGGCCGGTACACTTGGGGGAGGACAGGAGGAAGCGATTGTATCATAACAATTCAAAGGAGAAGCAAGGATGGATCCGTTGTCACGAATTGAGAGAGAAAAAGCAGTTCTTATCATTGTCGATGTTCAGGATGTCTTGATGAGGAAGATGAATCAAGCGGTAGGGGAAACGGTCATCCGAAATATTCGGATTCTTCTCGCCTTCGCAAAAGAAATGGCCATCCCCATTCTTATTACAGAACAGTATCCCAAGGGATTGGGGAAGACGGTCCCTGAAATCAAAATGGAACTGGAGTCCATCCTTCCTATTGAAAAGGTCTCCTTCAGTTGTTGCGGGGTGGAGACGTTCAATCATCAATTGTATCAATTGGGAAGGAAGCAGGTCATTCTTACTGGGATCGAAACCCATGTGTGTGTTCTGCAAACAGCCGACGATCTGATACAGAGAAGCTATGAAGTCTATGCGGTGGCCGATGCCGTCTGTTCAAGGAGGAAATTGGATTGGGAGATGGGTCTCAGATGGATGGAAAAAAAGGGGGCGATGATCCCGACCACCGAGATCATCGCCTTTCGACTATTGAAGGAGGCTCGGACTGAAGAGTTCAGGAGGTTGTCAAAATTATTAAAATGAGAGCTTTGAAAAACTATTTTCGCTCTCTTGATTCCACAGATTTCAAAAAGTGATCACACAGATTCTTGTTTTTTTCAAACCATTTCTGATCTGTGTAATCGTTCCTTAATCCGTATAATCAGAGTGGACTTTCTTTAAAATCTCTAAATCCATCGAAACAGTTTGGCGAAGAAATAGGGAACGAAGAACGCATTGGTAAAGATCAATGTCCAAATAACTACTCTTTCAAAACTAATCTCAATTCTTCTTCCCTCTTCTGTTTCGTGAATCCCCAAAATTTCTTTACCATTCATCGTTCATCCCATCGGCCGGTAAGTGCCCCGCAAGCCCCGCTTTGTAGGCGGGGTCAAGGGGCACAATCAAAACGATATTTCCTTTCCGGGAAGCCCCGGCCTGTGGCTGGGGAGCTTCACAATTTTGTAAGAAAAGAGCGAACTTGTAGAATCGCTCAAGCGATTTACCATTTTTCTAACCGGTTTTTAACTATTTTTAAAAGTGCAAAACCCCCCAAAATAATTAGAAAAATTATAAATAAATTCGAGAAAGCAAAGTCTCTTATCAGCAGGCCCATTCCCCACTCCTCTTAGTATTAATAGGATACCGAGCAAGTCTTATGCCAATGACTGGACATAGAGGGAATTAATTGGAATTCAAATAGAATTCGATCTTAGAGGGACTCAATGATAAATTCGCAGGAAGGCATAAAATGTCATATTTATGCCCCCTCACCCTCCCCTCTCCCCGCTGGGGAGAGGGATAGGGTGAGGGGCAAGCGAAGGTTAAGGGATGCAGTTGATCAGCAAAAGGGAAATTTCGAACTGGAATACCGCTGGTGGTCCGGCAGGGATTTTGACATCTACCATTTATTGATCTTTTCATCCTCATTCATGATCGTGGTCCCTTTTATTCTTGTTCCCATCACTTTCTACTACCTTGTTATCTTACTATTCTTCAAGAGGAAATTTCATGACTTCTTTTCCATCTAATCCCCCTCTATTTTCCCCTTGATAACTCCCCCTTCCCCCTCTTAATTTAAGAGGGGGAGAGTGGAGGGGGCGTTAGATTGGGGAATAGAGGGGGGTTAAGGAAATTCTTGTCGAATCAAGCGCCAAGATTGTCGAAACTGGATACTGCCTAAAGATAACGCCCCTGTAACTAGAATGCATATCCATAACTTGTTGAATTCCCTCGGTTGAGAAGGAGTGGATCTACTGCCTTGAATTGATAATATTGAAAGGAAGAATTACTTCTCCCAATAATTATCGACAAGTCTTTCCTGTTTGAAGTCGAATCTTCATAGATGAATTTCTATAAAAGCTGACCTTTTTAAATTCGTAGATAGGATTGAACCTCTTGAAAACTCTGTGTAAATTAATATTCAAATGGGAATGGATAATGCCATCCAATTTTTAAAAAATGAATTGGCACGGCCCTTGCTCTTAGTAAATCAATAATTCAATTAATAAAGAAAGGAGGTGAGACAGATGAGAAAAAAGATCGTTTTATTAGGATTGGTGGCACTTATGGTTTTAGGTGCGGCCTATGCTTATGCTCAAGGGCAGGGTTTTGGTCCCGGACATAGAGGAATGCATGAATCTTGGGGCCCTGGAAAAGATGATTCTTTGACTCCCGAACAACAGACCAAATTCCAGGAATTGCGCCGAAAGTTCAGAGAGGAAAATGCCAAGTTGATCGGTGCAATGGTGGCCAAGAGGCTGGAGCTTCAGTCCACATGGACTGATCCAAAGGCGGATCCCAAGGCAATTCTCGATAAGGAGAGAGAATTAAGAGATCTTCAAAATCAGCTGAGAGATAAAGCTGTCCAAATGAGGTTGGAGGCTCGAAAGTTTCTCACACCTGAACAGATCCAGAATTGGAAGCCAGGCTGGGGAAAGGAACATGACCACATGATGGGCGGCGGTCACGGAATGCGTCGGGGTGGTAGGGGTCCCGGTTTTGGATGTTATTAATCGTGGTCTTCGAAAATACCTCGATAAAAGGGGAAGGTTTTGTCCTTCCCCTTTTATTTTTGACTTTTTCAAATCATTCCGATATGTTTTAAAATAAATGGACAGGATTCGAAATTTCGATATCATGGAGTGGGGGTACTGATGAAGGGCCATGAAGCTTAAAATACAAATCCTCATTTTTTGTTCTCTATTTACCCTCGCTGCCTCTCCTTCCTTTCCACAGCCTCCGGGAATGGGAATGAAAAAGTGGAGAGGGGAGAATCCATGCTGGAGGGCGTCGGAACTCAACCTTTCGCAAGAACAGAGAAAAAGCTTTGATCTGATTCAACTGGCTTACTTCAGGGAGGCACAAATTCTCCGGCTCCAACTTTTTACAAAAAATTTTGAACTCCGGGAACTTCTTACTAATCCCACCACAACCACAGAGTCCATTCGTGCCAAATATTTGGAATTCATCGAGCTCCAATCCAAGCGGGCGGAAAAGGCCGTAGAATATCTGATCAAGGTGAGAAATCTCCTCACTCCGGAACAATTAAAGAATTGGTGTCCAGAGCGGGAAATCCCTTCTTTTGGACACATGATGCATGGAGCTGCTCCGATGGGACCGATGCATCAACGAAAAGCCTTTCCTCCACCGGAGTAACCTAGAGAGAAATTGGGACGGGTATATTTTGGCCAAGAATGAAAATAAGATAAAAAGAAGTTTCTCACCCATCTATCTGGGAATCTTCTCCGGGATCATCCTCATCATCCTCATCATCAACGGGCTTTTGGAGATCAATCGCACCGAAAATGGATTTTATCTCTTGTTGGAAAGAGAAGCGATCGTTCTCATTCAATACTTTGAGAAGAATATCCAGGAAACCCTTACCCCTCTACAGTGGATGGAAGGTGGACCCGCGAAGCAATCGCTCCCCCCTCCTGTTCCAGGGCTCTTTTTCGACCTGGAGGGTTCCATTGCCGAATACCTGATGGAGGCCATCCATCGTGTGGATCAACTCGAGAGGGAAAAAACCCTGAATCCCTCCGACCTTCAATCCTTCATCGGCCAATACCGCATCACTTCGATCGAGATCTATGACTCCATGGGAAAGCCCCTCAAAGGTTGGCCTTCCCCTTTTACCTCGCCCGAAAAAAAATTTTTTCTTCGAGAACTGATCGAAAAGAAACGTCCCGTCGCTATTGACCTCTTTGGGAAACCACTGGCTGAAGACCAATTGTTTTCGATCGCCACCTGGAGGAAGGGGCATCCAGAAATCATCGCTCTTTACCTCGATGGGGAGCAGATGAAAAACCTTCTCCAGCAATTCGCCATTCAAAGATCGATCTCTGATATCAGTCTCAGAGAGGGTATCCTCTATATCTCTGTTCAGGATACTTCTTTCAACACCATTGCTCATACTGACTCAACTCTTATTGGAAAAAGACAGGAAGACCGGTTTCTAAAAAGTTCCCTCCAAAGCAACCTGGTTCTCTCTCGTCACTATCAGCCCACCCAGGGAGAAGAAATTTTCGAGGTGGTAAAATCTTTCTCCCTGAAGGGAAAAACCATGGGACTGATCCGCATTGGGTACTCCCCGAAGGAAATCCACCCTGTGCTCAGCCAGATCAAAAAGAATGTCGCCCTCTCGGTCTTCTTTTTCCTCATCTTGGGAATTTCAGCAATCACACTCATAGGGGTGAACCAGAACCGCCACCTCAAAAAAATGAAAGACATGGAGGACCGGATCCAATTGGCGGAGAGACTGTCGTCACTCGGCCATTTAGCTGCGGGCGTCGCCCATGAGATTCGAAATCCTCTCAATGCCATAGGCATGGGTCTTCAGAGGCTCAAGAGAGAATTTCTCCCTCAAAATGAGTCCAAGCGGGAAGAATATATCTCTTTCATGGAGTTGATCCTTAAAGAAATCAGAAGGGTCAATCAAATCATCGAACAGTTTCTGACGCTCTCCAGGCCATTTCAACTCAATCTGACGAAGTCTCCCCTGCAAGATCTTCTGAAGAATCTCATCACCCTCTTTCAGGAAGAGGCTTCCTCCCTGGGAATCGCTCTTCAAACAGATATTTCTGCGGAACTGCCTGTTATCAAAATGGATCCTGAGAGATTGACACAGGCCTTGATCAATATTATGAAGAATGGAATGCAGGCGATGAGACCAGGAGGAACCCTTCGCATTGAAACCAAACTCTTGAAAGATACTGTGGAAGTGATGATCTCGGACTCGGGTTCCGGAATCCCGTCAGAACAGATGGAGAAGATTTTCAATTATTACTACACGACGAAAGACAAAGGGGTGGGCCTGGGCCTCCCCATCGCTCATCGAATTATTGAAGCCCATGGCGGCCGATTGAAAATAGAAAGTCGAGTTGATTCTGGAACGAAAGTAATAATCACACTACCTGTTTAAAAAAAGTTGGAGGTTGGAGGTTAAAGTCTAAAAGGATTTTGCCTTAAGCCTCAAACCTTGAACCTCAAGCTCTGGAGAGATGGACAAGGTCAAGATCCTTATTGCCGAGGACGAAAAAACCCAAAGGGACCTTTTGGAAGGATTTCTTGAAAAGGAAGGCTTCTCTGTTGAAGCTGCAGCCAATGGCAGGGAGGTTCTTCATAAACTCGAAGGAGATTTTTTCGACATCGCCTTGGTCGACTATAAAATGCCTGAACTCGATGGCCTGCAAACACTCAGGGAGATTCGAAAACTCTATCCGGACCTCCCTGTCGTCATGATGACAGCCTACGGAACAGTGGAAACCGCCGTGGCCTCGATGAAAGAAGGAGCGCTGGACTATCTCACGAAACCTATCGATTTGGATGAACTCCTCCTGATGCTTCAAAAAGTGATCGAGAGGTCCAACCTCATCAAAGAGAATAAAGAACTAAAAACCCAGCTTCAGGAGCGCTATGCATTTCCCCACATTGTCTACGCGAGTCCAAAGATGGAGGAGGTTATGGGGCTTGTGGCTCGGGTAGCACCCAGCCAGACCACTATCCTCATCCGGGGGGAGAGCGGAACAGGAAAAGAACTGATTGCGAATGCCATTCATTATGCAAGCCCTCGCTCCGGAAAACCCTGGGTGAAGGTGAGTTGTGCCGCGATCCCCGAAACCCTTCTTGAAAGTGAACTCTTCGGTCATGAGAAAGGAGCTTTCACAGGGGCTACCCAGAAAAGGATAGGCCGATTCGAAGAGGCGGACGGCGGCTCCATCTTTCTTGATGAGATTGGAGATCTCTCACCAGGCACCCAAGTGAAACTTCTGAGAATCTTACAGGACAAAGAATTCCAGCGACTGGGGTCAAATTTCAGCCTCAAGTCCGATGTGAGGGTGATCACCGCCACCCATCGAAACCTTGAGGAGGCGATTAAGACAGGCCTTTTTAGAGAGGATCTATATTATCGACTCAATGTGATCTCGATCACTCTTCCTTCCTTGAGAGAGAGGAGAGAGGACATCTCTCTTCTGATCGACCATTTTTTAAAAAAATATTCGAAAGAGAATCAAAAATCAATTTCTGATATCTCTCAAGAGGCAAGAACCCTGCTCCTTCGTTACCCCTATCCCGGAAATGTCAGGGAACTAGAGAACCTCGTTGAACGGGCAGTGGTCCTTTGCCGGGGAGAAATGATCACGACCCAAGACCTCCCTTTTCACCTCAAGGAGGAAAAACCTGAGAAACCCTGGGAATCTTCCAAAAAAATAAAGAGTCTTCCCGAATCTTTGGAGGAGATTGAGCGAGACTCCATCGTCAAAGCCCTTCATCAACATCAGGGAGTTCAGACAAAGGCCGCTGAGAGCCTGGGCATCAGCGAGAGGGTGCTCCGATATAAAATGAAGAAGTATGGAATCCGGTTTGAAGAAGTAAAAGAATAAGATGCCAAAGGAAAGGTTCATAAGGAGTGGAGAACTAAGGACTATGAATGAGGAATTAGGTTTGGTTTTGGAAAAAGTTCACGAGAAACGAGTCACGAATCACCTCCACGGAGAATAGAATGACTTATTACCGCTATCGTTTTTCATTTGGATATGGTTTGACACCCGTCATTAAGAATTTGATGATCATCATGGGAGCTGTCTTCCTGCTTCAAAAAGGAGTAGAAATCAGCCTACCCGAAATCTACTATTACTTTGTTTACTACTTTGCCCTCGTCCCCGCTCTCCTTTGGAATAAATATTTCCTGTGGCAATTGGGCACCTACATCTTTCTTCATGGAGGAGTCTTCCATCTCCTTTTCAATCTTTTCGCCCTGTGGATGTTTGGAGGAGAGTTGGAAAACTATTTCGGGTCGAAGAAGTTCCTCCGATATTTTCTATTCTGTGGAATCGGTGCGGGTCTCTGTACTGTTCTTTTCACTCCCCATGGGCATCAACGCATCCCCGTGATTGGAGCTTCTGGAGCCATCTACGGATTACTCCTTGCTTTCGGTTGGCTCTTTCCCAATCGGCCCATCTATATCTACTTTCTATTTCCCATTCCCGCCAAATACTTTGTCGTCATTTTCGGCCTCATTGAATTCTTTTCTTCGATAGAGGGAGCGGGAGGGGGTGTCTCTCACCTTACCCATTTAGGGGGTCTTGTTTTCGGGCTTTTATATATGGCTTATCCAACGATCCGGCAAAAAATTCGCCGTGAATATTATAAACGGAAGTGGTCTCAAAAAGGTCCTGGTGGCGGAGGATACTACCACTGATCAAAGGACCGAACGTGGAAAGTAGAGAGTAGAAAGTAGTCAATACCACTCTCCACCTTCCACTCTCCACATTCCACACTCCACATTCCAGAAATGATTTACATCGGGACGAGCGGTTATAACTATCCTCATTGGTGGAATGGGGTCTTCTATCCCTCTGACCTTCCCCAGAAAAAGTGGCTTGAATTTTACACCGAATTCTTTGATACGGTAGAGTTGAATGTATCCTTTTACCGCCTCCCTAAGAAAGAGGCCTTTGAAGGCTGGTATAAGCGGACACCGAAGCAGTTTGTCTTCGCCGTCAAGGGGAACCGGTTCATCACCCACATCAAGCGATTAAAGGATTGCCGAGAACCCCTTTCTCTTCTTTTTGACCATGCGTCGCCATTGAAGGAGAAATTGGGAGTGGTGCTTTGGCAACTTCCCCCACGATTCAAATTCCAGAAGGAGAGATTAGAGGAATTCTGTGTCCTTCTTTCAACCCTCCCTCGTTCTAAACTCCATCGTCATGCCTTTGAGTTTAGAGACGAATCCTGGTTCTGCAATGAGGCTTTTCGGAGATTGGAAGAATTTGGTTTTGCCTTTTGCATCGCCCACGGTTCAGGCCTTCCTTTTATAGAAAAAATAACCTCCGACTTCGTCTACCTTCGTCTTCATGGGGGTGAAGTGCTCTACGGCTCTAATTATTCGGATAAGGAATTAAAGCAATGGGCGGAAAAAATCCAAGATTGGAGGAAAAAGGTTAAGACCGTATTCGTCTATTTCAACAACGACGCTTATGGCTTCGCTGTCAAAAACGCCCTGTCCCTCAAAAAATTCGTATCCCAAGAGTAAACCTCGTTAGAAATTCCAGTAGGGCATTCAAGCCCTCCGGAATTATTTAGAATGTAACCCCGCTGCAGAGCCCTGCACCGCCCTGAACCAGAACGGTTCGGGGCACCGCATGGTGTACAGGGCAGAGCAGCGGGGCACTATTTCTAACGGGGTAAACCATCCTCAGTAACCCCCGTTATAGGCGGAAATCCTATGCCCAGGATCGGGGTGGTCTCTCCGGAGAAAACCTGAAGCGGCACATTTGAGCGATGAGCCAAGGTGCAGATACCCCTAAAATGGCCCCTTCAGAACCACCCGCCGATTCCCCTCTCTCTAATGATCCGCTTTTCAAGGTTTCCGGAGGGGAGACCACCCCGATCCAACTGCACCCGAGACCTAAAGGACTACCATCCCCTAAATTTTTTGCTTGCAAATAACTGAAATTTATGATAGTTATTAATCTATGTTAACTTTAGTTCCGAGCCTTGTCCCAAGTTTTCTAAAGAGTCCGTCCAGACCCTCGAGGGGTCATCAGCATTTGATGCTGGCCGGCATTAACCAAACTATTTTTCTTAATCAGTGGGGAGAGCCGGAGACCCAGATATGCCTTAAGAGGCTGGGAAGTCTCGATAAATTGGGGTCCATTTTCTTAATCGAGGATCCTGCCAGGGAAGCCCATCATTCAATCTGGATTTATAAAAAGAAGGACAGGATACTCTTCTTCACGAAGAAAAGACTCATCTCTCATTCCAGGTGGAGCGAATTCAGAGAGCATTGGAAAAAATCAAAAGAGGAGCCTGAATTTCAGGTGCCCAGAAAGTCCCCTCCCCTCTTCACCACGACTCTCTCCCTTGTCGCCTAACCGAGAAAGAGTTTCTCTGCCAACTGTCTTCCCGTCACGGTCCTAAAGACTTTATCGATCAACTCCTCAACTTTTTTTCGGTCTTTTGAAAATCCTTCTTCTCCAAAATTGACCAACCAATCTGCCTCATAGAGAACCTGGAAATTCAATGTCTCCTCTTCTCTGGGGCTGTGATGGTGGCCAATGATGTCACAAATCTCATCAATCATTTCCTTCTGGATACCTAATCTTTCTAAAATCTCCTTGGCAATAGCAGGCCCCTCCATTTCCTGATAATGGCCTGAATGACTTCCATATTTCCTCTCCGCCTCAGGGATCCCAATATCATGAAGATAGGCGGCCCCCATTACGACCAGAGGACTTCCACCCTCCATCTTCAGGATCTGCTCCGCATATTTGGCAACTTTGATCGCATGATTCGTCCGTTTAAAATCGGTCCCAAAATATTTTTTCATTTCCAGAGCGATTCTCTCCCTTAATAAATCCTTCTGTTCCGATTTCTGCCTTTCCTTCACTTCTTCGGGCACTGCGCCGACACACTGTTCGGCATGGGGACACCACTGGGCACAACCAAAATCCAACTTGGGGTTGACAATTTCGTGACCGCAGCGACACTTGCGCCTGACCTCATCTTTGAAGAACTCGACCCTCCTCCCGCATTTCGGACATTGGGTGTCAAAAATATCACCTGGTTTCCAAAATCTCATATCCTGCCCTGGACACTTCATCTTTTCTCTCCTTTTGTAAGGTCTATTATTCTACGATAATTGAGAAAATTCATTGACTTATGTCAAAAATGGATTTGAATTTCTTTCCCCCAAAATCCCCAGATTCACTAAGACTTGATGATCGGATCGGACAAAAAATCATCCAAAAATTAGGTGATAATGTTTCAACCTCTTGATTTGAAAAATGAAATAAGGACTTCATAGCTTGGTTTGCAGCAATGAGAGGCTTGATCGAACGTCGATCAAGATTCCGTGACTTTTTCTCTTGCAAAATCCTTAATCATGTGTTACCTGAATAAAATTCGCATATTTTTGCCCAAAGGAGGAAAAATGGGAAAGAAATGGAGGGCTCGATGTCCGCGGTAACGATGAAAGAGCTTCTGGAGGCCGGGGTTCATTTCGGCCATGAGACGAAACGTTGGGACCCCAAAATGAAACCTTATATCTTTGGGGCAAGGAATGGAATATATATCATTGATCTCCAGAAGACTGTCCAGCTCTTCAAGGAAGCTTATCAGTTCGTTCGAGATATCGTGGCCAAAGGGGAATATATCCTCTTCGTCGGAACGAAGAAACAAGCCCAGGAAACGATCTCTGAGCAGGCGACCCGCTGTGGAATGTTTTATGTGAACCATCGCTGGCTGGGAGGAATGTTGACCAATTTTCTGACGATCAAGCGATCCATCGATCGATTGAATAAACTGGAAGCGATGAAGAATGAAGAGATATACAACCTCCTCCCGAAAAAAGAGGTCCTGGAATTAGAAAAAGAGAGGAGTCGGTTGGAGAAATCCCTGGGAGGCATCAAAAAAATGGATCGACTTCCTGGGACCATCTTCGTCGTGGACCCCAAAAAGGAAAGGATTGCCGTGAGGGAGGCTCGAAAAATTGGTATCCCTTCCATCGGCATCGTCGATACCAATTGCAATCCCGAAGAATTGGATTACATCATCCCAGGGAATGATGATGCGATCCGGGCCATCCAACTGTTCGCCTCTAAAATTGCGGATGCGGCCGTTGAGGGAAAACAGATTTATGAAAAACAACTCCAGACGGAGGGCGCTAAAGAAGAAAAAGAGAGGGCAGAAAAAGTCGAGCCCTCTAAAGCGATACAGGTAGAAGAAGTGGTCGAGGGAGTAGAGGAGGAACAGGGTTGAATGGAAATCTCTATTGAATTGGTGAAAGACCTAAGACAGAGGACAGGGGCCGGGGTGATCGACTGCAAAGCAGCCCTTCAAGAGGCCCAAGGAAATATGGAAGCGGCGATCGATTACCTCCGGCGGAAAGGGTTGGCCACGGCCGCGAAAAAGGCAGGCCGAATTGCGACCGATGGCCTGGTCTCCTCCTATATCCATGCCGGCGGGAAGATGGGTGTCCTGGTCGAGATCAACTGTGAAACCGATTTTGTCGCGAAGACAGAGGATTTTCAAACCTTCGTAAAAAATATCGCCATGCATATCGCCGCTGCCAATCCTCAATACATCCGGAGGGAAGGAATCCCTGAAGAGGCGTTGGAAAGGGAGCGGGCGATCTACCGAACGCAAGCCCAGGATTCTGGAAAACCTCAAAAGGTGATCGATAAAATTGTCGAAGGGAAAATGGAGCGGTTCTTTTCTGAGGTTTGCCTTTTGGAACAGACCTATGTTAGGGACTCCGACCTCACAATCAAGGAGTTGTTGGAAGCCATGATTGCCAAGGTCGGGGAGAACATTACGATCCGTCGTTTTGCAAGATTTCAACTGGGTGAGGGATTATCCTCTTAATCATCAACGATAGCCTCTTCTTCGGTGAAGGTGACCCCGTTAGAAATTCCAGTTGGGCATCAAACCCCGCCGGAATCATTTAAAAGTTAACCCCGCCATAGACTAGCGGGGCATTCTTTCTACCGGGGTAGAGGAAATCACCTTCCCCGAAATATCGGGACTGGGCAGGGAAGAACCCTCTGACCTAAACGCTTGTTCCTCCATGAAGAGACCCCAATATAAAAGGATCCTCTTAAAACTGAGCGGTGAGGTGTTAACGGGTGGAGGAGGTTTCGGAATCGATCCTGCTGTGATCCAGAAGATTGCTCAGGAGATCAAAGAGGTAAGAAGTCTGAGGGTGGAGGTGGCCATTGTCATTGGCGGAGGCAATATTTTTAGGGGGATGGCAGCCAGTGCAAAAGGGATGGACAGAGTCTCTGCAGATTATATGGGGATGCTGGCCACTGTGATAAACGGCCTTGCTCTTCAAGATGCTCTTGAAAAGATCGATGTTCAAACACGAGTCCAAACCGCCATTGAAATGCGGGAGGTCGCAGAACCCTACATTCGAAGAAGGGCCATTCGCCATCTGGAAAAAGGCCGCGTGGTGATCTTCGCCGGGGGGACAGGAAATCCTTATTTCACCACCGATACCACCGCTTCCCTCCGAGCCATGGAAATTGGGGCAGACGTCATTCTCAAAGCCACGAAGGTCGATGGCGTCTATGATGCGGATCCACTGCTCCATAAGCATGCCCATAAATATAGTGAACTCACCTATCTCGACGTCCTCAAGAAACAATTAAAAGTCATGGATGCAACGGCAATCTCTCTCTGCATGGACCACCAGATTCCGATCATCGTCTTCGATTTGAAGCGAAAGGGAAATGTCAAGCGGGTCGTTTTGGGAGAAAGCATAGGAACGAAAGTGAGGGGATGAATCATGGATGAGAAAACTTATACAGAAACCGTCGCCAAGATGGAAAAGACCCTTTCTTCCCTCAAGACAGATTTGAATAAGATCAGGACGGGCAGAGCTTCCCTCGCCCTCTTCGATGATATCCGAGTGGATTACTATGGGACGCCGACTCCTCTCAACCAGATGGCCACCTTGTCTGTCCCCGAGCCCAGGTCGATCACGATTCAACCCTGGGATACCTCGGTCATCGGTGAGATTGAAAAGGCCATCCTCAAATCAGAACTCGGAGTGACCCCTGCGAGTGATGGGAAGATCATTCGCATCAACATCCCGCGACTGACGGAAGAACGTCGTAAGGAACTGGTTAAGGTGGTCAAAAAGATGGCCGAAGGGGCAAAAGTGGCGATTCGAAATATCCGGAGAGAGGCAAATGATCAGTTGAAGGGATCGGAAAAAAATAAAAAGATTTCTCAGGACCAACTTCACCAGTGGATGGATAAGGTGCAAAAATCCACGGATCAATTTATTGAGAAAGTGGATGGCGTTCTTGCCGCCAAGGAGAAAGAAATTTTAGAAATCTCTTAACCTTGAAGGGGGTGATGCCAGTGGCTTATGTCATTACGGAAGAATGTGTGGCTTGTGGGACCTGTGCAGAAGAATGCCCTGCTGAAGCCATTGATGAGGGGGAACCCTATGTCATCAATGAAGAGAAATGTACCGAATGTGGAAGTTGTTTTGAGGTATGCCCTGTTGAAGCGATTGTCGAAAAATGAGACTGAAGGGGGGAGAGGAATCCTTCTGAACATCTTCCCCTTTTTACCCTCCTAAAATCTCTCCTTTCTACCGATCCTTCTCTCCATGAATGATGGATTGAAAAACAGCATCTGATATGCTAATTTAAAAAAATAGTTAATTTGAGAGCTCTTTTACTAAAAACCTCTCGTCTTGGTCTCCAAAAGGACCTGTCAATCATGGAAGAAATCGATAAAGAAAAACTTCCCCATCATATCGCCATCATTATGGATGGGAATGGTCGCTGGGCCAAAAAGAAGCTCCTGAACCGGATCAGCGGCCACATCAAAGGAGTCAACGCCGTCAGGGAGGTCGTCACGGCTTGCCGGGAATTGGGGATCAAGGTATTAACCCTCTACGCCTTCTCCATAGAGAATTGGAAGAGGCCGGCGGAGGAGGTGAATGCCTTGATGGGATTGTTGAAGGAATATCTTCAGAAAGAGTGCGGGGAGATGGTTCAGAATAAGATCCGACTCAATGTCATCGGCCGCATCGAAGATCTTCCCCTTGATGTCCGAACAACCTTGCAAGAGACGAGGAAAAAGACCGAACACGGTGATGGGATGATTCTCAATTTAGCATTGAGTTATGGCGGTCGCTCCGAAATCCTTCACGCTGTCCAAGGAATCCTCTCCGATCTCTCAAAGGACAAGATCAAACCGGAGGAGATTACGATTCAACGGTTTCCTCAATACCTCTGGACTCATGGGATACCTGATCCGGACCTTCTCATCCGGACCAGTGGTGAATTTCGCATTTCCAACTTCCTTCTTTGGCAGATCGCCTACACAGAGTTATATGTTACCGACACCCTATGGCCGGATTTCGATCGGAAAGAACTCTTGAAGGCAATCGCTGATTATCAATCCAGAGAGAGAAGGTTCGGTCTGACCAGCGAACAACTGAACGGGAGAGAAGAATAGTCGATTGCGGATTGCCGCCCCTCACCCTACCCTCTCCCCTGAGGGGAGAGGGTAGGGTGAGGGGAATTCCGAAATCCGAATTTGAAGGGGTGGTATGGGAAAAATAGAAAAGAGGAAGATATGGATGGCGTTGGTCATGATCCCTCCCATCATCCTTCTCATTGTCCTGGGACCCCCTGTTGTTCTCCACCTCATGGTGTTTGTGGCCACTTTTTTAGGACTCCGGGAGTATTACCATCTCGTCCTCCCCAACTCCAAATGGATCGAACGCGCTGTGGGAATAGGGTTAGGATTAATCCTTTCGATCATCATTTCATCCGGGGATATGAAAGAAATTTCTCCATTCTTCGTCTTCGTACTTCTCATTCTTTCTCTCCTCTTCATGGTTGCCTCAAAGGATCTTTCTTCGACGATCTCAAATATGGGGATGGCCCTCTTTGGAATTCTCTTTATCGGATTTCTTCTTGCTTATGTCTCACTCATTCGAAACATGACCCATGGAAGGCTATGGGTTCTTTTTCTCATCATAACCGTCTGGGTTGGGGACATCTCTGCCTTGCTGAGCGGCTCCTTCTTCGGAAGGCACAAACTCTATCCCAAGATCAGTCCGAAAAAAACTGTTGAGGGATTGGTGGGAGCGATCGTCGGCTCGATCATGGTCGCGCTCGCCTTTGCCCTGTTGTTCATCCCAAATTTGCAGAAGAGATCCTGTATCCTTCTGGCCATCGGCTTAGGGGTTTTCGGGCAATTGGGAGATTTTACGGAGTCGATGTTGAAGCGAAGCGCTCAGGTAAAGGATTCTGGGAATCTTATTCCAGGCCACGGAGGCATGTTGGATCGGTTAGATAGTTTTCTCTTTTCTGCTCCTTTTCTTTACTACTCCCTCCTCTATTTCTTGAAGGAGACCCCATGAGGCGTCTGTCCGTCCTCGGCTCAACAGGTTCGATTGGGGTCAATACCCTTCGTATCGTCAGTCAATTTCCGGAACGATTTGAGGTGGTCAGTCTTTCCGCCGGCCTCAATACCCAGCTTCTCAAACAGCAAATTCTTCAATTTCGACCGAAGATCGTTTCCGTTCTCAATAAAGAATTGTCAGATGCCCTCCGGAGAGAACTTCCTAACGTATCCGTTGAAATCGTCCATGGGGTAGAGGGGCTCATTCAGGTAGCCACTCATCCAGAAGTCGATCAGGTCGTTTCGGCGATCGTGGGCGCAGTCGGCCTCATCCCTACCCTTTCCGCCATCAAGACTGGAAAAACCATTGCTCTGGCCAACAAAGAATCTCTGGTCATGGCCGGAAAGATTCTGACGGAAGAGGCAAAGCGGAATCAAGTTCAGATTCTTCCGGTGGACAGTGAACACAGCGCCATCTTCCAGGCATTGCTCGGCCACCAAAGAGAAGATGTCCATCGCCTTATCCTCACTGCATCGGGAGGACCTTTCCGCAACCTTTCCCTTTCCAGACTTCGTGATGTCACCGTCAAAGAAGCCCTCAACCACCCTCACTGGGAAATGGGAAAGAAGATCACTGTCGACTCTGCGTCACTGATGAACAAAGGATTGGAGGTCATCGAGGCTCACTGGCTTTTCGATATCCCGATTGAAAAGATCGTTGTCCTCATCCATCCGCAGAGCGTCGTTCATTCGATGGTTGAATATATCGATGGTTCGATTGTCGCCCAGATGGGGATTGCGGATATGAGGATCCCGATCTCCTATGCCCTTTCCTTCCCTGAACGACTCAATCTGAACTTGCCTCCTCTGGACCTTTCAAAAAGCGAAGCCCTTACTTTTTCCCCTCCTGATTCAGAAAGGTTTCCTTGTCTCAAATTGGCCTACCAATCGATCGAGATCGGAGAGACCATGCCTGCCGTCCTCAATGCGGTCAATGAAGTGGCCGTCAATGCCTTCATGGATGGGGTGATTCGATTTACGGAGATGCCTCTTCTTATCCAGCAGGTGATGGAAAGCCACGAAGTAAAACCTGTCCATACGGTCGAAGACATCCTGAGAGCCGATCAATGGGCCAGGGAAAAAACAAGAGCTCTCTTAGGAGGAAGAAAAACGTGTTAATCACCATTATTGCTACAGTGATCGTTTTGGGAATTCTCGTCTTTGTCCATGAGCTGGGCCATTTTTTACTGGCAAAGAAGTTAGGAGTCAAAGTTTTAAAATTCTCCCTTGGTTTTGGGCCTAAACTCATTGGAAAGAAAATCGGAGAGACAGAATACCAAATTGCCGTCTTTCCCTTAGGAGGATTTGTAAAACTTCTTGGGGAAGACCCGCATGAAGAACTTAAAGAAGAAGACCGTCGCCGTTCCCTCTGGGTGCAGCCGATTTGGAGACGACTGTTAATCTTCTGTGCCGGATCTTTTTTCAACCTCTTTCTCGCCGTCGTCCTTTTCTCAAGTGTTAACCTGTTTAAAGGTGTTACATCTGTCCCGACAATCCCCCCAAAAGTAGGGGAAATCAGCGCTGGTTTACCTGCAGAAAAAGCAGGGCTCAGGCAGGGAGATCTCATCCTTTCAATCAATGGTAGAAATATTTCAAAATGGGAAGAATTGCATGAAACCATAAATTTCAGCAAAGGAAAAGAGCTTTCACTTAAAATAGACCGTAATGGTGAAATTCACGAATTGCGAGTAACTCCAATCACCGTCCCGGAAGAAACAATTTTCGGTGAAAGAATCCAATCCTTCAAAATTGGGATAGCGCCTCCCCGTGTAAATGTTGAGATCAAAAGGGTTGGTCCGTTAACAGCCATCGGCTATGGATTTTCTCAAACTTGGCAGACCATCGAGTTTTTTATGATTGGGATTGTAAAGATTATCCAAAGAGTGATTCCGGCAAACCAGATAGGCAGTGTTATCATGATCGCTAAACTAACAGGTGAACAAGCCAAAAAAGGAATTGTAGACCTGGCCCTGTTGACCGCTTTGATCAGTATTAACCTTGGCATTATTAACTTGTTTCCCATACCCGTTCTTGATGGGGGACACCTTCTCTTTTTAGGATTAGAGGCGGTTTTGCGAAGACCCGTCAGCCTCCGGAAGATGGAAATCGCCCAACAAATCGGATTAATCTTTCTTATCCTCCTGATGCTTTTTGCTTTTCGCAATGATCTAATCCGTTATTTTTTCCCGGGAGGGTTCAAATTTTGAGATGAAGGTCCTCGGCATTGATACCTCTACATCGTGTGGGGCTGTGGGATTGATCGATGATGGAGAAGTCATCTCGGATTACCTTCTCAATCTTCCGGTAACCCATTCTGAAAGACTCCTCGGCGCAATCGAATTCGTTCTCAGAGAAGCTCGTTGTCCGATTGAAAATATAGACGGATGGGCAATTGCCCTCGGCCCGGGCTCCTTTACAGGCTTGAGAATCGGAGTGAGCACTGTAAAAGGCCTGGCTTTTGCCACCGGAAAACCTGTGGCAGGTGTCTCCATCCTTGACGTCTTAGCTTCTCAGATCGCGCCCACCCCGCACCTCATCTGTCCGATCCTCGATGCCAGGAAAAGGGAAATCTATACCGCTTTTTATCGTTATGAGGATGGCAGTTCCCTCAAGCGACAATCGGATTATCAGGCTATTCGACCTGAAACCCTTGTCAAAAAGATTAACGAACCAACAATCTTCCTCGGTGATGGAGTAAAAACCTATGGGGACTTTCTCTTAAATTCCCTCCCCTCTTCGGCCATCTTCCCGCCTGCTCCCCTCCATGTCTCCCATGGCTCAATGGTGGCAAAATTGGGGTTTGAGCTTCTTCGAAAAGGGGAGCATTTGAACCTTTCAACTTTTTCCCCTCTTTATATCCGGCCTTCAGAAGCTGAAATAAAATGGCAAGAAATACATTCTAATTGACAAACAGGCTGGATTATATTAGTCTTTTTTGTTAAACGGTCTGTTAATACAACGTTTTTCTATCGGGGGCGGAGATGACAACCAAAGAGGAGGAATTGATCGAAAGACTGATGAGAGAAAGTGAAGAATTTTCGAAGGTTAAACAAGCACATAGCCATCTCTCAAAACAATTAGAGGAATTGGAAAAAAAGCCCTTTCTCACCCCACAGGATGAGACGGAGATAAGAATCATCAAGAAGAGAAAATTGGCACTTAAAGACCAGATGGAAAGAATTCTGGTGCAATACCGATAGAAGATCGGAATGATGGAACATTGGAAGACTGGAATGATGGGTTTAACCGAAAAGAAAAAATAATAATCCTTTAGCTCCTTACACCCCATTATTCCATTATTCCACCATTCCATTATTCCAATGGATTAAGTAATGAAAAAGACAGGTTCTCAAATTGTTGTTGAATCTTTGAAGAAGGAAGCGGTGGATATTATTTTCAATTACCCGGGCGGGGCCGTTATTCCGCTTTTTGATGAACTCCAAAATGCCCCCTTCCGACAGATCTTAGTCCGACATGAGCAGGCTGCAGTCCATGCAGCAGATGGCTATGCCCGTGCCTCAGGGAAGGTGGGAGTGGTCATCGTCACCTCCGGGCCGGGGGCAACCAATACCGTCACGGGCATTGCCACAGCCTTTATGGACTCTGTCCCGATCGTTGTCTTGACCGGTCAGGTCCCTACTCTTCTTATTGGAAACGATGCCTTTCAGGAAGCCGATATTGTCGGCATCACCAGACCGTGCACCAAGCACAACTATCTTGTGAAGGATATTAAAGATTTAGCTCGAACCGTGAAGGAAGCCTTTTATGTTGCCAGAAGCGGAAGACCTGGACCGGTTCTTATTGACCTCCCCAAGGACGTCTTGGTCAACTCCGCTGAATTCAAATATCCCGAAAAAGTCTTTATTCGTGGTTACCAGCCCACTTATGAAGGACATCTTGGCCAGATTCAGAGGGCTGTAAAACTCATGTTGAAGTCCAAGAAGCCCGTACTCTATGTCGGAGGCGGAATCATTTCTTCAAATGCCTCAAAGGAGCTTACCCATTTTGCTGAAAAATTGGGGACCCCTGTCACCATGACCTTGATGGGGTTGGGCAGCATCCCGGGCAATCATCCTCTCTCTTTGGGCATGTTGGGAATGCATGGAACCTATTGGGCCAATATGGCGGTCATGGAGTCTGACCTCCTCATTGCCATCGGATCTCGTTTTGATGATCGGGTAACCGGAAAGATCGAGGCCTTTGCTCCCCAGGCCAAAATCATCCATATCGATATCGATCCTACTTCCATCAGCAAAAATGTGAGAGTGGATCTTCCCATTGTCGGGGACTGTAAACACGTTCTCTCCAAGATTCTCTCCCTCCTCGAAGAGGAAGATGTGAACTCCTTCAAGGCGGGGATGGATAAATGGCATCATCAAATCGAAAAATTCAAGGCCATCCATAATATGAGTTATGAGCAGAAAGAGATCATCAAGCCCCAATACGTCGTCGAAAAGATTTTTGAACTGACCAAGGGCGATGCGATCATCTCCACCGAGGTGGGTCAAAACCAGATGTGGACGGCCCAGTACTTCTCATTTCTCAAACCGAGGACATTGCTCACCTCAGGGGGGTTGGGAACAATGGGTTACGGATTGCCTGCAGCCATGGGTGCACAGGCTGCCTTTCCAAATAAGCTGGTCATTGATATTTCAGGCGATGGGAGTTTCCAGATGAACTCCCAGGAACTGGCCACGGTCGTCCAATACCATTTGCCGGTGAAAGTGGTGATCCTGAACAACGGTTACCTTGGAATGGTGAGACAGTGGCAGGAATTCTTCTATGGAAAAAGATACGCTTCCGTTTCCCTGGAAGGTGTCTCTCCGGACTTTGTCAAATTGGCCGAAGCTTACGGAGCAGTGGGTTTGAGGGCGACCAAGCCGGAGGAGGTACTCCCCACATTGAAGAAGGCGTTCTCGATTCCCGGGCCTGTCATCATTGATTTTGAGATTGATCCAGAAGAAAATGTCTATCCCATGGTCCCGGCAGGCGAACCGCTCAACCAGATGAGGCTTATATAAAAGGAAAGATGGAATGATGGAATGAAAGGGAAAAAAATTCTATACGGTTTTAAACCCAATATTCCAAAATTCCATTATTCCACTATTCCAGCCTTTGAGGCTTAAATGCGTCACGTCATCACTCTTTTGGTCGAAAATGAATTTGGCGTCCTGACCCGAATTGCAGGGCTCTTCAGCGGCAGGGGTTTTAACATCGAAAGCTTGTGCGTGGCTGAAACCCTTGATCCCACTGTGTCGACCATGACCGTTGTTACCCGCGGGGACGACCAGATTCTTGAACAGGTGCTCAAACAACTGAATAAATTGATTTCAGTGATCAAGGTTGTGGATCTCATTGAAAAAGACTTTGTCGAACGGGAGATGCTATTGGTGAAAGTGTCAGCCACTCCTGAGACACGAGAGGAAATCCTGAGAGTGGTCGATATCTTCAGGGGCAAGGTGATCGATGTGGGAGCCAAAACCTACACGATTGAGGTGACCGGGGATGAAAAAAAGATCAACGCCCTCCTCGCGCTCCTCAAGCCTCTCGGCATTAAAGAACTGGTCAGGACGGGCCGTGTGGCCATGATCAGAGGGAGTAAAATCACAACGGAACCTGGTAATTGAAAATGGATGACTCCCCCAACCCCCCTTTAGCAGGGGAAGGTGTGAAAAAATCGTTCCCAAGCGCAGAGGGCGGGCAGGGATATCGGAGAAGTTTTACAGCGGTGCCTTTTCATGTTAACTACCGCCGATGAAAAATTTCAAAATATGTTGAATACTTATAGGGCTCTGTTTCCTTTGCCTTCTCAAATGATCGCATTTGTAAAACTTTGGAGATATCCTTGCCCGACCGCCCGCCCGAATTTTTTCGCAGCCTCGGCGGGGGAGGGATTTGAAAATCCTTTTTTAATAAGGAGTCTGTCATGAAAATCTACTACGACAAAGATGCAAATCTCAGTACCCTGAAGGGAAAAAAGATTGCCATTATCGGCTATGGGAGCCAAGGACATGCCCAGGCTCAAAACCTACGAGATAGCGGGCTCAGCGTGATCGTTGCCGAAATGAAGGGGACTGAAAATTATCAGTTTGCCCTTCAAGATGGGTTCAAACCGATCAGCGCTTCGGAGGCATCCAAACAAGCCGATCTGATCCAAATCCTCACCCAGGATCATGTCCAGGCCAAACTCTATGAAATGGATGTCAAACCCAATCTTCAAAAGGGGAAAACCCTCTTGTTCTCTCATGGATTTAATATCCATTATGGCCAGATCGTCCCAACCAAAGAAATCGATGTGGTGATGATCGCCCCCAAAGGCCCCGGCCATTTGGTGCGAAGAGAATTTCAAAAGGGAGCGGGTGTCCCGTCATTGGTGGCTATCTATCAGGATTTTTCAAAGAAGGCCAAACAGACTGCCCTGGCTTATGCGAAAGGCATTGGCGCCACTCGAGCCGGTGTGATTGAAACCACTTTCAAGGAAGAGACGGAAACAGACCTCTTCGGAGAGCAGGCGGTTCTCTGTGGAGGAGTGACTGAACTCATCAAGGCAGGTTTCGATACATTAGTGGAGGCCGGGTATCAGCCGGAGATCGCCTATTTCGAGTGTCTCCACGAACTAAAACTCATAGTGGATCTGATTTATGAAGGGGGAATTCCTTTCATGCGTTACTCTGTCAGCGATACGGCTGAATACGGCGACCTGACCCGAGGCAAGCGGATCATCACCTCGGAAACCCGTGAAGAAATGAGGCGGATGCTCAAAGAGGTGCAGACGGGAAGTTTTGCAAAGGAATGGATTTTGGAAAACCAGGTGACGCGCCCCATGTTCAATGCCTTGAGGAAAAAAGAAGCTGAACATCCGATCGAAGAGGTAGGGAAAAAATTGCGGTCCATGATGGGTTGGCTCCAAGAGAAGAAAAAGTGATGAGACAGAATCAATGGCCCATTGCTAAAGAAGGGTTTCCCTTCTTTATCCCCATGGTTCTCTTAACCGTTATTCTTGGGATCGTGGGATGGAAGGTTTGGATGTCTCTGGGAATTCTTTTCTCTCTGTTCATCGCCTATTTTTTCAGGAACCCGAGGAGGGAGATTCCAAACCTTCAGAACATCGTCCTCTCTCCAGCCGATGGCAGGGTCATTCATGTCGGGGGATGTGAGGAAGATCGTTTTTTAAAGGAAAAAGCCTTAAAGATAAGTATTTTTATGTCCCTGTTCGATGTTCACATCAATCGGGCACCTGTTTCTGGAAAGATTCTCGAAAGAACTTATCTCCCGGGCCGATTTCTGGTGGCCAGTGTGGAGAAGTCATCCCTCCTCAATGAGCAAAATGCCGTGATCCTGGAAACCGAGGACCGGTTTAAAATCCTCCTGATCCAGATCGCAGGTTTCGTGGCAAGAAGGATCGTCTGCTATGCCAAGGTAGGCGATCTCTTGAGGAAGGGAGAAATCTTTGGCTTGATCCGATTCGGATCGAGGGTCGATCTCTACCTCCCCCCTGAAGTGAAACCTATTGTCAGGGTGGGACAGCATGTGAAGGGAGGGGAATCGATCATTGGGTATCGAGCATGAAAAAGAGAAGAACACCCACGAAAATGAGAAGGGGGATTTACATCCTTCCCAATCTTCTCACCACCGGTAATCTCCTGTGCGGATTCTGGTCGATTATCTCTGTGTTTCAGGAAAGATTTTACCTTGCCGCGGTGGCCATCCTTCTGGCAGCGGTTTTCGACGTCTTCGATGGAAAGGTGGCTAAGCTTTCAGGAGCGACTTCCAAATTCGGAATGCAGTATGATTCTCTGGCCGACCTCGTCTCATTTGGAATCGCCCCGGCTCTGCTCGCCTTCAGCTGGGCGCTCAGGCCTTATGGAAAATTTGGCTGGCTGGCTGCTTTCCTTTTCGTAGCCTGCGGGGCAATCAGGTTAGCCAGGTACAATGTGATGGCTTCCTCCGGGGAGACAAAGTATTTTAAGGGACTTCCCATTCCTGTCGCGGCGGCGATGATTGCCTTTACCATCCTTCTCTACTTCCAGTTGATTGAGACGGATTGGGTCAAAGATATTGTGATCTTGGTGATGATTTACATCCTGGCCTTTTTAATGGTATCGAACATCCGGTACTTCAGTTTCAAAGAACTTAATTTGGCGAAACGAAAACCGTTCAGCATTTTTATCTTTGTTGTCCTCTCGCTGACCGTGATCGTTATGGAACCCGTTGTCGTCCTCTCTGCTTTCATTCTCCTCTATATCTTCTCTGGTCCAGTGAATATGGTGTGGGGATGGCGCAAGAAGAGGGTTTTGAGTAAGATGGAGCCGATTCCACAAGAGGATCGGGTGATCCGCGGTTGAAATACTTTTTAATTGTCATCTCTGAAATTTTTAGGTAAATTAGTGCTTAAACCGTTCCTCGGTAGCTCAATCGGCAGAGCGGGTGGCTGTTAACCACTAGGTTGCAGGTTCGAGTCCTGCCCGGGGAGCCAGAAATCAAAAAGGGGCCTTCCGTGGCCCCTTTTTGATTTCTAACCCCTGGCTGACGAGAACCTTTGTGAGTTTACCCTGAGTGAAACGAAGGGAGTCCTGCTGGCCCCTTTTTAAATTTTTGATTTCTGTCATGGAGAGAAATGTTGTGAGCTTGTCCCCCTTCACTTTGTGAACTTACCCTGAGTCAACCGAAGGGGGATAAGTTCACTTTGCGAAGGAAGTCCTGCCCGTTATAAGTTTGTTGTGTGGAGGCTTCGTGGACAATTGGTGGGTATACATCGTTGAGAAGAAGACAGGACTATACGTCGGCATCACCACCGATCTAGAGAATAGAATGCGACAACACGAGCAGCCAGCTCCTTTGTACTGCGAAGGACCCATCTCAAAAATTGACGCGCTCAAACGAGAAAGAACACTTAAAGGTTGGAGTAGAAAGAAGAAGTTAGAGCTGATCTCGAAGGCCTCCTCACAAGAGAGGTGAGTTTACTCCGAGCTTGTCGACCGAGTCCTGCCCGGGGAGGCATTTCGAGAGCAAAGAGCAGCTTTGGTTTCTATTGTGTCATTGCAAGACCTAACCCTTTTGTTTTCTATGTAAGTTGTTTTAGAACCAGCGTTCCGGTTATCGTCGCCGTCAGCCCTAAAATGGGGCTACGGCTATCGCACTTGTTTGGAAACGCCCCGGAGTTTTGGTTAAACGCTCAGCGTGCCGTAGATCTATGGGAAGCAGCAAAGACAGCAAGGAGAAAACTTGAGAGAATTTCCCCTTTAAAGGCGGCTTGACTCTTTGAGAAAGTTGTCTTGGAACCAACATCCCCCTCGCTCTCCTTCTTATTATAGTTATAGTAGATTATTTAAGAACTGCCTTGATATCTCTTAGAACCTTTAATACCTCTTGACGATTTTTGAACGAAATGATTGTCCCAGAAGCACTGGCATCATAAGTTCCTGAGCTGCACGAGACATTGATCAAGGCATCACCCCCGACCTTTTCTGCTTCAAATCGCAACATTTCAATTGCATCCTTGCAGTGGGAGGCAAGGGCTGAAACATTGCTTACTTCGGCCACGGCCCTCCCCATGATTTCATAGTACTTAGGGTCGAGCGAGGGTCCCTTCGGGTCAATGACGATGGCTTTTTCTAAGGACGGGATCTTACGTTTATGAAAAGGGATATCGTTTGTAGAAGACCTTTCATAAGTTAAGTGGCTCGCACAACCAAAAGCGAATGCGAAAATCCCGGCAAAGAATATTGCCTTTCTTCTCATTTTTCACCTGTTGTTACCTTATGGCTTACAAACCTCCGAATGTCTCATCCAGAGTCAAATTCTTAGTGGAAGTTTATCAAAGGTTGAACAAAATTGTCAAGATTATGGTATATAGAAAAAGCGGACAGAAGATTGGAGCCAGGTAATTAATATCTACAAAGGTTCACGGTACGGTTTAGGCGAGAACTGATCTATTGGTCAGGTGGCACGGTTTCCGGGAATGACGACGTCGCCGGTGAACCAGATGGCGCGTCAGGAGGAGATGGCGGAGTTCGATGGTTGGAACGAGTAATTCCCCATTGCCCCTACGTCCCCAGATCCCCAGATCTCCGTCCCCAAAAAATAACGGGGCAGACCTTTCCCAATTACTTGCCGGAATGTTCAAGAAACCTGAAGAAATCGCCTTTGGTAGACAGAACGAGCCAGTCCTTTTCCGATAAGGTGTTTTTGTAAGTGTCCATCGTTTTCACAAATCGGTAG
>Ga0256868_10000396_pt1 | contig 25768 bp, 21 predicted proteins | sample RVTome_13_FD_187341 | JGI IMG/M metagenome (GOLD analysis project Ga0256868, IMG submission 187341) | Soil microbial communities from uranium-contaminated site in the Upper Colorado River Basin, Wyoming, United States - RVT92D227 HiSeq ...
AGGACCTTTTCCCATTTTTTTTCAAATTTATGCCTAATTGCATCATCTTCAATACTCTGATATCCACTCAACAGATCAGGTAATGCACCCATATCACATGCTCCCTGTACATTGTTCTGGCCCCTCAGAGGATTTACTCCTGCGCCTTTTCTACCGATATTACCTGTCAGTAGTGCCAGATCTGCCAGAGCGATGACGTTATCTGTGCCGCAGGTATGCTGGGTAATTCCCATTGCATAAAATATCAGGGCATTTTTAGCGGATCCATAGATTTTTGCCACATCAATAAGGCTTTGCTTATCAACTCCTGATATTCCTGCTACTTTTTCTGCAGTATATGTAGAAAAGCACTTATAAAATTTATCAAAATCCTCGGTTCTATTGTCAATAAATTCTTTATTGTGCAGACTTTTATCATAAATTATTTTCATAATTCCGAGAATAATAGCAATATCTGTTCCTGGCTGTTGCCTTAGGTGTAAAAAAGCATATTTCGTGATTGGAATATTTCGCGGGTCAATAACAATCAACTTTAATCCATTTTCCTTTACGCATCTTATTATTTCATAACCTATAACCGGATGAGTTTCTGTCGTATTTGATCCGATTATAATTGCAACATCGGAATTTTTTATATCATCAACCGAATTTGTCATCGCGCCGCTTCCGAAAGTCGGAATCAAACCTGTAACTGTCGAGGCGTGACATAACCTTGCACAATGATCTATATTATTTGTACCTATAACTGCACGCGCGAATTTGGACATTAGAAAGTTTTCCTCATTTGTACATTTTGCCGAGCTAAGTATCGCAATCGAATCGGGACCATATTTTTCCTTTATTTCTGTAAATTTATCTGAAATAATATCTAATGCTTTTTCCCAGCTTACCTTCGTGAATTTACCCTCTTTTGTTTTTACCATCGGGGTATTGATTCTCTCCGGGCTGCTTACAAAATCGAGGCCGAATTTACCCTTAACGCACAAATTGCCTCTATTTACATTCATGCCTATTTCAGATGATACATTGACAATTATGTTGTTTTTTATATGCAGGTCGATTACACAGCCTACACCACAATAAGGACAGATTGTCTTAATTTCTTTTATTTCCCAGGCACGGGCTTTTCTCATATAGGGTTTGGATTGAAGTGCATCTACAGGGCAGGTGGAAATGCAGTTGCCGCAAAATACACAATCTGTTTTTTTTAGTGACTGCTCGAAAGCAGGGATTATCTCACATTCGAAACCCCTGCCAACATAACCAATGGCGTTTGCTCCAACAACATCGTCGCACATCCTGACACATCTTCCGCAAAGTATGCATTTCTCATTATCCCTGAATATGAATGGATTATCCTCCAGGACTTTTTTTTCATGTACTTTTCCCTTGTAAATGACATCTTTAATATTATAAATATAGGCCAGGTCCTGAAGAGTACACTTACCGCAGGATTCACAGGTCATGCAATCCATTGGATGGTCGGATATTATCAACTCCAGATTCGTCCTTACGAGCTCATCTATATGAGAAGTATTTGTTCTAATCCTCATTCTCTCCTGCACTGCTGTCACACAGGAGGTAACAGCCTCAGGTGTTCCTTCCACTTCAACAACGCAAAGCCTGCACGCACCCTGGGGTTTAAGCCTGGGATCATAACATAGATGAGGTATAAAAATATTATTATCAAGACATACTTCCAGAATACTTTTATGTGGTGAGGTATAAATTGGTCTGTTGTTAATGTATATTTTTATTTTATTGCTTAAGCTATCCGCATTTTTTGCAACTTTTTTTTCTTTCTCTAATAATTCCTTAGCGGTATTAGCAGTTAAATCACTTTCAGGCATTTAAACTCCCTATTGCACTATTTTTCAAGTATTACTTTTTCCCCATCTTCAGTCTCTAAGTCACACCTGAGACAGCGTCTGGCTTCTCTTACTGCTGCCTCTTCTGTTATATTTAAATTAACCTCATTAAAATTATTTATTCTTTTATTTACAGGCAGACAGGGTACTTCAGGTCTCATTGCTTCTTCTATATCTCTTTCTACTAATCCTGCAGGGGGTACCACATACATCGAAGGTCTGGTTGGTTTATATTCTCTGGCTAAATTTTTTCCTCTAATATATTTATCAATCATCTCTGCAGCAATTTTCCCTGCTGACATAGCGTCTATTACAGTATTGGAACCAGTAACAACATCTCCACCTGCAAAAACCCCGTCAATATTTGTAACTAATGTTTCCGGGCACACTACTATTGTACCTCTTTTAGAAACTTCTATTTTGTTTTTTTCATTAAGAAAACTAAGATCAGGGTCCTCTCCAATTGCTACAATTAGAGTATCCAGGTTAATAACTAACTCAGAACCTACAATAGGAATGGGTTTCCGTCTACCATTTTCGTCTACTTCTCCCAACTTCATTCTTGTACATTCAACCCCTGTAATCTTTCCATTTTTAGTTATTATCTTAGTGGGAGCCGTAAGGAACTGGATTTCAATTCCTTCTTCAATAGCAGCGCTTATTTCCTCCTCGAATGCCGGCATTTCTTTTCTTGTCCTCCTATAGATTATAAGAACTTTATTGCAATCTTTGATTCTGGCCGCAGTCCTGGCTGCATCTATGGCAGCATTACCACCACCAATAATTCCAACATTTTTGCCAATACTGACTTTTTTATTACTATTTATATCTCTTAGAAATTTCATAGCATCTATAACACCCTCTGCATTTTCATTTGAAATACGTAACTTCCGTGATTTATGGGCTCCTGTAGCTATAAATACAGCTTTATAGCTGCTTAAAAGCTCACTGAATAGTATATCTTCTCCTATTCTGGTATTTGTTTTAATTTTTACACCTGAATTTTTAATATTTTCTATATCAATATTAAGCATATCCCTGGGCAATCTGTATTCTGGTATGCAAGCAGCCAATGCTCCTCCCGGAACATCCAATTCCTCAAAAATAGTAACATCATATCCTTTATTCGCAAGTCTATAACCAGCCATAAGACCGGCTGGCCCTGAGCCGATTATCGCAACCTTTTCTCCACCTTTTTTCTGCTCTTTTATCGATTTAGTGTATATTCCTGTCTTTAATGCATATTCGGTTACAAACTTCTTGAGTGTCCTGATAGCGATCGGACTTCCCCATTTACCAGCCAGACACTTGGGTTCACAGGGATGGTGACATACTCTGGCACAAACAGACGGCAGGGGATTATCTTTAAGAATGATATCAAACGCTTCCCTAAAATGTCTTTTAGCAATTAGAGATATATAAACTGAAGCCTCTGTATCAATTGGGCAGACATGCTGGCATGGTGATGAAATTATCTCCTTGCATGCAACAGCCGGGCATCTTTTATATTTCACATGCGCTTCATACTCTTCACGGAAATAGCAGATGGTGTTAATCACAGGATTGGGAGCAGTTTTCCCCAGCCCGCAGAGAGAAGTCTCTTTAATTACAGCTGATAACTTTTCAAGTTTTTCAATATCTCCTTTTTCTCCTTCTCCACTAGTGATTCTTTCCAGTATTTCTAACATCCTTTTAGTGCCAATTCTGCATGGTACACACTGCCCACAGGATTCTTCCTGGATAAAATTCATAAAATATTTTGAAAGGTCTACCATACAGGTATCTTCATCTAAAACAATCATCCCGCCTGAACCCATTATTGCACCAACTTTTTTCACTTCCTCATAGTCCATGGGAATATCAAGGAATTTTTCAGGAATACATCCACCAGACGGGCCTCCTAATTGTACTGCTTTAAATTTCTTTCCTTTTCTTATTCCTCCGCCAATTTTAAAAACGATATCTCTTACGGTCATACCCATGGGTATCTCTACAAGCCCAATGTTATTAACTGCTCCGGTTAAAGCAAATATTTTTGTCCCTTTGCTTGTTGAAGTTCCAATACTGTTGAACCATTTCGCCCCATTTAGAATTATCTGCGGAATGTTTGAAAATGTTTCAACATTATTAATAAGTGTAGGTTTTGAGTAAAGCCCCTCATTTGCAGGAAATGGCGGTTTTGGTTTTGGCATTCCTCTTCCGCCTTCAATTGACCTTATAAGTGCAGTTTCTTCACCACATACAAACGCACCTGCGCCCTGATATATTTCAACATCAAAATCAAAGTCACTGCCCAGTATATTTTTCCCCATAAGACCGTAATCTCTTGCCTGTCTTATCGCATATTCCACAGTCCGGACTGCAAGAGGATATTCAGCCCTTATATATAAGTAACCTTTGTTTGATCCAATTGCCAGAGCTGATATCAGCATTCCTTCGAGAACGGAATGTGGATCGGATTCAAGCAGGTTTCTGTCCATAAAAGCACCAGGATCTCCTTCATCACCATTACATACTACATATTTAATACCGCTCCTGGATTGGGCATTTTTACAGAGCTCCCATTTCCTGCCTGTTAAAAAACCTGCGCCTCCGCGTCCCCTTAAACCTGATTCAGAAATAGTTTTAATAATCTTATCAGAATCACCAATCTTAATAGCCCTGGCTAAACCAAAGTAGCCGTCTTTTGCAATATAATCCTCAATTTTAAAAGGATCAATTTTACCCCGATTTCTTAAAACTCTAGATTCCTGATATTTATAAAAGTCCGCTAGTTTGGAATCTGTGGTTATTGGTTCAAGTTCCTCTGCTATTTCATCACTATCTATATGGTTTTCGAATATTTTTTTTACTTTATCTTTATCAAGACCATAGTAGGTAACTGGAGGTAAATTATATGATTCGATGGTTAACATAGGCTCCAGAGCACAAAATCCTACACATCCGGAAGTAGTAAACTCAATATTATTGTGTTTACCGGAAGTTATTGCCTTTTTGACTGAATTACATATTGTTTCTGCACCTGAAGCTATGCCGCAGGTTCCGAGATGTACAGTTATCCTATATTTGTTTCCTTTAAGATTTAAAGCTTTTTTTCTGTTTAACTCTTTTTTAATATTGTCAAGGTCATCTTTTATTCTTATTTTTAAAGTTTTTTTACTCAATTACTTAATCCTTTTTTTCAAACATCCCGGCATTAAAAAACGGATGAGATTTTATTTTTTACAGGAATAAACAATATCAATAACTTTTTCAGGATTCACTTTCTGATAGAACCTATCATTAACTACAATTACTGGTGCGAGTCCGCAGGCACCGAGGCATCTATTAATTTGTAATGAATAATTCCTATCAGCAGTGGTCTGTCCCGGTTCAATACCAAATTCCTTGACCAGTTTATCTAAAATCCTTTTACCACCCTTTACAAAACATGCAGTACCCAGACAAGCCCTTATATTATACTTGCCCCTGGGAACCATGGAAAAGAATGAATAGAAAGTAACTACTCCATAAACATCCTTTTCAGGAATATCTAACATTTTTGCAACTCTTCTCTGGGCTTCTATCGGTATGAAACTAATATGTTCCTGAATTTTCTGTAGAATTGGAATTAATGCTCCTTTTTTACCTTTATATTTTTCTATTATCTCATCGATTCTTTTTACTTCTTCAGGCTGTAATTCATATTTGGGCAGATCTGCAATTCGCATTGTATTCCTTTCCAGGGAAACTAAAAAATAATGTTTAAGGGAAACTTTATTTCAATTTATTTCAAAAATTATACCAGAATATTTATAATAATTGTAAAAAAACTCACTTTGGGAAGCACCATTTATTAGGCATGTCGCAGGGAGCAAGAAAATTAAAGTTTTAACTTATAAGTGATATTATATAAAGTATTAAATATGGGAAATTTGAAATTATATTTCCCATATAAATAGGTTATTGCTTTTAAAATAGGGTAAAAGTTACATAACTATTTTATAAAAAAGCGTTGAAAACGTTAAGGGATTTATGACGGCATAATGTATTTAAAAAAATTAGAATTAAAAAATTATCGTAATTACAGCCACGCCAATTTAAATTTTGATCAAAATACCATTCTTATCCTGGGCAATAATGGTAATGGTAAAACCAACTTACTGGAATCCATATATTATTTATCCACGGGCAGGTCTCACAGGACTTACAGTCAGGATGAAATTATTAAGTGGGGAAGCGATTATTCGAAAGTAAAGGCTTTAATTGGTTCTGAAAAAGATGATGAGACTAATCGGTTTATAGAGATAGAGCTGCGCAAGGATAATAATATTAAAATTAAGGTCGATAAAATATACAGGAGAAAAAAATCAGATTTCATATCGATACTCCCTTCGGTCATATTTTCTCCGGATGATTTAAAAATTGTAAAGTCGGGCCCAGTGGATAGGAGAAATTTCCTTGACAGTATACTTGAGAAAATCGATGGTCAGTATTATAAACAGAGGCTGCAGTATCAGAAAATACTTGCCCAGAGAAGCAGTCTGATTAAAAGTATTAATGGAAGAGTGAATACAGCCGGTAGTTCTACCCTGGAAGTGTGGGATGATAATATCATAAGGTATGGAACTGATATAATAAAAAAGAGGCATGAGCTGCTGGCTGAATTCAAGGCTGAATTTAAAGATTACATAAGTGGCTTTTTTAAAGGAGTTAAAACAGAACTCGCTTATGTATTCAGCTGGGACAGGGGAGACAGCCCGGATGACTTTGTGGATTATCCGGATGAAAAAATCTTAAGAGAGGAAAATTTTACAGAAAATAACCTAAAGGATATATTTTATCGGAAATTAAAAGAGAGCCTGAAAAAGGATCTGCAGTATAAAACTACCACAGTTGGGCCACACAGAGATGATTTTGTAATTTTACTGGATGGTAAAAATATAAGGTTCTTTGGTTCACAGGGTCAGCAACGGATTGCTTCCATAAGTTTAAAACTCTGTGAACTGGATATTTTAAAAAGAAAAATAAAGAAAGACCCTATCCTTCTTCTGGATGATGTATTTTCGGAACTTGACATAGAAAGAAAAAAATTACTGGTAAAAGCGGTAAGTAATAAGTTTCAGACTTTTGTGACTACTACAAATATTAGTTATCTTGATAAACTGGATTTGGAATTCGGAAGTAAGTTTTTAATTAAAGATAATAAAATTGCAGTTTCAGATTTATAAACCGTAACATATAATATGGTTATGAATGAATTTGATGATATTGGAAGTATAATCGGAAATGTTATAGAAAATTTAAACATGAGAAATAAATTAAATATATCCAATATCTTTAACTGCTGGGAAAAAATTGTTGGTGCTGAAATATATAAAAAAACGAAACCTCAAAAAATTGCCAGAGGGATATTATATATATCTGTTACCACTTCCACCTGGGCAAATGAACTGAGCCTTATGTCCGGCCAGTTAATTGAAAAAATAAATTCTTTTATTGGAGAAGAAGTAGTTAAAAGTATAAGATTCAGGCAAAATCTTTAAATTCTTTAAGCTCATTTTGGGCAAATTTTAAGTGAAATATGGTATAATATTCAGTGTCTGGAATTTAAAAAACTATCAAATAATTTTAAAAAATATTTACGTTAAAGCCAGGAAGGGTAATGGGTATTAATGTAGTTTTTATGTTTACTTATTGCCCTTTATCCATATTTTTAAAAGGAAATTATAAATTTAAGAGGAGTTTTTTTTGAAAAAATCAAGTTATGATGCTAAAGATATAACAGTTTTAGAGGGCCTTTCTGCAGTTAGAAAAAGGCCCAGTATGTATATTGGTTCCACAGGCTCCAGAGGCTTGCACCATCTTATTTATGAGGTGATAGATAATAGTATAGATGAAGCGATGTCTGGATTTTGCGATAATGTGCTGGTTGTATTGAATAAGGATAATTCTGTTACTGTAGTGGATAACGGTAGAGGAATACCGGTAAAAAAAGTTGAAAAATTTAACAAACCTGCAGTAGAAATAGTGCTTACCAAGTTGCATGCTGGCGGAAAGTTTGGCGGAGAAGGATATAAAGTATCCGGTGGGCTGCATGGTGTTGGGGTTTCTGTAGTAAATGCCCTGTCGGAAAAATTGAGTATTGAGGTAAGAAGGGACGGGCACATTTACAAGCAGGATTACAAGAGAGGAGAACCGGTAACAGATCTTATAAAAGGCGAAAAAACACAGACTCATGGTACTGCAATTACTTTTTACCCTGATAGAGACATATTTGAAGAAATTGATTATAAATTCGAGATACTGGCCAGCAGAATGAAAGAAATGGCTTTTTTAAATAAAGGTTTAAAAATTACTCTGGTAGATTCAAGAGAAAAACCGGAAAAGAAGGAAATATATCAATATGATGGCGGGGTGGTAGATTTTGTAAAATATTTATGCGAGAAAAAAGATGTTTTACATAAGAAAGTAATATATATAAAAAATGTAGTTGATGACCACGAAGTAGAAATTGCAATGCAGTATACGGATGGTTATTCAGAAAGTATTTTTTCATTTGCCAATAATATAAATACTACGGAAGGCGGGACTCACTTAAGCGGTTTCAAAGGCGCCATTACCAGAACTGTAAACGATTATGCCCGCAGCAGTAATATACTGAAGGAAAAGGATGAGAATCTTTCAGGTGAAGACATCAGGGAAGGGCTTACTGCAATTATCAGCGTTAAGTTGAAAGACCCGCAATTCGAAGGACAGACTAAGACCAAACTGGGGAATAGTGAGATTAAAGGTTTTGTTGAATCCACGGTAAATACAAAACTCTCTGAATTCCTGGGAGAGAATCCGGCTATAGGAAGGACTATAGTAAATAAATGTATGGAAGCCTCAAGGGCAAGAGCTGCTGCAAGAAAAGCAAGGGACCTTACCAGGAAAAAGTCACTGCTGGAGAGCAGTTCTCTTCCGGGCAAGCTTGCCGATTGTTCTATAAATGACCCAAAATATTCTGAGTTGTTTTTAGTTGAGGGAGATTCCGCGGGAGGAAGCGCAAAGCAGGCAAGAGACAGAAGATTTCAGGCAATACTGCCCCTTAAAGGTAAAATTCTAAATGTTGAAAAGGCAAGGCTGCACAAGATATTAAGCAATGAAGAGATCCAGGCAATGATAACTGCTATGGGTTCCGGGATCGGGGAGGATTTTGATATTGGAAATGCCAGATACCATAAAGTGATAATTATGACTGATGCTGATGTAGACGGGGCTCATATAAGAACACTGATTTTGACTTTCCTTTACCGGTATATGCCGGAATTAATTGAAGCTGGATATGTATACATAGCCCAGCCGCCGCTTTACCAGATTAAGAATGGTAAAGAAGTTTCATATGCTTACAACGATAAGGAGCTGGAGAATATTAAAAAGAAATTTGAGAATGAAAAAATAACTGTCCAGCAGTATAAGGGTCTGGGAGAAATGGATCCGGAGCAGCTCTGGGAGACAACTATGAATCCCGAAGCAAGGACACTGCTTAAAGTTGAAATTGAAGATGACCTGATTGCAGATGATGTTTTTTCTACTCTGATGGGAAATAAAGTAGAACCAAGAAGAGAATTTATTGAAAAGAACGCAAAGGGCGTATCGTTTATAGACATATAGTCGGGGGTATAAATGGTATTTGAGTTAAGAGGCAAGGTAAAAAATATTGAAATTGAATCGGAAATGCAGGATTCCTATCTCAGTTATGCAATGAGTGTAATTATCGGCAGGGCTCTACCGGATGTGAGAGACGGTCTTAAGCCGGTTCACCGGAGAATTTTGTATGCCATGAATGATATGGGCATGAGATCCAATTCACCTTACAAGAAATGTGCCCGAATTGTAGGAGAAGTGCTTGGAAAATATCATCCTCATGGGGATACTGCAGTCTATGATGCCATGGTACGTATGGCCCAGGACTTTTCCCAGCGCTATGTTTTGATAGACGGGCACGGAAATTTTGGCTCTGTTGATGGTGATAGAGCTGCTGCCATGAGATATACCGAAGCCAGGCTTTCTCCGATTTCCGAAGAACTTCTGGTGGATATTGATAAGGATACTATAGAATTCGTGGATAATTTTGACAGTTCTTTAAAGGAGCCCTCCATATTACCTTCGAAATTTCCAAATCTTTTAGTCAATGGCTCCTCCGGTATTGCCGTAGGTATGGCCACAAATATTCCACCTCATAATCTGGGTGAAATCATTGATGGGGTTATTCATTATATAGATAATCCTGAATCTACGGTAAAAGATCTGATGAAAAAGATTAAAGGTCCGGATTTTCCTACAGGTGGAATCATAATGGGTATTGCCGGAATCAAGGAGGCATATGAGACCGGAAGGGGCCGTCTGGTCGTAAGGGGCAGGGTACACCAGGAACAACCCAAAAAAGGAAGGACCCAGGTTATAATAACCGAGCTTCCATATCAGGTGAATAAATCAAGATTTGTTGGAAATATTGCCGAGCTGGTTAGAACTAAAAAAATAGAAGGTATTAATGATCTGCGGGATGAATCGGATAAAAGCGGAATGAGAGTAGTAGTAGAACTCAAAAAAGATTCAATTCCAAACGTAGTTATTAATTCTCTATACAAAAATACCCAGCTTGAGGACACCTTTGGAATAATTATGCTGGCTCTGGTCGATGGCATACCAAGGACTTTAAATTTATTTAGTTTAATAGAGCAGTACACCAAACATAGATTTACGGTGGTGGTTAGAAGAACTAAATATGAGTTAAAGAAAGCCGAAGAGCGGGAGCATATATTACAGGGACTTTTAATAGCCCTGGATAATCTGGATGAAGTGATAAAAACCATAAGATCTTCAAAAGATGTTCCAACTGCAAGGAAAAGACTTGTAAAGAATTTTAAGCTTACCGTAATACAGGCCCAGGCTATTCTGGATTTAAGATTGCACCGGTTGACCGGACTGGAAAGAGAAAAGATAAAATCAGAGCATAACCAACTGGTCGAAAGAATAAAGCAGTTAAAGAAACTTCTGGACAGCAACGAATTAATATACGGAGTAATTAAAGATGAACTGGAAGAGGTCAAGAAAAAATATAATGATGAAAGAAGAACGGATATAACTACTGATATTTCTGATATAGAGATTGAAGATTTAATACCGGAGGAAGAAAATGTAATATCCATATCTCATTCAGGTTATATAAAAAGGGTTCCGGTAACTACCTATAGAAAACAGGGAAGAGGAGGAAAAGGGGTGACCGGTACTAATTTAAAAGAGGATGATTTCGTTAAGCATCTATTTATAGCATCAACTCATCATTATATAATGTTCTTCTCAAATCTTGGGAAAGTATACCGGTTAAAAGTCCATCAAATTCCTTCAGGCAGTAGAATGTCTAAAGGTAAGGCAATTGTAAATTTACTCCCGTTTGTGCCCGGTGAGATGGTTGCAGCAATAATCGCAGTCAAGGATTACGGAGATGACCGGTATTTAATAATGGCCACTAAAAAGGGAATGATAAAAAAGACTCCCATCGAAGCCTACGATACTTCCCGAAGAGATGGAATTATAGCCATTACTATTAAGGAGGGAGACGAACTAATAGGGGTAGAAAAATCCAATGGTAATGATGAGATTATTATGGTTTCCAGAAATGGTCAGGCTATAAGGTTCAGTGAAAAAGATTGCAGATCAATGGGGAGAGCCTCACAGGGTGTAAAGGGAATGAAGCTTTCCAAAGGTGATGAAGTTCTTTCTATGATGGTTGCAAGAGAACTTGAGGGAGACCTCTTTGTTCTTACCACGAATGGTTATGGGAAAAGAACGTCCCTTTCAGAATATAAAAGGCAAAAGAGGGGTGGGCTTGGAGTCAGGACTTTAAAAATTATTGAGAGGAAAGGAAAAGTCGCCGGGGCAGGTATACTAAAAGATGAGCATGATGTTATGGTTATCTCTGATAGAGGGGTACTTATCAGAATTCCTGCCAAATCTATATCAAGAATTGGAAGATCTACACAAGGGGTCAGGATTATTAATCTTGAAGAAGGGGCTGAAGTAGCCTCTTATTCAATAGTTACTTCTGAAAGTTAATTAAATGATTTGTTTTAATTTATCATTTAAATCTGTTATCATATTTTCCAACAGTATTTTTTAAAATAATTGGAGATTTATTTTAAAATAATAATAAAACGCCAATTTAAAAAGGAGGCAAAATAAAAATGGCAGAGGTAAAAAAAATAGATGTTGATTCAGATTTCAATAAAAAGAGCTCTACCGGAATGGAGCCAAAGATTGCGATACTTATTGCTTATCTCTTTGGCTGGATTGGTGGTCTGATAATCTGGCTCATAGAGAAAGAGAATAAATTCGTAAAATGGAATGCTCTTCAGGCTTTAATCCTGGGTATAACTGAAGTAGTATGCATATTGGTAATTTCTGTTATTCTGGGATTTATTCCTTTTATTGGATGGTTTTTCTTCCGCTGGATTGGTTATGTCTTAGCATCAGTTTTATGGGTACTTGCAATTGTTGCGATTGTTATGGGCTTCCAGGGTAAGACTTTCAGGATTCCCGTCATTGCCAGCTTAACGGATAAATATTTCAAGATGTAATAAATACAGTAGTTGTTATAAATTATAGTTGAAATAAAAATAATAGGGATTAGTTTTGTAAAAAAAGTATATAATTTTAAGTATCTTATTTGTTATATTTTCAGGGAGAAAATATGAATGTTGAAAGAAAAGTCTTAAGAAGTGTTAGCGAATTTTCTATGTTCAAGTATCTACTGTTTTTTTATCTGATATTCTTTGTATTATCAGTGATTATAATGGCAATAATTGGACTTATGGCCTGGTTTGGTCTATCTTCCTTTGGTCTTGATATAAACAGTATTATGGCAAGCTTAGGTTTAGGGGGTTTCGGTATATTTAATTTCTTCGGTGGAGGTACTGTTGTAACTATCGTAGTGTTCATTTTGGGGGGTTTAATAGCTTCAATACTCTATGCCGCTGTTGGTACTTTTGTTGTCTGGATAATGAATGTTGTTTTGAAAATAAGTGGCGGAATAGAGCTAAGGTTTTTGCCGAAAAAAGAAGAGGTAGTCAGTATAAAAAAATCGGAGTAGATAAGTAATTTTATTTTTTAAATCAATTTAAAGCTTTATAGCACTGCGGTTTTTCCTTGACAAAAATATATTAAATTGTTAATTTGTCCACTGTCAAAAATTTAGATGGGGCCTATAGCTCAGCTGGTTAGAGCGCATCCCTGATAAGGATGAGGCCTCTGGTTCGAGTCCAGATAGGCCCACCAGTTCGTCAGATTGTGGGGGTGTAGCTCAGCTGGGAGAGCGCCTGCCTTGCAAGCAGGAGGTCAGCGGTTCGATCCCGCTCATCTCCACCAATTTTTTTGTTATATTATATATAAGTATCCCTGCAAGATGAATCAATGCGGGTATTCTGGGTTATGGTATATATTATATTCTGGAGATTTTTTCCTGCCGGCAAGTCATATCTTTTAAGGTTATTGATTGGAAAACATCATAAAATTTTTTACTTGCCTCTTCCCAGATTTTACGGGCTACACAGTTTTTAGATCTGTAACATATATCAGGGCTTTTAATGCAGTCTGCAATATCAAGCGATCCTTCTGTGGCTGTTAAAATCTCGCTTAACTTTATTTTTTCAGGAGGTCTGGCCAGAAAGTATCCTCCGTGGGATCCGCGGGTGGATTTAATAAGACCCCCGATTTTTAATGGTATTATTAGCTGTCCCAGATATTTTAAAGATATATCCTGGGAACTGCTGATATCTTTTAAGAGTACAGGACCTTTATTATATCTTAATGCCAGCTCTAACATTAGTCTGGTGCCATATCTTCCTCTTGTGGATAATTTCATATTCTGACCTTTTTTAATTCTTATTATTACTATTATATTAATAGAATTACTTTTTTTTGTAAAATATTAATATTTATAACAGGTATACGGTTACTGCTATTTTTGCTAGAATATTTAACTGTTATTCTTAAGAAGAATTTTTATAAACTTTATATAAAGTAACAACTATTAATCCTGAAAATAAAGGGTTAGTGTAAAAGATAATTAAAAAGAAACCGGAAATTAGTTTAACCGGGGAGATAAAAAAATGACTAATGTCTGGCTGGAAGTATTTTTAGGTAAAATAGGAAAATATATTATAAGTTTTTTATCCAGGTATTACTACTTCATAATCCCCTTTGTACTTATTTATGGTATCTTTTTAGCCATATCTTCATACAACCTTAAAAGAATTGAAAAAAAAGTTAACCTTGAAATATTGAATCAGGCTAAGGGTATTTTAGAAAAGGTACCGGATATCAACTATGTAGATCTGGTTGAGAGGATTAAAATTCCTTGGGAGAAGATTATAAAAGATTATTCTTTTTTCCCGTATATTTCCCATGAATCGGATTTATGGGTAACCAGGGCGAATCTTGTCAATATAAGAGATATCATTATGTATAATGATAGAAAAATAAAACTGGTCCTGGAGAGAAACGGGATTAATAATTTCCGGGAAAAATCAGCCACACGGAAAAATTTATATACAGAATATATTCACAGGATTAGCAGAAAAAAAGAGCAGTAGCAGTTTTATAAAAATAAATTAAATATTGGTTCTATAATTTTCAATAAGATCCAGAAAAATATATTGGAGCTTCCGCCGATACTTGAAATCCTGGTGTAACCTTGAGCTAACTCAAGATTATATTTCAGAAAGAAGTTGGTAAATAAATCTCCCATATTAGTTGTTACCCACAGTATTATTGGAATTATAATTATTGCGGAGATAAAACTTCTAAAAATATCCCCCTTGGATGGAGCTATAACCCATATTAGTATAAATGGGATCATTATAAGGTCAGCGTTAGGGAGCACGTTATTACCCGGTAGAATAGTTGAAAAATAAACAGTCAAAGGAATGATAAGAACCGATAAAATAATTATAGAGGGTTGACCGACTAAAACTACAGCATCCAGACCAATGTACAGTTCTCTTTTTGTAATCTTCTGCCTTATAAAATTAATTATATCATTTATTGTAGGGACAAGACCTTTTAAAAGTAGATTTAATGATCTTGGTAGAAGTATCATGATAATTGACAATATTAAACTGCTTGATAAAGCATAAAGAAGGTTGGGACCTAAATTCAAGTAAAAATTCTTATAACGGGTAATTGCACCGATTATAAATCCGATAATGAAACCCATGATTAAAGGTTCCGAAAAAATGCCGAGCTTATATTGGATTTCTTCATAAAAGATATGTATTTTCCTGATGAAAGGAATCCGGTTAAAGATAGCATTAATTAGATGTGAAACAGGCGCCCAGCAAATAATTTGTGCCTGCGGGTTGGAAATGCCTTTCAGACCAAAATAACTTTCAATATAAATTGCATATATGTCTGATAGTACAAAAGTTATGGCTGCGACTATCATAGCAATCAGTATTCCTATCCATTTTACTTCTGTGATTGCAAAAACAAGCGAACCAACCAGCAGGAAGCTCCAGTAATTCCAGAAATCTATATTTATGGTCCTGGTAAATCTTAATGAGAGCATAACAAGATTTAGAATTATTACAGCTATTATTATTTGAAGAATAATTGGAGAGTTTAATATGACTGCCTTGGAAACGAGCCATCCGGTATCAATAATTTCAAATTTTTTAGGAGAATTTATAAGTATGGTATTAGTAATAGGTGTAAAGAAATTTACAAAAAGGGTAAGAAGTACGGAGATACCAACCATACCAATAAATATAAATGTACAATTTTTTAAGTTTTTTAGCGGGCTCCTGGTGGTAAGCAGGCTTATTATAAGTAATATAGCCGGAATTAAAATAACCGGTCCTAATTCTATTATATATTTGACAACTATATAAGTAGTTGACATAAAATAAAATTTTCAATTTTTTAATGATTTTATATTATACTTACTATTTACTATAAAATGAAGGGAACACTTATGAATGATTGTAAAACCGGTCTATCTTCCGAAGAATCTGATAATAGTAAGGAAAATTTTGTGAATATTTATAATAAAATGTTTAAAGAGTTAGCAGATAGAGACATAGAAAGTATTACAAACAATGCAAACGGTAAGCTGGTTGATGATAAAAGGATTAAAATAAGTTTTTTTGAAAAAGAATTAATAGCAGATTTAGGTAAAGAGAAAATCTATTACCTTAAAAATAAAAAAGAAGATGAGAAAAAATATATAGATATATATTCATCTTCCCTTATTTTACATTATTTACTTAATGCAGACGGGACTCCTCTTGCAGCCAGCTGGATATCTTACAGAGAACTTCCGGGAGGGCTCTTTTATTGGCAAACGATACCTAAAGTGCTGGAGCCTCTGGTTAAAGAGTATGAAAGTGATGGGGAAGGATTTCTGAAAAAGACACTTGAAATTGGCGGGAAAAGGTATGACCAGTTTAAGTTTGCTGCGATTATTCATCCTTTCAAAATGTTTCCCGTTCTTATGGTCCTGGATGAAAAAAGTACGGAATTTGAAGCAAATATCAGAGTATTGTTTGACGGCAGTACCCCCCATTATTTAAAAACAGATGTGGTTAAATTAATAGTAATCTACATAGTCAAAAAGCTTTGCAGCAAATAAAAATATTTTAGCAGTATAGCTGAACTGTAACAATATTCGTCCCTTCATCTTGAAATTTTAATTTTTTTTTATATAATATTAGACAAATGTTCAACTATTGCACAATTGTGCAGTTTTTTAAAATATATTTATGAACAGTATAGAAAGAAAAAAATTCTTATCCAAGATAGCAAGACTTTATTATTTGGAGGGATTAACCCAGCAGGAGATTACCGGAAGGCTAAATATTTCAAGAACTAAGATTTCAAGGTATTTAGACGAGGCAAGAAAAGATAAGATTGTAGAAATAAAAATAAACTTTCCGGAAGAGGATTATTCCAATCTTGAATATAGCATAGAAAAGAAATTTAAAATAAAGGAATGTGTTGTCGTACCTACTTTTAATAAGAAGGAAGAAATAGTAAAGATGATGGCGGATCCATTGAATAATTTATTTGAAAGAGTATTGATTAATGGCAGTTATTTGGGAGTAGGCTGGGGAAGTACACTTAAGACGGTGGCAGATCATATCAATGTAAATGGTAAGTCTGACATAAAAGTGGTGCCAATTATTGGAGGCCTGGGGAAAATAGGAACAGGGGTACATACCAATTCCGTTGCTAAAAGCATTGCCGACAGACTTGGCAGTATAAGCTATGTAATGTATTCCCCGGCTATCCTGGACACCAAAGAGATAAGAGAAGTTGTAGAAAATGACAGCAATACCAGGGAAATAATAAAGTTATCTAAAAAAATTGAAACTGCCCTTGTAGGTTTAAGTGATATTGGTCCGGATTCCACATTAATTAAAACAGGCAATTTCAGTTTAGAAGAATTCAAATATCTGGACAGTTTAGGAGTGGTAGGGGATGTTAATCTCATTTTCATAGATGAAAATGGTAAGCATGTCCCAAATAATATAGATGAGAGAATCGTAAGGATTTCACCGGATAGGTTAAAAAAAGTTAAAAATGTTATCGGAGTCGCTTTTGGTAAAAGAAAATTAAAAGTTATTCTTGGCGCCTTAAGAGGCGGCCTTATAAATATTTTATTTACTGACGAAGAAATAGCGGAAAATATTATTAGTTTGGGGTAAATTATGGGAAAAGATTTAAAAGCTGAAAAGCTCTATATAACTATAGATGGAAATAAAATGGAAGATAGATTTACCGGGCTGGACAGCAGTATAAAAATAGAAATGCTTAAGAAAATGTACGAGATAAGGCATTTCGAGAATGAAGCTGAGCAATTTATTATAAGGGGGATGATTCACGGCACATGTCACCTATATACCGGTGAAGAGGCAACTGCTGTTGGGGCAATTTATGCCATGAATGATGATGATTACATCACTTCGACTCATAGAGGTCATGGCCATTGTATTGCAAAAGGTGCAGACCTGAATATTATGATGGCTGAGCTATTGGGCAAAAAGACAGGATATTGCAAGGGTAAAGGCGGATCAATGCATATTGCTGATGTTGATTCGGGAAATCTTGGCGCAAACGGAGTAGTGGGAGGAAGTATCGGGATTGCTACTGGAGCGGCACTTACCTGCAAGATGAAAAAGAATGGGAAAATTGTAGTGTGTTTCTTTGGAGATGGTGCGGCCAATCAGGGGATATTTCATGGTTCTATTAATATGGCTTCTATTTGGGATCTTCCTATAATTTATCTTTGCGAGAATAATGTTTATGGCATGTCGACATCTGTAAAGGAAGCATTTAATATAGGAAAAATATCGGATAGAAAATATGCTTATGGCATAGAAGGACTTACTATCGATGGTAATAATCTTACTACGGTGTTCAATACGGTTTCGCATTTTAGCGATGAATGCAGGGCCGGAAGAGGTCCGGTTTTAATTGAAAGCCTGACATACAGGTGGAGAGGCCATTCTAAAAGTGATGCCCAGGTTTACAGAACCAGGGAAGAGATAAAACAGTGGATGGAAAAGGATCCTATAGAAAGATATAAGAAAATTTTAATTGGTGAGAAGGTATTGACTGAAAAAGAAGACAGGAATTTAGAAAAGGAAGTAATAGGCGAGCTGAAGGAAGCAGCCAAGTTTGCCATAAAGAGCCCTTTTCCGGAACCTTCGGAAGTTGAAGATGATGTTTATGCCTGAAAATATTATTACTAATTTCTAATTTGCGGAGATATTTTACTTCAATGAGAGAACTGACATATCTTGAAGCAATAAGAGAAGCGTTGCAGCAGAAGATGAGGGAAGACAGCAGCATATACCTCATAGGGGAAGACATAGCAGAATATGGAGGAGCATTTGGCGTAACTGTAGGAATGCTTGAGGAATTCGGCAAAGAAAGGATAAGAAATACTCCTATTTCTGAAGAAGCCATAATAGGAATTGCTATTGGAACCGCAGTTACCGGAATAAGAACAGTAGCTGAGATAATGTTTTCGGATTTTTTAACCATAGCTATGGATCAAATTGTAAACCAGGCAGCAAAAATAAGGTATATGTTTGGAGGAAAAGCCAGAGTCCCTCTAGTAATCAGAACTGCAGGGGGCGGCGGGACAGGTGCCGCTGCCCAGCATTCACAGAGCCTGGAAGCACTGGTTACGCACATCCCGGGTTTAAAGGTTGTTATGCCTTCCTGTCCATATGATGCAAAGGGACTTCTAATATCATCAATAGATGATGATAATCCGGTAATTTTTATAGAGCACAAGTTGCTTTATAAAAATAAAAAATATGTTCAAAATGTTCCTCGCCAGATGTATAGGATTCCGCTGGGAAAAGGTGATATTAAAAGAAGGGGCAGTGATATAAGCATAGCTGCTACTTCATATATGGTTCAAAAATCATTGGAGGCAGCAGAAAACCTTTCACATGAAAAAGGTATTGAATGTGAAGTAATAGATATAAGAACACTAAGACCTCTTGATATTGATATTATACTTGATTCAATTAAAAAGACAGGCAGGCTTCTCTGTGTGGAAGAGGCGCCAATTTTTGGAGGATTTATGGGTGAAGTCTCTGCACAGGTATCTGAGAAAGGGTTTGACTTATTGGATGCTCCAGTTGTAAGAGTTGCAGGAAGGAATTGCCCGGTTCCCTATAGTCCGGTGCTTGAAAAGGCGATGATCCCCGGTGCTAGCAGGATTGAAAAAGGGATTTTAAATCTCTTAAACAAAAATTAGTGTTTTATCGGATTCAGTATGTTATTATGAAAAACTAGTATAGATGTGATTATTTTTGAGCAGTAAAAATAATTAAATATAGAATATAATATTTAACAAATTTGGTAATTAGTATATTAAATTTCTGTTGTATTGAAAGGGGCAAGCAATGTACGAGGTTATTATGCCAAAATTGGGACTTACAATGGAGTCCGGTAAAATCGAAAAATGGCATAAGAAAGAAGGGGATAAGGTAGAAGCAGGAGAAGTGCTCTTTGAAGTTATGACCGATAAGGTGACTATTGAAGTCGAGTCGTATAATTCAGGCATTTTGAGAAAGATATTGAGAGCCGAAGGCGAAGATGTTCCTGTAACCGAAGTTATAGCATACATTGGTGAAAAAGATGAAAAAATTCCTCAAGCTGAACCGGATAAAACAAATATATCACCGGTTGCACAAAAATTAGCGGAAAAAGGTAATATGGATGTAAATAAAATTACCGGGACCGGTTCCGCAGGGAGAATTATAAAAAGTAACGCGGAAAAATATATTGAGAGCACTAAAGAAGAAGGTATAGAAGGAAGGATCAAGATATCACCACTGGCAAAAAAGACTGCAGAAGAGCTGGGTATTGATTACAGGTCAGAAAAAATTATTGGCACAGGGCCGGGGGGAAGAATATCCAGGGAAGATGTAATAGCTTATTTTGAAAAGAGGGAAAAAGCACCGGAGAAAAAAACAGCACCGGTACCGGCAGATATTACCATAAAATCATCAAAACTACTTGGGGGTATAAGAAAAGTAGTAGCCGAACGTATGAGTTATTCCAAGTCAAATATTCCGCACATTGTTCTAAATATAAAAGCTGGTGTCACACAGCTTATAATCCTAAGAGAAAAATTAAAAGAAAAGATACTCGAAAAATACGGCATAAAAATAACTTATACTGATTTTTTATTAAAATCAACTGCAATTGCGCTGCGGGAAAATTTAGAGGTAAATTCAACTTTTTCTAACGGAAACTATATAATATATGATAATGTGAATATAGGAGTAGCAGTTTCATTGGAAGGGGGGCTCATAGTTCCTACCATATTTGACTGTGATCGGCTGGAAGTTGTGGATATTGCAAAAAAAAGGATTGAACTTATTGGTAAAGCAAGAGAAGGAAAGCTTAGCCTGAAGGAGATCTCAAATGGTACATTTACAGTGACTAATTTGGGAATGTATGGAATAAGGTCCTTTTCACCCATAATAAACCCTCCTCAAGCAGCTATACTTGCTGTTGGGGAAATATATACCGAGCCTGCAGTTGTAGATGGGAAGATTAAGCCGGAGTCCTTTATGAACCTTTCTCTTTCATGCGATCACAGGATAATTGATGGGGTAGTAGGGGCTAAATTCCTGAAAAGAATAGCGGAGCTTATAGAGAATCCGGCATTGTTGATTGTTTAAATTTGTAAATTTTATTTAGCTGGTTTTTAAATATGAAAGACAAAGAAGCGAAAATAGTACTGTTTTGCGTTAGCTGTAATAAAGAATCACTGCATACTGTGTATTATATAGGGAATTATCTGAGGCGTACGAGTTGTGACAGCTGTGGCAGAAAAATAGAGATTGATAGGCGCCATTTGCGGACTGTTTTTGCCGAGGATTTCATAAATAGAATTTTAACCAAGCCGCATAGAATGACAGAGGATATGAAAAAGGCGATGGCAACATTGATACCTTTTCTTCCAAAGAGATTATTCAGGGAACCATTAAAAGTGATAAAAGAAGTATATGCTGTATTGAGAAAAGATAATGGTAATAACAATGTTAAAAAAGAGTAAAAAGTCAGTTAGCAGTTTTTGAAACAATTAGGTAATTTTTATTACGGGTATTTTAAAGACACCGCCGAAACTATCCAGTATTTGTTCTTTGACATCATAAATGGGAATTGATTTGCTTAAAATCTTTTTTATTGAAGTCTGGGGATAATTTTTCAGGCCGCAGGCCGTTATATTGTCAAAGTATTTTAAATCGTTGTTTGCATTTAGTGAAAAACCGTGCAATGTAATCCATTTTTTAATCTTTAATCCAATAGATGCTATTTTAAAATTGTCAACGAATATTCCCCTGTGTCTGTTTATTCTGGTTCCCTGTATATTATAACTGGCAAGCACATCTATTATAACCTCCTCAAGATTATAGACAAAAAAAGGTAAATCTTTTTTTATCAGAGCCAGATTAAAAATCATATAGCATACAATCTGGCCTGGAGTATGGAGGGTTATATCACCGCCGCGAGTGGATTGTATCAGTTCTATATCCTGTTTCCGGAGTTTTTCTATGCTAGCCAGTAAGTTAGCAGTGTTCCTGTTGCTTCCTATGGTTATGACGGGAAAATGTTCGAGAAGTAATATTACACCAGGCTTATCTCCTGATTTTATCAGTTCAAATATTTCTGTTTGCAGGGCATAAGCACGTTTATAATGCATAAGACCCAGGTCAAAACTCAAAATATTTTTCTGTATGTCACGGTTCTTAAGGCTATCTATAAATTTATTAATTCTAACTGTAGTTTCTTGTTTTAAGGTTTTCATGATTTTTATAATATAATTGACCAATTTATTTTACCATATTAATGATTATAGTTAATTTTTAGTTAATTTTGTTTATAGAATTACCGAAGAAAGGAGTTTTTTATAATATGGATACTAAAAAAGTAGACCTTGCTGTGCTGGGAGGGGGACCTGGAGGGTATGTTGCGTCTATAAGAGCTTCAAAATTAGGGCTTACGACTGCAGTAATTGAGAAGAATCATCTGGGGGGAGTTTGCCTTAACTGCGGCTGCATACCGACAAAAACTCTTTACCATGTAGCGGTAACTCTGGAAGAAATCAAAAAGGCTAAAAATTTCGGGATTGATGTTTCTCTGCCAAAACTGGATTTTAAAAAAGTAATGGCCATAAAAGACAGTATAATTGAAACGCAGAGAACATCTATTGCGTTTCAATTCAAAAAAAATAATGTAGAGCTTATAAAAGGTGTGGGAAAAGTGGCTGTAAAGGGTAGAGTAACGGTAAAAACTTCCAGTGGTCAGGATATTGAAATTGAGGCAAAAAATATAATCATCGCTACCGGATCGTCAGCTTCAGATGTAGAACCATTTGAAATGTCAGAAGATGGAATAATAGATAACATTGGAATATTATCTCTTAAGGAAATACCGGAATCACTTTTAATTATCGGTGGTGGAGTCGTAGGAAGTGAGTTCGCAAATATATTTTCATCCTTCGGGTCCAAGGTTACTATAGTTGAGATGCTTCCCAGGATATTGTCAGCAGAAGATGAAGGAGTCGCAGAATTAATTTATAAAATATTCAGAAAGAAGGCAGTTAATGTATTTACAGGTTCAAAAGTAGAAAGTTTTAAAAAAAGTGGTAAAAAATTCCTCTGTACTACAAGTGGCGGGGACAAAATAACTGCGGATAAAATACTTATATCAGTGGGCAGAAAGCCAAATTCTACCGGTATTGGTCTTGAAGAGGCAGGGGTGGAAGTAGACAGTAAAGGTTATATAAAAGTAGATTCGTACCTTAAGACAAATGTAGATGGAATATATGCTATTGGTGATGTGATAGGCGGGTTCCAGCTGGCGCATGTTGCATCTGAAGAGGGTAAAGTTGCCGTAGAAAATATTATGGGAAAAGCTAAAGAAATGAGCTATGATGTTATTCCATGGGCGGTGTTTACATCTCCTGAAATAGGATCTGTTGGATTAAATGAAGTGCAGGCAAGGGAGAAAAACATAAAGGTATGTACCGGTATATTCCCTTTTAGCTCCAGCGGCAAGGCTTATATCACCGGAGAAACCGAAGGTTTTATAAAAATTGTTACCAACAGCGAAACCGGGGAAATACTTGGTGCTCAGATAGTTGGACCACAGGCTTCGAACCTGGTGCATGAAGTAGCTGTAGCCATGAAAGGCGAATTATTGGTAGATGATATTGCCTCTACTGTTCATTCTCATCCTACACTATCGGAAGCAGTCATGGAAGCAGCTGAAGATTGCTTAGGGATTGCAACTCATAGATAGGTTACTATAGATGATAAAACTTATAGTTACTGATGTTGACAGTACATTGCTGGATGGCAATTCAATTCTTCCTGATTTAAATAAAAAAGCGATTCTGGAATGCCGCAGGGAAGGAATTGAAGTAATACTGGCTACCGGAAAATCAATAGGTTCAATATTATATTTGGTAAAACTATTTAATTCTGAGCTTCCACAAATAACATTGAATGGATCGGTTACTGTTAATAAAGATCTGGAAATAATAAATGCAATAAAAGTTAAGCCTGGCCTTTATCTTGAGGTTATAAGAACAATAAAAGAGAAGGGATATTTCCCGCTGGCATCTCTTGTGAGCGGCAAAATTTTTTATGAAAAATACCATCCTGATATGGAAGAACTAAAAAAAGTTGAACTAGAATTAGTAAAGACTGAAAATATCGAAGAGGAATACTTCTCGGAAAATGTAGCTAATATAAGTATACCTATTGAAGAAACTGACCCACTGGATAGTTATTTGAGAAAGAGATTTTCAGATAAACTGCAGCTTGTAAGATCAGGAAAATATTTTTTTGATATATTAGACTTAAATGCTACCAAGGGGAATGCACTGAAAAGTATTTTAAAATTAGTAAATATAAATAAGGATGAAGTGGTAGTTTTTGGTGATAGTTATAATGATTTAAGCATGTTTAAAGAATCGGGTCTAAATATAGCTGTTAGGAATTCTTATCCTGAAGTATTGAAAAAGGCAGATATCATCACAGACGAGAATTATAATTCAGGCCTGGGTAAAGCAATATATAAATATGTGCTGAAAAAATAAATTGTGCCAATAAAGCGTCAAAAAAATGAACTAAAACCCTGTTAGGAGATAAAATCTTTTTAAGCCCGGTATATTTTAAAATACTTTGACATAATATTAAGTTGTGTTAGAATTAGCTTTCTGACTCTGAAATATAACAAATTTATATAATTTAAAATCTTATGAGTACGGATAGTTCAGTAGTTTTAACCAAAAGAGTGATAATAACTTCATCAAATCCTGTGACCAAAGAGGATTTTGTGAAGAAAGTAGGAGAGATTGCCAAGAACATTATTGATTTCCTTAAAAAAAATGGCTGCACAAAACTAGGTCATATAAAATTTATTTCAACCACTGATGGGGAGGATTATCTGCAACTAAGTGTTTTAGATATGGCCCAAAAACCAAAAATTCAAGGTATCTTAAAAAAGACTTTCGAGAAGATCAAACTCACTTTCAATATAATTGAGTTTGGAGTATGTAAGGAAGAAATTGACAGCAAGATCAATAAAGAGATAGAGAATATACAGGCGTATTTTAATAATAAATAACTTGCCCGCTGATTACCAGCAGTATTTAACTTTAATTCCTCTAGCTTTATAAAAATTTAAATTATCCAGACTAATATATAACTTATATTGTGCCGGTTTAATTTTAATTTTTATGGTTAATTTCCTATTTAGGGAAATTGTTGTAGTAATCAAGTTCATAGTCAGATGGCAGATACTTCAAGTGGAGGAATTTTGAGATACTGTTATAATCTATTTTTAATAAATCTTCCGGGTCAAGGTACTTATCGTCATATATTACGCCAAAGTGGAGATGGCACTGGGGATTTGAAGGATCATCATCTGCACCGATAGCAGCAATAATTTCTCCCTGCTTAACACAGGTCCCGGGAGATACATAGATGTGCATTAAATTAAGATAGGTGGTTCTAATTTTTTGATTATGTTTTATTACCACTGTTCTTCCCCCTATAGGTGAAAATCCACAGTAGCTCACCACTCCATTTCCGGCGGCAGCTACCTTCTGCCCGTATTTTCCTTTTATATCTATCCCCGTGTGTTTGAGATATTTCTGCTTATCTAAATCCCAGTAGCTTTGCCTAAATGAGGTTATAATCTCGCCCTCTACAGGTATTATAAATGGAGATTTACAGTTCGGGTAAACCGGTGAAGGGAGGCTTGTTAGTGTACAAAGCAATAAGAACAGAAATGAAATAAATTTAAATACATAAATTCCGCGGCTGCTGCTCCGGTTA
>Ga0256868_10000398_pt1 | contig 25710 bp, 21 predicted proteins | sample RVTome_13_FD_187341 | JGI IMG/M metagenome (GOLD analysis project Ga0256868, IMG submission 187341) | Soil microbial communities from uranium-contaminated site in the Upper Colorado River Basin, Wyoming, United States - RVT92D227 HiSeq ...
CTGCATGAGCTGGGGATAAAGAATGACGCAGCAGATTATCTTAATGCGGAGCTGTACTTGCAACAGGTCGCCCGTGCCATCGCCGCCTTCCAAGTGAACTATGACATTATACTGACCCCTACGCTGGCGCAGCCGCCGGTAAAGCTCGGTTTTTTTGATTCTCCACTGGACAATCCCTTGAACGGCCTGCGGCGGGCCGGTGAGATAGCCGCATTCACCCCCATCTGCAATGCCACCGGCCAGCCCGCCATGTCCATGCCGCTGTACTGGAATGCAGACGGGCTGCCGATCGGGACACACTTTATCGGCCGGTTCGGCGATGAGGCCACCCTCTTCAGGCTTGCCGCGCAGCTCGAAGAAGCCCGGCCATGGAAAGACAAACACCCGAAAATGGAGTAGTAAGGTAATCACGAAGAGCTATTGAATTATGTAAGGACACCCCCTTTGGACCCCATAATTAACCCCAGAATTCCACCTCTAACGTAGAAAGGAGGCTTTTTGTGGCGGAAAAATTATCTTTAGAGAAATTCAAATTACTCATCGGACAGGATAACGGCACGACCGACTGGGTCCTGATCGATCAGGCAAAGATCAATGGCTTTGCCGAGGTGACCGGAGATCACCAGTGGATCCATGTCGATATCGAAAAGGCCAAGCGAGGGCCGTTCGGCGGACCGATCGCCCATGGTTTTCTGACGCTTGCGCTTCTTCCGGTTTTCAGCTACGCCGGCAAATACACCATTGAAGGCGCCAAGATGTCCATCAATTACGGATTGAACAAGGTCCGTTTCATCAATCCGGTCCCGGTGGGCTCCCGGGTGCGCTCCAAAATGGTGATCACGGCGATAGAAGAGAAAAAGCCGAATCAGATCCTTGTCACCAACACCCATACCATCGAAATCGAAGGGCAGGAAAAACCGGCCTGCGTTGCCGAAGCACTCGGGATGATCTTTCTGTAAGGGAGAGGTGGAGATATAAGTCAACAATGAGTGAATAGTGTAGACCTGACATCTATTCTCTTTTCCTTGATCTTTTTTGCGGACCGGCATAGGTCATGGTTGAAAGACTGGTTAGCTGACCTTCTTTTCATTTTTTAGCTCGACTGAGTCGCCCTTACATATCTGAATTAGCAATAGCTTCTACTACCCTGAATATCTTCACGAGCTCCTCATCAACTTTCATTTGTTTCTCCTTCATCAGTTTCGTACCATGCGAACCAAGCATTTTCTTCAAATATTCAATTGATGTTCCACTACCATGATCAAACATTATCTTCTTGAAATTGCTCAATCGATCTTTCCCAGAAAGTCTATCGTCAAAATCAGTGGCTCTTACAGGAGTAGCTGGGTTTAATTGTGTATTTATGACCTCAGCAACTATTTCCACTGGGTAATAATCTTCAATCACACCTCTTTTAAGAACGAAAATTTCTCGAATATTTGACCTGCCATCTTTTTTGAGTCGCTCCAAATCAACAGCAGTTTTAGATGCATCTCTGTCCAACACAACCACACATGGTATTTCGTAGGATTGGAGCAATTTGCATATATTTCTAATTCTAACAAAATCGCATCCTTCTGCTTTGATGATGGCGATTCCCAGTTTGAATTCGCTCATTCCTAACATCTCCATAAAAACGGGAAAGCCATCCTCCTCTGTATTTCCCTCAACAATGAGTGCGCAATTTCCACCACCTTTTAGCAATGCATCCGACGGCCTAATGCCCAGATCTGTTCGTAATTCTTCTACCATTGTAAGATCAAAAGATTTCGCTACTGAAGATCCTTTGAGAGTTCTATTGATCAAGATGTTGCTCTCAAACTTAGTTCTTTCAATAAATATAGGTGAATGTGTCGTTATTATTACTTGGGAGTTATTACTTACATCTTGCAACACAGAAAGCAACTGACGTTGCGCTTTTGGATGCAGGGAATTTTCCGGTTCTTCCATCGCAAATATCAGGTAATTTTCAGTATTTATTTTTGCAATAAATCTAAACAGCGCCAATATCAGATTGTTTTGTGTACCAGCCCCCCTCTTCTCAATCAGGATATTCTCTATTCGATCGTCTGATATATGCACGTCGAAATCTACACCTTCGACCGGATCAATAGTCAATTCATTAAATCCCAATTTCAGAGCTGTATTGTGCATTTGCTCCTGCAAGAATATTTCTAATTCTTTTCGTGGCCCTTCGATTGAAGTTGAAAGCAAGTCTTGTATCTCGTTAATTGACTTTCCCCCTGATCCCGCAGAAATGGCATCTTTCATGCGTGCTCTCAATGTCTTGCCTAGCAAAGCAGTTTTATTCATCGAAAACTGTACATTAAGATCTCTTCTTACAGGTATAAAATGGAAATTTTCCTCGCAAAACCAAGTTTTTAAAACTTGTCCCTTTAGATCTCTTTCAGTTCCATTTTGTATGAGAATACTCTGCGGGGTTTCATTGAACTTGAATATTCGTCTAAGCGTAATGGTATTGTCGTTAGATTTCAGTTTGTTCAGTTCTTGATCATCTCCAAGTTCATTAAATGTAAGAACAATCGATATTATTCGTGAAGTTTCTTTTCGATAGAAATCTGTGATTTCCGGGAGCTTCTTGCATTCAAAAAAAGCGTTAAGGGCATACAGAAAAGATGTTTTGCCAACGTCATTTTCGCCTATGAGAACGCTAAATTTAGTTAAGGGAACAGAAATGTTTTCGAGTGCACGATAATTTGTAATTTCTGCATTTGAAATGTACATATACTTTTGCCTTGGTAAAAAGCTGTGAGGTCAGATCTTCTTTATACTATTTCTGCTCAATATGTGTCACCCTGCTGTCCCACGCACATAATAAGATTCGACTCTTCATTCTCCTCTTTCGGTCTACAATTAGATGCACAAGCAAATAATAATAATATTATCGCAGGTAAAAGTTCCAAAAGGTGTTAGTTAGCCACTCATTTTCAGTTACTACTCGATAAGCACAACCGGTAATACGCTCACGCAGTATAGTTGCTCCCTTTCCAGGGCCTTTGGGATCCTCAATATCAAACTCCAGCGTGTTCAAAAGAATTTTATAAAGTAATTCTGCGCATTGGTCCACAGACCTAACAACTAACACTCCATTGGCGACGCCCGTATCTAGATTTACTTGCAAACCAAGTGGATGGTACTTTTTTAATGCTTCTGCTTTGTCATCATACATCTTTTTTGCTTTTTCAAATAGTAAGCTGGAATCTTCTATTAAATCAAACGTTTCCTGCTTATCTATCCATGTTCTAATTCTTCTATCCTCCCAAGCTCCATTTGGATAAAAAAGGGGGAAAAGATCTTTTAAAACATCTTCTGGCTTTTTTTCTGGATAAATCTCTTTGGCAAGATACATCGCATTTTTTCTAAATTCCTCAACATTTACAAGATTCGGCACATAGGCAATGACTGGTTTACCTTGGGCCAGGGTTGCAGCAAGCTCTGAATCTTTTCCAAATGTCTCAGTTTCCTGGGCATGATAGATAGTGCAAGTGGCTCGCTTGAGCATTAAAGCTTCTACCAGGCCTTTATCTATGCGGTCTGCACAATATGCTTGCGTTGGATCGAACCAGCGAAGATTTAATTCCTGCAGTATAGGAGCAGCAAATAACTTTTTAACAAAATTAGCAACTGTCCAAAATTCGTATCTTTGTCTCATTGATGTCGCTATATAAACGTCCATATAATCATATGTAAGATATGCATCAAGATTTTCTTGAGCGATTCGCCTAATTTCTGCCACTTCCTTTGGAGGAAATCCCTGCGCCGCAAGATACCCGAGATAGCAGGCTTTTCCCGGCGCTATCTCTTTTCTACCTATTAAAGGAAGTTTTCTTTTTTGAAAATCTGATATTGAAGTTGGTTCGAGTGGTTTAATTTCTTGCTTTATTTCCTCTTGAGATAGTTTAGAGAATTTTTTAAATGCAAATTTGATATTGCCATAGAGTAACATTGCCTTTTTGCGAAATTCATTGATGCCGGTTATAAGTTGATCGAAAGAATTGATACTTTCTCTTTTATCAAAGAGAAAATAGAAACAATCACTAGTCATGCGATCATAACCGAGTGTTAAGAGTAGTTCATTAAATTGGCTATGGCCAATTCCACCATTGGCAAAAGGTTTTTGCTCTATTATTTTTGATTCGTTTTCTGGCAATGGTACTCGCTCGCCAGTCAATTTTACAAGTAAATCAATAACAGTCTCCATTGCTAACACCTCAAGTTTTCAAACTATTGATAAGGTCCATTTCACTAGGCTTCCAGGCGTAGGTTTTAAATTGGATATTACTTTCCTCTGAAAGCTTCACCCTATTAGCATATGCTTATTTTTACCAAACAAAAAAGGGGCGGTTTGGCCCCTTGAAGATCAATGCTTAAATTTTTCCCCCCTCATTATCATGCCCTACCCCTTCGGGCTTGCTGTTAGCAATAAATCCTTACATCCTTTTAATCCCGACCCTCGCCTTAAATAAAAACAGCTAGATTATGCCCCTTTTTCACAAAATGTCAATACCTGTGTCGCATATAGCGACATCCCCACATTTAGATTCTTATACCAATCGGAGGCGGAGAAGAAAGGGGCCTAGTCCGTGCTTACTCGCTATCTGGTTCTTGCCTGGACTGCCGCCTCACGAGGTAGCCGATAATGACCCCCTATCTCCTTTTGGGTTTATTAGGTCTGTGTTAGAATGCCCTTGATGCCCCTTGCCATATTGATTGTTATAATAACCCTTATATATTTCTCATGTTATAAATGATTTAATACAATAATTTGCGCGATTGAGGATTAACCATGGATCAATCGAAACCTAGCACTCCTGAGGAAAAAGAGGGCGTAAAGAAAATTCACAGGAAGGTTTTTTTGATTTTGATACTAATGGTGTTATACCTTCCGGTTGTTGTATTGACTTATATCTTAACTCATTCGAACACAGTAGCGCGCATCATGGCATTCATATTTTTTATTACTCTTGTTTGCCTGGGTTCATCCATGGCATTAGCAAAATGTCCCCGTTGTGGCACTTCGCTTTTTTTCTCATCTTTCCCTTATTGTGGCATTCCGCTTTTTTACTCATTTTTAACTTATAAATGTAAAAATTGTGGTCTTAGAATTTAAAAGATGAAAAAGGGGAAAGATAGATCATACTTTGGGGGGCAGCAAATCCTCATGTTATAAATGGTTTAATACAATTTTATGCAATCATATTAAAAACATATTATACTGACTGATAAAAAAAACGCAACTCCGTATCTTATGCGGATCAGTATAATCTATGTTAGAATTAAAAAATATGGAATTAATAAATAATTACAGGATTATAAATATTCCCATTTGGCAAATAGCCTTCTTTGCGGTCCTTTGGTTTTTTGAAATACGTCGTTTAGTGAAAAAACTTCAAAACATAAATCAGAGCTATGGTAACGGCAACAAAGCTCATCAAACTGGAATGAAATTTGGCTCATGGCTAATATTTTTGCAAATAATTGGATTTTCATTATTGGTACTGTTTGGATCAACAGTCGGAAAATACTTGTTGGTTATTAGCTTACTTATTACTGGTTACAGTGCAGCAAAGGATTTTTATATTGGTTTTTTGGAGGGCATAAATAATAAAAGTAAGACAGGTAAATATGGGAAAATTAAAAATGTAAAATTCATCCCGGTCTTCATATTGTTGCTTATTAAAACATTTCCTTTGGCTGTATTAATATTTCTAATGTAGGCCAAATTCTAACAATGGCATTAAGTTGACCGGTCTCGCGGCCAGCAACTTATGCCCGGCGTTAGGAGATCGATCTTCTTAATGATAGATTACTTTAGGCAATGGTTTGTATTTGTTCTGAAGTATGGTGTACCGATTCTGCCGATGTTGTGCCCGCCGGTCGCCGGGATGTATCAACGGGCCTAAAACAGCAACTATACAATTAATAAACAGTCAGGGGGCGGGGATAACCCCGCCCCCTTCCACAGCCTACTTATGTTCGTTATTACTATTACCGCTAGTCGTGTCCGTGCCACCCATGGCTGTCCCACGTTTCATCGCACCGGCCTTCGATGTAGTCATCAAGCTGGACCGATATCGATTCGGAGAAGGTGTTCCCCGCGTTGATGATTGCCCAGTTGGGCACGTTTATCCCATGCATCGCGCCGCAGTCCCCTCGCGGGATCTCCACAATGGCTATCGTCGCATTGGGAGGAGTAGCCCCAGGGAGATAAACGTCGACCGCGCTCAGGAACGTTGTATTTAACAGAGGGACAGGGATCGGCGGGGTCAGGTTCGTAATGTGGTCCGATGCCCAATCGCAAACAAAATACGCAACCAACATGTGGCTTGCATAGGCATTGGCCGCATTAACGATGTTGATACCGTCAATGGCGAGAACGTCGTTCAAGCCGTCATTCTGATCACCCCTCCACTCCCGGTTCTTCGTAATGATCAGGTTGGTCTGATCGGGGTTCCTGGTCATGAGTGCTCCAAGCCCACTGCCGACCGGAGAGGTGTTGAGGCGGAGAAAGTAATCGCTCCTGATCCGGGGTTCGATGTAGAAGTGATGATTCCCGCCTGGACGGGCAATGTTGATTTCATAGTAGTCATCGGCCTTGGCCCTGAACGGCCCGAAGTTTCCGGTCGCGTCTATCGGGTACGTTGCCTCCGGGTGCCTATGTTTTCTGGCGCCGGTTTCGCCGTTGACCTCAAAGATCTCCACCGTCGCGCCGGCCGCGCCTACATTTTGCGGAAACAGGACCGCCCTGCCCGCCAGGTTGATGCGACCGTCGCGATCAGGCAAGACAGACGTGCTTTTCGGATCCTGACCGGTAAAGAACTTGAACATGAGGGCAAACGACTCGGGAGAGGTGGCTGTTTCGTTGTGACCCTGTTTGGGGAGAACATAGTTCTCCGCCCCCACTATCGTCGGTATCGGCGAACCGGGGACAAACCTGAACTCGGCCCAGAGGGCCAAAGTGGGTACCCCTCCCGGAAGGCTGGTAGCTGCCCTGCCGTCAAGATTCACATAGTGGGCAACCTTGGCAGCCCACGCTGGGTTACTCAGGTAGGACTGCGACACAAAGGTGCCCAGAGAATGCCCCAAGAGCTCGACCTTATCGGCACCGGTCTCCAGCAGAATGGCGTCGATTTGCGCATTAAGGGCAGCTAAAACTGCCGGGGCAGTGGTACCGTAATTAGGAGAATCGTATTCAAACGCGTTGAGGTAGTTCTGAGGGTAGCCGTTGCTTGCAAAACGCATGGCCTGCCACTCATATTGTTGTGCCGAGCCCGTATAGCCATGAACAAAAATCATGGGTCGAATATTCGCGAGGTGCTTGTGATCGAAGGCGCTGGCTGAAGTGGATAAGCCAAGCCCCATCAACATGAGAACCAACAATGTAATAATTGAACAAAATGCTAATTTCTTCATCACTCCCTCCCTCTCCTGCCCCTTAATGTTAAATATAAGAAAGGCAGGATGTCACAAAGTGACACATTTAGAGTTTTATACCAAATGTCCCCCACCCTTTTCTGTAATGATGCTCCTTTAAATCCTTTAAGGACATCATGCCGCAAGGCGGCAGAATATAAATGATGGGATGTTTCGCCTTGCGTAACAGTAGGGGACTGCTCCTTAAATTTTAAGTATAAAAAAGCATTTGAGCCCGGATTTCTACCGCCCCCGACAGAGCCCACTTAACCTGCCGGGGGCAACTTCAACCGAATTTGCCGGGTCTCTTGCTGGAAAAGATCCCTAAGGTCGCATTTTCATTGGTCATGTGCTCTTCTCGCTTCCTTATACGATGCAAACAAAAAGGGGCAGTTTTGCCCCTTGAAAATTTAACCGTAAATTATACTTTTCTTATTATCATGCCCTACCTCTTTGGGCCTGGACCTAATTCTCACCACGGATTTGTCACGGATTAAAATTCCCTATTATCATAGGCAATCTTGCTGCAAAAGTAAAACACTATTCTGTGGAATGCGCCTGCTCTTCTCGAAGCTGCGATTATTGGTACGACTACGAGAACTAATTTTAACCCTGCAGCACCGTCGTTGGGGTTTTTCTTCCTCGTTCAGTATTATCAAAATCGCTGTCGAGGCTAACAAGGATATAATCGTATTTTGCAGCAACTGCGTACTGATACGCATCGTCAAAATCAAGGTTGAACTTTTCTGATGCTTCGATAACTGGTTCCATATAGTCTATAGGAAGAGAGGCTACCATCATTCCGGCGTTGAACAGCATGTCGTGCAAGAATTGTCGGAAAACTTGGTGCTGCTTCCGACGAAAGAGAAGAAGCCCTATGGAGTGGAGGGCGTAATCGGATATAAAGAATTCATGCTCCTCGGTCTTGGACAACAGGGCCCGTACCTCTTCGCCCTTGGCTTGCTCCAAGATCACCTCTAAGATAATATTCGTGTCTATAAGGAGCTTCACTTCCCTCCAATCCTCCACTCCGATATCTGATGCTGGAGTTCTACCGATGTGTAGTGATCCCGCAGGTCTTTTAGAGCGCCGGCCCAACTGAATGTCGGTTTATTGCGTGACCTCTTAACCCGTTTCTTTATCAGAAAGTCAATGAAATCTTCCACTTCTTTCTGCAAGTCCTGCGGAAGCTGGCGTATCTTTTTTTCGGCTTCTCCCATACCGTTCCTCCCTCATATTAATTTGAATTTCTCTTTATCGATGCCCGGCTGTCAGCCCTGAGATCGTCGCGAAGCACGGAACCGAAGACCGCAAGTTTACGGATGTGATGTCTTTCGCAGAAAGCTGCTATCTCCCCCCTTGGAATATCGACCTCTACTTTCTGCCCCCTCATAGCACTTCCATCTACTCCGGCGCTATCTTCTTCACAAATCAACGCCCTTTTCCATGATCTTCTTGATAAAAAAATCACCGAGCTTGAGCCTTTCTTCAACCTGCTCAGGTGTCCTCACAATAACATCAAGGGGTATTGAGGAGGTAATCTCTCTGCGGATTAAAAATGCCTGCTTCTTGACCGGGAGCGATGTGTTCATTATAACAAAAAGGTCAATGTCGTTCCCTCTCCCTTTTGTTGCAGGTACACCATAGGCATACGACCCAAAAAGGATTACCCGTCGGGGGTTAAATTTCTCCTTAATTGTCCGGGCTATTTCTCGTATGTGTGCGCTCGCTATTTCCCTTTGTTTTCTGTTTGCCATAAGCTGTCTCTTACGATTTTATAGATTCTTAATCTCAAATAACCTCACGGCCGGAAAAGGTCTTGCTCATAGAGCAACATTTACTTCTCTAGCAAGAGCGCCGGGTTTGGCCTTGATTTCGTTCACCTTTTCGAGTCCCTCCAGATAACATCCGAAGGGCTTCTTCCTCGGTCTCTCCCTCGGTAAAACACCCATCGAGGGCAGGTACGGAGACGTTAAAACCGCCCTCTTCAGCAGGTTCTAAGACTACATAAAATTTCATATTTTTCTCCCTGTTTCATCATTATACCCCTACGCCCTTAAAAGTAAATGCCATAAGAGAAGGGTTCGAGGGGCCCAGGGGTCTAGGGGTCGAGGTTTTAATCCTACCGAGGGCGGGCTTACTCCAGCTCTGTCGCACGACGACATCTCCCGTTTTACTCCCCTACCTTTAAATTCTGAATGAGGGGATGCCACAGATCGGCAGGGACCCCGTTGTCCACAAAAATCATATTGTGTCGCATTACGACATCCTGCTTTCCTTAGGCTTAAAATTTGAGGAGCAGGAAGGTGCGGGGCCCTCAATTATATTTTTATACAAAAAGCCCCCTCCCACTTTCTATGAAGATATAAATGATGGGGTGTATCGCAAGGCGATACAGTGGGGGACCGTCACTGCGTGAGATCCCTGTAGTCATATTTTTACATTAAGGGTAGGGACTGTCACTCTGTGACATCACGACATTTAGATTTATATACAGAGCGGAGCGCGAATTTTACCGCATCTTATTTTTGCAGAGGATCTGTTTCTACTACCTTGATTTCCTTGATATTTTTAGCTTTGGGAAAAGTGAACGTGGGATTTTTTTGAAGTAATGCATATCCAAATTCAAGCATCGTCGTATTGCCGAGTTTAGTCACCTTCGGGGGCTTTATAATAAAATTGGCTATCACCGCCTTGAGGCCGCTGAAGAAACCCTCGGACCCTCTTGGATCACTGATAGACGCCACTTTTATTCCCATGCGCGGGACCGTCTCTGTTGTTTTTTTGAATGAAAGCGTATTCACCCGAGCAACTACTTTATTCGATCTGTTTTCGTAGTTATATTCTCCATCTTTCGGTTTAATATCATAAAGACCGATGGTTACGGGGCTTTTATGGCCTCTTGCATTAAACTGAATATCCACCTCGGTAACTCGCATCGTTGAACCGGTTATCGTTCCTTTGACCTCAATCATACCGAAACCATTTCCGTCAAACTTGATATAATCAAGCATATTTGTCAGTGTCTTTCCTTTTTTTAACTCATCGGTCTGTGCCGCAATCATCCCCGCGGAATCAAAGGTATTCATATGAAAACCATTTCCCAATATTTCAAATTCGCATGCCACATGAAAGAATTTTGAATCAACTCTCATCTCATGTGAGATTATACCTAACTGCTGCTCATTATTGACACTTGATATATTGTCAACAAGTGTCTGAGCTATCAGCGGAACAAAATACGCAAAAGAGGCTATAGGGTTTTTTACAAATTTCTCTTTACTATAACTCATTATCATAGTGGGTCCGTTGCTGTCCTGAGCGGCATCAGTGCCGACCGCCACCGATGCACCACTGTGGTCGCTTATACGGCCGTTAGAATCGGAACTTATCCCGACACAGGGCGTCAAAAGAAAAATGCAAATAACGGTTACTGCAAATAAAGCGATGAGACGGTTGTTTCTTAAAAAAAGGCCCATAAGGGTCGCATCTTCATTTCTCACTCCCCACCCCTTTCTATAAAAACCTAAATGTGTCACTTTGTGACATCCCCTCAATTATATATATCTAATAACAGGTGGGGGAGGGGATGTTTCGCCTTTCCCGCTTCTCCCCTACCTGTAAATTCTTAAGGAGGGGATGCCCCAGAGCGGCAGGGATCCCGACATTCTTATTTCTATAATGGAGAGCGGGAGCGAAACAGTGCGGGACTATCTTCTCCCCTACCTTTTAGCTATCTCTATATAATATAGAGGGGATGTGTCGGAATCGACACACCGCCTTCTTATTCGCTCTAAACAAAAAGGGGCGGTTTGGCCCCTTTGAACATGTAACTTTAAGTTATACCCCTTTTTTACAAAATGTCAATACTGTCGCTGAGCGACATCTCCTCCCCCACCTGTTAGATATATCTATAATTGAAGGGATGTCACAAGGTGACACATTTAAATTTTTATACCAAGTAGTGGGGGACTTTTCCCCCCCTTTACTCCAGCTCTGACAGCAGCCTGAGGATCTTTACCGCGGGTATGGCGAACCCGATATTCTGCGCTGCTTGCACCACCGCCACGTTGATGCCGACCAGCTCCCCGTCGAGGTTGAACAGCGCCCCGCCGCTGTTGCCGGGGTTGATGGGGGCATCGGTCTGCACCAGGCCCGAGCAGACGTATTCGCACTCCGGGCTGGAGAATGCCCTGTCCTTGCCGCTCACCACGCCGACGGTGACGGAATTCTCCAGGCCGAGGGGGTCCCCGATGGCGATGACCGTCTCCCCGACCATCAGCTCCCTGACGTCCGCAAACCTGACCTTTATCACCGGATAGGGAAGCTCGGCCTTGATGATGGCGAGATCGTCCCCAGGGCTCACCTTGAGGGCACGCGCCTCGACCATGGTGCCGTCGTAGAACACGACATAGATCTCTGTCGCCTTCTGCACCACATGCGCATTGGTCGCGATCAGCCCCTCGTTGCTCACGATCACCCCGGAGCCCAGGCTCTTGTACTGCAGGACCCCTTCGGAATAGAGCTCCCCGTAATATTTCTTGAAATAGGCGTCGAGCTGCGCCCCGTATCGCCCCCACTCGGGCAATTTTTTCAGGTCCACGACGTTTTGCGTCCTGATGTTGACCACCACCGGCGCGTACACCCTGACCACCTGGACAACCGGGGTCACGCGCGCGCTTTGTGCGCGACGCGCATCTTTATGGGCGCAGGCGCCAGCAAGCAGGGCAACTGCCAGCAAGATGCAGATACCGTAACTATGGATGCGCTTCATTGAATTGTCCCCCACTCCCCTACTACTTTGTTAGATATTACTACATTATAGAGGGGATGTCACTCCCGCTCTCCAATATAGAAATAGGGACGACGGGATCCCTGCCGCTCTGGGGCATCCCCTCCTTAAGAATTTACAGGTAGGGGAGAAGCGGGAAAAGTGACACTTTTTTGATTAGATATCTCTATAATTGAGGGGATGTCGCTACGCGACACACTCTCCTCGAAGCATCACTCACTATACCGATCTTTCCCAAATGAAGTCAAGACCGTAATCCCGGCACGGCGGGGAGGGAAAAATATAGCACCCCCTCTCCCGCTGGCGGGAGAGGGCAGGGGTGAGGGAGGATATCATTGTGGTTTCCCCCTCACTGCCGCTATGGGGCATCCCGCATTCCCTATTTTTTGAAAGGGGTACGGGACTTCATCCTCTCCCCGAGGGGAGAGGAAATTTAGAGGTTTTATGCTCTGAGCAATACAACGAGTATCATGACGTCTCATTAACCCCCGGATTCTTCAGTCTCAAGGCTTCTTATCTGCTTGCCGGCGGTATATAATGGAAGGTCTATGCGAGCTAAAAAAGATGTCTCCAACCGGGTAAAACAGATCATCCAGGAGTTCATCCATTCCCCGGCGAACACCCTGAAGAATCCGGAGGATGACCCGGCCTGGGCAGGGCCGCTGGTGGGATTTTGCCGGGGGGACGATCCCCTGTTCGCGGCGTTCAAACGCCACGTGGGTTTTTTTCATTGGACGCCTTTGGAGATCTTCAACAAGACATTCCCCGCACTCCAGGTAACGGCCGCGGAACTGGCCGTGGTCAGCTGGGTGCTGCCGCAGACGAAAAAAACCAAGGCCGATCTGCGCAGGGAGACCCGCCATCCCAGTGAAAGCTGGGCACGGGCACGCATCTTCGGCGAGGAGGCGAATGTCAAGCTCCGCCGCCATGTGGAGGCCTCCCTGCAGGCCAAGGGCGTGGAGGCGGTGGCCCCGATGCTTTCTCCCCTCTGGCACATGAAGCATTCGGAGCGCTTCGGCTTCGCCTCCACCTGGTCGGAAAGACATGCCGCGTACGCCGCCGGGTTGGGCACCTTCGGTCTGTGCGACGGGCTTATCACTGCCAAGGGCAAGGCCATGCGCTGCGGCTCTGTGGTCGCCCGCTTCCCGGTCCCGCCGGCGAGCCGGCCGTATCACGACCACCGCGCCTACTGTCTCTTTTTCGCTCAGGGCACCTGCGGCAAATGTATCGACCGCTGCCCGGCCGGCGCCGTGACCAGAGAGGGGCATGACAAGCTCAAATGCCGAGCGTACTTGGAGGAGACGGCCGCCTTTGTGAAATCCCATTTCGGCTTTGACGGATACGGATGCGGCTTTTGCCAGACCGGCGTCCCGTGCGAATCGCGGATACCTGTGAAAGAGAGTAAGACGTCCGGCGCAACGCGCAAAATCTAAATGTGTCGCTTTGCGACATCTCCCATTTTACTCCCCTACCTTTAGATTCTGAATGAGGGGATGCCACAGATCGGCAGGGACCCCGTTGTCCGCAAAAATCATATTGAGGTGCGGGGCCGTCAATCATATTTTCATACAAAGCAGGGAGGGACTTCTTTTTAACTGCCAGGCGGTATATAATGAAGCGCTTATTCGGGATGATTGTCCGATGGCAGAAAGCAGGGTACCATGAGAGTATATCCAATTAAAAAAGGGTTCATCGTGTTCGTCGCGTTGTGTCTGCTCCTACCGATGCAGACGCTTGCCTGGACAGAGCATCCGCTCATTTCCTATCAGATGCTCGCACCGCTGCCGGAGGTGCGCGATGCCAGGCCCGCGCAAGTCGAAGCGCTCGATGCCTTTCTCAAGGCAGAAGAAAAGGCCCTGGCAGACGTCCTTGCCAAAGAAGATGCCTGGGCAAAGGAGAACCTTGCCTGGTACCAGCCCTTGCCCCAGGCCCTGGCCTTCCAGGCCACGGGCAACCCTAAAGACATACGGCAACGCTTTTGCCAGGCCATCAGGATCAACCCCCAGGCCCGGTTCGCCCTCTACCTCGCCCTGCTCCCCGGCATGGATAGCCGCGGTATGACCCTGATAGCGCCGGAGCGCCTCACCGTGCTCAAGGATACCACTGACTGGAAGGACAGGCGGTTCGTGATGCTGCGCACCGGGGAGCGGGTTGCACCCCTCATGGTGGTGACCACCGCCACGGACGAGCCGGACTTCGGCCTCGACATCGGCCTGTATGAGGACAACGACACCGCCTTCGGCAAGATCTACGGCCTCGGGAAACAGCCCTTCGGCAACCCCCATTTGGAATACGGCAGCCAGGCCCCCTTCCACATGGGCTTCTACCATGAGGCGTGGATCGTCAACGCCCTGGCGGGCTTCGTGAAGAAGACCTACCAGGAATACCGCATACACCTCTATCAAACCCTCTCGCAGCTCGCCTTTCAGACCGGGCACTACTACTGGGGGTGGCGCTTCCTGGGCATAGGTCTGCACTATATCATGGACCTCACCATGCCCTATCACACCACCCTGATGCCCGACGCCGGCGTCCTCTCGATGCTCTGGATCAATACCCTCTCGATGGTCGGGATCAAGGGGCCCTATAGACATGCCGTCCAGCTCCTCTCCAATAGGCACACGGCCCTGGAGAAGCTCCAACAGGCGCTGCTCGAACAGGCATATCTCAAAAAGAACGCCCGCTACCCCGTCTTCATGACCCTGCGTGCACAAGGGGAATGCCCTGTCTGGACCGACCACACCCCGCGGGATGTCATCTCCGCCCAGAGCAACGCCCTTGCCGACAAGACAGACCGGGCCGTTGCGAAGATCGTGCCCCAACGCCTCGTCTCCGACCCCACCTTCGAGCTCAGCAAGAGCCCGGAGCTGCAGGAGATCGTCGCCCTGACCAGGGAGAAGGGTGGCGAAAAGGCGATAGAGGAGATGACGGCCCTGCTCAAGGAGCTGCTCGCGCCGCTGCCTGCGTATGCGTGCTCCTACGTGCGCAGCGTGCAGAAGAAATGAGTCCAAGCCGGTAATGACAAAGGGGTACGATTGGATAATCGGGGCCGTCTTTCGGCTTAATAACGCAAAGTGTCGTAACTCCCGCTTCTCCCCTACCTTTAGATTCTTAATGAGGGGATGCCGCAGAGCGGCAGGGATCCCGACATTCGTATTTCTATAATGGAGAGCGGGAACGACATCCCCACAATTATAGATATATTTAATTAAAAAAGTGTCACTTTGTGACATCCCCACCGTAATGTAGTAATATCTAACTAAAGAGGTGGGGGAGTAGGGGAGAGATGGAGCGATGATTAGAACCGTGGAACAGTATCTCGACAGCCTCGATGACGGACGGGAGATCTGGTGCCTGGGCGAAAAGGTCGCCGACGTGCGCACCCATCCCACCTTGAGCGGCATCATCAAGGGGGCGGCCATGGACTATGTCCTGCCGAACCATCCCGATTACCGCGATCTTTTTGTGACGCGCAACGAGGAGGGGGAGGAGGTCAATTTCCTCCTGACCGCCCCGAAGACGGCCCAGGACCTGCTCAGGAGGAGGGACTGTTTTATCGTCGGCATGAGAACCGGCGGGGGGGTCATCCTCCACTGCATGGGCGCCGACGCCCTCGCCGCCTTTACCGTCACGGCCAACGTCATGGACAAGGAGATCAAGACGCACTATACCGAGCGGGTGGAAAATTACAGAAAGCTGCTCCAGAAGCAGGACCTCGGCATTACCGGCGCCATCACGGACGTCAAGGGCGACAGGGGCCTGCACCCCTCGAAGCAGAAGCAGCACGGGGATTACTACCTGAGGATCGTCGACAGACAAAAGGACGGCATCGTCGTGAGGGGGGCGAAGGTGCATATCAGCGCCACCCCCTGCGCCAACGAGGTGCTCTGTTCTCCCTGCCGCACGCACGGCGAAGAGGACAAGGACTATGCGCTGGCATTTGCCCTGCCCCTCAATACGCCCGGCGTCAAGCTGCTCGCCGTCGAGCCGGTGTCGCGGACGTACGGCGAGGAAGGGCGGTTCGATTATCCAAGGACCAGTGCGATGCAGCCCACCGAGTGCCTCATCGTCTTCGATGATGTCTTTGTCCCCTGGGAGCGCGTCTTTATGTGCGGCGAATGGCAATTCTCGCGCACGCTGGCGTATGCCTTTGCCAGTTACCACCGCCTCTTCGGCACCTGCAAGATGGTGGGGAAGCTGGAGGCCATGACAGGGGCCGCAGCCCTGATCGCCGAATACAACGGGGTGGAGCAGCACGGCCACATCCGGAACAAGCTTGCCTGGATGGCGATGATCACGCAGATGGTGACCCAGCTCAGCAAGGCGGCCTGCCTTGAGCCGGTGACGGAATTCGGCAACGATGTCGTGATGCCCGACAGGATGACCATCAATGCGGCCAAGTATACCTTTGCGAGCAATTTTCACCAGATGTGCCAGTATATGCAGGACATCGCCGGAGGCCTCTCGACGACCGTCCCTACATACCGGGACTGGACGAACCCGGAGATCAAGCCGTACCTGGAAAAATATCTCGCGGCAAAGGACGGCATCCCGACGGAACAGAGGATGCGCCTCATGAGGCTCATCAAGGACATGACCGGCAATTATTGGCAGATAGACACCATACACGGCGAGGGGTCGATGGCCGCGCAGGAGATGTTCCTGTACGCGAGCGCCGATTGGGACAAGCTGAAGGCAGCTGCCAAACGGGCCGCGCATATCGACGGCTGGCAGGACCATCCCCTCTATGGGAAACTCTTGACCACGGAGCAGGTAACCATGCCCGCCGTTGATGAATCCTATGAGAGCATCCCGCCGACTGCCCGGAAGAAACGATGATCAATAGCCGGAGCTGACAGAAGTGTCGCGAAGCTCCCCTACGATTCGGATTGTGAAGGTGGGGATGTGTCACGAAGTGACATCCCATCAATTGTAAGATCTGAAAGGGAGGGGGCCGCAAGCGGCAGACATCCCCACAATTATAGATATATCAAATCAAAAGAGTGTCACTTTTCCCGCTTCTCCCCTACCTGTAAATTCTTAAGGAGGGGATGCCCCAGAGCGGCAGGGATCCCGTCGTCCCTATTTCTATATTGGAGAGCGGGAGTGACATCCCCACTATAATGTAGTAATATCTAACAAAGAGTGTCACGTCGTGACATCCCCACAATTATAGATATATCTAATAGGTGGGGGGAGTAGGGGAGTGGGGGAGAAGGAGCGCATCAATGGCGTACGAAACGATCCTCTACCAGCTAGCAGGCGGCGTCGCCAGGATCACCATGAACCGGCCCGAGGCCATGAACGCGATCACCCCGGCCATGCTCAAGGAGCTGAAGGCCGCCGTGCAAGCAGCCGGCAAGACAGAGGAGGTCAGGGTTATCGTGCTCACCGGAGCCGGCAGGGCATTCTGCGCCGGCGTGGACCTCAAGGCGCTCGGCGATGTGACCCTTAAGGGGGGCAAGGTCGGCGATATCCTCGATATACCCGCCAGGGAGCTGATCGACGCCATCCGCTCAGTGCCCAAGCCCGTCATCGCCCTGGTCAACGGCTTCTGCTTTACCGGCGCCCTGGAGATCATGCTGGCCTGCGACCTCGTGATCGCCTCGGAGCAGGCCAAGATCGGGGATACACACGCCAAATGGGGATTGAGGCCGACCTGGGGGATGAGTACCAGGCTGCCGCGCCGCGTGGGGTTCCTCAAGGCCAAGGAGCTCTCCTTCACCGCCGATGCCATAACGGCCCAGGAGGCCGAGCGCATCGGCCTCGTCAACCAGGCTGTTCCCGCGGACAAGCTGGAACAGGCGCTTGAGACCATGGTAAAAAAGATCATGGCCAACAGCCCGCAGTCTATCCTTGCCTACAAGCACCTCTACAACACCAACGAGGCGATGACGCTGGATCAGGGCCTTGCCCTCGAATTCGGCAGCGAGTTTCAGATCTCCGACAGCGAGGAGAGGCTCAAGGGATTTAAAAAGTAAACTATCCCACCGTTGGTGTGATAGTTTTAGGGGTCGAGGATACTATCCCGCTCTGTCGCTATGCGACATCCCGCCATTCAGATCGTTATATAAAGCAGGGCGGGACTTATTCAGATTTTATGGACAGCGGCCGAAGGTGGCCCTTTGGCCAGATCTGTCACTTTGCGACACCCCATCTATAAAAATATCCGAATGTCCCTCTCAACTTTCTATTAAAATATAAATGACGGGATGTCGCAAGGCGACAGTAGGGGGCCCCAAAGGGGGAGGGGCCGATCCCACCCCGCAATGTGAATTTAAGGAAGCGGGATGCCGCAAGCGGCAGGGTTCGAGTGAAACCCAACTTTAAGACCTGCCAGTATTCGTCCTTATCTCTGACAGGACATCCTTGAGGGTGGTTCTTCTACCTTCACGGACAACGAATGCCGACAAACGATTCTCAAAAATTGGCTGTTGCCGCGGCAATAACATGAATCAGTCAACGGCGCCTTCGGCCTCCCGTTATGCAGACGGGGCAGTGTCGTGAATAAGGTATAAAAAGGGGCACCGCTTCTCCGGCATGCTATTGCCGTTGAATCGGCGCCCCCTCTTTTACGTATGTTGACGCGTTACTTGCCCAGAAAGAGGTTTCTGGGGTTATCCACCATCATGGTCTTGATCTGCGCATCCGTCACCCCCAGTTTCTTGAGGGCCGGTATAAAGCGCGTCGATATCGTGTCGATCCGCCAATTGGCGAAGAGCGGCATGGCCTTCTCCGGCACCGTGATCTGCCTGCCCAGCCAGAAGTTGACCGTGTCGTGGGAGAGGATGATCTTGTTGGCATACCCCAGCTTGCAGAGCTCGGCGACATTGTTGGCGTTGACATCAAGCGGCGTGATGATGTCCAGGCCGATCCTGTCGAAGCCGATGTAGACCCCCTTGGCGAGGATCACCTTGTGATATTCGATGTCCCTGGAATTGGATACGTGGCCTATCATGACCTTTTTCAGATCAGCGCCCTCCTTGATGAACAACTCCGCCTGCTCCACGCCGCCGGTTGGGCCGTCCGTGTGGGTGATGATGGGCACGCCCGTGACCTTCTGGGCCATAACCGCAGCCTTGAGCACGCTTGCCTCATAGGGCGTCATCTCGCCGCCGGTGCCGACCTTGATCACCCCTGCCTTGACGCCGCTTGTGCCGATGCCCTCGGTGATCTCTTTGATAAAGAGCTCGGCGATCATCTTGGAGATGTCCGCGCCAAACATGACCCTCGTCTTCCAGTAGGCCGGGGAACCTTCGTGCTCGGTATAGAGGCCGGTGGAGCAGATGATGTTGATACCCGTCTTCTTGGCCAGCTTCTTATAGAACTCCGGGTTGCGGCCGCCCACGTCATTGGGCGTGGCATCGACGATGGTCTTAATGCCCACGGCCTTCGCCGCCTTGATGACGCCGAGGTTGACCTTCAAAGCCGCCTTGTAATCCTCGGGCGCGATGGTTGCGTCCGCGAACCAGCCCGGGTAGGCAAAGGTAAAGTGCTCGTGCATGAGCGTCGTGCCGAGCTTGTCCGCAGAGATCGGTCCTCGGACCGTGTTGATCATGCCGGGAGGCGTTGCCTTTGCCCACGCCGATCCCGCCAGGGTCAGCAGCATAAGACCAAGGACAACTGCCAAGGAACCTCTCACAAATCCGTTGCTCTTCATATCTTTCCTCCTTGCAAATTGTTTAACTGCCTTACTTGTTGTATATCATCCGCCTCATTCGCGGTCGGCAAATTTAGGCGGCCGCTTCTCGAAATTGGCCGTCGCCGCCTCGATCTGATTGGGCGTCCCGATCAAGGTGCGCTGTAATGATTCTTCGAGTCTCAGTCCCTCCGCGGCGCTGCTGTGCCAGGCAGTCTCGAGCAGCTGCTTGGCTGCGGCAACCGCATGAGGGGAGCGGTTGGCGATCTCGCGGGCCAGTGTATGCGCCTCGGCAAGGGGATCTGCACAGACCCGCGTGATGAGCCCGAGCCGGGCCGCCTCTTCTGCCTCCACGATCCTGCCGGTAAAGGTCAACTCCTTGGCGACATCGAGGCGCACGAGGTCGCGCAGCGTCTGCGTGCCGGACATGTCGGGTATGATGCCCCAGGTGATCTCCATCACGGAAAAGCGGGTCCCGGGGGCCGCCAGGCGGATGTCCGCCCCCAGAGCGATCTGCAGGCCGCCGCCGAAGGCCACGCCGTGCACCGCCGCAATCACCGGCATTGGTACCTGTTTCCAGATATAGCCGGGCATCTGCGCGGTGTTGGCCGGGCTCCCCTTTGTCCTCTCCAGAATATTGATGCCGCCGTCTTTGCTCTTGCCCATCTCGATAAACCCCTGGAAATCCAGGCCGGCGCAGAAGCCGCGACCCTCGCCGGAGAGCACCACGGCGCGGATAGAGGTGTCCTTGGCAACGCCCTTGCCCGCCTCGATGATCGCCTGAAACATCTGCGGGCTCAGGGCATTGTACTTATCCGGGCGATTGAGGCGGACATCGGCCACATGATCCTTGATGGTTATCTTGACAAGTTCAGACATGGCTTTTCTCCTTTTCTCTCCCCTACCTCTTAGTTAGATATTACTACATTATAGAGGGGATGTCGTGTAACGACACCCTCCCTCCCCCACTGTCGCTTTGCGACATCTCCCGTTTTACTCCCCTACCTTTAGATTCTGAATGAGGGGATGCCACAGATCGGCAGGGACCCCGTTGTCCGTAAAAATCATATTGCTGAGGTGCGGGGCCATCATTTGGATTTCCATACAAAAAGTCCCCTCCCACTCTCTATAATGATGCTCCTTTAAATCTTTTAAGGACATCATGCCGCAAGGCGGCAAAATATAAATGTGTCACTTTGTGACATCCCCTCAATTATATATATCTAATAACAGGTGGGGGACGGGATGTATCGCCTTGCGATACAGTGTGGGACTTTCATTGCTTTATTTTGTTGAGTATCCTCTGCACCAGCCCCTCTTTATCATGGGCGTACCCTACCCTCCTGCATTTGTGTCTTTACAGGCGCTGCAAGAAGGAGCTGCGCGTCATCCCGGCGCCCACCGAGTCGTTGAGGATGATCTTGGCCTCCTTGAGCCGTTGGACATTCTCGTTGATGCGAAACCCCTGGATGGTGCCCGGCTTGAGGGCGCCCCTGTGCAGATCGTACGGCAACCGCGGCATGCACACCACCGAGCAATTGCCGCGGTTATGGATATTGATGATCATGCGATTTTCCACGAAATCGGCCACGGCCTGTCTTGTATCCGGCCTCGCGCCGTCGATAAGCTGCTCCAGGGTCAGGGGAATCATGGCGAAATTGGACTGGTGTTCTACCAACAGCTCGATATCGTCGAGCACTAAGTTGTTTCTTCCGAGCAAACAGGACAAATGGGCGCTGGCCCCTTGCGTGGCATAGAGAAAAACCCCCTTGCCGTCCATGTTGCCCCACACCCGATTGTCCTCTTTTGTCGCGTATATGTAGCTGCCGAAACAGCCATGGGTGCGCGTGTGGGCATCTACGATCCCCTTTTCCGGCATCAGGCAAGCGAACCCCTCCCCGCGATGTACGCGCACCGCGATACGCGAGTCCCGGCCGACAAGGACTGCTGCCACGGCCTTGTGGCGCCCCGAGCTGATGTAGGCCTCGGCTATGTCATTGACGTGCGCCTGATCCGCCGTCACGGTCATGATATCGAAGGCGAACGACTGCACCTCGCTGTCATAAAAGTCGAGCGCATCTTTAAAACGGGTAAAGGTCTGGCGCTCCTCGGTCTCGGGATATTGCAGCAACACGAGCTCATGCTGGACCCGGGCGGCCAGGGCCGGCACCCGATGAATCAGTTGCCCCAGCTGATTATCGATGATGATGCCGTCCAGATGCGCGTTGCCGATCAGCCGATGTATGGCGTGGGCAATGGCGCCGGCATAATCGCCCTCTATGGTAGCGGCGATCTCGGCGTCGATCCAATGGCGGCCGTGGGGGACCAGCGTCGCCTTGATTTCCAGGGCCGTGGCCATGGCGTCATCGCCGAAGATGATGTTGGCGGTATCATCCGGGCGAAACGGCTTGGCGCGATGGACGTTTTCCGCGCCCACGATGACGGCCAGATCGTTTTTTTGCAGCTTGCCGCTCAGCGCCAGCATGAGGATCAGCTCGATTGAGACGTTGAAGCCGGGACAGCCAGCGTAGAGATCGAAGACCAGCGCCTGGGGGGCATACGATTGTAACAGGGCGTAGGGGTAGTTGACGAGGGGGCCGGGATCATCCATGTCTTCGCCCACATTAGTGGCGCCGATCACGATCTTTACACGGGAGAAATCGATCGCCGCCGTATCGAGCAGGTTTTGCAGCGCCTCGACGCCGATGCGCGCATCCTCGGGTGCGGCAACGCGGGAGCGGACGCCGACGCGCTCCTCGATCGTCTGCGGATTCACCGGGATGCCCCCCTTAAAGGTCATCCCCGAGTCGGCATAGATCGAGTTGTCCACCACCCGGCCGCCGTTCCAGGCGCCGTAGGCGACGATCTCCAGGACAGATTTCCCCGTCAACGCGCTCCTCTCCCCCACCTATTATAGATTAACTATAATTGTGGGGATGTCGCTTCGCGACACTTCTATCAGGACTCTAGCGGACATCTATCCCTGCACAACCAGCCCAAGGCACAGATATTGCGCAAGAAACTCCGCCCCTATTTTGAAGGAAGTTCATCCTTCAAAAGGGCTAAAACCTCTTTGACCTCTTTCTCCCGCAGCCAGCGTTTGGTGGTTGCGTAGGCATTTCTCTGCAAGCCCATCAAGGCATTGATTGCGTTGTTAAGAGAGGCACCGATATCCGCGCCGCTATCGATGAGGCCGTGAAAGATGCCTGCATCGCATGCTTCTTTCGGGGTGTATGCCTTTGCATGAAGGAGGACCTCTGTCTGAACGCAGACAGGGATGGCGGATTTCCCGATGAGCAGCATCCAACTCGGCAGCGGGATGCCGATGGCAAGCTCGTTCATTTGTATACGGTAATTCCCCTCGATGACATATCTTCGATCACAGGCAAATGCCAGCATGGCTCCCCCTGCGATGGCGTGCCCGGTGCAGACGGCAATGGTCGGTATCGGATATAAGAATACCCTCAGCATGGCGCGTGCAAAAGTCTCGGCCAGCCTGTCGAGATCATTCGGCGCCAGGGTAGCGATGAGCTTTACGTCAAGACCCCCGGAAAAGAAGCCCTGGCGTCCTTTAATAATAACTGCCTTGGACCCCGAGGATTCGATCTCGGCAAGCGCTTTGTTCATCTCTTCAAAATAGTCGAAATCCATGGCATTGGCCTTGCCGTCATCCATGGTGATCTCCGCCCTGTTGTTTTCTATGGTATAGGAAATTTTCTTCATAGATGCCTCTCCCTCACACAGACCTGATCCCTATGATGAACCATATGACGCCGATGGATAATGCCGGGGCGATACTACTGAGGGGCCTCGGTATGGGTCTCTTTTTTTCCCGTTTCGTATCCCGCCCATTTCGCATCCACCTCTCGCTGAATCTGCGTAATACGCGCCCGCGTCAGGGCCCGAAAGCGGGTCTGGGTCTCGAAGTATGCCGCGACCGGCTTGCGTTCCTTTCCCACGAGCTTTTTTGACGCCCCGGTCAAGCGAAAGACCCCGCGCTCGATCTCATAGAGATCGAAGAGGCCGGTCTCGACGGCGAGCCTGCCGACCTTGACCGTATAGCGCGTATCGTATCCCCACCCCGGCGGACAGGGCGTATGGAGGTGAATGTACTTCGGCCCCTCGATAGCCTTTGCCTTTTTGATCTTGTCATAGACGTCGAGGGGATAGGCGGCGGAGCCGGTGGCAATGTAACCGAGATGGTGGGCGGTCATGATGGCGGGCATATCCTTCTTCTCCTGGCGCTTGCCGTGGATGGGCGTCGTCGTCGTAATCACGCCCCGCGGGGTGGTGCCGGAGCGCTGCACGCCGGTATTCATGTAAGCCTCGTTGTCGTAGCAGATAAAGATAAAGTTGTCGCCCCTCTCGCAGGCCCCGGAGAGTGCCTGGATGCCGATATCGCTGGTCCCCCCGTCTCCGGCCCACGCGGCAACGGTGATCCCCCCCTTGCCCTGGACCTTGAGTGCGGCGATGGTTCCGGTTGCCGCGGCAGCGGTGGAGGCAAAGGTGACATTCAGGCAGGGCAGCTGGGTCGCGGCAATCGGATAGAGCCCCTGCAGAACCGTGAGGCAGCTGGGCGGCACGATCAGGATAGTATCCCGGCCCAGGGCCTTGAGGCCGAAGCGGTATAAGATGCTGAGCCCGCAGCCGGAGCAGGCCCGGTGGCCGGGGTGTACCAGTTCTTCTTCAGGCACATTGAGTATTGTCGTCTTTGCGCTCATCCGTTCCCACCGCTCTCTTGGAGCTTCAAACCGATCCACTCCGGGGCATCGCTTTTAAATTCGGTCGCGGTGCAGGCAGCGCGGAAGGCCGCCAGCAGATCGGCTGTTTTGATCTCTCTTCCTCCGAGACCCACGATATAGTTGCGAACAAAGGGTCTGGGATCGCAACCATAGAGGGCCGATTTGATATCGCCGCACAGGGCGCCCTCGTTTCCGTAACTCAGGGCCTTTTCGAAAACGATAACCCCTTTGGCCTTGGCCAACGCTTCAACAACGGCCTCATCGGGAAAGGGACGATAAGTGCGGATGCCGCAGACGCCCGCCTTCACCCCTTCCTCGCGTAATGCGTCCGCGACGTCCCGGAGCTGATACGAGAGAGAGCCGAGGGCAACCGCGATATAATCGGCGGCATCGCAGCAATACGATTCGACGTGCGGCGATCCTCCCCGGCCGAAGGCGTCTTTGAATTGTGCGTCGATCTCCGCGATCTTCCCGATGGCCTGCCGCAGATCGAAATGAAGATTGTGCCGGATTTCCGTGTAGCCGGGCGCGAGATCACCGCGGATGTCCGGTCTTATATCCGGCAGGGTCACCGTATTGAGATTGGCCGGTTGTCTCGGGTCGAGTGCATACGCCGGCTTAAAAGGCGGGAGAAACCGATCCACCGCCGCTGCTTCAGGAACCTCGAAGGGCATGTAGGTATGAGAAAGAAGATAACCGTCGTAGCAGACCATCACGGGGATGCTTACCTGCTCGGCCAGGGAGAAGGCCTGGATCACCGTATCAATGATCTGCTGGTGATCGCAGGCATAGAGCTGGATCCAACCCGCATCTCTTTGCGAGATCGAATCCTGGTGGTCGTTCCATATGGTCCACGGCGCCCCGATGCCGCGGTTGACCACGCACATGACGATCGGCAGCCGCGCCCCCGCTGCCCAGTGGACCTGCTCGCTCATGTACAGAAGACCATTGGCGCTCGTCGCCGTAAAGGACCTGGCGCCGGCGCTGGTGGCGGCAATACAGACGGCCAGGGCGCTGTGCTCGCTCTCCACGGGGATATATTCGGCCTCCATCTCTCCCGCATCTACGAATTCGGATAATTTTTCCGTCAGCGGTGTCTGCGG
>Ga0256868_10000399_pt1 | contig 25698 bp, 26 predicted proteins | sample RVTome_13_FD_187341 | JGI IMG/M metagenome (GOLD analysis project Ga0256868, IMG submission 187341) | Soil microbial communities from uranium-contaminated site in the Upper Colorado River Basin, Wyoming, United States - RVT92D227 HiSeq ...
GGCGATGGATGCCTTACCTGTGGCATGACTTACGAAGCACTGAATCACGCCGGGCATTTGGGCACAAGGCTTATAGTGGTGCTTAATGACAACGGCATGTCCATTTCGCCCACGGTAGGAGCGTTAGCCAGGCGACTAAATGTAGTGCGAACAACCCGCGGCTATGTGCAGGCCAAGAAACAGACGGGTCGGTTCCTGTCTCTCTTGCCTGGAGGAAAGAAGCTGCAGTGGGCATTGCGCCGCCTTAAGGAAGGGGCAAAAGCGGTAGTAATGCCCACCATGATGTGGGAGCAGCTCGGCTTCACTTACCTGGGGCCGGTAGATGGTCATAACACTACCGAATTGGAAACGGCTTTGACTCAGGCCAGGAATTACTACAAGCCAGTCATTGTCCACGTCCTGACTACGAAAGGCAAGGGTTACAAACCGGCCGAAGATAATCCCACTCACTTTCACGGTCTATCCCCTAAAGGCACAGGTGTGAGCACAATACCTACTTATAGCCAGATATTTGCCCGCACGGTCGGTGGACTGCTGAGGGACAATCCCAGGGTGGTAGTGATAAGCGCTGCCATGGTTGAAGGCAATAGCCTATCTTCTCTGGTCAATGAGTTCCCGCAGCGGATCTACGATGTGGGCATTTCCGAACAGCATGCGGTTGCTCTGGCCGCTGGCCTAGCTACTCAGGGCTTTATACCTATCGTAGCTATATATTCCACTTTCCTGCAGCGTGGCTTTGACCAGGTACTGCACGATGTTTGCCTCCCTGATCTGCCCGTCATTTTTGCCCTTGACCGCAGCGGCATTGTCGGAGAGGATGGCAAAACACATCAAGGAATATTTGACCTGTCCTATCTTAATCTGATGCCTAATATGATTGTCTGCGCGCCTAAGGACGGGAATGAACTTCAAGACTTGCTCTATACTGCCATCAATACAAAGCATCCTATGGCGATTCGTTATCCCCGGGGTCGGGGACCAGGCGTTCCCTTGGCCGCCCAGTTTCGTCACCTTCCTATAGGCAAAGCTGAGATATTAAAAGTCGGTGAAGATGTAGTCATAATAGGCATCGGCTCCACGGTGATGCCTGCTCTGGAAGCGGCGGAACACTTAGCCCTATGGGGCATTGATGCCATGGTAATTAATGCCCGATTTGCTAAGCCCCTGGATACAGAGCTCATTTTGGAGGTAGTCAACCAGACTAAAAAGATAGTCATAGTAGAAGAAAATGTTCTAAGCGGCGGCTTTGGGGCTGCGGTGCTGGAGTCGTTAGAAAAGGCTGCAATCTCAGATGTCAGAGTGAAGCGATTAGGCATTCCTGATGAGTTCGTAACTCATGGGAAGCAGGATTTGCTTCGTTCTCTCTATCACCTGGATGCCCTGGGAATAGCCAAAGAATGCGCCGATTTTCTAGCTCACGTCCCGTCCGCTAAATAACCCCCAGTCCACCAGGTGGTGAGCCCTTATTCTCCTGAGCCATTCGCTTAAGCTCATAGAGCTTGGTAATTGCCTCCAAAGGAGACATGGAATCAATGTCAAGCCGGGCGATTTCATCAGCTAGCAGGGGGTCCTTCGAGAAGAGAGGAATCTGGAGTGATGCTTTATGGCGAGGGGCCTTCCTTTTTTGGGAAGCATGGCTCTCCAGTTCAGTTAAGACTTCCTGAGCCCGAACAATTACCGATTTAGGCAAGCCGGCTAGCTGAGCTACGTGGATGCCATAGCTCCTGTCGGTGCCCCCAGGGACAATCTTGTGTAGAAAGATGACTCTATCCCCCTCCTCCGCCACTGCCACGTTGAAGTTTTTCACTCTGGGCAGGACATCAGCGAGATCCACCAACTCATGATAGTGAGTCGCAAAAAGGGTCTTGGCCCCAAGCTCAGGGTGGTTATGGATAAACTCGACTACCGCCCAGGCAATGGATAGCCCATCATAGGTAGAGGTGCCCCGTCCAATTTCATCCAGAATGATAAAGGAGCGAGAAGTAGCGTTATTCAGGATATTTGCCGCCTCAGTCATCTCCACCATAAAAGTAGATTGCCCAGCAGCTAAGTCTTCCTGTGCGCCAATGCGCGTGAAGATGCGGTCAACAATTCCAATATTCGCTGAATCGGCAGGGACAAAGCTTCCAATCTGAGCCAGAAGAATAATTAAGGCCACCTGCCTGAGATAGGTGGACTTCCCTGACATATTGGGGCCGGTCAGTATAATAAGCTGATTATCTCGATTGCATAAATAAGCGTCGTTAGGAACAAAGTTATCCCTGCCTATGCTCTGTTCCACAACAGGGTGACGTCCTCCTTTAATGTCAACAACATCCTCGTTGGTTAGCATTGGACGGACATAACCATAACGCACTGCGACCTCAGCAAGGCTGGCAAAGGCATCAATTTGAGCAATGGCTCTGGCGGTGGCCAGGATTCGCTCACCTGCAGCGCTTATCTGCTGGCAGACTTGCCGGAAGATGGCAACCTCCAGGTCGGCAATCTTCTCCTGAGCGTTCAGAATCAGCGATTCGTACTCCTTAAGTTCGGGCGTGAAGAACCTTTCTGCCTCTGCCAGAGTCTGCTTGCGAATATAGTCTGAGGGAACCAGGTCGAGATTAGCCCGGGATACCTCGATGTAATAGCCAAATACCCGGTTGTAGCCCACCTTCAACGACTTAATTCCTGTACGCTGTTTTTCCCTCTGCTCCAGGCCGGCCAGATATTGCTTAGCATCCTTAGAATTACGGCGAATCTCATCCAGCTCCGGAGAGAAACCTTCCTTTATCACGCCGCCTTGCTCCAAATTCCCCGGCTCATCGGCAATAGCCTTTGTGATCAGGTCCACGATGTCCGGGCAAGGCTTGAGTTCGCCGTTCAGCCAATCTACGGCGCCTCCGTTTGCCATCGCCGTTTTCAGGTCCGGTACCTCCTCCAAACTGGAGCGAAGCGCCAGTAACTCTCGGGGGATGACTCTGCCACTAGTCACTCGATTAATCAGCCTCTCCAAATCAGCAATGTCTGATAAAAGGGAGACAATTTTCTCTCGCGCCAGGCTATTTTGATGAAACCAGGCAACCGCCTCTTGCCGCCGGTTCAATATTGTGAGATCCAGAAGGGGATGCCCCAGCCAGTTTTTGAGCAGCCTGCCACCCATGGATGTCCTGCTCAGGTCAACGATAGAGAGAAGAGAATTGCCGGTTTCTCCCCACCTGCCACCTTGAAAAAGCTCCAGATTGCGGATGGTCTGGCCGTCGAGAATCATAAAGGAATCTGTGGAGTAGGTAGCAAGTTTGCCTAGCTGAGGCAGAGTTTGCTTTTGTGTTTCCTTGACATAATGTATTAAAGCGCCGGCGGCCATTATGGCCAGAGGCAAGTGGGCACAGCCATAGCCTTCCAGGGTAGCCACGCCGAAATGTTCCAGCAGAGTTTCCCGGCCGATTTCCAAATCAAACCAGTACTCGTCGAGTCGGCTTATAGTGAACGGCAATTGAGCGTAATCATCGGCATCTTCGGGAATAAGGACTTCGCTAGGCTGAAGACGCTCCAACTCAGGCATGACCCTCTCAGCAGGAAGCTGGGTGGTGGCAAACTCGCTCGTGGTGATATCAACATAGGCAATTCCTGCTTTTCCGCCTTCAATAACGAGGCCAGCCAGATAGTTATTGCTCTTACTGGCAAGTAGATTAGGCTCGACCACCGTCCCCGGCGTCACCACCCGGATGACGTCCCTTTCCACCAGCCCCTTGCCCGGCGGGGTAAGTTGCTCGCAAATAGCTACTTTGTGACCGCGGTTTATGAGCTTAGCCAGATAGTTATCCAGAGCGTGATGGGGTATTCCTGCCATGGGCACCCGCTGCCCCTTGCCCATCTCCCGCGAGGTTAGAACAACGTCCAATTCTCGCGAAGCGACTTTAGCATCCTCATCGAAGGTCTCATAGAAGTCGCCTAAGCGAAAGAAAACTATGGCCTCGGGATATTTTTGCTTGACCCTGAGATACTGCTTTCTGAGAGGCGTTAGAGTCATCTATGTTATTTTACTAGCTCTTCAACAACATATAAAGCCAGACTGATTGGCCTGATTGGCAACTTTGCCTGCCATTGCGAGCGGAGCGAAGCAACCTCATGATGAAGATGCAGCGAAGAATCTGAAGACCCTTCACTGCCGTTCAGGGTGACAATCAAACGCCCTGTATAAAGACTTCAATAAAAACGGCCAGAGGACTATAATGATGGTGGCTAGAAAGAATCAAAAGTTATCCCGTAGAGATTCTGCGCGTATCAGACTTATATCAGTAGGCTCGTAAGCTTTGGGGAAGGGTAAAAATATATGAATGACGGGATGAAACCTGTTAGGAGTGCATATAGCGAGAAGAATATTTGTAAAACTACGGGGTTTGGGTATGCCAATTAAAATAGACAGGCAAAAATTAACTTGGAAAGCTGTTGTCAAGGATGCCCTGTTAGAATTAGGCGGGCAAGGTCATTTATCTGAGATTAACAAAATCATAGAAGGTCATCCCAAAACTAAGACCAATCCAACTTGGCGGGATACCATTAGGCGAGTTGTAAGGCAATATAAGATTTTCGAACCAGTGCCACCTGAAAGAAGCGGTATCTATAAGGTTGTGGAAGAGATTTCAGTAAGGCCTGAGGCCCAAGGTTTTACTGAAGAACCAGAGGTTGATCACGGAATCGCTCAAGGAATGTTAGTCACGCTCGGTAAAATTTACGGATATGAGGCTTATGTGCCTCCACACGACCAAACTATTAGAAACTTCCAAGGAAAACCTTTAAGTGATTTTGTGACTGTATCTGACTGCACCGATATCTTTAAAGGCCCTAACTTAGCAAAGATTAGAGAAATAGATACCCTATGGTTTGATGAAGATGATTATGGATTGTTTCCAGTTTATGCCTTTGAAATAGAGGAAACAACAAGGGTAAAATCTGGCTTGGACAGGCTGTTGAAAATACCAAGAAGGTTCCCTGCTCGATTTTTTATAATTGGACCAAGTGCAAAGGAGAAGGATTTATTCAACCAATATATCAACCAGACACCGTTTAGAGAGTTTAGAGATAAATTTCTGTTTAAATTTTACGAAGAATTAGAGGAGTTATATAACGCTGCCTTAATTCATAATGACCGACGAGAGCAATTCGGAGTTATTGAAAGGGGGAGATAAAGATATGCCTACAATAATGATTGATCCCCAGTATTACCGCAATCAATTTGATGATTGGCTTGCAGGCGGAACAGTTCAAGATAAAGGAAAAACCTATTACTGGTCTGCGCAGGATAGCAATTACGGTTTTGGTTGGGAAACTGAGCCAGTTACTGAAGAGGATTGGAGAGACATCAGTGAAGACGAATTTAGCGAAATTATAAAGCTTATAGAAAGATGTCTTTGCGAACACAAGTCAGAATTCAGGTTTTAAATTCCTTTATCAGAAAAAAGCGACTTTGCCTGCTGAATACATCTCCGAATTTCACAAATACTGGGAAGAAAACCACGAAAAGGTGTTGTCTCCGAAAGTTAATCCAAATGGAGAGTGTTTAGAAGTAGCCAAAGTCTTGGAAGGTATTTATAGAAATAACACCATTAAGGTTCAGTTGGACACCCTTGATTTGACTAAGGAGGAAATCGCCAATGTAAGATTCTTTACGGCAATTCAGGATTTTAATATTGATGTCCACGCCAGAAGTAACCCTTTTGAGTTTTATAGGAGACATTCGGATTGCTTTAAGCCCGAGAAAGTAAAGAATAATGATTTGTTGGTAGATGAACTTCTTAATTTTCTCGGAGCACAGTCGCAGAGAGATAAACGAAAACCTTGGATGTTGAACTCTGCAAGATTATTAGTGGAAAAATATGACTCATCAGCATACAAAATCAATGAGGTTCACCATGGAGATGTAGCTGAGATTGTTAAGGCACTGACAGTCGAGGAACGGTATGGCTTTTCTACTAAGAAGGCCCATATGTTCTTAAGAGATATGGCTGATTTGGGAGTATGGAAATACAAGAGAAACATAGAGAAATTGGATGTGATGAGCGATAAAAATACTATGAGAGTAGCTCTGAGAACTGGGGGTCTCCAATTTCGCATCCCTTTGCTTGCAAGTTTCTTAGATGTTTTTTGTTACCAGTATTCTATGGTAAATAGATTAAGCCGTGATGCATGGAGGGTAGTGTGGAAGGAGTGGGATAAAATCTCTAATAATCACAGGCCGCCAACACCAGCATCAATGGATTACCTGATATTTAGACTTGGCAAGATAGCCTGTCGCCCTAATAGACGGTTTTGTCCACCTGAAGAAGAAGTAACAACGAAGAAATTAGAGAGCTTGATCCCACAGGATAGGTTGATTTTCAGAGCTGACAGGTACTGTATTTTTAGTGAGGTTTGTCAGTTAGAGAGAAAGATGTTAAATGCCCCCAATAGCATCTCGATTGAGGGGAGAACTGGGTGGAAGAGTGGAAAGACAAGTGAAGGTGGTGGAGGTGGAATTTCATCCTGAAGCTGAAGCTACCCCATTCTTGCCGAGTAAAGACTTCTTCCACACCGGAAAACACTGTCTAGTAGTCAGGTTAAAAGTGAGGCGACTTGTATCAGGCGTAAAGAAAGATTAGACCTTTGCTATGCTGCCAGAAGAAGAAATTGAAATTTTCGTTGAGGAAGAATTCCGGGGGCTGGTGGACGAAGGGTGGGCGAGGAGGATAGCTCAAGTTGTCCTTAAGACTGAAGGAGTAACTCCTCCTTATGAGGTGAGCCTGGTTTTCACCAATCCCGAGACGGTGCAAAAACTCAATCGAGACTACAGGCGGGTGGATGAGACTACGGATGTGCTGGCCTTCTCCCTAGTTCCGCAAAAGGGAGATGACTCTTCCTTCGCACTCCCGCCTGACGGCGTAGCTCGCTTGGGAGAGGTAATCATCTCCTATCCCCAGGCAGTGGCACAAGCCAAAGAGCAAGGACATTCACCCGAAAGAGAGCTGACATTGCTGGTGATCCATGGGATACTTCATCTTCTGGGCTACGACCATGAAGAACCGGAGGAAGAAAAAAAGATGAGGAAGATGGAGAAGGAACTGCTGGAGAAATGCTCGCCCAAGCAGTGATATAATATAAGCGCAGAACGGGGTTAAGGATGCCACGTGCTCCATTTACTCGGTGACTCGTATTCCGGCGTCGTTTAGTGCAGGCACAAGCGGGAATGAAGCCGAGGTCTTTGAAGTGCGAAACAGCGCAGAGGAGGTATAAAGATGGCTAAATTCGTAATGTTGACGACCTTGACTGACGAGGGAAGAAAGACCATCACGGAGAATCCTGCAAGGATCAAAGAGGTCAACAAAGAAGTGGAGGCAATGGGGGCGAAGATACTGGCTCAGTATGCGGTACTGGGACCGTATGATTTCGTAAATATTGTAGAAGCCCCCAGTAACGAGGCAGTGTCCAAAGTGGCGATAGCATTGGGTTCAAGAGGCACGCTGCAAACCATGACCCTGGCTGCCATGGACATTGATGCTTTCGTTGGCAGCCTCAAAAAGAAGTAGAAGTAACGCCCGGCTACCCGCTTGTGCCGTAGAGTCTCAAAGCTGGCTGTAATTTCGCATCCAAGCACTAATGACAGAAATGCGGAACTGTAAAACTGCTAAGCTGCAAAACTGCTCAATCCTTGAGGTTTACAGATGGTTAAGAACTATGGTTTGCGTGCTGCTGGGCAGAGACGACGAAGTAATCGAGAGCTTCGGTTTTGCTTCAAACTCTCTAATCCTCATGGCGTCCAGAAATTTATCCACAGGACTGAGATTACCAGTGAACGCCTTGGTCTTATAGTGCATGGGGATGACAATAGGAGGCTCTAACTGCCTCACTATTTCCATAGCCGTGTCAATAGATACAGTCGACACCTCCCCAACAGGCAAAAACAGTATGCCTACATCTCCTATTTCTTCTACCAAATGCGAGTCCAGAGGATGTCCCAAATCGCCCAGATGACATAAAGTTATATCATCCATCTCAATAATATAAATGGTATTCTTGCCTCGTACCTCCCCCTTCTTATCATCATGGAAAGAGGCGACTCCCGTGATAGAAGTCCCTCCTATTTCATATTCCCCGGGGCTTTTTATTTGTATGGGGTCATCGGTAACCCCCTGGATGTAGCTATGACCGAGATGGAAGTGGCTCAACGTCACTATGTCTGCCTTAGGTTCCCCCAAGCGATAGCCCAGGTCAGGATGACATGGGTCTGTTATGATGGTTTTTTCTTTCCCTCTAATCAGAAAGCAGGAATGTCCTAGCCAGGTAATCTCCATCAGCGTCTAAAGGATAACCTTCTTCTTTTCACCCAGACCCTCTCCCTTCGAGGAAGAGGGTTTTATACGAAATTATGGGGAAGAATACAGAGATAATGATATGCAAAGTAATAGAAATAGTCAAACAACAGGGCAATTGACAAAAACTTGTATAATCGTTAACATTCGAAAAACAAAGGTTAACGCAATGAAGGGACAGATACTAAAAGCTCTGCGGGAGCGTAGCGATTATCTTTCTGGCGAGACACTTTCTAAGCAACTTGGCACCTCCAGAGTTTCTATCTGGAAGCATATTCGTGGCTTAAAGGAGGACGGCTACGTAGTAGAAGCCTCCCCTCGGGGATACAGGTTGGTCTCCTCTCCAGATTTGCTGCTCCCTTACGAGTTTCCTGATTTGGAGCAGAGAATTCACTACTTTCCGGAGATTGGCTCGACCATGGATGCGGCAAGAGAGCTAGCTAAGAAGGGAGCAAGGGAAGGAACAATCGTGATTGCCGAAGCCCAGACTCGCGGGCGAGGAAGGTTGAGCCGCGAATGGCTCTCACCAGAAGGAGGAATCTACTTCACTCTCGTTTTACGCCCCAGGATAAGTCCAGCATGTGCTCCCAGGATAAACTTGATGGCTTCCGTTGCCGTGGCAGATACAATCAGAAAGCTCTTTGGGCTGAAGGCTGAATTGAAATGGCCCAATGACGTCTTGATTGGAGGCAAGAAGGTGTGCGGCATACTGGCGGAAATGGACGCTGAAATGGACGTTGTAAACTTCGTGAACGTCGGAATAGGCATAAACGCCAATACTTCCATCCCCCAGTTTGAAAAGACGGCGACCTCCTTAAAAGATACGTTGGGAAGGGAGGTGCCCAGGAAAGAATTCTTAAGAGCATTGCTAACAGAAATAGAGCGACGGCAGGCGCTACTGATGGAGGCAGATTTGCTTGAGGAGTGGAAGAAACTGTCTGTGACATTAAATAAGAACGTCAGAATAGTGAGCCTAGGTGAGGAAGTAACAGGACAGGCTACAGACATTGATGCTACAGGAGCACTTGTAGTAAGAAGCAAAGACGGCTCGTTAAGAACCGTCCTTGTCGGCGATTGTATCCATCTAAAGGGGTTATGATTCAACTCATTATAGTAGTCGTTTACTCCCTGGCCATGATAGGCATAGGTCTGGGAGCGCGGCGAAAGGCAGCAAGTCAAAACGGTTTTTTTGTTGCTCAGCGTCAAGTTAATGTAGCATTTATCACCGGATCTTTTGTTGCCACCGTGGTGGGAGGTTCGGTCACCGTGGGGATGGCCGGCCTTGGATTTGGGCGCGGCTTAACTGGTGCCTGGTGGCTCCTTGTTGGCTCTATCGGCCTCGTGCTCCTGGGTGCTTTCTTCGCCAAGAAAGTGAGAGGTGCTGCGCTCTATACCCTTCCCGAGTTAGTGGAAAAACAGTACGACCGCCGCGTAAGCTTGGCAGCTTCTATTCTCATCGTTATTGCCTGGGTAGGGGTGGTAGCTGGACAAATTGTAGCTGCCGGGAAAGTCCTGTCCATCCTCGGAATAGGCTCCGGTGCTTTTTGGATGGTCGTCTTTACCATAGTCCTTGTTGCCTACACCGTCATAGGCGGACAGCTCTCGGTAATTCGCACCGACCTTTTCCAGGCAATAATGATTTTCGTCGGCATCTTTGTCGCTCTAGCATTATTTCTTCCTCAAGTAGGAGGCTTGGATGGACTAAGGCTCTCTCTGCCTCAAGATTTCTTTTCTTTCCCGGTAAGCTCTCAATTCGACTGGAAGGCACTTCTATCGCTTCTGATTCTCGTGGGAGCAACTTATGTTGTGGGGCCAGATATGTACACCCGCCTTTTTTGTGCCAGGAACGAAGAAACTGCTCAAAGAGCAACTTTCCTATCCGCCTTGTCGTTTATTCCTCTGGCATTTGCGATTGTTTTGATAGGGATGGGCGCCAGAGTTCTCTATCCACAGATTTCTCCTGAGCAAGCTTTTCCTCAAGTAGTAAGCACGGCCCTTTCCCCCTGGCTAGGCGGGCTAGTCCTGGCTGCCCTGATTGCGGCCCTAATGTCTTCAGCAGATACCTGCCTGCTCAGCCAAGGGGTTATCCTGACCCAGGACATAATTAAGCGGTTTCTCCCTTCACTTAGCGAAAGAAGAACCATTCTTCTTACCCGCCTTAATATCATCATTCTCGGTTTGCTGGCACTAGGGCTAGCGCTGATTGTGAAGGGGGTAATTTCTTCCCTTCTTTTTGCCTATACTATCTTCAGCTGCGGCCTTGTGGTTCCCATAATCGCTGGGTTTTACAGGGAAAAACTAAAGTTGACACCACAGGGAGCGCTGGCCGCTCTCATAGGTGGCGGGGTAATAGGTTCGATGGGAAAGATGCCGACTCTGGACATTCCACTCAAAGAAGACCTTGGCCTAATAGGTTTTGCTGCGAGTGCCATTCTCCTCTTCGGAGTGAGCCACCTCACCAGAAGGAGATGATCAGCAAGACACAGAGACGGTCTTTCAATTCTGAGTCCTTCTCCTTTGTTGTTGCTAGCGAAGTGTGGCAATCTGCAGTATTGCAGGATTGGTTGGGCTAGCAATGACAGCCCAGCCTTACGCTGCTATAATAGTATCGTGTTGGTTACCATCGTAGGTTTAGGTCTGATCGGCGGCTCAATCGGGTTAGCTTTGAGGCAAGTCAAGAGGTCTAAGTGGGAAATAGTCGGCTATAGCCGTCGCCAGGAAAGCGTAGCCAACGCCTTAAACTTGGGCGTCATTGAGCGAGGTGAAACCAACTTAGAGGATGCGGTAAAACAAGCCGAACTCGTCATCATCGCCACACCGGTTCTGACGGTAAAGGAAATCTTCTCCAAGATAGCTCCCTATCTGCGCTCTGACTGTATTGTTACCGACGTCGGCAGCACAAAAGCCCAAATCATGAAATGGGCCGAGCAAACACTACCGCCAAAGGTAGATTTCATTGGCGGACACCCCATGGCCGGCAGGGAAACTTATGGCATCCAGGCTGCTAGAACCGAGTTATTTCAAAGGTGCACTTACTGTCTCATACCGTCAGGGAAAGCTTCACCAAGATCAATAGATACGGTGATAGGCATGGTCAAGAAGCTGGGAGCCACACCTTTCTTCATGGATGCTCAAGAGCATGACAACCTGGTGGCTGGCATCAGCCATCTACCTATGGTGCTCTCGGCAGCTCTGGTATCGTTGACTAGCAAGAATCCCTCCTGGTCTAAAATGTCCAAGCTGGCGGCCTCGGGCTATCATGACCTCACCCGCCTGGCTTCCGGAAATCCTGAGGTGAATGCTCATATCTGCCTTAGCAACCAGGAAGCCATAGTTGACTGGATAGACAAATTCAGCCAGGAATTGGAGAGATATCGCCAACTGGTGGCTAAGGGAGATAAACGCTTAGAACAAGCCTTGACTGAGGCTAACAAGGCAAGACAAGAATGGCTGAGCAATCTGTCGGCTTGAGGCCGTCTTCGCCCAGAGCCGAGACAAGAACCATCAAACCCTGCCCCAGGTTGGCAGGGCAGATAGTTTTACCTGGTGATAAGTCTATTTCCCACCGGGCTGTCATCCTGAACAGCTTAGCCAAAGGTGAAGCCAAGATTGACAATTTCGCTCCCGGTGAAGATTGCCTGTCCACGATTAGATGTCTCAAAGCCTTAGGGGTTAAAATTGGCAAAAAGGGCTCGCGGGACTCACCTACTCTGTCAGTCTCAGGAACTGGCGCAGAAAGTCTTAAGGAAGCCAGCAATGTGCTTGATGCCGGGAATAGCGCCACTACGATGCGCCTCCTGGGCGGCCTTCTTGCCAGCCAGCCTTTCTTTTCTGTTATCACGGGGGATGCATCTCTGCGTAGTCGCCCCATGGGCAGGCTAATTGAGCCACTGAGGCTAATGGGTGCCGATATCTGGGGGAGGGGACGAGATTCCCTTGCGCCCCTGGTTATTAAGGGGAAAAAGTTACAGGGCATAGATTTCACTCTGCCTCTTCCCAGTGCTCAGATTAAGTCAGCCATCCTGTTAGCCGGCCTTTCGGCCCGCGGCAATACCGTCCTGCGCCAGACAATCCCTTCGCGAGACCATACAGAAAGGATGCTCAAATGGATGGGAGCCAGTTTGGAAAGCCGGGGAGATTCGATCTCCTTGCTGCCTCTTAGCAGCCCTTTGGTTACCATTAACCTTCGCGTCCCCGGCGACATCAGCTCAGCAGCCTATTTTCTAGTTGCCGGAGCCATTCACCATAACGCCAGAATAGTGGTAAAAGATTGCGGAATCAACCCCACACGAACAGGAATTATAGACATTCTCCTGACTATGGGAGCCAGACTAAGAATAGATAACGAGCGTCTGGAGGCTGGTGAACCATTAGCCGATATTGTGGTAGAATCTAGCGAGTTAAAAGGGATAGAGATCGGTGGTGATATTATCCCTCGCCTCATTGACGAGATTCCCGTATTAGCCGTGGCTGGTTGTGTTGCCAGAGGGAAAACTGTAATCAGGGATGCCGGAGAGTTGAGGGTAAAAGAATCAGACAGGATTGCTACTGTGGCAGGTGAGCTTTCCCGACTAGGTGCAAAGATTGAGCCGCTGCCGGATGGCATGGTCATCCATGGTGGTAGTCCTTTGTGGGGCACAGAGGTTGACAGCCATTTCGACCATCGATTGGCGATGAGCCTGGCAGTAGCCGGCTTGGTAGCCAAAAGGGAAACGACCATCAAGCATGCCCAGGCAGCACAGGTATCATATCCAGCCTTCTGGCAGACTTTGCAGCAAATACTAAATTACTAAACAATGTTGAAGTACTACAAATTCAGGAGGGCAGCATGTGTACAGAATTAGTCCATATCGGTTTTGGTAGTGTCATAGCTGTAAATAGGGTAATCGCGTTCCTTTCCATAGATCAACAACCGATAAAGCGACTCCTTCGGGAAGTAAAAGAAAAGGGACTTTTGATTGACGCCACTCACGGCAGGAAAGCCAAGACCGCTGTTCTTTTTGACACTGGTCACATGATGCTGGCTGCCGTGACAGCAGAGACCATCGCTCATAGATTAGCCACTTCATCCCTGCTGTCTGAGGAAAAAGTTGAACTGGGAAGTGTCTGACCGAGGCTCTCAGTCAAATCTTCAAAAGAAGCGAAGAGGCGCCGGCAACTCTCCATCTCTCCTCCTCGTCCTTTCTGGACCTTCCGGAGTAGGTAAAGATGCTGTGCTTGCCAGAATGAGAAAGTCAGGGCGCCCTCTTCACTATGTCGTTACCGCCACCACACGCCCCAAGCGTGCCAGAGAGAAGAATGGAGTGAATTATCATTTTCTTTCCCGGAAAGAATTTCAACAAATGATAGATAAACACCGGTTCCTGGAGTGGGCCAATGTTTACGGCAACTACTATGGTGTGCCCAAAGCCGAAGTAACTTCGGCCCTGTCCAAAGGAGTAGATACAATAGTCAAAGTAGATGTTCAAGGCGCTGCTACTATCAAAAAGATCCTGCCCCAAGCAGTATTTATCTTCCTCATGGCTCCTTCGATGGAAGCACTGGGAAAAAGGTTGAAGAGGCGACGCAGCGAGTCCTCTGATGAACTGGCTTTAAGATTAGAAAGGGCTAAAGAGGAAATAGAAAGCCTGCCGCTTTTCGATTATGTCATAACAAGCCACCAAAACAAGCTTGATGAAGTTGTATCCCAGATAGACGCGATTGTCGCCGCCGAAAAACGCCGTGTCAGGCCACGTACTCTGAGACTTTAGCCTCCTGATTCCCCGAGGAATTGCCCGCACTTTTGACAATATCCCTATTTCACTTCTACAATAAGCCCCGACATGAGCTTGGCAGCACAACTTTACAAGTTGCAGCAACTTGACCTGGAGCTTCAGAAGAGGCAACAAGAACTAAACGAGGTTGAAAATCAGTTAAGCGACAATAAGGCCTTGGTTGCTACCGAATCGAAAACCGCTTCACAGAAAGAACAACTGGAGGACGCCAAGAAGAAGCAGAAGAGTTCTGAATGGGAACTGGAAGACCTTCAAGAAAAAGCCAGACAGATTGATAGCAAACTTTACAGCGGCAAAACCAAGGATCCCAAAGAACTTGTCAATCTCGAGAAAGAAGCCACACATCTTAAGAGCCAGATTAAGGCCAAAGAGGATATCCTCTTAGCACTGATGAGTCAGGTAGAAGAAATAGAAACAGGATTGAAGACTGCTGCCCGAGAAATTGAGCGATTGAAGCAAGAATGGGAACGGAGACAAGAAACTCTCGGGCCAAGGAAAAGCGAAATTGAGACCGAGCTGGCCAGGCTCAAAGACGACCGTACCGGGCTAGTGCAGCAAATGAATTCTGAAGCCTTCAACATCTATGAGCGCATCAGGTTGACAATGGGACAGGCTGTAGTCAAAGTCGAGAGGGGAAGGTGCCTGGGATGTCACATCACAGTGCCTACCAGTCAATGGCAGAAAGCCAGAGCCGGTGATTTAATTCAATGCAATAACTGCAGCAGGATACTGTACCTGGAGTAGCCCATACAGAATAGTGTCTCTTGACAAGACATGGCCAGTCACTCCCATTAGCCACCATCCAAATCTACTGCAGGTGCAGAAGACCTTCGCCATTGACAACTTCAGGACAATGGGCATAATCTATACTCCAGCCCAGGCATACCCAAAACCACCTGTCCAAAGGCGGAGCTAGGCATTCTGGCAGTGAGAGGGGACAGGGATCCGACGAATACAACATAAAAGGAGGACTCACTTCATGGCTGGCATTATTTCGTACGGTGCGTACATACCGTTATGGCGGCTCTCTCGGGAAGTTATCGCCAAGGCTTGGGAAAGTGCTTCAACAGGGGGGGAAAGGAGTGTCGCCAACAATGATGAAGACACTATCACCATGGCAAGTGAGGCTGCAATTGACTGTTTGGCTGGCCTAGAACGGGAGAAGCTAGATGGCCTATATTTTGCCTCCACTACCTCGCCCTATAAGGAAAAGGAATGCTCCACCTTGGTAGCCATGGCTGCTGACTTGCGACCAGAGATTATCACCGCTGACTTTGGTAATAGTCTGAGAGCAGCGACGCAGGCATTCAGAGCAGCATTGGATGCCGTAATCAGCGGCTCCGCCAGCCAGGTGTTAGTGACCGCCTCCGATTGCCGCATAGGTTACCCTCGGTCAAACTATGAACAGACCTTTGGTGATGCTGCAGCAGCCTTGCTGGTTAGCAATACTGCCAAACCCGCCGTCACAGTGGATGCCAGCTACTGTCTGTCCAACGAACTATACGATGTGTGGAGACTGGACACAGATGTCTATGTCCAATCCTGGGAAGACCGCTTCATCATCGAGCACGGCTATACAGAGAATATGGAGAAGGCGATTTCAGGCTTACTGCGACAAACAGGTCTCTCTGCCAAGGATATCACTAAGGCTGTGCTTTATGCTCCTACCTCGAGGGCACAGCAAGGGCTAGCGCGCCGTCTGGGGTTCGACGTCAAGACGCAGCTTCAAGACTTGCTCATCAATAATATAGGCATTACAGGTTGCGCGCACGCATTGCTTATGCTTGTGGCCGCTCTGGAGGAAGCTAAGACTGGTGACAAGATTTTGGTGGCTAGCTATGGTAGTGGCTGCGATGCCTTCCTGCTCAGCGTGACGAAAGAAATTGAAAAGGTCAAGGGCAACGGAACAGGAGCGAAGAGATATATGAACTCCAAGAGACCTCTTTCTAGCTACGCAAGGTATCTCAGCTACAGGGGGCTGTTAGAGCCTCAGCCTGGTGAACCGTTCAGGCTCTTTCCGGCAGCTACTACTAGCTGGAGAGAGCGCAATTGGGCCATCCGAATGCATGGCAGCAAGTGCAAGAACTGCGGCACGGTCACCTTCCCCATAGAACGGGTCTGCTATAAATGCCGAAGCAAGGACAATTTCGAAGAGGTTAGGCTTTCGGACAAAAGAGCGCGGGTGTTCACTTTTACCCTGGATAACCTGGCTGGCAGAAGTGACGACCCTACAATACCACAGATAGGAGTAGAATTTGACTACCAAAATACCAGAGCTTATTTCCCCATGACGGATTGTGACCCTAGCGAGGTAAAGGTGGATATGCCAGTAGAGATGACATTTAGGAGACTATACGAAGGTGCGGGCATGTACAACTACTTTTGGAAATGCCGACCTGTAAGGTGAACTATCAAGACGAAAGGATGAGCCATGGAAAAGAGAAAATGGGAAAAGGTGTCAGGATTCGATTTCAAAGATATACTCTATGAGAAGAGGCCCGGGGTAGCTAGGGTAATCATTAATAGACCTGAAGCATACAATGCCTTTACAACCTCCACCCAGGACGAACTGATAGAAGCTTTTGAGGATGCGGCAAGCGATGGTGCCGTCGGTGTGGTGGTGTTGACTGGCGCTGGCGATAAGGCATTTTGCACGGGCGGTGACGCCAAGGAGGCAAAGGCTGGCTATCGAAAGGGAATGCTGGAAAAGGACCTAATGGTCAAAACTCTGATACGAGAGATGCCCAAGCCGGTTATTGCAGCGGTGAACGGTTATGCCATAGGAGGAGGGCAGGTCTATCAGCAAATTTGTGACCTCTCCATAGCTTCAGAAAATGCCGTCTTCGGCCAGGTGGGCCCCTTAGTGGGCAGTTTTGACCCTGGTCTGGGTATTATCGATTTGATGATGGCAGTAGGAGAAAAGAAGGCCAGGGAAATTTGGTATCTGTGCCGCCGATATACTGCCAAAGAAGCCCTGGAGATGGGACTGGTGAACAAGGTAGTACCGGCAGACAAGTTGGAAGAGGAGGTGGACAAATGGTGCGACGAGATACTGGAGAAGAGTCCTGGAGCTATTGCTGGCGTCAAAGCGTGCTTCAACGCCGCTACTACCTACATGCGGGGCATCGAAGCAGTTTCAGCTCAGTACCTCTGGAAATACTACGCTTCGGAGGAAGCCGAACATTGGAAGAACGCATTCTGGCAGAAAAAAAAGCCGGACTGGCAAAGATTTCGGAGAAAGGAAATTTTTCCCGAGGTCTATGAAGGCGGGGAAAAGGGAGAGTCGTGAGCTAATAGACGACGGAGGGCAGATAAATGGAGAGTATAAAAGATAAAGTTGCCATTGTAGGTATGGGTTGCACCAAGTTTGGCGAAAGGTGGGACGCCGGGCTAGATGACCTGACCATAGAAGCTGCTTATGAGGCTTACGAAGATGCCGGGATCGAGCCCAAGGATATTCAGGCTTGCTGGTATGGGAGTGTTACCCAACCGGTGGTCGGCATTGGCTGTACTCATCTGGCAGGACCGTTGAAGCTACACGGCATACCTATGAGCCGGGTGGAGAATTGGTGCACCACCGGACATGAGACTCTAAGAAATGCCTGTTTTGGTGTCGCTTGCGGTATGTACGATCTCGTTTTGGCGTTGGGCGTGGAGAAGCTCAAGGATACCGGCTCGCCCGGTCTGGGAACCGGACGGGGCATGAGCCCAGTACTGGAAGCACGCCGCACTGCGCCGGGCTCGTTTGGCATGATTGCCACTCGATATTTTTACACTTACGGGCTGAGCCCCGAAGAAGGTAAACGCATTATTGGCAAGATTGCGGTTAAGAACCATTACAATGGCAGCCTCTGCCCCAAGGCTCATTTCCACAACCGCGTAACCCTGGAACAGGTGACGAGTGCTCCTATTATCGCTTGGCCTTTGGGCCTCTTTGATTGCTGTGGCAACAGCGATGGCGGTGCTGCCGCCCTCCTGGTTCCCGCCAGTCAAGCCAAGAAATACAGGAATGACCCCATCTATATAAAGGGCTTAGGTGCTGCTCATTCTGCTCTACTCCCTCAGAACCGGCCAGCTTTCGACTGGCTCCACTTTGAGGAAGTCATAAATTCGTCCCGCCAGGCTTACGCGCAAGCCGGGGTCAAGAATCCTCGAGAGCAAATTGACATTGCTGAAGTTCACGATTGCTTCACCAGCACAGAGTTGCTTCTTTATGAGCTCCTTGGCTTTAGCCCCGAAGGCAAATCCAAGGAGGATATCGATTCTGGCTTCTTTGAGCTTGGCGGTGGCTTGCCGGTAAACAGCGATGGCGGGCTGAAAAGCTTTGGCCACCCCGTAGGTGCTAGCGGCCTCAGAATGACTTACGAGGTCTACAAACAACTTCAAGGCAAGGCTCAATCGCCTGAGCGCCAGCTGAAGGATGTCAAACTTGGCATATCACAGACCTTCGGTGGCCCCCCCCAGGTAGCAGCAGTGGCCGTTCTGGGCAGAGAGCCAGGCTATCCTTAGACAAAGCTAGCTGTCGCTTCCTCTTTTCGTAAGAACAGCGAGGATGTACGAGCACATTCACCACTGTCATACGTTCCGGCTTGTTTTGGTCGAAGGAAGAAGTTGTGCTAGAATTTCCTTGCCAAGGGAAAATGCCTATTTATGAGTACTGGTGCGATTCCTGTCGCCGAATTGTTAGCTCATATCGGCAGAGTTCGTCTGTGCCCCCACCGCCTTGCCCTTGCTGCGGCAACAGCAAGCTCGAGCGGATATTTTCCACTTTTTCCGTACAGAAGACATACGGGGACGTTTACGAAGATATACTTTCCGACCGTGAGCTGACCCAGGGCATGATGCGCGATGACCCCAGAGCACTAGCCGAGTGGAACAGGAGAATGACCGGTGGTGAGAAATCCCCTCCCGAATATGAGGAAATAACTGAGAGAATGGAGAAGGGTGAATGGCCCGTCGCCCAGATAGAGAAGAAGAAAAAAGAGTTCTCGGGCCAAGGAGAAAGCGAGCCTGAGAGCGGCTGAACGGAAAGGTGTCTCATGCCCATCTATGAATTCATCTATCAGAACTGTCACAAGAGACTGTCTGTTTTGGTAAGGGATATTTCAGCTCCTTTTGCTCCAAAATGCTCAGCCTGTGGCAATACCAACTTATCTCGTGTCATTTCTGGCTTTACCTACCATAAGTCGCTGAAGACCGTATGGGATGAGAGCGGTGAGCCTACGATGCACCCCGGCGAGGATTATTACAAAGACCCCCGTAATATCGGCCGCTGGGTGGAAAAGAAATTCCAGGACATGGGACAGGAGCTGCCGCCCCAGATTCAGGAGAAAATACAAGCAGCCAGGGAAGGCGAGTTGCCTGAGCCGCTGAAGGACCTAGAAAGTGCCTCACCAACTGCTGCGTATGATTGATGCTAATCTGAACCGCTCCAACGAAGGCTTGCGGGTTCTGGAAGATGTCGCGCGCTTTGTCCTCAACGATGCTCAGCTGAGCCAGCGGTTAAAGTCTCTACGCCATGATCTAGCCCGTGAGATTAAGTCTCTGAGCGTAGGGCTTTTGTCTCATAGAGATTCTGAACACGACGTCGGTCACTCACACTCAAAGGACAAGGATAACGAACTCAATCTAGAAACGGCTTCGCTTCAAGGCTTGGCAGATTTAGTCACAGCCAATGCTAAAAGGGTGGAGGAATCTCTTCGTGTTATGGAGGAGCTAGCCAAATTGCCGGAGCTAAGCTCAACATTGAATTCAGCCAGCTTTGAACGGTCGAGATTCACCATCTACACGTTAGAGCGAGATTTGATTTCTCGAATATCACGACGTAACAAAACAGGAAAGATATCTGGGCTTTACGTTATTCTCGATAGGCAATTTCTGGCTGGCAGGGACGACCTGGACATTGCTGGCCAAATTATCGAGGGAGGTGCCAGGGTAATCCAGCTTCGCGACAAGCAAAGCGAAAAGGGAGGACTGCTACTTGTAGCGCAAAAGCTCAAGGAACTCTGTAGTCAAGCAGGTGTTCTATTCATAATAAATGACTATCTCGACTTGGCTCTGGCTGTCGATGCCGATGGACTTCACATTGGGCAGGAGGACCTACCTCTTTCTGTAGTCCGCAGGCAATTGCCTATTGACAAAATAATTGGGTGTTCCGTCACCACAGTATCTCAGGCCACAAAAGCTCAAAATGAAGGCGCGGACTATATTGCCGTGGGCTCTATGTTTCCCACGACAACGAAAAGGGAAGCCACTGTGGTTGGAGTGCAGATGCTCAAAGAACTCAAGCAAGTAGTGTCTGCGCCTTTGGTAGCCATTGGCGGGATAAACCTGAACAACATCGGTAAAGTAATAGCTGCTGGCGCTGACGCTGTAGCCGTGATTAGTGCTGCTTTGGGCGAAAAAGATGTTAAGGGAGCTGTACAGAAATTGGTCGCAGAAATAGATTCGGGCAAGGGGAAATGTCAAAACCGGTAGAGGATTTAGAGATTATCGCTGCCAAGCTCCGCCCCTACTTTGCAGCTGAGGATGAGGCAAGAGAAAAAGCCTTACGCAGTTGCCGTCAGGTCATCCGTTACAGCGCTGATGCCATACGGGCCGTGCATCGTCAGGACCACGATAAGGCAAAACAACTCCTTGATTCAGCTCATGAATTAGTTCGAGAACTAAACCACGACCTGGCCAAACATGGAAAGCTGCTTCACTCAGGTTTCATCCACGACGCTCAAAAGGAGTTCGCTGAAGGACATATAGCCTTAGCTTTGATTGCCGGAGAAGACTTGCCGAAGCCGAGAGCACTGGGCGTAAGCAATGCTGCCTACCTTGATGGCTTGGGCGAATCCGTGGGAGAGTTGCGGAGATACATATTGGATAGTTTAAGGCGGGGAGACTTTTCACGTTGCGAGGAATTGCTGACCATAATGGATGAAATCTACGGAATATTGATGACCATGGACTTCCCGGAATTGCTGGCTCACGGCTTGAGGCGAACCACAGACGCCATACGAGGCATTATAGAAAGAACTCGAGGAGATTTAACAGTGTCCCTAAGGCAAAAAAACCTGGAAACGAAACTTGATGGCCTTAGCTAATCTCCTTTGGTGCACTACTTTTCTTTTTTGTACTTGTAGAACCCTTCACCCGTCTTACGTCCCAAACGACCAGAATCGACCAGTTCTTTCAGGATAGTTGAGGGGGCCAGGCAAGGGTCCTTACCCCGTTCATACATCGCACAGCTCACCATATAGCCAATGTCGAGCCCATTAAAGTCGGCGAGAGCCAGTGGGCCTATAGGATGACCCAGCCCGAGAGTCATACTCTTGTCAATATCCTCTGCGCTGGCTACTCCGTTTTCCAGCAGCCGCACGGCGGCTCCCGTCAACGCCAACAGCAGGTAATTGAAAATGAATCCAGGAGTATCTTTGGCGACAAGGATTTCCTTCCTAAGTGAGCGGCCAAAATCCTTAACTGTCTGTAGCGTCTCCTCACTGGTCGTTTCCGCCCTGACAATCTCGAGTAGCTTGCTGGGCGGCACCGGGGATAGAAAATGTGTCCCGATTACCCTGTCCGGGCGGCTGGTCGCTCGAGCAAGTTCCGTGACGGATAGACATGATGTGTTGGAGCAAAGGATAGTATGCGCAGGACAGATTCTGTCCAGCTCGACAAAGATCCTTTTCTTGAGTTCCATATCCTCAGGGATAGCTTCTATGACCAAATCGCGGTCATTCAGAGCTTCTAGAGTGGTACTCCCGGTGGTGATGCGAGCTCGCGTCGAGTCTTTGTCCTTCTGAGAGAGCCTGCCCTTCTCGACATCCCGACCCAAGTAATATTCTACTGTTGCTATGCCTTTGCTGAGAATCTGCTCGTTCATCTCTACGACTACTACCTCATAGTAAGACCGAGCACAAACTTGGACAATGCCAGAGCCCATAAACCCACAACCAACTACACCTACTTTCCTAATTTCCATAGTAGTCACTCCTTTCGTGCTGTATTCTGCAATTTCCCAAGATTTTCGATCGCGCGGCCAGACCAGCATGAGTACACTCAGCATCGACTAGTACGTCAACCGATCAAGCCCTGCTCGAGTTTCGTGTTGCCTCAACTGTCACAATCCCATCTCTCTGGCTACTACTTCTCGATAGAAATCGGCATCCCCAAAGGCAAGCTCAGCGGCCTTGGCACGCCTGGTGTAATAATGCAGGTCATGTTCTATGGTAGCGCCAATAGCCCCGTGAATCTGGTGGGCTAGGGCAAAGACGCGCTGGGAGGCTTCGCTTATCCAGGCCTTGGCTATGGCCACTTCCTTGGTGCAGGGAAGTCCTTCACTTAGCATCCACGCTGCTTGGTAGGTGCTAAACCTGGCGCTATCGACATCAGTCGCCATATCGGCACAATAGTGCTGTATGACTTGAAAGCTACCGATGGGACGGTCGAACTGTTTCCTTTCTTTGGCATAATCCACAGTCATCTCCAACACACGCTGAAGATTGCCAACCATCTCACAACATTTTCCTACCGCTGCCCGCTCGACGATCTTCTGCACCGCGCTCCATCCCTGGTTCAGTCGCCCCAAAATATTAGCCTTAGGTACTCGCGCTTGGTCAAAGACCACCTCACATAACTTGTCGTTGGCCATAGTCTTCAGGACTGAGTATTTTATTCCGGGAATATTGGCGTCGGCCAGTAACATGGTGATTCCGGTTCGAGGCTTGGTCCTGGCTACACACAGCAGATGGTCAGCAATATGAGCATCAGGCACAAACACTTTTGTGCCGCTGATGATATAGTTGCCGTCATCGCGGGTGGCTTCAACTGTGACTGAAGAGGCATCGTAATTGCGATAGCCCGGTTCAGTCAGAGCCAAGGTGAAGATTTTTTCGCCACGAATTAGCTCGGGCAGGTATGCTTGTTTTTGCTCTTCACTGCCAATATCCAATATGGACAAGCCTCCGAGAACCACCGTGGAGAAAAAAGGGCCGGGCAAACAAGCCCGTCCCATCTCCTCTAGTAGCACTGCCAGGTCGAGAAAACTCATATCGCCGCCGCCATATTTCCCGGGGAAGGCCAAGCCCATCCAGCCCAGTTCAGCCATCTCTTGCCAGAGCTCTCTGGAATAGCCTGTCTCGCTTTCTTCCATCTGATTAACGAATTTTTTCGAGCACTTATCAACCAGGAAGTCGCGCGCTGTCTTCTTTAGCATTTCCTGTTCTTCAGTGAGAGTTAACTTCATAGCTATCCTCCTGCATCAAACATTCCAAGCGCCTTTCTGAGGTACCGGCGAAGAATCCTCAACCATTGGATGCTCGCCTAGAGAAGGCCTATGAGCTTGGCAAACCCAGCCTCCGTGTGGCCAAGATGTTTTTCAAGATCTCCGTTGTGCCGGCCTGAAGACTGTAACCTTTAGAGCCTAAGTACGAATGTAAGGCCATGCCCCGCAGAGGGACTAACCTGGACCCCGACATCAACTGTCCATAGGGTCCCAAGACCTCCATAGCTACACCAGCCAGGTGTTTCTCAAATTCCGTGGAATAGGCCTTGGACATGGCGGATTCCCAATTAGGGGCCCGTCCTTCTTCCATGACCAAAGCCACTCTGTAGATAAGCAAGCGGCCCACCTCAAATTCAATCTGCAGTTGCGCTAGCTTATTGCGGATTACAGGCTCCCGAGAGAGCTTGTTTTCCTTGGCAAACTGTATGATGGCCTCGAACAGGGGATAATTGCCCATGAGGCGTTCCATGCCGCTCCTCTCATAATCAAGCTGGTGGAGGACTTGATAGAAGCCGCGGTTCTTTTCCCCCACCAAATACCTCTTGTGTACGCGCACATTGTCAAAGAAGACGTCATTCCAGGCCTCGGTGCCGGTAATATCGATCATGGGGATACGGCTAACGCCAGGAGACTTCGCATCTACGATAAATTCACTAATACCCCTATGCCTGGGCGCTTCGGGGTCTGTTCGAACATACACATCAAAGTACTGAGCAAAAGAGGCACAGCTGCTCCATGTCTTTTGCCCGTTGATGATATAGTAATCACCATCTTCCACCGCTCTGGTCTGGAGCGAAGCCAGGTCAGACCCAGTCCCCGGCTCGCTCATTCCCAGGCCAAAATAGGCCTCACCCTTCACAATTCTGGGCAGAAACTCCTTTTTCAGCTCTTCTGAGCCGAAGGAAAGAATAGCACCCCCGACCTGGCGGTCGCCAAACCAGTGACAGGCTGCTGGCGCTCCATAGCGTAGCATTTCTTCAGTAAGGATAAGCCTGTCTATATGGCTGCGCCCCTGCCCGCCATACTCCTTAGGCCAGGTCAGACCTATCCAGCCTCTCTCCGCCACCCGTTTGGTAAATCCCGGATCAAAGCCTTGTACCCAGGCATCACAGGTAGGTTCCCAGTACTCTTTCCTTATCTCTTCCTCCAAGAAATTCCGCACCTCTTGCCTGAATCTATTTTGTTCTTCCGTGAAGCTGAAATCCACTCTCTTGCTCCTTTCTCAGAGATTCATGTTGGAATACTTTTTCGCCGACAATAGTAACTTGGGCCGTAGGCCAGACAAAGTCAACTCCGACAGCTTTGTCCAACATGCCATAATGAGTGCCGGCCTATGATCCTCTAATTATGATTGCAGTCAGGGGCACGCTGGCGATTGTCGCCTGTCTGTCCCCAGCGCCAAATACAAAAGCTTCCTTTAGGTTATGTACCCATCAAGAATCCATGTCACTTAGACATGCCCAACCTCCCTCTTCCTCATCATAAAAGCCCCTTCAGCCTCTAGCACTGACTTTCCGTCTTGATTTTGACCCACCCATCTAAACACGATAATGCCCCTCTCCTTCCTTTCTGTTTCTCGCTTCTCAATCACCTCTACATTGTATCTAATCGTGTCTCCCGGATACACCGGACTCAAGAATCTAAGCCTATCGATGCCCAAAAAAGCTATGATGTGGTCAAACAGCCCCATCGAGTACTGCGCCCCCACCGCTAGTGCCAGGATTAACATACCAGGCGCGATTCGCCCCTTGAAGCCCTGCTTTTTGCCGAACTCCTCATTCAAGAACAGAGGATTTGTAGCCCCAGTGAGAGCCGCAAAGATATCCACATCTGTCCCGGTGACGACTCTGGAACGGGTGGTAAATTTGTCTCCTTGGCTAAACTCCTCGAAATACATTGTTAGTCAATACCTAGCCTTTCAGACTGCTTCATCTCTTCTTTCGCTTCATGACTTTGGAGTTGGGAACTATACATTAACTCATGTCAAATTTAACCGAGTCCCAAGAAAATCGCAAGGCCTTCTCCGGAGTGGTTCATATGACACCTCACGAAGCTACCCGAGAACTTCTGTAAGGAAGTCGTTTGTGGCTCACACAGATTGGGAGGAGACTCCCAAGCAAAGCCCATTTCTTCCCGAGAAATCTAAAACTTCCCGGCGCCTCTTATTTTGTGGCTACAACCACTTCTGCCGCTAGCTGCAAAGCTCGAATCAGAGCCTTGGCTTTGTCCAGCGTTTCCATATATTCGGCTTCAGCATCAGAGTCGTAGATAATACCACCACCTGCCTGAAAATAGGCTCTGCCTTCTTTGATTAGAAAAGTACGGATAA
>Ga0256868_10000401_pt1 | contig 25647 bp, 19 predicted proteins | sample RVTome_13_FD_187341 | JGI IMG/M metagenome (GOLD analysis project Ga0256868, IMG submission 187341) | Soil microbial communities from uranium-contaminated site in the Upper Colorado River Basin, Wyoming, United States - RVT92D227 HiSeq ...
TCGTCTTTAGCGTCGGGATTTTGGGCTATCTCTTTTCCAAGATCTCCCTCCTTTCCTTCTGGGAGTCCTTTCTCAATGCACGGCACAACTGCATCATCCTGGCCTTTGTGCTCTATATCATCGGACAGACGCTCTGCGCGTATAAATGGGAACTCTTGGCCAAGACCCTCGGCTTTCGGCGGAGGTTCAAGAGGTTCCTTGCCTACTATTTTATGGGAATGTTCTTCAACCTCTTTTTTTTGGGGAGCATCGGGGGAGATGTGGCAAAGGCATACCTGCTCGCCGGCAAGGAGGACAGTCGGAGGAGGGCTGGGTACTCCATTTTGGTGGACCGGTTCACCGGCGGGCTGGCGCTGGTCACCATTGCGATCATTGCCCTCATCTCTTCTCCCACCATTCATGTCCTTCCCTTGCTGTTTAAGCTCATGCAGTGGGTGGGCGTGGATACCGGGGGCTTCTCCGCGAGCAAAGAGGTGATTTCCTTGTGGCTGCGAATAGGGCTCATGGGGGCGTGTATAGTTGGATGGGCCCTGGTCTTCGCCTTCCCCCTCTTCCTTCCGTTCTTGCCCTGGCTGACCAGATGGGCTACTAAGATCAAATTGGGAGACTTCGCCGTCTATTGGTCTCATCCGGGGAAGATGTCCCTGGTCCTCGCCATATCCTTTTGCTTTCAGGTCATCAATGTACTGGTCTACGCACTCCTCGGTATGGCATTAGACTTAGGGATCCCTTTGGGGGACTACTTCGTCATCGTCCCCCTGGTAGATCTGATAAGCATCCTTCCTATCAGTATTAGTGGGATAGGTGTGCGCGAGGGAACTTATGTTGGTTTCCTCTATCTGCTGGGGGTAGAGACCTCCAAAGGGCTTGCCTTCGGCATCTTGGGGTTCTTGGTGGTCATGGCTGCCAGCCTCCTCGGCGGCATCATCTATGTCTTTGGCAAATACCCTATCCAGCTGAGGCGCCGGAAGGGGAATCCCATTTCCTCTTCCTAGCCTTCTCAGTTCGTAAGGGACGCTGATAATGATAAAGAAATTTAGACGGCTTTACTATCTAAGGTGGTTATCTCTCTCCATAGCGCTCGCCCTCTTATTTATAGGCCTTTTGTGGGGAGAAGGCCATCGTCCCCTCTCTGGGCTGGCCCTGCAGAAGAGGGGGAGTGAAACTCCTTCTGATTCCTTCCGCTTCGCCGTCCTTTCAGATCTCCATAAGGGTTGGGGGGTATTCAAGCCTATCATGAATAAGATAGCGAGGAATGGATATTCCTTTGCCATCATCGAGGGAGATATCGTCCCGCAGGACAGGGAAAATAGATATCGTTTTTTCTTCAGGCAATTGGCGACCGTGAGGGGCAATCTCCCCCTCTATTTCGCCCCCGGCAACCACGATCTATATGACAAAAGTAACACGTATAGCCTGGAGAACTTCCATACATATTGCGGCCCTGACTTTTACTGGTTCTCGTGGGGGAATAGCGCCTTTGTCGTACTAAATGATGCACAATTGACGATAGGAGAGGATCAGTTTCGCTGGCTCGAAGGTACCCTACTGAAGCTCAAGGGAAGATTCGCCCATATTTTCGTATGCATGCACGCACCCCCCTTCGACCCGCGAGAAGGGAAGGACTACAGTCTCCCTGCGCCGATTGGTAAGAGGTTTATGCAATTGATGGAGCGGTTTAGGGTCGATTATGTCTTCAGCGGCCACATCCATTGCTATTCCAGAGAGGTCATCAACGGCGTAACCTACCTTGGCTGTCCTGCGGCAGGAGGAACACCACGGTGCGCGGATTCCCTCTACTATGGATATATACAGGTAGTAGTGCAGGGTCAAGGGCTAAAAGATTCGGTGATTAAGGTGGAGGAGGATTGGTGGCTTCAGTTAAAAGGTAATATACAATATGAGCTGCGCGTCAGGATGCCATTTTTTCTCCCTCTGACGGTAGTGCTGGGACAACCCTTCTTCTATTTTTTCGCCTTTTGATCGGTTTTTCTAAATTGAAAAAAAGAGAAAAAAAAGATACAATATTTATTTCCTTGAAGCATAAAAACCAGCTTGCATGACGCGAAATATGCCACAGAGAGATGTCTCAATTGTGATACCCGTCTACAATGAAGAGGAGAGCATCAAGCCCCTTGTCTCTGAGTTGCAAGAGGTATTAAAGGGGATCAAGAAGTCCTCTGAAATCATCTTCGTGGATGATGGAAGCCGGGATCGCAGCTTTTCAATCTTAAAAGAAGCCGCCTTGCATGATCCGCGGATACGGGTAATTCGCTTCAGAAGGAATGCAGGCCAGACAGCTGCCTTCGATGCTGGTTTCAGAACTGCCCAGGGCGATATTATCGTAACCATGGATGCCGACCTCCAGAATGATCCTCATGACATAACTTATCTTTTGGGGAAAATAGGGAACTTCGATGTAGTCTGCGGGTGGAGGCACAAAAGGAGGGATCCGTGGGTCAAGATTGTTTCTTCTAAGATAGCCAACTTCGTGAGAAATAAGCTGAGCCAAGAGGAGATCGTTGATACAGGCTGTTCCTTAAAGGCATTTAAGAGAGAATGTCTGAAAAATATGAAACTCTTCAATGGTATGCACCGATTTCTGCCGACCCTGGCCAAGATGGAGGGCTTCACGGTCACGCAGGTAAAGGTAAACCATCGCCCCAGGAGGTTTGGGAAGACGAAATACAATATCCGCAATAGAATGGTGAGGGCCTTTGCCGACCTCTTGGCCGTCCGCTGGATGAAGAAACGTCATCTCACGTATGACGTAAAAGAAACCATTCGGTGAATGCGAGGTGTGATGGGCTTTTGGAGGACACCTCGTTCTTCGTGAGATCCTTGACGCAACAGACGATCTTAGAAAACGAGGTAATATGAAAGTCGGTGGTGATCGGCAGAGAACAAAGGGGCACGTGCAGACTGAAAGGCGCAATCAGACCATGACGGAAAAAGGATATGAGCGGCTGTTTTGGGCCCTGGCCTTGGGGCTCTTCATTTTTCACCTCCTCTATATCTGGCTTACCCCTTTTGACCTCGCCCCTGACGAGGCCTATTACTGGGATTGGTCCCGTCATCTCGCCTGGGGTTATTATAGCAAGCCGCCTTTGGTGGCGTGGGTAATCGCCCTTTTTACCCGGCTTGGTGGAGATCACCCTTTCTTTGTCCGCACAGGGGCGGTCTTCTTCTCCCTAGGAAGCAGTTTGGTCCTTTTTTATCTCGGCAAGGCCCTTTTCAATGCAAAGACGGGTTTTTGGGCCTTTGCCATCGCCAATGCCACCCCCGGTTTCGCCGTGGGCTCCGTTATCATGACGATTGACCCTCCGCTTATGTTCTTCTGGGGGCTCACGATCCTTCTGCTGCATCACGCCTTGGTAGGGGATAGGAGGGTCTCCTGGTATCTGGCCGGGGTCAGCTTAGGACTTGGGTTGCTCAGCAAGTATACCATTGTTGCCTTGATTCCCTCCCTGTTCATTTATCTCGCTTTCTCTCCGGCGCGGAGATCTTGGTTGAGAAGGAAGGAGCCATATCTCTTCATATTCATCGGCCTCATTGTCGTATTCCCAAACCTCTATTGGAATTATATCAACCAGTGGTCTGCCATCAAACAACCGGCCGGGTTGGTAGAGCAAAGAAACCTGAGCAGTCTCACTACCTTCTTCTGGTTCTTCGGGCCTCAAGCCGGCATCCTTTCACCCGTTACCTTTCTCTTAATGCTTTATGGCCTGTGGCAGGGGGGCAAAGAGGGGATCCTGCGCCATGACGATCGCTTGCTCTTTCTCTTTTGGCACGCCATGCTTCTCTTCGGCTTCTATATTATGTTGAGTTTCTTTTCAGTGTGTTATGTAAATTGGGCTGCCCCGGCCTATTTCACCGCCTTTATCTTGGCTGTGGCAGTTGTGTGGGAAGGGAGCTGGCGAGAAAAGGCCAAAAAACGGGTCTTGACCACGGCGTTGATCGTGGGGATCGCGAGCTGTTCTTTGCTTTTTACCATGGATACGCTGAGGGGGTTGGCAGTAGGGCTTGGGTTTGATGTACCGGCAGGAAAGTTTCCCACCAGCAGATTGACAGGATGGCGCGAGCTAGGGAAAGAGGTGTCCGGAATCCTCGATAAGGTGGGGAGAGAACATACCTTTATCATCAGCTATAAGAGGGATTATGTCAGCGAGCTTGCCTTCTATGTGGAAGGGCATCCTACGGTATACACCTTGAACCTCTCCGGCCGCGTTGAAAGCCAGTACGATCTATGGGAGGGGTTTGAGGACAAGAGAGGTTTTAACGCCCTCTATATCACCAAGCTCGACCGCCGCCCGCCTGATAGCTTTGCCAGTGCCTTTGCTCGGGTAGAAGAGATAAAAAAAGTAAGGATTTATGCGGGAAAGGAAGTTATAAATAGCTATTCCATCTTCTACTGCCAGAGTTTTCGAGGTCTCGATCAAGGGACACAATGAACTGGTAGGCTAGCTTCCTTTATTTTTCCAGCCTAAATGGGTCAGGATCTCCTCTTCCTTTGCCTGCATCTCGGCTGCTGCCGAAGGGTTGTCCTCATGGTCGTAGCCGAGGAGGTGGAGGATCCCATGGACGAGGAGCAGGGCCATTTCTTCCTCCAAGGGCACCTCCCTCTGCAGGGCCTCACGCTCGGCCGTCTCCGTCGATACGACCACGTCGCCTAAGATGGCAGGGTTTAGGTGCCGATTTTCTCCTTCATGCATAGCGAAGGCAAGGACATTGGTCGGGCGATCCCGGGAGAGGTATTCACGATTGAGGCGCTGCATCTCATCATCGTCGACCAGGAGAATACTCAGCTCACTCTCACGACACCCCAAGTCGCTTAATATCCTTTCGGCCATTTTCTTTGTTTTTTCCGGCCTTACCCTTTGCCTCTTTTGTCGACCTTTGACTACTACCTCCATTCTTCTGTCGCTCCCCTTCTGGTTGAGCCTCTGGATATTCTATGCGCTGGTGATGGATGGCATTGAGGACGATAGTAAAACTCTTAGCGACTGCATTGAGATCTTTTAAGGTCAACTCACACTCATCGAGCTGGCCGTCAATGAAGATGTCATTAATGATCTTCTGGACCAACCCCTGGATGCGGGCGGGGGTGGGATCGTCCAGGGTGCGCGATGCTGCCTCCACGGCATCGGCCAACATCACAAGCCCTGCCTCCTTGGTTTGCGGCCTGGGACCGAAATACCTGAAGTCCCTCTCATCGACCTCCTGGACCCCCGGCTTCTCCTGCTCTTTGGCCTTCTGATAAAAAAAGTTAATGAGCCTCGTGCCGTGGTGCTGTCTTATAATGTTGATGATCTTGCTGCCCACCTTGTGTTCTTTTGCCAGCTCTATTCCATCCTTCACATGAGAAACGAGTATCAAACTACTCATACTCGGCGTGAGCTTATTGTGGCGGTTGTTCCCCGTCATCTGATTTTCGATGAAGTATTGAGGTTTTGTGATCTTGCCGATGTCATGATAGTAGGCGCTCACCCTCGCGAGCAGGGGATTGACCGTAATGGCCCTGGCACCTGTCTCAGCCAGGTTGCCGACAATCATACTGTGATGATAAGTCCCCGGGGCCTTCATGAGCATGTCCTTGAGGAGCGGCTGGTCAAGATTGGCCAGTTCCAAGAGCTTGATATCCGTCGTATAACCGAATATCGATTCCACGACCGGCGTTATTCCCACCACGATGATCCCGGCCATGGTCCCTCCCGCCAATCCCATCACGAGGCCAAAGAGGATATCCACCGCGAAGATCCTCCCCGTGCTCATCCCCTGGAAAGAGATGAGGAAAAAATTGCTCAGTCCCACCAGAAGACCCCCCTTAATGAGCTGAGACCTTTGATCGCAGCGGGCCACGGTGTGTGCCCCCACGATGCTTCCAATGAGATAGAAGAGGGGAAGAAAGATTCCCTCCCCTAACAGGAGGCCTGTCAGAAAACTGACAAAGATGGAATAGAGCAAGGCCACTTCGGAGTTGAGGACTACCCTGATCAACATGGCTCCGGCGGCAACGGGGAAGAAGTAGTAATAAGAGCTGAGCGGGACTGCTGGGAATGCACTGGCAAGTCCTTCGGCGATGGCAACCGAAATCCTAGCCATTCCCAAAGAGGAGATTAGTACGAGGATAAGGAAAAGTATATCTTTGTTGGAAGGGGAGACCTTCCTGATGTTTTTCGTGGAAAAGAGGTAAAAGGAGGCGATAAAAAAACCTGTTAACAGGAAAAATCCTACGACCATTACTACGGTGCCTGCCTTGCGCCGTTCTTCGCGGAGGGCTTCGAGTTTGAGGAGAGCCTCCTCTGTCACCCTCTCCCCCTTTCTTATCAGGATCTCCCCTTTATCAATCGAGAAGAAGACAGGCTTTACTAGCGTACGCTCCATCTCTCTCCTCCTATCGGTCTCTTCCTTATTGAAGGTAAAGTTGGGAGAGAGGAGGTTAGTGATGATCTTCACCATCACCCCCCTGAGATCGGCGGGGATATTCTGCGCCTGCGGCCCTTCAAGGGTCTTCTTAATGGCCTCTTTGGCCTCTCGGTAATCGAGAAGGGAGCTGAGGTCCTTTCTAATTACCTCTTCCCCCGTTTGGATATTTCTCACCTCGATCCCCTCTTCCTGCAAGAGGAGCCCCTTGTCACTCACGATACCCTGCTTGATGAGGGGAGCAGTAAGGTCATCTGTAAACTTAATCAGTCTTTCATTGAAGCGATAGGCCTTTAAAACAAGAAATTCACGAGAGGTCAGCTCAAAACCGAGAATGTATTCTACCTCTGCCTTCTGCGTCTTTTCTGCGCCACGCTTCCTCATCACAGCAAAGGCGGAATCTATAATGCCTTCAATCTCCGGTAGTACCGACGGCTCATAATCATAGACCGGAAGGACCTTGCGCGACGCATCCTCCATCTTTTTCTCAGTAGCGCCCTTGTCCTTTACCAAGAGGTCGCGGTCCGTCCTCAGGTCTTTCCGGGCCACATCTCCGAGCCGGTAGAGTGGGGGGGCTTCTTCCAAGGTTTGAGACAAAAAGGCAGCAATGAACAACGAAGCAACGATCAACAAAAGCCATCGCTGGACGGAGGGCATCTTGCAGATGCGCCAGAAAGGTCGCACTTTTATCTTCCCCCATAGGAGCAACAGAGAGAAGCCCCTGTGTTTCCTTTTCGCCGGACCCGCTTTATCCATTTCTTTCGTCATTGCTCCGTGGCTCTGCCTTGCTGCTCGGCCTCTTCATAGGCCTTGATGATATCCTGGACCAAGGGATGCCTGATGACGTCCTTCTCGCTGAAGTAAACAAATTTTATACCTTGAATCTTCTTGAGTACATTCTGAATCTGTATCAAGCCTGATTGTTTTCCATCAGGCAGATCAACCTGGGTGATATCGCCGGTGATCACTACCTTGGAGCCAAACCCCATCCTGGTGAGAAACATCTTCATCTGTTCCGGCTTGGTATTTTGAGCCTCGTCGAGGATGACAAAGGAGTCATTGAGGGTCCTGCCGCGCATGAAGGCCAAGGGGGCCACCTCGATAATTCCGCGCTCCATCAATTTTGATGCATGATCGAAGTCCATCATGTCATGGAGGGCATCATAAAGGGGTCTGAGATAGGGATTCACCTTCTCATAGAGATCTCCGGGAAGAAAGCCGAGTTTTTCCCCTGCTTCGACAGCGGGTCGGGTTAAGACGATGCGCTGCACCTCCTTTTTTGACAAGAAGGAGAGGGCCATGGCCATAGCCAGATAGGTCTTGCCCGTGCCGGCAGGGCCGATGCCGATTACCATATCGTGCGTTCGCATGGTATCGATATATTCTTTTTGCACTACGCTCTTCGGGGTGACGACCTTTTTTTGGGAAGAGATATAGACCGTATCGAGAAAGATATCTTCCAGATTGATGGAGCGGTCTCCCGAGAGGATCCGTAGGGCAAAATCGATGTCGCTCACATAGATAGGATAGCCACGCTGCAAGAGCTTATGGAGCTCCCTCAATAGCCTGCCGGCCAGCTCAACATCCAACGCATCCCCCTCGATGACGACGTTCCCTCCTTTGGTATGAACCTTTACCTCAAGTTTGTTTTCTATGGCCTTTAGGTGGTCATTATGCGGGCCGAAGAGGGCCTTGGCCTCTTCCATATTTTCAAAATGTAAGTTCATCTTCACTCAATGTCCCTTCCTCATTATATCCTTCACCCTGATGCTTTGCCATAAGCAAGACGTCATCCTGTCTCTGTTCAGATATCGTTTTTCCTGGGCAGGGAATAGGTTAGGGGAGATAAAGGCCTTGGAATGGTGCCGTTTTCATAGAATTGGGTAATAGTATAGCACTATACATCGCTGATTACAATACCATCGGGCTTCAGGGCAAAACTAGCCTCTTGAAAGCCAAACGCCTATAGAGAGGATATATTCGCACGCTGCTTCCTGATCTCCTCCACGATCTTGGGGAGTATCTGACCGGCAGAACCTTGGATGATATAGTCGGAAACGAAACCGGTCAGGGGAGTAGGCTCCATATTTATCTCAACGACCTTGGCCCCGCTTTGCTTCGCCAGCGGAGGTATGCCTGCGGCAGGATAGACCAGCGCCGAGGTCCCGATTACCAATACCAAATCACTGGATTTCGCCTCCTCAAAAGACCTGTTTTGGGCCTCCGGGGGAATGGGCTCTCCAAAGAAGACGACATCCGGCTTCAAGATGGAGCTACACTGAGGACAGCGTGGGGGGAAATCTTCAAGAGCGAGAGGAGCTGCTTCTTGACGATACCCACATCCGAGGCAGACTAGCCACTGGTTGGAGCCGTGAAACTCGATGACCTCCCTGCTTCCCCCCCGCTGATGAAGGCCATCGACATTTTGTGTGATGACGGCCTGCAAAAGGCCCATTTTTTCTAATTCCGCCAAGGCGATATGGGCGGGATTAGGTTCAGCGCCCAGGACCAATTCCATCATATCTTTTATCATCTGCCACACCTTTGCCGGATTCGATCGGAAGGCACTGATATGGGCATACTCCTCAGGATCATATTTGCTCCACAACCCGCCGGCGCTGCGAAAGTCAGGAATGCCGCTTTCCACCGATATCCCCGCACCGGTCAAGGCAATGGTCTTGTGAGAATCAACGATATCCTGCGCAATCCTCTTGACCAAGATTTCCTGTTCGTCTAGTCTGATATGCACCGTCTTCCTCCACAAGAGATTAAGCTATAATCTTAGGCACGTTATACTTTTTTTGCGATAGCAAAAACACTAATACCAATCGGATAGTTAACACCGATATTTAGGAAAAAATTCTCCATGCTTAAAAGTTTTCTTAAGAGATAATTCAAAGCATAATTACTTTCTTTCAGCTGATGTATTAAAGATTCCTTAAAAAAAGTCTTCGTCAAGAATCGATAGAATAACGTGGGAAGAAAGAGGGCGATATTCCAATAGGAAGATCTTATAATTTTAAAATCATTATTTGTAAAAGTATTTTCCAATTCTTTTTTTGTATATCGCCGGCAATGATCATTATCTTCATCATGTTTACTCCAAAGGAATTTAAAGGCTGGAACAAAACAAATTATAACACCCTTTTTTTTTAAAAGCCTTCTCCACTCTTTCACGGCCTTCTCATCGTCCTGTATATGCTCCAACACATCTGACGCAATTATCAAGTCAAACTCTTCACCATCGAAATGAGGTTCAGTCCCATCCATTAAAAAAACATTTTTAAAACCGCTCTCCTTACAAAGTTGCACCGCTTTTTTGCTGATATCAATTCCGAAAACTTGAGCATATCCTTGTGATACCAGTAAGTTTAATAATGGGCCGCCGGAACAGCCAATCTCCAAAATTTTAATTTGTTTCTTGTCATGATAATATCTTCGTATTAATGTTAAAATTATCTCCCGTCTGCCGACAAACCACCAATGTTTTTTCTCTAAGAGATGATATTTCTTTTCGAAATTAGCCTTCATAGATAGCCGAATTACCTGAATTCCTTACTGCTTCCTTCAGGTGCCAATCAGTCTGAGAAGGTCAAATACTTCATGTTCAAAGCCATCTTTTAATCCGCTCCTCTATTCCTTCTCCTTTGAATCTATGGCTGCCTTGTAGTAACCGTTATCTGAGAAATTTTTTATACTCCTTATAAAAATTATTTAAAGTTGCCGTTCTTCTTATAAGAGCCTCTTGCAAAAAATCTTGATCCCGCTTCCCCTTTTTAAAGAGGAGGGGTCCTCCTGTACGAGGATTTTTTTAATTTACTTTCTCTCCGGCCTTTTGTATTAATATTTTCTCTTCGGGAGTTTGCGGCCTTATATGGGATGCCTTTTCATACATCTCTTTCGCCTTTTCTGGAAGTCCCAATTTTTCATAGACGACTCCTAGATTATAAAATACCTTTAATGAATTTGGATTCATCTCCAGGGCCTGTTCAAAACACCCCCTGGCTTTCTCTAATTTACCCAGACCGAAGTATGCAGCGCCTTTATTTAGCAATGTTTCCCACGAAGTGTCTCCCAGGTATCCTTCGCGTTCAAAGCAGCTTAAAGCTTTTCGGAATTTATGTTTCTGAAGATAAGTTTTTCCAAGCAGGTTGTAAGCCTCAAACCTAGCTTCAAAACCTGCCCTTTCTTTATATTCTTTCAAAAACTTATTGGCCTCGTCTATTTCGCCTCTTTTAAATAAAGAAGATCCCAAATAGTAATAAACATCCACCGGAAGATTATGGTTGAGTTTTAGAGACTGTTTAAATTTCTCTGCCGCCTCATCATATCGTTCTAGCTTCATGAGGGTAAAGCCTAGCTCATAGTGGGCCATTGAAAAATCTGGACGGTTTGCCGCTGCCCTGCGAAAGGCCTTCTCAGCTTCCTGAAGATGTTCCTTGGTCCCATAGATCTGATGGTATATCCCGAGATAATAAAAGGGATAAAAATCTTGAGGGGACCTCTGACAAGCAACATTCAGTTCCTTCTCGAGCTCCTTGAGATATCTTTTGTCTACTCTTTTTTGTTTGGCATACTCCATGGTGATATCAGCCGGCCGCAGATATTGGTACCCATATTGTCCGATCAATCCATCAAATCTCTGCCCCCTTTTCAGATAGAGGCTTGAATTATCATCGAAGGCTACAAGCCTCCAAGCAGCATCTTCATCCAGCCAGCTATATAATGGTGGCACATAATTCTTCTCTCTGTCAGCTTGCAAAAGTACAATCTCTATACCATATTGTTTAACCATTTTTTCCCAAGTTTCTCTTTTCCAATATACAAGACCATACAGCCAGAAGAAGTCATGATCGTAAACTGTGGGGGTCCTACCATCTATAAAGACGGGGATATCGGGCCAGAGATGCCAAATCATATAACCGCCAAAGCCATAGTCGTTAAAGATGTTACCTCTCACATCATGATCTTTGAGAAACTCCACCGTCTCTTTGGGATAGTAGAAGTTGCTAAGGACCCCAAAGCCAAACCTTTTCGCTTGGTTAATAACCCTCACATCATTGACTGAAGAAGCGATAACGATAAGAAGCGGCAGTAGACGCATCCACCTCCAATGTCTCACTCGCAACTGCAGGTGATTGAGATTGTAGACAATTATAGGGGCGGCCACGATGGCGAAGTCGGCTCCAAATCGGATGTGTTTGAACGCCATATATGAGAAAAAGGCAAAGATGACCACGTTCTCTACTCTCTTCAGGTTATCCCGCCAGATCAAAAAAGAGAGCACCCCTATAAGAAAGAGTATACGAAACCACATGGTGTAGTCGATTGCTAAAACTCCCAGTAGCCTGATATCCACGGGCACCCACTCGCTTATCCCCTTGAGGGTTTCGGACTCTGCTGTAATCAAAGGAATATGAAAGATTCGATACGTATAGGGATTTACCAGAGAGGCTAAACATAGCAGGAGACATAAGGTCACCAAGCCTTGCAGTCTTCTATCCTGAAAAACGGGTTTGAGGTCTTGACGGTGTGTTAGGGCCAAGGGAACAAGTCTGCCTAGGGCATAGGCTCCTGCCAAGAATATCCCGAGGAGAAAGCTGCCATGTATGTTGACCCACAAAATATGGGCGGGGATGAGAAAAAGGATTAACTGGCGAGTGGTAATCCGTTCTTCCCGGTGGAGGATGAGCAGATATAGGTAAAGGACAAGGAAGAGAAAAGAGATAATCTGAGGACGAACCGCAAAACGCCCCCGGGCTATGAAGAGGGTTATAAAAAGGATGGTAATAGTCAACCATCTTTGCCCCCCATCCACCTCACGGCAGGCAAAAAAGAGAATGAAAAAGGTCAATAAAACGAAAATAGCCTCAAAGACAATCAGCCCTCCGAAACCACTCAGCTTGTATATGGGATAGATTATGGCATGAAAGAGCCATTCATAATTTATCCACTCTGTACCTTTAAAGGTATATGAGAAGGAATCAACAAAGGGTATGGCCTTATGTTGCCATATCCACTCTCCGGTTTTGAGATGCCACCAGAAGTCGGGATCTGATATCTTCTGGGCAGCGAAGAGCGCACAGAATGCAAAAAAAATGAAGAGAAAAAATAACAAGATCTTTTTCTCTATACCCTTCATAATTCAGCTCCTTGCTCCAAAGTTATCCCACCAGAGTTGAAATATCAACAAATTCCAAATCTTTTTTCTATTGTCTGCTCGGTGGGCAAGGTGATCAGAAACAAGAGTTTTTACAAGCGGGAGGTTAAAGATTCCCTGCTTTTTAAGCCTGTTTTCGGAGAGCAGCTCCAGCATCATATCCTTCAACTCACCACAGAGCCACTTGGCAATAGGGATACCAAATCCTTTTTTCCCCCTGTTCCCGATCTCATCCGGGATACGATCTTTAATCGCCTTTTTCCAAATATACTTTGTCGTAAATCCCTTGAGCTTCAATCTCTCGGGAAGCCCTGTCACCAGCTCGACAAAACGGTGATCGAGAAAAGGCACTCTTACCTCCAGCCCATGGGCCATGCTTGCACGGTCCACCTTGGCCAACACCCCGTCCTGCAAATAGAGCTTGGTATCCAGATAGAGGAGCTTGCCCAGCTCAGAGCTGAAGGTCTTGTCTCGGATATAGTCATATAAAACATTAAATGAATCGAGATTTTTCAGTCTTCTCCTTACACCGGCTGCAAGCAACTCTTCTTTTTCATCTGGCGAGAAGGTACCCATCCAGGCGTAATGTCTCTCCACCGGAGTATATGCTAGACTATTGATGAACTTCTTGGCCCGGAAGTCAAGACTCATGTTATCGAAGGAAACAGGGAGCCTTTTTACTACTACCTCCGCAAGAGATCTTATTATCCGTGGGAGCTTTTCGTAATAGCCAGCAAGTAAAAAGGCCTGATAGGTAGGATATCCCGCAAAAAGTTCATCTCCCCCATCACCTCCGAGGGCAACCTTTACATAGCCCTTGGTAAAACGGCTGAGGAGATAGGTTGGCATAATAGAGGCATCGGCCAGCGGCTCATCGAGGATAGAAGCAACCTCGGGGATTATCTCGATGAGCTTTTTGGGGGCGAGGATCTCTTCATAGTGTTCTGTCCTGAAGAAGGAGGCTGCCTTGCGAAAATATCTGGACTCATCAAAAGAGGGATCATCAAACCCAATGGAAAAGGTCTTGACATCCTCCACGCCTTCGTACCTGAGGGCGGCAAGGACAGAGGTTGAGTCGATTCCACCGCTTAAGAGCACCCCGAGAGGGACGTCGCTAATCAGATGGGCCTTGACTACTTGACAGAACTGCCTCCAGATCAGCTCGCACAGTTCCTTTTCATCTAAATTCCCGTCAAATCTATCTCTCAAGTCCAGATCCCAATACCTTGCACAACGAAGGACCCCATCCTGGTAAATGGCCTGGTATCCTGGCGGTAGCTTTCTGATATCCTCGTAGATACAAAAGGGTGCAGGGATGAAATCATAACTCAAATAGTGGCTCAGCCCTTGAGCATCAAGTCTTCCTTCTATCCAGGGGAGTTGTAAGAGGGCCTTCGGCTCAGAGGCAAAGGCCAATCCCTTATCGTTATAGGCATAAAAAAGGGGTTTGATGCCTATCCGGTCCCTGGCGAGGAGCAACTTTCTTTTTTTCTCATCCCAAATGGCAAAGGTAAACATGCCGGCGAGACTCTCTACGCACCTTTCTTCCTTTTCCTCATAGAGATGGACCAAAACCTCCGTATCCGTCCTGGTATAAAACCTATGTCCTATCTCTTCTAATTCTTTTTTAAGTTCGGGAAAGTTATATATCTCGCCGTTAAATACCACATAGACAGTCTTATCTTCGTTGTGAATAGGTTGTTGCCCTGTATCGAGGTCTATGATGCTTAGCCGCCGATGCCCCAAAGCAACCCCGGCACTGATATAATGCCCCTCATCATCAGGCCCCCTGCGTTGTAAGGTCCTCGTCATCTTCTTTAAGATGTTAAGATCCACTGGTTGCTCATCGGGGAAACACAATCCACAAATGCCGCACATGACTTTATCTTGCAACCTCTCTCTGATTTATCTAACGATTGGGTTAAAATATAAGTCTTCAGGGAAAATAGTATAGAGGCTTCCCGTAGGCACATACATTTGCTCAGCTGGGTCATCAAGAAAGTATATCTTATAACGTTCGATATCAAAAAAATTGATAGGTGAAGATATATGATCGTTCTTTGTCCAGACAGCGAACTTCTCATATCGGGAAAGATACGCGCGCAGGTCTCCAGGATCTTTCTTGGCATGTACCTCCAGATCATGTTCATCTCTCAAGGTCATAGTATGGATCTCGAAAACAGAAAGGGGAATAACTCCTTTACTGATGTAAAGCTCGTACAATGGATCTAACATGACCCACTTTAAAAGCCCTGGAGACCACACCTCAATCACCTCATGTCCTTTAACTGTCACATATCTGGCCTTGTATCCCAAACTTTGCAAACATTGTACCAATACAAAACAATATTGGGCGCAAAACCCCCCTGTCTCTCCCTTTCTTATTTTGTCCAGTATAACTATCGCATTAATCGGTGGATAAGGATCAGGTCTACCAGGAGACCATTGGGCCCTGACCCAGCTCATCAATCGAGAAAATACCTCCACGTCTGTTTTTGCTCCTGCAATAATTTTATCCAACCCCTCCTTTTTTCGGAGCTGTCCTAAAACTTTTGCAGTATCAAAGCTGAAATAAAACCTTGAATGGTGGAATACCCTTTCAGGCGGTACAAAAAGGGGAACCTCAATAGGATCCCCTTTTTCCCTCCTTACCTCTTTTTCCTTCATCTCGCCGTACGGTGATTGAGGAGTTTTTTTCCCTACATCATAAGCGATAAAGAGACTGACAGCATAGACGAAAGATACCACTGTGGCCCACAAAACCCATGTAGGTATCGTTAATTCAAAGAACATTTTTTTCTTATTCTTCCGTTTCGCCATGCTGTGAGATTTAAAACCCCCCTTACTTAAAGTTTATCATCGTCTTAACGGCATAGATTGGCTTCCCTTGGGACTCGTGATAGGTGCGGATGATGATCTCGGCGATGAGCCCCAACAGGATAAACATGACACCCATGGTGATAAAGAGAAAGGAAATCAAGATCATGGGGCTGACCCAGGCCCCTCCCCAAATGATCCTCCGATAAAGGACAAAAAGGCCTGTCAAAATTCCTAAACCAAGAAGAGTCATTCCCGCCCCCCCGAAGAGACGAATGGGCTTGGTGGAATAGCGCTGCAAGAACAAAAAAGTTATGAGGTCCAGGATAATGCTCGAGGTCCGGGAGAGGCCGTATTTAGATCGCCCATGTCTTCGCGGGTGATGTGCCACCTCCATTTCTGTAATCCGCGCCCCCACCCAGGAGGCATACGCGGGGATAAAGCGGTGCATCTCTCCATAAAGCCGCACATCCTTTAATATATCCCTTCGGTACGCCTTGAGGGTGCAGCCATAATCGTGCAGCCTGACCCTCGTCAGCCAGGAGATCAATTTGTTGGCGAGGGCAGAAGGAAATCTCTTATTGAGAAGGGAGTCTTGCCTGTTTCTCCTCCAGCCGCTGGCCACATCATACCCCTGCTCTAACCGCGCCAAAAGGCGAGGAATGTCTCGGGGATCGTTCTGCCCATCGCCATCCATGGTGACGATGATCTCACCTTGGGCATGTTCTACGCCGGCAGCAATGGCAGCGGTCTGCCCGAAGTTTTTGCGAAAATGAATGACCTTGATCTCTTTATCATCCTTGGCTAACCTTCGTAGAATCTCATTGCTGGCGTCATTGCTACCGTCATCGACAAAGATAACCTCATACTTCGCTCGCATCCCTTCCAGGACGCTCTTAAGCTCCCTATACAGAGGAGTAATATTCTCCTCCTCATTGAAGATAGGGATTATGACGGAGAGCCTTTTCAACTCCCTTCTCCTCCTGCTAGTATCTTGTCTATCCAGCGTTCTTCTTGGGAGGCCAAATCCTTCTTACCCATCTGGAGATAGATGGCTCTCAACCATTGATGATAGTCCTCATTAAGGGGATAGAGCTGTGAGGCCTTTTTGATTTCCTCCAGCCCCTTTTCCTTCTCACCGGAAACCAAGTATATCATACCTAGATCAAAATAGTAGTAGTGACGCCAGGGGCTCAGCCGTATGGCCTCCTGCACCTCAGCGATCCCTTCCTGTAGGTGAGGGCGTCTCGCAATGAGCAACATCCCATACTGGTGATGGTATTCACTGTTGTGGGGATCAAGACGTATGGCCTTTTTGAACTCTGCAACAGCCTCTTCTGCATGGTAGGGTCCTGGCTGAAGGAAGCTTTGTCCTCTCTGAAAATGCATCCGCCCGTAAAATGGTATGAGTAAGAGAAGAGAAGCCGCAATTACCACGATGAACCCCGCTGCGGTGAAGAGCGACCTTCTGCTTCTCTTGACGGCTATTGTATAAACCTTATCCTTCTTCAGAAAGCCGATGGCCAAGGCCAGGATAGCAAAGCCTGCTAGCGTGACACTTGGCATATAAAACTCAAAGTCGAAGGCATGGTGAATAAAAAAGGCCATACCTGCTATCATGAGAGAGCCTACCAAGACCCTCATCTTTTTGTCTTTTGTTTCTTTAAAGATACGCACGGTATGCCAAAACCACCAGCAGGCAAACCATAAGAAAACTACGGTGCCGATGATCCCCATCTCCACCCCCAACTGGAGATAGGTGTTGTGGGAGTGATGGACGATATTCACGCCAGGCCTCTGGTAGGAAGGATAGATGAGACCAAAGGTATGCAGCCCTTTTCCTATCCACGGTGAATCGATGATCATTTTGATGGTAGCTTCCCAATTCAAGGTCCTGAGCACCAGGGGGTTGTTCTCGATGGCGGCAAGGGGATTATCTGGCCGTGTAAGGCTCATTCCGGCAAAGATTAAGGCCAGCACCACGACCAGACCGCCAAGGGGAAAAATCAGATATCGAGCCCTCACCCTTTTTACATAGCCGAGATAGAGGAAGGCAAAAAAACCAGAGGCGACGATCAAGGAGAGCCATCCGCTAAAGGACTTGGTCAGGTAGAGGGCGACAACCTGCACTGCCGCCGCTAATCCGAAAAGGTATCTTAGCCAACCTTTATTGGTAAGTACAAAGGCCGCGCTCAATGGGATGCTTATACCCAGAAAGGCGGCAAAATGGCTGGGCAATAAAAAGGTGGAGAATATACGCCCTCCCTCCAGGCGTCCGATAAGCTCCTCTTTGAATGGCGAAGGATATGGAAGCTCCATTGCTCCTATCTTACCGATGAGATCGTGAAAACCCCAGAGATACTGATAGAGACCATACAGTGAGGTCAAGATGCCCAGGATGATGATTGTCAAGACAATCAAGCGCGCCTCTTTAGTAGGAGAGATCTGGACAACGAGAAAAAAGATCATAATGTAACTAATCAAATAAAAGAGAAAATCGCGGCTGACGGCATAGTCTATGGAGTGAAAGGAATAAGAAATGGCTAATATCAACAACAAGATAAGGGGCAATGGAAAGGCAAACCCCCTGAACTGCAAAATTCCCTTTGTTACCCCTCTATAGAACCAGAGAAACAGGCCCCACAATAAGAGGATTAATTGTAAGGTAGAGGACCAAAAGAATATATGGGGGGAAAAGAGGGTAGCGGCAAAGAGAGAACTGATGACTAGTATATGGACGGCCTTAATACAACCTCCAGTTGCCAAAAAATAGGTGTAGATCTAACGCAGGCTGTCCCAGTCTCCCGTATGCCAGCCTGTATCGTAATAATCGTGAGTTCCATCCTGATTTACTCTAAACTGTGGATATTTGTCATTCGCTTGTTTCCCACCCACTGTGGCAGCGGCAAGAGCCGTGTAATGGGTAGTATCCGTCCTCGTAATACTTATAGCATAATTATCAGCCATCCCGCTACCGCATCCAGGAAGGGAACCAATAGCGCCGGCATAAAACCCCCTCTCGGCCCGGTACATCTCCTGTGCAGCTCGGATGGTCTCCAAGGCGGTAAAGGCGGCAGAGCGGCGGGACCTCGTGATATAATTGTCGTAGGCGGGAATAGCAATAGCGGCCAGCATACCTACGATGGCCACCACGATCATGACTTCTATAAGGGTAACTCCCCTTTTCCCCTTCATCTTTTTACACCGTGCCCTTTTTAAGGAATAAACAGCCTACTCTTTATTAACTAACAAGATATATGTGAGCTCGCCGAGAGCAAGGGGTTTCCATTCCGTTCCGTGTACTGCTTATTTGCCTCTTGGCAGATAGACAGCATCAATTGTCGTGTTTGCTGTCCTTAGGTCCCATGCTTTACCATAGCCTGTTGAAGTGTCATAGGTGATGATCATCGTTAAATGCCCATAATCGGGGGTAGCATCGGTAAGATCCAAGGTAGATTTGAACGCAGCCACAATCGCCATGTTCTCAGCGGGGGTTAGATTAGCTAACGTTATCGTGGCATATTCTTCGGAGAAATCAGCAAGATTATAGGTAGTGTAGGATTGATCTGGGAAGCATCCCATCGCCGAGTGATATTCCGTTGCGCCCTGGGCAATGGCATCGAAGACAGTCAGCACTTCCGACATCTTCGCCCTGTTGACGTAGTCTCGGTAGGCCGGAATGGCGATGGCAGCCAAGACCCCTATAATGGCCACCACGATCATGAGCTCAATGAGGGTAAAACCTCTTGATCTTGTCCCCCTTCTTTCTCTTCTATCCACCGCATCCCCTCCTTGCGACAAGGGCAAGAGGGCAGGCCTTGAAGCATGTTAAACACAAAACCCATCCTTCAAGACCTGACCAACTCATGCCCTTCTGTTTTCCCATTGCTACTTTTTCGGCATATATTTTAGCGGAATGTTCCCACTATAAGTCTTGGCATAACCGGAAGTAGAATTATACTGAACAGTCATGATTAAGTTATAGCCGTTGACCGGGTTCAGGGCTTGGTTGAACTGTGCACGTATTAAGCAATTATTGAAAGCATCGGTTGTAGTATAGTTCCAGTTACAATACATGGTACTTACAGAAGCGAGGGAGTCATAAGTATATCCGGCCGCCGGGAACGCGCCTCTCGCTGCATGGTACTCTGTTGCCGATTGCGCCAAGGCATCCATAGCCGTGGTCACTTCGGTGATCTTTGTCTTGACCGTGTAGTCGAGGTATGCCGGGATGGCGATGGCAGCCAAGATCCCGACGATCGCTACCACGATCATCAATTCGATCAACGTAAAACCTTTTTTACCCTTTACCATTTTGAACATGTTCTTCCTCCTTAAAATTTTTTATAAAACTACGAAATTAAGTCATCCCTTATTGGGTGATATCCCATATATCCCCTGATTAAGGCCTTTTTTGTGCATTCCACCCCCTTTCTCTCGTGATTATCTTATAATGAAGCAAACAACATGCCACAATAAGCTTCCTGCTAAGCCTTGAAAATACTCACCTTTTCATTCTTCTGCTCACCAAAGGGGGTCGGAAATGACAATCTTGGTCACTCCCGGTGACAAAAAGCGGCCTTTCTTGCGTGTAAAACCCTCTCAACCCCTTTTGCACCCCCATCTGCACTACTTCTCTTTACACTTCTCATCCCCATGCTTCTGTGGTATCATTATACTATGGATTTTGAAGAAGACAATACCCTTTTTGATGAACAAAGAGATGAAGAAGAGAGGAAGCGAAGGGCGAGAAGATCCTACCTGATGCTCATCCCCTGCCTCATCCTCGCCTTTTTCTTGATTGGGCTCGGGGCCTATCTCTATTTCTCCTTTACCCTCCCCCCCATCAAATCGCTGGAGGATTACAAGCCGCCCATTATCACCAAGGTCCTCTCTGAGGAAGGGGAGGTGGTGGGGGAGTTCTGCAAGGAGCGCAGGATCGTTGTTCCCATGCAGCAGATCCCCGAGGTCCTCAGCCAGGCCTTTGTGGCGGCCGAGGACGCAAAGTTCTTCCAGCATAAGGGGATCTCGTATCTCAGCATCCTGCGGGCCATCGGCAGAAACATCCTGGCAGGCCAGATCACCCAAGGGGGAAGCACCATCACCCAACAGACGGTCCGCTCTATGGTCCTATCCCGGGAGAGGACTGTCTCTCGGAAGGTCCGAGAATTCATCCTGGCCCACCGGATAGAAAAGTATCTTACCAAGGAGGAAATCCTCTACATCTACCTCAATCAGATCTATCTGGGACACGGTAATTACGGCGTGGAGGCAGCTGCCCGCGATTACTTCGACAAGGGGGTCGAAGAGATCACCCTCGCCGAGGCCGCCCTGTTGGCAGGCCTCCCCCAATCCCCGGAGAATTATTCCCCCTTGAAGAACTTTGAGCGGTCCAAGGTGCGGCAGGCCTACGTCTTGGGACGCATGGTCGAAGAGGGTTATATAACCAAACAAGCGGCCGATATGGCCTATCGTGCCCCCATAAAGATACAATCGAGGGAGAACACAACCCTCAATATCGCTCCCTATTTCACCGAATATGTCAGGATATACCTGCAGGAAAAATATGGTGAAGAGGCCCTCTACAACCAAGGCCTGCAAATCTATACTACCTTAAACGTCGTGAATCAAAAGGCGGCCCAAGAGGCCATGCAGACCGGTCTTACAGAGCTGGATAGGAGACAGGGGTATCGAGGGCCTGAGCAGGTATTAAAGAACGAAGAGATTGACACCTTTTGCCAGGACGTTGCCCAGAAGCTCACGCAAAAGCCCCTCGTCGTCGGTGAGACCTATGTGGGCGTCGTAACGGAGATTACCAAGGACAATAAGCGGGTCATGGTACGGATTGGAGAAAGAACCGGCTCTATCCCCTTCGAGACAATGCGCTGGGCGCGAATCCCGGATCCCGAGGTGGATTATACGTCGGCTCAGCTGAAAAACCCGCAGCAGGCCCTCAAGGTTGGATACGTCATCCGCGCCAAGGTGCGGGCGATGCCCCCCAAAGGGCTCTTGACCCTCGATCTTGACCAGGCGCCTAAAGTCCAGGGGGCCCTGATTTCTATGGAGATCCCTACTGGTTTTGTCCGGGCCATGGTCGGAGGGAACAACTTCTTGGAGAGTCAGTTCAACCGCGCCCTGCAGGCCCGTCGGCAGCCCGGATCCGCCTTTAAACCGATTATCTACGCCGCTGCCTTGGACAAGGGGTTTACCCCTGCCTCCGTCATCATCGACTCGCCGGTCATCTATGAAGACGCCCTCAAGGATGAAAATTGGAAACCCAAGAACTATGAAGATAGATTCTACGGCCCTACTACCCTGAGGACCGCCTTGACCAACTCCCGGAATGTGGTGACCATTAAGCTGATGCGAGATATCGGGGTGCCCTATGCCATCACGTATGCCCAGAGGCTGGGGATCGGGTCGCCGTTGACTGAGGACCTTTCTCTGTCCTTAGGCTCCTCAGAGGTCATCCCCTTGGAGCTGGTGAGGGCCTATGCGGTATTTGCCTCCCGCGGACACCTCCTCCACCCCATCTTCATAAGAAAGGTAGTGGATCGCGCCGGAACGATACTGGAGGAAAACAACCCCTGGCAGCTGGAGGCAGAGCTGCGAAAGAAGGAAGGAACCATCGTGGAGGAGGATCTCAAAGCCGGCATAGAGGGCGTATGCCCCCAGGTGATCAGTGAGCAGAGCGCGTACATTATGACGAGCCTCTTGAAGAGCGTGGTACAGGAGGGGACTGGCTGGCGGGCGAAGGAGCTGGGCCGTCCCTGTGCAGGCAAGACCGGCACCACCAATGAATACACCGATGCCTGGTTTGTCGGCTACACCCCCGACCTGATCACAGGCGTGTGGGTGGGCTTTGATGAGAAAAAGCCCTTGGGGAGATTCGAGACAGGCTCCCGGGCCGCCTCTCCCATCTGGGTAGGCTGTATGCAGAAGGCGGTGGCGGGTAGGCAGGTGAGAAACTTCCCCGTCCCTGAGGGGATCGTTTTTGCCAAGATCGATCGCGACACCGGTCTGCTTGCTTCCCCTGGCACAAAAAATGTCATCTTTGAGTGCTTTAAAGAAGGGACACAGCCCACCCAGTATTCCACCGAAGGCTCATCCGGTGGGAGCGATGACTTCCTGAAATCGGACACTATCGGACAGCAAGGACAACCGAGCCCGTCAAAGGCGGGACCTTAGTCCCGCCCTGTGTCGCATTCCGACACATCCCGCCCCTGCTCCTTAAATTTTAAGTCTAAGGAAAGCAGCCGAAGGTGGCCCTTTGGCCAGATGAGTCGGTAGGCGACACAGGGTCCGCGTGAAGGTAAGACAGGGTAAACTCCCTTCTTAAAAAATCCTCACCATAAATCCAAAACCTTTATTATCATATTGGCGATTCATGGAAGAAAATAAAAAGGCCTTCTCCGTCATCATAAGAAGGCCCTGAATACTCTCTGGTGCCGAAGGCGGGACTCGAACCCGCACAGGCATACACCCACTAGACCCTGAACCTAGCGCGTCTACCAGTTCCGCCACTTCGGCATGAATCCATTGCAAAAACCTAAGCAGTAACCTATACTAGTCCCTTACTCTTGTCAAGGGTAGTGAAAGGTTCACCATGCGGATCATCGATGACTTAACTTTTACCAAAGAGGATTTCACCTCCCCCGTCGTGACCATAGGTAACTACGACGGCCTCCACCTTGGCCATCAGGCAATCATCAAACGGGTCATCGAGCTGGCTAGAAAAGACAAGGGGGAAGCAGTGGTCCTTACTTTTGAGCCCCATCCTGTGAAATTCTTCCGCCCGGCGCTGCAGATTCCCCTCATCACCCCCTATCGCAAAAAGATGATGCTGCTCGCGCGGTTTGGGGTCGATGTTACCATCAACCTCCCCTTTACCGAGGATATTGCCCGCATGTCGGCAAAGGAGTTTATACAGGAGATCGTCCAGAGACGAATCGCGCCTCACTGGGTAGTCGTGGGATTCAACTTTACCTTCGGCAGGGATCGAACAGGAACATCCGAAGAGCTGAAAGGTATAGGCGAAAACCTTGGCTTCAAAGTGGAGATCATTCCCCCCTTCCATGTAGATGGCGAGGTAGTGAGCAGCACGAGGATACGAGAGTTGATCGCCAGGGGGGATATTAAGGAAGCCAACCGCATGCTGGGGAGTAACTTTTTCATGCTGGGCAGTGTTATCCACGGGCACGCGCGGGGCAAGGGCTTGGGTTTTCCCACAGCCAACTTGGAGATCACCCAGGACCTCTACCCCAACGACGGGGTCTATGCTGCTACCGTGATTGTGGATGAACGGCGCTATGACGGAGTCGTGAACATCGGTACTAACCCCACCTTTGGTGATGAGCAGTTGGCTGTCGAGGTCTTTCTCTTCGACTATGAGGGTGATCTCTACGGGAAGGAGTTGCAGGTGGCCTTGGTTGACAAAATCAGGTCTGAGCAGTCCTTCCCCTCAGTTGAGCTGCTGGTGCGCCAGATAGAGCAAGATATTCAAAGGGCAAAGGAGATCCTGAGGGAGAAATGAGGCATTGGCAGACCTGGATCGGCTTTGTCATCAGTGCGGCTATTGTCTATCTGGCCTTTCGCAAGATAGAGCTACATCAGCTGCTGGAAAACCTACAGAAGGCTAACTATCTCTATCTGATTCCGATCGTTGCCGTCATCTTCCTCTCTATGGCCCTGCGGGCCGTGCGATGGGATTATCTCCTGCGCCCCATCAAAAAGATAGGGTTTCACCGGCTCTTTGAGGGCATCCTCATCAGCTTTATGGCGAATAACGTCCTGCCGGTGCGGATGGGGGAATTCGTGCGGGCCTATATCATCGGACGCGGCGAGCGGATCAGCGCAAGCGCCTCTTTTGCCACCGTGGTCGTGGAGAGGCTCTTCGATGGCCTTACTGTCTTAGGGCTACTGGCGATGGTCTTGGCCTTCTTCCAGCTCCCTCCGGGAAACATCCCTTTTAAAAAGGGGCTGCTGATGGGGGGATACATAACCATGGTTATCTGCGGATTCTCCGTTGTGATACTCTTAATCATAAAGACCAAGACAGAGTGGTTTTTCAAGACCGCCCTTTTTCTCACCCGTCCCTTTTCGGCGAAGCTGGCTAAACGTGGCATCTCCAGCGTCCAGTCGTTTAAGCAAGGTCTCCTTTCCTTAGAGAGCGCTCAAATCATGGTGATTGTCTTTCTCTACTCCCTCGTTATCTGGGCAGTCTTCGCCTATTCTATCTATCTCATGGGGCTTGCCTTCGGGCTGAAGCTCTCTCTTGCCGCCACAGTGACGGTCTTGGTGGCTGTTTGTCTGGCCCTGATGATACCCTCAACCCCGGGCTATATCGGCCCCTATCATGCTGCGGTAGCCTATTCCCTCGTCCTCTTTCACATCCCCCTGGAAAAGGCCCTGAGCCTCTCCATCGTCTTCCACGCGGTCAACTATATCCCCATCACCCTTGCCGGCTTTCTCTACCTGGGTAAGTATCACCTCACCCTGAAAAAGATACGGGAAGTGGAGGAGACGGCGGCGGGGGAATAGGGGGGGCTGCACCCGCCTACCCAGACGATCGTTGCTGCGCTAACGCTTCTTAGCGTTGGGCCTCCTCTCTTAATACCGAGCTTTCGTCTGGGCGCCACGAATACCCCTTGATAGAAAAGATTGAGATTTACCGGTGGGGATAACCTTGAAAATACCCTGATGGATGCACATATTATTTTTCTGAAGAGTTGATGTTTATCAAATTTCTATAAAGGGAATATACGTGGGGCAGAAAGAAGGTAGATATGGCAAGGACAAAAACAAATCCGCCTGCAAAGGTGGACAAAAGATATATCATATGCCCCTGGTGCGGGGAAAAGGTGCAGTATTTGCGCAGGAGAGGGCATAGCTGTTTTAAATTCCATCTGAGCGAGATCGAGCGTAATGCCCAGCAGATGAGCAGGGATTAGCGAGGCACCACAAGCAGTCTTGTTACACTTTGTCACTTTTATTTATCTTGAGCCCGCTTTTCCACCACGCAGTAGACGCCCTTTCCAGCCAGGGCAGGTCTGAGGCACTTAGAGTCAGAGAGGCAGGTTGCCTTGCTCAGATCCCCTGATTGCCACCGTTTGATCAGGCCGGGTTCCCTGATGAAAGGCCGGCACATAGAGATGTAGTCCGCCGTGCGATCGTTCACCAGCCTTTCGGCCACGGTGAAGGACCTGATTCCTCCTACCAAGATAATGGGGATATCGATGCGCTGCTTA